>ERZ836877.5405-NODE-5405-length-12237-cov-2.911345_pt1 | contig 12237 bp, 8 predicted proteins | sample MGYA00519469_ERZ836877 | MGnify/ENA primary metagenome ERZ836877 (study PRJEB31850, sample SAMEA3708809) | human gut metagenome | biome: human gut; feature: human-associated habitat; material: faeces | place: China | collected 2014 ... | reverse complement strand
GCCTGTTCATGGCGCCACTCGGCAATCTTGGCCTCATGCCCTGACAGAAGTATGTCGGGCACCCGCCACCCTTTGTATTCGGCCGGCCGCGTATAATCAGGGGCGGAGAGCAGGCTGTCCTGGAATGAATCGGAGAGTGCGCTCTGCTCGTCTCCTATGGCTCCGGGAATGAGGCGCACCAGGGCGTCGGAAATTATTATTGCCGGCAGTTCGCCTCCGGTGAGCACATAGTCGCCTATCGAGATCTCTTTTGTTATAAGGTGCTCGCGCACGCGGTAATCCACCCCCTTGTAATGGCCGCAGAGTATTATGATGTTGTTCATCAGCGACATGCGGTTGGCCATAGGCTGGTCGAACCTCTCACCGTCGGGCGATGTGAAAATCACCTCGTCATATTCCCTCTGTTCTTTCAGCGAGGAGATGCAGCGGTCTATCGGCTCCACCTGCATCACCATGCCGGCTTCCCCTCCGAAAGGGTAGTCGTCCACCTTGCGGTGCTTGTTTGTGGTGTAGTCGCGCAGGTTATGTATATGAAATTCCACAAGCCCCTTGTTCTGTGCTCTCTGTAGTATGGAGCAGCCGAGGGGTGAATCGAACATTTCGGGTAGTACGGTAAGTATGTCTATGCGCATTTGTAATACGTTTGGGTTTTCTTGTGCAGTGGTATAGGTATTGTAGTCTTCAGAGCATCTTGTCCTGCTGTAGTATCTGGAGCGCGAGAGTGCCCCTGTAGATGTTCCCTCCCACCGAGGGGCCGGCTATCCTGTCGGCAGGCCATGAGGCTATGTCGGCGATGCATACGGTTTTGCCGAGTATCCGGTTCCAGGTCCAGATCTCCCCGAGCGCCAGCAGCGGCTGGGGATCCCTGATAAGCAGGAAGATGGGAGCGGGACTGTCTGTCTCGTCCGACTGGTGCTTCCCCGGGTGCATGTGACGGTAGAGACTTCTTTCCGGCGTCTGTTCCGGATACATTTCCGCAAGCTGTGTCTCATGTATGATTTTCAGCTCTTTCCCTAAGGTAGGATGCATATGCGGGAACAGGTTCACCACCATCTTCTCCGTGTCCACGAGCAGATGGTGGAGCTTGCGGGCGTATGTGGCGAGGAGTTTTTCTCCTCCATCCACGGTGTCGACGGCCTGCTGCCATGCCCATGCGGCGATGTGGGGGGCAGAGGTGCTGTTTTCCGGCAGATCGGGGCGCAGGGCGTTCATTATGGTGTATACGCCGAAGCCGGGGGCTATGTCGTAGCGGGCGAGCTGTCCGCGCAGCCACACGTCGAGCGAGCCTACTATCTCCACCGTCTGGTCGGCTCCCTTGAGCCTGATGACGGCGCCGGGAAACCGGCGGTCGAGCAGGGGGGAGTCGGTAGGCAGGTACATGGGTGCGGTCACACGCCTCAGCGACAGTATTTCGGTAAGGCGCGGCTCAAGGAACCGTTTTATCTCTGTGAGCGCTATTTCCGCGGTCTCGTGGAGCAGGCGGGGCTTTATCTGCATGGCATCGTGGTTGTGGGTGATCAGAATTTCCATCCGAACCCTATCGCGCCGGTGATCCCCTGCGAGGGCACGGCGACGGCGTGGTATGCCTTGTCGTTGAGTATGTTCTCAACTCGCGCGAATACGCTGAAGGCGTCCGTGATGGTATAAGAGGCTCCTACGTTGAGCAGATTGCGGTTTTTGAGATCGAATTCCCCGCGGGGGGTATCTGGTGCGTCGGCCGACATGAGTGTCATGCGGCGGTGGAGCGCCATGGTGTAGCCGAGGTCTATGGTGAGCTGTGATATTGGGCGTATGCTCACCGATGCTGTCAGGCGGCTGCGCGAACGGTCGAGCCAGTTGAACCATGCCCGGTCGCGGTCGTTGGCGAGGAGTGTCTCGAATCCGGCCTCAAGCGATACGATGGAACGGTAGTCCCATGTGGCGTGCACACCCGCTTTCCATGAGCGGAGATCATGCGGGTTGAAAAGTATCTGCATTGTCTCCTCCTCGAAGGCTGGCATCAGCCATGAGTTGGCGGCTGCATATGCCACATCAAGTGTAAGGGCGGCTCCCTTGAACGGACCGATGCGCAGGCCAAGCTCCCCTTTGACAGGTATTCCGGAGTTGCGGTAGGCCATCAGGGGCGACACATAGGGGGTGAATTCGCTGAGTTCCTGCAGGCGGTTCATGTGCTCGCCGCCGTCGATGCGGAGCCATGCGCCGAATCCGCTGGCCGGATTGAGGCCGAAGAGGATGTCAGGAGCCACATGCACGGCCTTGCCCGAGTTTACGGAAAGATCCACCCGCACTCCGGCCTTGAGGCTGACTAACCCTCCCACGGGGGAGTAGCGGTAATAGGGGGCGAGAGTTACCAGTCCGATGGTCTTGGCCTCTGCGTCGGCGTATGCCCGGGCGTCTTTGGCGGTAGCTCCCTCAAGGACCGATACAGACCGGTCGCGGAAATGGTTGTAGTGCGCGAAGTCTCCCGACAGCTCTACGCCGGCTCTGTGGTCGTCGCCTATGGTCTGTGATGCGCCGAACGCCGCCGCGAAACTGCTTTCATGCACCGGAGCCACTTCAAAATTGCCGGTGCTGTAGCCGGGTGCGGCGAACGCATTCACGGCAACGGGTGTTTTCGTGAAATTGAAGATGCCGAATTTCAGGTTGGCATGATATTTCAGGCCTGTGGTGTTGTGGCCGTTCCATCCTGCGCCGATGTTCCATTTCAGTGTGCCTTGTCCGGTCTTGATCCTGTCTGACACGTCCGACACGCTGTTTTCAAGAAGCGCGTCGAGGTTGTCGTAACCGCGGTATGCGAAATCTGTGGATACTGAGAGTATTCCCGCTTCCCCGATATGCTGGGCGAAGTTCACTCCGAGTGCGCCATACAGCTGTTTGTATGTGATCTTCTCAAGGTCGGCATATGGGCTTTTCTTGTAGGAGAGGTTGTTGAACTGCCCCCACACGTTGAGGTTGGTGCGGTCCGATGCCACGGCGGCATATCCGGCGGATACACCCACGGTAGCCGCGGGGAAGTATCCGGCGTCGAGATATCCCCGGTAGGGTGTCTGCGCGATGGCGGCTGTGGTAGTGGCCGGCGACAGTATGTCGAGCCCGGGAGTGAGCGCGCTCGGGGCCGTATGGTCCATGAAACGCAGGTCTGTGGCCGACGTGTTGATGGTAAGCGCTTTGGGGAAGATGTCGAGCCTGGATGCGGCGCGCACTTCAGGCACAATCTCGCGCTCGATTGTAATCTCTTTGTTGAGCTGCGCGTTGGCTACGCTCCCTGCTGTTGCCGCCAGTATGGCGGCTGTCAATATGTTGTATCGCAAAACTTGATTGAATTAGCTGGTTGTTGGGGTAGGTTAGTTGCCGCTGTGTCGCTCGTCGATCATGCGGAATATGTCGGGCTCGGAGCCGGGATAATTCTCTTTGAGCGAGCGCAGGTATTCGTCAGCCTCGAAGGTTTCCCCTTTGGCGCGCAGTATGTCGCTCAGGAGTATGAATCCTCTGGCGAGCCAGTAGTCGTGGGGCGGGTTGGCGTCAATGAGTGCGTTGATCTCTTTGAGCGCTTTGTCGTTCTGCCCCTTGTCGAAATGGTACTGGGCGAGATAGAGGGCGCTCTTGGTGCCGTTGAGTGTCTCGGGATCTTTCGCAAGTTTTTCCCATATCTCCACGGCCTCTTCTCCCTTGCCGGTAGCGTTGAGGGCAAGCGCCTTGGTGAAGGCCACCTCGGCCTGTTCGGATGCTCCCAGAGCCGACGAGCCGAGAAGAAGGTCGGCCATCTCGAGTGCGGTGGTGTAGTCTGTCATGTCGCGGCTCACCTGCATTATCCCCATGCGTGCCTTGTTGAGCGAGTGTGCCGATGAGGCTTTCTGCTCGAGGGCGCGGTATGAGAGGAGCGCCGCTTCGGCATCCCCTTTAGCCAGTTCAGCCTCGGCCTTGATGGTGAGTGCGTCCACGGCCTGGGGGGAGTCGGGGAAGCGCTCCACCACTTCTGTGGCGAGGCGCAGGGCGTCGGCCTCCCTGCCGCTCTCTTTGGCCTTTTCAGCGCTCTGCAGGGTAAGCTCGGCCAGTTCGGCGGTCTCTATGCGGGGTGCGTCGGGCACACGTTCCATAAGCGATACATATTCGTCGATGCGCCCTTCGTCGGCATACAGCTGCTTGAGGTCTTCGGCTGCCACACGCGCCTGTTCCGAGGAGGGATACATCTCCACCACTTTGCGGTAGTGGTCGATGGCGCGGCTGCGGTTGCCGCTGTTTAGGTATGTGATGGCGAGCATCAGCTGTCCCTGGCGTCCCTGGTCGGTGGAGGGGTAGCGGCTCACAAGTGCTGTATATGTCTCCACGGCGCGTCCCTCCTGGCCGAGTTCGCCATAGCTCTCGCCGATTTCGAGGAGGGCTGTAGGCACGAGCGGCGAGCCGGGGAATTCTGTCATCAGTTCGTTGAGGGTCTCGATCTTACCCTCGTAGTCGCGTGTCAGACCTTTCATTATGCCCTGCTGGTACACTGGGTAGTCGCCTCCCTGGGGATTCGCTTCGTATGCCTCGCGGTAGTTTTCGGCGGCCTCGGTGAAGTTGCGGGTATAGTAGTCGCAGTCGGCCAGACGGTTCCATGCGTCGGCTATCATATGTTTCTCGGCGCCGGCGGGCTGTTTCAGGAATTTGCGGAAATCGCTTTTGGCATCCTTGAAATCTTTCAGCGCGAAGCGGGCGTATCCCAAGTCGTAATATGCGAGCGCCCGGTTGCGTGGTGAGCCTGATGACTGGCGCAGGTAGCTGTTGTAGCTCTTTACGGCGTCGGCATACTCGGCGAGTTTATACTGGCATTCTCCCATCCAGAGGGTGGCCTCGGCGGCTACCTCGGGGCTTAGGCGCTCCATGCGGGAGGCTTCTCTCAGATGGCCGAGTGCGGCGCGGGGCTGCGAGCGCTGCAGCTCGCGGGTGCCGAGCGAATAGAGCACCATCTGTTTGATGGCGAGCACGGCGTCGCTTGGGTGCTGCACTTTGTCGACGGCCTCGAGCGCCGCCTCGTAATTGTTGTCGGTCATGTAGCCTTTCACGAGGTAGTCGGCCACGAGAGGCACATACTCCGAATTCGGGAAACGCTCGAGGAATTCCTCAAGCAGTCCGGCGGAATTGCCGAACGGTGTTTTCCCACCCTGCATGCGTGCTATGGCGAGGTTGTAGAGGGCGGCTTCCTGCACTTTGGGGTCTCCGCCTGTATGGTTGGCCTTTTCAAAAGCCATTGCCGCGGCGTTGAAATTGTCGAGATGCATGTAACTCTGTCCGATGAACAGGTATGCGCTCTGCCCCATGACGTCGCGGTCTTCAGTGACGGGGGTAAGGCGCTCGATTGCCTCTTTCCAGCGTCCCTGGTTGTAGTCTTCCACACCGAGGATGTAGAGCGCCGAGATGCGTGGCGAGGGGCATATTGCCGCATAGCGGTCGAGGTATTCCAAGGCTTCTTTCGCCTTTCCCTGCTCATAGAGCGATTCGCCTGCCACACGCAGGGCCTCGTACTCGAATTCAGGCTCCACTCCCTGCAGGGCTGCAACGCGCCGGGCCAGTGTGGCGGCCTGCTTATAATCTTTGCGCATATAGGCTATCTGCGCGAGATAGTAGTCGGCCATTGCCGCGGGCATCCCTGCGGTGCGGTCCACAGCTTCAAAATCGCGGCGTGCGTCGGCGTATTCCCCTTTCACATAGGAGATATAGCCCAGATAGAAGCGGGCGTCGTTGGCGAGGGGGGTGCCGGTGAGCGACTCGAACATGGAGCGTGCCCTGTCGAACTGCGCCGCTTTCAGCAGGCAATATCCCATATGCAGCGTGTGGTCTTCCACCGCCGAGGGGTTCAGTGCCTCAGTATCCACCAAAATGTATGCCCTGAGGGCGGCGTTCCACTCTCCGCGGTCGTAAAGAATGTCGCCGATGGCGAGCATGGCGAGTTCACGGCGAGGGGATGCGGGATAATTGTCGATGAAATCTTCCACGGCTCCCATCGCGTCTGTGCCTGGTATGGCGAGGGAGGCCACGGTGTTGTCCCACAGCACACCTTCCCTTCCCTCCCCCTCGGGGAGCAGCCGGAGTGCCTGTGTGTATTGGTCGACAGCCCCGCGGACATTGGCGTCGTTGGCCATCATGTTTCCGCGTGCTGCATATCCTCTCGCGTCGGGCAGGACAGCGCTTTGCGAACCTGCGGGGAAGAGCATCGTCTGCCCGCACATACATATGGCGCCTGTCAACGCTGTGCCGAGCGCCAAGGCGCGTCCGGCGTATCCTATTTTGTTTCTCATTATATAGTCACTGTAGTGGTGGTCTGGCCTAAAGCCTATTCTCATGCAAAGTTAAGAAATTACACCATAACCACCATCTGTGCGACGCAGTTTTTCATTGGCCGCGGACGAACAAATGCAATATCGGCCATGTTCTATAACAAGAGGGCATGAGCGGCCGGAAAGCGTGTTCCTGCGCCCGTTTCGTCCCCTCGTTGTTTTAGTAACAGATTAACAATCCGGATATCTTATGAAAAATATAAAAGGAACCCGCACGGAGCAGAATCTGCTGAAATCGTTTGCCGGTGAATCACAGGCACGTAACCGTTATTCCATTTTTGCAGATGTGGCCCGTCAGGAAGGCTACGAACAGATTGCGGCTATTTTTATGGAGACGGCCGAACAGGAATTCGCGCATGCGAAAATGTTTTTCTCTTATCTTGACGAAGGTATGCTCGAGATTACCGCTGCATATCCTGCCGGTCCCGTGGGTGATACCGCACGCAATCTGCGCGAGGCTGCGATGGGGGAGCATGAAGAGTGGTCGGCCATGTATGTGGAGTTCGCGCAGGTAGCGCGTGAGGAGGGGTTCACATCCATCGCCAACCTGTTTGCCAACGTGGCTATCGTGGAGCAGGCGCATGAGGCGCGATACCTCAAGCTCCTCGCCCGTCTCGAAGCCGGCCAGACCTTCTCCGATCCCGATGCCACCACCCAGTGGCAGTGCCGCTATTGCGGTTATATCCATGTCGGCAAAGACGCTCCCAAAGCATGTCCTATCTGCCGCAAGCCGCAGGGTTATTTCCAGCGTCGCGTGGAAAACTACTGATCCCCTCTGTAATCGCAGGCGGGGCACCCGTCCGCACCATTCTTCCCGGATATTATACACCCCGCGAACCTTTCAGTGAGGCTCGCGCGGTAGTATTGTTTGGTCCTGTTAGTATTGCAGTCAGGCTTCGGCCGGTTATTTCTCCAACTGCTCCATGAGCTGTCTCATGGCATCCATGGTCGAGGCTTCGGCGGCGTTCTCCAGTATCTGGCGGGATGGCGCGGGAAACGCATACACAGTGTCCCCTTCAAGTACGATCCGGTCTATCGGCATGCCTGCACGTTTCGCAATTTCCGTGACACTCAGAGAGGGAAGACTGTTTACCGGTATCCTTTTCACTTCCTCTCCCAGAAAACGGGTATAGTTTCTTGCATTGATGTCAAGATAGGGACGGTCGCCGACAAAATAGAGTGTTATTGACGAGATTTCTTCGGGAGTGAGCGTCTTGACCATATCGGCGCTTCTCTGAATTCCGTCTACATAGATGCGTGTGTCGGCGGGATAGGTCTGGAAGTTGTCAATCACGATATCGGTATTGTCGGGGATTGCCTTGATTTCCGGTTGCCACTTCTGTTCGGCATCCATTTGCGCTGTATATGCGGTGTTTTCCGCATCCGGATCGGCAAGGGTTTCCGCCACAAGTTTCCGGCCGTTGTCCTCGCCGGTCACCGACATGAGCAGTGATGCGGGTATGCGGTCAAATTCGGCACGTGTGGCCTGTTCTCCGTCTACTACGAATTTGTCGGCATTAGGGAAGAGCTGATAGATATATTCCTTTTTCGCGGCAATATACCGGTTGGCATCGTGTTGCATCACATAACACGGCTCGCTGTCTGACATAGAGGATGAAGACATCCTGTCAAGTGTCATAAACAGGCTTGAGTCAAGCGTCTCCGGGGTGGGGGCAGCACCGGTTATAACAAACATGTTGATGTAAGGTCTTGTCTTTGGCAACGTATCGCCCGCAGCTATCAGAGCGTCAATTCGCTGTATGGCGGCCGATGGCTTGTGTACACATGAACCGAGAGATGCGATGGCAAGAAGTGCGCCTAATGGCAGCAGTGTAATTTTCATGGTTATAAATTTTGAAATTGAAAATGCAACTTTAGAGACGGCTATCACAGGTTTGCGCAAAGGTACTAAAGTTTCTTGAGGGCGTCTGCGAGGGATGAGAGGGGGAGTGTGGCAAGCCAGACAGCATTATCGTTTTTCTGTCCAGTAATATTGTTCATGATTTTTGCAGGAACTCCAAAAATCAGGTTGTCTTGCCAGATGGCGGTTGGCCATGAGCAGAATTTCTCTCCGTTGACATCAAGTGATATTCCCCACTTGCCCTCAGTCCCTTTGCGGCTATACAGCAGTTTCCCGGATTTGCAATCAAAAATGGTGTGATAAGCGTTGGCGCCATGCTCAAAACGGCAGAAAAGGAAATCGCCGAATTTATTTATATGCGTCAGATAGATATACGGTTCCATCGCTTTATAATATTCCATGACATTGCCAATTCTCTTCATTGTAATATCTTCCGGCAATTTTTTATCTCCGAAATCCAATGCCACAATGGGGTTTACATCAAGAGCCGACGACACATTGTATAGCGTATCGCTGGTGAATATGCAGGAATTGAATTCGTTGCCGTCGCTCTGGAGTGGACAGTCGATTAAGAAATAATCCTCTTGCGGCTCTATGGCTACAGGAAACATCACCGAGTCGGTTTTTTCGAACCGTTTGTTGAGTATGTACAGGTAAAACTGTCCGCCATCAAATCCAATTGAGTTGGTGGCGAGAAATGTACTGTCGGTATAAAATTTAACGTCACCGAATGAATCGTGTGTCAGTATTGTCTGCTCCGGTTTATTATTTGCATCATATTGCCGGAAGGTTGTGGTTCTGTTTCTTCACAACCCAGAGATTATCGTCATCTCCGGAGAACACAGCGTTGCTGACATTTTTCATGTCATCGCCGACTGATACATTTGCGAGAAGTTCCCCCGATGGTATCTCAAAAAGGAGAGCCGCGTCATTTGTGGATACCACCATACGGTTCCCGTTTATTTCATTTATCGCGAATTCTTCTGAAAGTATTTCTTCAGCGTTTTTCAGTTCAAATATCCGGTCGGTTGCCAGATTGCAACTGAGCACGTCATCGTCTCTGTCAAGGCACTCTGTAAATTTACAATCTACAAGCACTGGCGCATCGGCCGCATCTGTTTCTTTAGAAAGTTTGTTGGCGCAGCCACCCAGTACCGTAAGGCATAATGCCCCGATACATCCCTTTATTAAACAGTTGATTTCCATGGTTTAAGTTTTTTAGTTCTGCAAAGATAATGAAATTGTTGAAGTCATTATGTCTACAGATTCAAGGACTGATGTTAAAAAACTAAAAAACAAAACGCATGGCTGCAGGCGTATCCCCTTTTCGGTCAAACACAGATAATGCACGCCCTGAATGACGCGGATTATTCAATTATTTTTCCGGTGATTCTCAGGAAAAAAGGCTGAAATTTAATATTCCCTACAAAATCTATTTTGCATTCAAATTCCTTTTTCGGCTTTTTGGCGATGAATTTAACCTTAAGTATTGAGGATGTGTGAGGCTCAATGACATTTGATGGTTTTAAAGTGAATGAAACGCAATCGCATGTCGGCCTGAACGAGAGAAGGCATCTGTTGTCGGATATATTACCTACGTTGAACTCCTGCACAATGGTATCGCCGACATGAACAGTGCCCAACTCCATATATGCCGGCATCATAATCAGTTGGGCCGGTACAAAGGTCCACTCGGCAGCAGTTGCATTCGATGTTTTTGAACTGTTGTTTTCTTTATTGCTTGCCGAGATTGACGGACACAGCGTTATGCACAATATTATGTAAGCGAGTTTTTTAAGCATGGTCGTAATCATTGTGGCTATCAGCTTTCTTTTAGGTGATTAAAGAAAATGACGGGGTTGGACTTTTCCATTCTGAAAGCGGGCTAATCCCATTTTTTCTCTCGTTGATTTTCCATATTAATTATGTGGCGTTAAAATTAACGATAATTCTGGAAATAATCAACTTATTATTCCTGCCCGCTAAAACCGGAATACAACAATCTATCTTCAATCTACCATATCTTTTCATCAACATGAGGTTGCCATATCGCGCCGCCGGGGGCGGCCAGCGGGGAAAATATTTATTATCCGCCTTTTCCTGACCCTTCCCCAAAGCGGTTATTTCTGGGGGGGACGGCGTAAAAAAACGGCGTTTTTTATTTACCTTTGCAGACAATCAAAACAGATCCTGAATAACCGAATATAAGTATGAACCGATTATTGTCATTATTTGTAGGCTGTGGCATCGCTCTCGGGGCTACCGCACAGTCTTCGCCATACAAGGGCGTGGCGTTGAACGACCTTATAAACGGCGACTATTACCTGTATAATGTGGAGAGCGGCCTCTGGCTTGGCGACAATTATACAAACACACAGCGTTACACCTCGCGCGCCGAGCTTGGCAAGAGGGGCATAGACGTGGGTGTGAAACGTAACGGCAGCGGCTGGCAACTGGATCCCAAACTGGGACACAACCACTCCATCAATGCCGGAAACCTGTATATGGATACCGGGGAGGCGGTGACCGTATGGACCCTCGCGCCCGCTGACGGCGACACGGCCAACGGCGTGAAGATCACCTGCGGGGAGTATACCCTCGGGGCAGACGGCAACGGCATGATCACCAACAAGGCTACCGACAGCGACACATGGCAGATTGTGACCAGAATGGAGCGTATGGCGGTGGATACGCGCAACGCGTCGGAGACAGCTCCCGCCGATCTCTCATGGGCTGTCTATGGAGCTACTTTCCCTATCGCCGACGAGCGCCGCATGAAGTGGCAGGGTGCATGGGGGAGCAACAGCGTAGGCGGCGACGACCTTTACCATTGCAACCGCGTATGGGAGATGTGGGGCATCAAATGGATGGAGGTGTATCAGGAACTGTCGGGGCTTCCCGACGGAAAGTACGCCGTGAGCGCACAGGCCATATACTCCCCGACCCCAAACAGCGATATAAGCGCAAGCCGTCTTGACGCTTTCCTAAACGGAAGCGAGACAACGAAAGGTTATGTCTTCGCCGGCGACGAACGGGTGCCGATGGTGAATATCTACACTCTTGCCGCCGACGCAGCGCGGGACAGATACAATACCAAGAAACTTGACAACAACAGTTATATGCCCGACGGGGTGCAGCAGATTGCGAACCACATGTTTGACGGGCGCGGACTGACAGAGCAGGCGGTGGCTACCGTAACAGACGGACGGCTGCGCCTGGGGGTGGGTGTGGAAGGTGGAGCCGGACAATCCTGGATTCTGTTTGACAACTTCAACCTGTTCTATCTCGGCAAGGATTCTTCGCTGCCTGGAGAGGCCGAGGAGAGTGCCACCGTGGCGCAGGTGCAGTACCGCAAGGGTGAGAGGGCACACCTCTGCATTGATTTCAACGGCACTGTCGACATGGCTTTCGAGCATGGGACGGCAGGGAACGTGACCGTGAGCGATGCCGGCGGCAATGTGGTGGCATACGGCACATCGGTGACCAACTGCTACGACAACGAGTGGCACCCCACAAGCGTGCGCCTCACACTTAGCAAGGAGCTTCCCGCAGGGGAGTACACTCTTGATATCCCTGCCAATTCGTTGCTCCTCAAGGAACTGGAATATGGCGTATACAGGCGCGCCCTGAGCTGCCGCTTCGACAGCAGCGTGTCTATGGCGGGTGACGGCGACAACGACGATCCGATGGAGGAACTCTCTGACAACCAGACATATGCCGACGGCGTGCGCATAGCATGGCGCCACAACAGCCAGCGCTATATAGGCGGCGGAAGCTACGGACGTGCCATACGGCTCTCTGACGGCACTTATGTGATGGTCTACAGCACCGGAGGCAGCAACATCGGCGGCGACAACTTCATACGCTGGCAGGATGAACCTTACGGCGACTGGACCGACGCCACAGTATCAATGCCGGGCGACGCATGGCATACCAATAAAAACGCCGAGATCTATGAGCTGAAAGACGGACGCCTCATGTATGCGTGGCTTTACCGTACCAACTACGACAACTCACGCGGACCGAGCAAGATCATGGCGGCATATTCTTCCGACGTCGGAC
>ERZ836877.5400-NODE-5400-length-12248-cov-3.164603_pt1 | contig 12248 bp, 14 predicted proteins | sample MGYA00519469_ERZ836877 | MGnify/ENA primary metagenome ERZ836877 (study PRJEB31850, sample SAMEA3708809) | human gut metagenome | biome: human gut; feature: human-associated habitat; material: faeces | place: China | collected 2014 ... | reverse complement strand
GGTAATCTCCGCGGAGCGAATGATTTTGCTCAGCACATGCTCGTCGATCAGAAAGTTCTGACCGAACTTTTTCTGAAATACGAATTTGTATTTATTTAAAATTTCGATGGTATTCTTTGGGTTTCCCAATGTGGGAACAGGTCTGCTCATATGATTCTCCTCAAATAAACTGTTTCACAAAGTCGATTTTTATCAGCTTTTATTGTATTTTCTATCTGTATTTTAAATCCTGCCTTCAAAATACATTTTCTTCGCGTTCTGATTTGTTACCCGAACTACTTCGTCCGCGTCCACGCCCTTCAGTTCCCCGATGGCCGCCGCCACATAGGGCAGGTTCAGCGACGAATTCCGCTTACCCCGGTTGGGCTCCGGCGCCAGATACGGACAGTCTGTCTCCAAAAGAATCCGGTCAAGGGGCAGCATTTTCACCACCTCTTTCAGCTTCTTCGCGTTCTTAAATGTCACCACGCCGCCGACGCCGATATAATATCCCATCTTCAGATACTCTGCGGCCATCTCCGGCGAATAAGAAAAGCAGTGAATCACGCCGCGAAGCCGCTCATCCTGCGCTTTCTGAATCTCCTCCAGCGTATCCGCAGCCGCCTCCCGGCTGTGTACGATCATGGGAAGGCCTGTCTCCTTCGCAAGCTCCATCTGCGCCCGGAACCATTTCTTCTGCAGCTCATGATTCTCCTTGTCCCAGTAATAATCCAGCCCAATCTCGCCCACCGCCACCGTCTTCGGATTCCGGCACTGCTCCGCCATCCAGGCAAAATTCTCGTCATTCAGCTCGCCCACCTCGTCCGGGTGAACGCCCACCGCCGCGTACATGAACGGATACCGCTCCGCCAGCTTAAGGGTGCTCTTCACCGTCTTCAGGCTCGCGCTCACATTTACAATATATTCGATTCCATCCCTCTGACACTGCTCCAGAATCGCTTCCCGGTCTGTGTCAAAGGCCTCATCGTCATAATGGGCATGACTCTCAAATATCATGTTATATCTCTTTTCTTTCTATATTTTAATCCTTGTATCTCTTAATCATTGTCCTTCTGATTCCAGCTGGAAAACGGCGCAATCTTCTGAAAGGCCTCATGGGACTTCTCATCCTCCTCCAGCAGATTCAGGAAAATAATATCAAACAGCATCAGGATATATATTTCCCGTGTAATCGTATCGCGGTTTTCCAACAGATTCGTCTTCGGAATCAAGAAGGTCAGATCCGCGTAAGCCGAACACAAGGATCTCTCGTAATTGGAAATCACTACAATATAACTTTCGTTCTGCACGATTCGTCCCAGCGCGTCCGCCAGCATCTGGTGAGCGCCCGACAGGGTAATAACGATAAACAGATCGTCCTTCGTCGCCAGATTTGCGAACAGCTTCAGCGTATCATAGGTGGTAATCACCCTCACATCCAGCCCAAGAAGCATAAATTTATGCCCCGCCATCTCGGCAATATTTTTATTCAGATCCATTCCGGCAATAAAAATCCGTCTGGCCTTCAGCATTTTTTTCCGCAGCAAGTCCACATACTCTGGCTTCGTAAATTTAAAAAGCGTCTCCGTCAGGGTATTGTAATCATGCATCAGGGATGTATAGGAATTCTGATTGATAATTGTGTTCTCCCGCTCCAGCTCGCTTTGCAAAATGTAGCGAAATTCATTCAATCCCGAAAATCCCACTTTTTGTGCAAATCGTATAACACTGGCGTCAGACACTCCAATCTGGGTCGCCAGATCCTGAGCGCTGCAGGAGACAAATTCCTGCATGTTTTCCTTCATATATTGAACGATTTTCCAGTCTGTTTTTGTAAACTGGTTCGACATTCCCTCAATCCGCGACATGACGGAAAAAAGCCCGTTTTTCCGCTCTTTCATCCTTTCTCTGCTCCTTCATTTTTCAAAAAAACACATTTTCTTTTTAGCATATCATAAACACCGCATTTTTTCAAAGTATTCCTGTATTCCCCTTTTATATTTCCTTCTGGATCCATTTTCCATTTTTTGTAGTAAACTACATTGTTCGTCAATTTATACAAAGTTTTACTACCATATTGAATTTCGTTTTGTAGTGTGCTACAATTCAACTGCAATACAGAAATGGCCATTTCACACTTGTAATACTAAGTAAAGGAGTTACGAAAGTGGATAACAAACCTCAGATTTTACTGCTGACGCATGGTGGTTGGGGCATGTCACTGGTAAAGGGCGTCCGGATGATTCTCGGCGCTGTAGACTTCGTAAGCGAAGTTCCCCTGCTTCCCGAAATGACACTTCCCGAGTACCTAGGAAAGGTCAAAGCAGAAGTGGAAAAACTGCCGGAAGGCTCCATCATTCTCACCGATGTATTCGGCGGAACGACCACCAATGTGGGCGCTAAGCTGGGCCGCGATTTTCATATCAAAGTATATTCCGGTCTGAATGCCCCCATGCTTCTGGAAGCGTGCTCACAAATCACTTTTACCGGCACAGTAAACTGTGACGCAGTACTGCAGTCTGGAAAAGATGCCGTAAAAGATGTTATTGAAGAAGTAGAACAATCACTGAAAAAGGAGAGATAATTATGGCAGACATTGTATTATGCAGAATAGACAGCCGTCTGATTCACGGACAGGTTATGACAAAATGGGTTAATCAGTCTTCCGCCAACAAAATCGTTGTCGTAAGCGACGAACTGGCAGCTGATGAATTCATGCTTCAGATTTATCTGCTTTCCGCTCCCGCAGGAGTTAAGGTAGAGTGCTACGGTATTGAGGATACCATCAAGCATTGGAACGAAGATCAGTTCGGCGCCGGAAAGGTTCTGCTGCTGCTTCCGGATCTCAAATCCATGAAACAGGTCTATGACGGCGGTGTTACCGTTCCGCAGATTCAGGTCGGCGGCCTGGGCGGCGCACCGAACCGCAAGGTTGTGTTCCAGAATATCACACTGGACGATCCGGATGTGGAAACCCTGGAGTACCTGAAGGGCAAGGGAGCTGACATTATCTTCCAGACCATTCCGGAGGATACTCCGATGAAGCTTGACGATATCTTAAAGCGTTACAAATAACTTTTTAACGTTTCAATCACATACGAAGGAGTGTAATTATGAGTGTTTTAGGAATAGCAATTTTTATGGGCTGTTACTACTGGTTCTGCCGTCTGCGTCTGGGCTATACCCTGTCCTCCGCTTTGCTGCAGCCCGTTACCATCGCTGTATTTGTTGGATTAATCACCGGAGAAATGGCACAGTCCATGATGATCGGCGCCGGTCTTCAGCTTGTATACCTGGGCGTTACTTCTACCCCGGGTGGAAATGTACCGAGCGACCCGGCTCTGGCTGGCTGTATCGCCATCCCGCTTGGCGTGGCTGCCGGAATGAATACTGAGACTGCAATTGCTCTGGCTATCCCGTTCGGCGTTCTCGGCGTATTCGTTGACCAGCTGAGAAGAACCACCAACGCTTTCTGGGTACATATGGCTGACAGCTACGCAGAGAAGGCTGATACAAAAGGAATTATGCGTGCAGCATTCCTGTATCCGTCCATCGCAGGCTTCATCATCCGTTTCCCGATCGTATTCATCATTGATTACTTCGGAGTATCCGTAGCTCAGAAGCTTATCGAGATTCTGCCGACCTGGCTGTCTCACTCTTTCGAAATCATGGGCGGTATCCTGCCGGCACTTGGTTTCGCTATCACACTGACTGTTATCGGAAAGAAGAATCTGATTCCGTTCTTCCTTATCGGTTTCTTCGCCGTTATGTATCTTAACCTTGGAACCATGGCAGTTGCTATCTTCGCAACCTGCGCAGCTCTGCTGATGGGTCTGTTCAAAATGAAAGAGGAGGAGGCTTAATTACCATGGAAGAGACAAAGATGACTCAGGAAACTCCCGCAGTTCCCGCTAAGAAACTGACGAAAAAAGATATTACCAAGTCCATGTGGATCTACTATGCCGGTGCAGAGCTCTCCAACTCCTACGAGCGTCTTCAGAGCCTTGTATTCTGTGCATCCATGACCCCGGTTCTGAAGAAACTGTATGACACTGACGAAGAGCTGAGTGCTGCTCTGAAGAGACATCTGGTATTCTTCAACACAGAGGGTATCCTCGGTGCTATTATCCAGGGTATCGCAATCTCCATGGAGGAGCAGAAGGCCAACGGTGAGAATATCACAGATGACGCTATCACCGGTATTAAGACAGGTCTGATGGGACCTGTTGCAGGTATGGGTGATGCTATTATCTGGGCAGCGGTTATGCCGATTATCTTCTCCATCTTCCTTCCGTTCGCATCCAACGGTTCTGCGTTCGGTGGAATTATGCCGCTGATTCTGTACCCGCTGATCACGATTCTTATTTCTTACTACCTGATTCATCAGGGATACACACTTGGTAAGAAATCCATCGTATCTCTGCTTCACGGCGGACGTATGAAGAATATCATCTTTACCGCAAATGTTATCGGTCTGACCATGATGGGCGCGCTGTCCGCAAGCTACGTCACTCTGTCCACACCGCTGAGCTTCAGCTTCTCCGGTGGAAGCACTGTCGTAGTTCAGGATGTCCTGGATATGGTAGCTCCGGGTCTGCTTCCTCTTGCAGCTGTATTCATTATCTATGCTTACCTGCGCAAAAAGGGACCTCATTACACCAAGATTCTTCTGTCCGTTGTTGTCATCTCCGTTATCACATCCCTACTGGGAATCTTCTAAACGGCGGCCGATACCTGTCGGTACAATAACTTACAGATACAATTACTTTCCAATATAGTTCAAGGAGGTGCCGCAAGATCATAAAACTGATTGAGCGGCATTTTCCTCTTTATTCATGATTTATTGATAGAAACCTATCACAAGGAGACAGAATGACAGTTTATGAAGAAATCGGACTTCCGCGGGTCGTCAACGCCAGTGGCCGCGTGACGGTGCTGGGCGTCTCCACCATCAGCGACAAGGTGGCCAAGGCAGCCGTAGCGGGCGGACAGTCCTATGTAGTAGTAGAAGATTTGATGGATAAGGCCGGAGAGATTATCTCTCAGTATACCGGCGGAGAGGACAGCTGCCCCACCGTATGCGCGTCCGCGGCCATTGCCCTTTCTGTAGCAGGAATGATTTCCAGGGGAAAGAAGACAATCATGGATCGTCTGCCGGATTCCACCGGACTGGCCAATGAGATTATTCTTCAGAAGGGTCATGTCATCAATTTTAACGCGCCCATCGAGACCATGCTGCGTCTGGGCGGCGGCGTGCCCGTGGAGGCAGGCTGCGCGACGGAAGTAGTCGTAGAAGATGTGGAAGAGTTAATCAATGAGAAGACGGTTGCGCTGCTCTATGTAAAGAGCCATCACTGCGTACAGAAGGGTATGCTGGATCTGCCGACCATGATCGACATTGCCCATCGTCACAATCTGCCGCTGATGGTAGACGCGGCCGCAGAAGAGGATTTCCGCAAGTACATCGCCATGGGCGCTGACCTGGTATGCTACAGCGGTGCCAAGGCTCTGGAAGCAACTACATCCGGCTTTGTCACCGGTAAGAAAGAGCTCATTTCCTATATTAAGAAGCAGTATCACGGTGTAGGACGTGCCATGAAGGTGGGAAAAGAGGCCATCATGGGACTGCTGGCAGCTCTGGAGCAGTATGAGAACAAGGACAAGAAAGCTGAAGTAGAAAAGAATGTCAAGATTGTGGACTGGCTGGTGGACGAGATCAACCAGATCCCGAACCTGAAGGCACAGAAGATTCAGGACGAGGCCGGACGGGCGATTTTCCGTGCGCGTGTATTCGTTGACCCGGAGAAGGCCGGCATGACCGCCACAGAGCTGGAGGGCAAGCTGAAGGCCGGTACCCCGACCATCCGCTGCCGTACCGAGTTCATGAGCCTGGGAAGTCTGGATTTTGACCCGAGACCATTGGTGGAGGGTGACAAGGAACTGATTGTTGCGAAACTGAAAGAGATTATGGAGGCATAAAAATGGGATTAAATTATTATAATGGCAGAGTATGCTTAAACGTGCTGGGCGGCAGCCTGGAGAACGCAAAGGAGATCTACGAGGCAGCTGAGAAGTATGTGGCTGTAGGCGTTCTGTCCGCAAATTATCCGGATGTACCGAGCGCAGTAGAAGATATGAAGAAGTACATGGACGTGCTGGAGGGCAACCTTTCCGTAGGTCTGGGCGGCGGAAACCCGGCGCAGTGGAGAGCAGTAGCTGAGATCGCAAAGGAAGTAAAGGCAAATCATTTCAACCAGGCATTCTGCGCTGTAGGCTGGACCAGAGCGAACCTGGGAACTGATGAGATTCATCTGAACTCCATGTGCGCTCCCTGCGGCAAGGTTGGCTACGTGAAGATTTCCACAGGCCCGCTGTCCAAAGAGTGTGCGGAGCCGGCTATCGTTCCGGTAGATACCGCTATCGCCATGATCAAGGAGATGGGCGGAAACTCCATCAAGTACTTCCCCATGGGCGGACTGAAGTGCAAGGATGAGATGAAGGCTGTAGCTGAGGCTTGTGCAAGAAACCACTTCATCATGGAGCCGACCGGCGGTATCGACCTGGATAACTTCCGCGAGATCATGGAGATCGTTCTGAACGCCGGCGTAGAGAAGGTGATTCCGCACGTATACTCCTCTATCATCGACAAGGCTACCGGCAACACCCGCATCGAGGATGTGAAGAAGCTGCTGGCCATCGTGAAAGAGCTGGTATAAAAAAGATAGTTCTATCATATTTCCATAACAAGACTTTACATACGGGACAGAAGAAAAGGGCAGGAGGCTGCAAGGCCGACCTGCCTTTTTCACGTCCCCGAGCCGCAAAAGTATGGAAAAAACGCACAAAAACGGATCCGTGTGTATCATGCAAAATCACGAAAAACAGAAAACAGACGAAAAAACATTAGAAAAACAGAAAATATTCTGGTAATATTAAAATATAGTAGCTAATAAACCGTTTCGCTGACTGCGCGCGGTTTTTTTGTGTGAAAGGTAGAAAGAGCGTAACGATTCAGTACAGCCCGAAGCACTGGCTGCTGAGGGCGTATGAACATGATTTGGGAGTGCAAAATCCCATCGGCGAAGCCGATTCTCATGGATTTTGCATTCGTAACTGGTCAGGTACTGAACAGTTACGAACGACTGATGATAAGAGGGAGGTTTCTCATGTTTGAAAAAGGCGGCTATATTGTATATGGAACGACAGGCGTGTGTCTGGTGGAAGAGATTACGGGAATGAAGATGAAGGGAGCCTCCGGGGAGAAGCTTTACTATGTGCTTCGCCCCTGCTTTCAGAAGGGCAACACCATTTTCACACCGGTGGACAACAGTAAAATCGCCATGCGGGCCGTCATGAATAAGGCAGAGGTGGAAGCGCTGGTGGAGCGGATTCCGGAGATTGAGGAACTGACGGAGACAGACGATAAGGAACGGGAGCGCCTTTACAAAGAAGCCATCAAAAGCGGTAAGCCGGGGGAATGGATCCGGATTATCAAGACCTCCTATCTCCGGAGCCGGAAGCGTGAGGCGGAAGGCAAGCGTGCCACTACGGTGGACGATCGGTATTTCCATACGGCGGAGGAGCATCTGTATGCGGAGCTGGCTGTCGTGCTGGGAATGGAGAAGGACGATGTGCGACAGTATATCGGGCAGAAAATCGAGCTGCTGGAGGTATAGATAGCGGATATGATAGTGGGACGAAAAGCCGGAAAGGTTTTTCGTCCTTTTCAGATCCGGAAAAGAAAGAAAAACTTAAGAATTGGCAGATTGACAGGTGCAGCTGTTTATGGTAAGGTTTAATTGAATAAACCGGTTTAAAGTGATAGACTATATAACATGGAAAAGATATGGAGGTGCAAAATCTCAATGGAAGATTTAAAGTTATACGACGCGGAATACCGTCTGCTGGAGATTGTATGGGAAAAGGAGCCCTTAAGCTCCACAGAACTTTACAAGGAATGCCTGCCGAGACTGGGCTGGAAGAAATCGACCACTTACACAGTGCTTCGAAAGCTGGTAGAACGGAAAATTCTGAAAAATGAGAATGGGGCTGTGACAGCCCTGGTAAAGAAGGAGACTGTGCAGCGTTACGAGAGCCAGGCTGTGGTGGAAAAATGGTTTGACCATTCTCTGCCGGGCTTTGTGGCAGCATTCCTGGGAGAGAAGAAGCTTAGCCGGAAAGAGGCTGAGGAACTGAAGCAGCTGATTGACACTTATCAGGAAGACGGGGAGGATATGAGATGACGGACTTTATGACGGTATTAGGGAATCTGACTCTGGCTGCTTCACTGGCGGTTCTGCTGGTTCTGGCGGTGCGGGTGCTTCTGGCGCGGCTGCCCAAGCGATATCTGACGTTTTTGTGGCTGCCGGTCTTCTTCCGGGCGGTGTGTTCGGTTTCATTTCAGTCGCCTTTCAGTCTTTACCGGATTCTGAATGGAGTGCCGGGCTTTCACTCGACAGGTGGCAGAATGACCTTTACTCTGGCCGGATACCAGAGCGCAAGGATAACAGCAGCGCTGGAGCGCATAGGAAGCGCACTGAGCGATGGAAAGGGCGCTGCGGCTGTAAATGCGGCGACGGTAACGGAGGCAGGAGCAGAGGTTATATTGGAAAATATCCTGTTTGGAATCTGGCTGGGCGGCGTGACAGTGGTGTTGCTTTACGGTCTGTTTTCCTGGCTGCGGCTGCGCAGGAAGACTGCTCTGGCAGTGAAGCTGGAAGAGGGCGTCTATGAGTCGGATCGGATAGGCTCTGCCTTTCTGCTGGGGTTTTTCCGGCCGCGGATTTATCTCCCGGTAGGACTTACATCAGAAGAACGGATTCTGGTACTGACGCATGAGAAGACCCATAAGCGGCGTCAGGATTCCCGGGTAAAATTGTTGGCCTGGCTGGTATGTGTGGTACACTGGTTCAATCCCCTGCTGTGGCTGGCCTTTATACTGCTGGCCCGGGATATGGAGATGGCCTGCGATGAACAGGTGCTGGAACAGTTGGGGACGGAGGAAAAGAAGCGTTACAGTACCTTCTTGCTGAAGCTTTCCGCACCGGGCGCGTTTCTGACTGGTACGCCGGTGGCATTTGGAGAGAATTCCGTGAAGAGCCGGATTAAGAATATTCTCCGGTATAAAAAGACCAGAGCGGGAATCGCGGCGGCGGCTGTGGCGCTGGTGGCGGGCGCAGCCTGGTTTTGCCTGTCCAATCCGGCTTCGACTTTCGACGAGGACATCATCGGCGGCGCGGACGGTTCTACATCTATCTTTCTGGCCGGAAAACTGAACGGTGGAGATGATACGGCTTCCTTTGTATCCGGTGAAAATTTGAAGCTGGGTGGTGATGAGGAAAAAATATACGAGGTGGTAAAAACCTTCGCGGAAGCGGCAGGCAATCGGGACGCGGATACCGTCTGGGAATTGTTGAGTCCGGTGCTGCAGCACAGTGACGACCTGGGTATCCAGGTGCTGGAAGACGGGACAAAGACCATGGGCGTATCCAGCCCATTTCCGGCAGACGGCCCGACCATCAGCCTGAGCATTGGAGACGGCAGCGCAGAGGCGGAGATTACCTATCCGTCCATGACCAGCGATCCTTTGTGGTGGTCCTGGAAAGATTATATTACACTGGAAAAGAACGGAGATACCTACCGTGTGACGGCCTGGAAAACGAAATATTATGATGATATCACCAGTGCTGCAGAATTTGAGGAGGCTTACCGGATGTGGCAGCCGGATTATCTGAAGCCCACGGACGAAACGGCAGATCTGGATTCCAGCTTCGCTTCCTATCTGGTGAAGAACGATGTGGCAGAGTCCTATTATGGGGAAGCATTTTCCACACCGGTGAAGGCACTGGAGACGACTCTGCACGTGTCCGGCGGCATAGGGAAGACGGAAGACGCGGATGGCGGCGATGTGTGGGTAAATTATGAGTTCCCAGACGGAACCATCCGGGTGCGGATGACCCAGCCGGGCATCGACGAGGGCAGCCGGATCTGGGTGCCGAAGGAGATTCCCATGGGGTAAAGAGAAAATAGCCAATGTGAAAATGAATAGCGAAAGCGTACAAAAGGAACTGGAATAGAACTTGGATACAGTTCCTTTTTGCGGCCATTCTTTATGGCTGTCTATGCAGCTTTTCATCTATATCAACCAATATAATGTCCGGCCCGATTTGCCGGATCTTACACCAGGGAATCTCACACTCATTTTCTTTCCCCAGGAAGCCCCAGAGCTTTTCGCTGGTGGTGGTAAGTAACGCCAGGATACAGCCGTTTTTTGGATGAAAGACCAGATCGGATACACAGCCCAGGCGCTTGCAGTCATGGATATTAATCACATCTTTTTCACGCAGTTCGCAGAAGGTCATGAGATGCTCCTGGAAGAAAGTTTCTTAAATTATTTTATGCAATAGAAACGGAGATGTGCAGAAGCTTAAAAATCTTTTTCCGGCGATTTCTTATCATTTCCTATGACAATGATTGACATAAAACCAGAAGATGTACTATACTGGAACCATCAAAAAACCGGAGGATAGTGGAATGAAGTGCCCATTTTGCAGTCAGGAAAATACACGCGTGATTGATTCAAGACCGGCAGACGACAACAGCTCAATCCGCCGCCGCCGTCTCTGCGACGCATGCGGCAAGCGGTTTACCACCTATGAGAAGATCGAGACGATTCCGGTCATGGTAATAAAGAAGGATAACAACCGGGAGCATTATGACAGAAGTAAGATTGAGGACGGTATCTTAAGAGCCTGCCACAAGCGGCCGGTGCCCTTAAAGAACATCAATGCCATGATAGACGGCATCGAGAGTGATATTTTCAACCGGGAGGAGCGGGAGATTCCAAGCTCTGTCATCGGCGAGATGGTCATGGATCGCTTAAAGGATCTGGATTCCGTGGCCTACGTGCGCTTTGCCTCTGTATACAGGGAGTTTAAGGATGTAAATACCTTCTTAAGCGAGCTGAAAAAGATGTTAGATAAGTAAATGAGTTAGGAGAAATGATTTTGTTTCAGGCATTTTACCCGAAAGAATATGTAGATTCCACCTATGGAATTGATTTTGAAGGTCTGTATCGCAGGGGCTTCCGCGGCATCCTGTTTGATGTGGACAATACCCTGGTACCTCATGGAGCTCCCGCTACCGCACAGAGCGTGGAGCTCTTTCAGCGGCTTCACGAGATGGGCTTTGCCACCTGTCTCATTTCCAATAACAAGGAACCCCGGGTGCGTCCTTTCGCGGACGCCATGGAGACGCCCTTTGTATACAAAGCGGACAAGCCAAGCCGGAGGGGCTACGAGGAGGGCATGCTCCGCATGGGTACAGATAAGACCAATACATTGTTTGTCGGCGACCAGCTTTTCACCGATGTATGGGGGGCCAACCGGACGGGCATGTACTCGATTCTCACAAAACCCATCGATCCCCATGAGGAGATTCAGATTGTGTTGAAGCGCTATCTGGAAAAGATTGTGCTGTTTTTCTATAAAAGAAGGGAAGCAAAGAAATGACAGCAGAGAAGATATCGGAGCTTTTAAAGGAAAAAAATGTGGACGCGGCGCTTGTATCCTCTCCAGCTAATATCCGCTATCTCAGTGGCTTTGCGGGCACGGAGAGTTATCTGTACCTGACCCCGGAGCGGAAAGTGATTCTGACGGACAGCCGCTATACCCTGCAGGCGGAAGAGGAAGGAAAAGGATGTGAGGTTCAGACCATGAGCCGGGAGCGGAGCTATGGCGTGATGCTCGGCGAGCTTCTTCGGGAAGACGGTGTGGAGCGCCTGGGCTTTGAGGAAAATGCCATGCTTTACGGTACCTGGAACAGCCTCTGGAAGAAATCGGGTTTTGGACCGGAGCACTGGGTGATGCTGGGAGACAGCCTGTCAGAGCTTCGGGTGATGAAAAATGAGCAGGAGCTTCAGTGGATGGAGAAGGCAGAGAGCATCGGCGACGCGGCATTTTCCTATATTTTAAATGAACTGAAGCCGGGCGTCACCGAGCTGGAAATCGCGGCCAAGCTGGAATACTATATGCGCAGCCACGGGGCCGAGAGTACCAGCTTCGATACCATCGTGGCGTCCGGTTACCATTCCGCCATGCCCCATGCGGTCCCTTCAGAGAAAAAGCTGGAAGCAGGCGACTTTGTGACCATGGATTTCGGCTGTAAATATCATGGTTATTGTTCAGATATGACCCGTACCGTGGTCATTGGAAAAGCAAGCGAGCGACAAAAAGAGGTCTACAACGTGGTGCTGAAGGCACAGTTGACTG
>ERZ836877.5399-NODE-5399-length-12254-cov-3.284204_pt1 | contig 12254 bp, 11 predicted proteins | sample MGYA00519469_ERZ836877 | MGnify/ENA primary metagenome ERZ836877 (study PRJEB31850, sample SAMEA3708809) | human gut metagenome | biome: human gut; feature: human-associated habitat; material: faeces | place: China | collected 2014 ... | reverse complement strand
TATGAGCAGCAGGCTGCCGATGACAAAGACGGCCGGCAGCAGATGAACCGCCTTGAGAGAATCGGGATAGAGCAATTTCAGAGTCACCCGCGACATGCCGAAGACATAGACCTGACGGAAGAATTTTTTAAAATCGATACGGCGTTTGTGCCACACGGGTGCCTCGACAATCAGCCCGGTAGTGAAGCCTGCGTTGCGTATTCGGGTGCTCATGTCTATGTCTTCTGAAAACATCTCGCGGAATCCGCCGACACATTCATACACCTCCCGCGAAAATCCCATGTTGAAAGTGCGCGGCACGAATTTTTCGAGTTTGATCTTACCCCCCCTGATGCCGCCGGTGGTCATAAACGATGTCATCGAATAGTTTATCGCCTTCTGAGTGTCGCTGAAAGAGTCATGTGCGGTGTCAGGCCCACCGAAACAGTCGTAACGTTTTGCGGCAAGTACCTTTGATACAGTCTCGAAATATGCCGGCGGGATGACGCAGTCAGAGTCGAAGAATATAAAATACCTGCCCGAGGCTCTTTCCATGCCGTAGTTGCGGGCTATAGACCGGCCCTCGTTGGGTTTGAAATAATATTTTACGTCGAGGCCGTGTGACGCGTATCTTTCGGCGACGTCCTTGCACGGCTGAGTCGAACCGTCCTCGACGATGATGACCTCGAAGTCGCCGTCAGTCTGTTCGGTCAGGCTGGCAAGCAGTTCGTCGACTTCGTCGACACGGTTGTAGACAGGTATTATGACAGAGTAGGTTTTCATCTTCAGCTCATTCTCGATTTATAATCTTCATAGTCAAAAGCGCGGATGACACGGGCGTCGTCAGAGTGTTCGTTCGACGCCACGACAATCGCCGGGTGCTGGATGCCGTTGAACATCGTCGTCTTGACCGTGGTATAGTGGTTCATGTCTTCGAGTGTCAGACGCTGTCCGGCTTCGAGCGGTTTCTCGAAATACCAGTCGCCCATATAGTCGCCGCTGAGACACGAGTTGCCGCCCAGGCGGTAAGGGTGTCCGGCGTCAGCACTCTCTGTTATCTTCGGCTGATAGGGCATCTCGAGTGTGTCGGGCATGTGGCAGGCGAACGATACGTCGACTATGGCGGTGCTGATGCCGTCGTTTTCGACGACCGATGTGATGAGGTCGCCCGTGCGCCAGGTGAAGGCGCTCCCGGGCTCAAGTATGACGCCGACACCGGGGTGACGCTTCCTGAAAGCCTTGAGCAGACCGACGAGATGGCCGGTGTCATATCCCTCGCGTGTCATGAGATGGCCGCCGCCCATGTTTACCCAACTTACTTTGTCAAGAAGATGGCCGAACTGCTGCTCGAAGGCTTCGAGTACTTTCTCGAGGTCGTAGCTCGTCGACTCGCAGAGGGCGTGGAAGTGAAGCCCCTCGATGCCCTCCGGCAGACCGTCTTTCAACGCCTCGGCCGGGACGCCGAAGCGCGAGCCGGGCAGCGCGGGATTATAAATATCTGTCTCGATGACCGAGCATTTCGGGTTGACTCTCAGGCCAGGCGAAACTCGTTTGTCAGGGTGGGCGGCGTTGTATTCCCTCACCTTTGCGGCAAATCGGTTCCACTGGCCGAGCGAGTTGAACGTTATATGCGAGCTGCCCTCGAGATATTCGTCGATGGTCGAGTCGGTATAGGCGGGACAATAGCTGTGTACCTCGTCACACAGAAACTCGCGTCCGAGACGCATCTCGTTGAGCGAACTCGCTGTCGACGCAAAGCCTCTTTCCTTGAAAAGACCGAAGGTGCGCCATAACGCATTGGCTTTGAATGCCATGATGATTTTGACGCCGGCGCGCTGCGACACCGATTCTATGAGGTCGAGATTACGGTCGATGCGGTCGGTGTAGACGGCGTAGAACGGGGTGGGTATGTCGGTTATTTTCATTATTCGATAATTTTGAATTTAGCGAAACTCAGCAGCAGCTTTTTAGTGCTGACATTGTCAAAATTGACGGTAATCTTATGATCAGGAGTGCTTGTATCAATCTCGGTGATGACGCCGCGGCCGAAACGCTGGTGCTCGATGACGGCGCCGCTGTGCAGCTCGGAGGCCGTGTGTTGCGCGAAGTCGCCGGCGGCAATGTTTTTGACAGACGAGTCTGACCTGTCTGATTTAAATGTCGGGCGGGAGGAGCCGTTGCCGCCAATAGGTCTGAGCACACGTTGCCGTTCAAAGCTGTCGTGCGACGGCCGTATTTCGGGAGGGGCAATCTGTGAACCGAGTCCGACCTTGAGATATTTGATATTGATGTCCTTGAGAAAGCGCGAGGGATTGCAGAGTTTGTTCTGGCCGTTGATATATCGGCTTTTGGCATAGGTCATCATACAGAATTTCTTGGCGCGTGTGATGGCGACATAAAGCAGACGGCGCTCTTCCTCTATTTCGGCGAGACTGCCGCGGCCCATAGACGACGGCAGAAGATCTTCCTCGACTCCGACGATAAAGACATTGTCGAACTCCAGGCCTTTGGCCGCGTGTATGGTCATCAGGGTGACACATTCCTCGGCGCCTGTCGCTGCGTCCTGATCTGTTGCGAGAGACACTTCAGACAGAAAATCGACCAGACGCATACTGTCTGACGCGCCTTGCTCCTTCTTGTCCTCGACAAACTGGCGTGCGGCGTTGAGAAGCTCCTCGATGTTCTCTTTCTTTGATACGCTTTCGGGAGTATTCTCAGAGGCATACATCGTCAGAATCTTTGATTCGCGGATGACCTCGACCGTCATAGCCTCGGCGTCGATGTCGTCCTCGTTGTTCCGGGTGATGAACTGCGATATGAGACCGGTGAATTTCTCGATTTTTGATTTGGTGCCGCGGTTTATGTCGAGCTGATATGCTGCGGGATCCAAAGCTACCTGCCACAGACTGACATTGTTTTCAATAGCTGCTGCGGCTAATTTTTTTACCGTAGTCTCGCCGATGCCGCGGGCCGGTGTATTTATAACGCGCTTGAAAGCCTCGTCGTCGTCGGGGTTTATCGCAAGACGCAGATAGGCTACGACATCTTTTATCTCCTTGCGCTGATAGAAGGCCAGGCCGCCATAGATGCGATAGGGGATGTTGCGTTTGCGCAGGGCTTCTTCGAGAATACGCGACTGGGCATTGGTGCGGTACAGCACGGCGAAGTCATTGTAGCTGTCTTTGCTGTGCATCTTCACCTGCGATATGCGGTTTGCCACCAGATATCCTTCCTCGAAATCGCTGTAGCTCTCGACGATGTTGATGCGCTCGCCGAGTTCGTTCTCTGAAAAGACTTCTTTGTGTATCTGACGCGAATTCTTGTCGATGAGCGTGTTGGCGGCGTTGATGATGTTCTGGGTCGAGCGATAGTTGCGTTCGAGCTTAAATGTCTTTAAATCGGGGTATTGGTCGCGAAGATTCAGGATAAACTTTATGTTGGCTCCGCGGAACGAGTATATGCTTTGGGCGTCGTCGCCTACGACGCAGAGGTCGCCCTGACCTTGGGTGAGCAGGGTGATGATGCTGTTCTGGGCGTGGTTGGTGTCCTGATACTCGTCGACGAGGACATATTTGAAAAACTCGCGGTAGTGGTTGAGAAGGCCGGGGTTTGATGACAGCAATACGTTGGTGTAGAAGAGCAGATCGTCGAAGTCCATCGCTCCTGCGATGCGGCAGCGGTCGCGGTAGGCCGTGTAGATGTCGACGATGTACGGGCGGCGGGCGTTTTTGTCAGAGCGCATCAGGTCGGCGTCGGCGCGATAGGCTTCGGGTGAGTAGAGCGCGTTTTTGGCGAATGAAATGGCATTGAATACCGTCGACGGATTATAAAGCTTTTCGTCGAGCTGCATATCCTTTATGATCATCTTCAGCAGCGACTTTGAGTCGGCGGTCTCATAGATGGTGAAATCACGCTTGAAGCCGATAAGGTCGGCGTTGGTTCTGAGAATACGCAGAAACATCGAGTGGAATGTGCCCATCCATAGTCTCGATGATGTTTTCTCGCCGACAAGGGCCTCGATGCGCTCACGCATCTCGCGGGCGGCCTTGTTGGTGAACGTAAGAGCCATGATGCGCCACGGCTCATATCCTTTGGCGAGAAGATGCACGATTTTATATGTGAGCACACGCGTCTTGCCCGAGCCGGCACCGGCAATGACGAGTTCGGGGCCGCCGAGATATTCGACGGCCTGTCGCTGCTGTGGGTTCAGTTTGTCGAGATATTCCTCCATTACCAGAATTTGTTGTTTTCGGGCGAGTATTCAAAGCCGGCTTCGCCAAGGCGTCCGACGAGAGTCCCGCGGTCGATGCCAAGGCCATCACAGAGGGCGTCGAGATCAGAGTATTCGTCTCTTAGTTTCGTATTTATATAGCTTAATAATATAGCGGGGTCTTGTGGCAGATTTTCCATGTCTGTTTATTTTACTACAAATTTACGCTATTTTTCACTAACAAGCCCACTGACATTGTATTTTTGATTACATTTGCATAAAAATTAAGTATATGCTATGTTGACTCATGACGAAATATCAGATTTAATCGCTTCAGCTATTAAAGAAATATCTTTGCCGCAGAATCCGGCGGGTCTCTACAGACCGATTGACTATACGCTCGAGACAGGCGGCAAACGGCTGCGTCCGCTGCTGGTCATTGCCGTGTGCAGTGCTCTCGGAGGTGATGTCGCCAAGGCCATTGACCCGGCTCTCGGCATTGAGATCTTCCATAATTTCACATTGCTTCACGACGATGTGATGGATAAGGCGGATATTCGCCGCGGTCATCCGACCGTACATGTCAAATGGGATGACAACACAGCCATACTCTCAGGCGACGCGATGCTGACACTCGCTTATGAGTACATAGCGAAATCATCGGGCGAATTTCTTCGCGAGGCCTTCAATCTGTTCAACAGGACGGCAATGGAGGTCTACGAAGGCCAGCAGTATGACATGGATTTTGAGAAACGCAAGGATATAACCGTAGCTCAGTATCTCGACATGATACGTCTCAAAACCTCGGTCCTTCTCGGATGTGCATGCCGTATGGGCGCCATCGTTGCCGGAGCCGACGAGGCCAAGGCCGACGCATTTTATCAGTATGGTGTCAACCTCGGCATGGCCTTCCAGCTTAAAGACGACTGGCTTGACACCTACGGCGACTCGACGATATTCGGCAAGGGCATCGGCGGTGACATCGTCAACGAGAAGAAGACATGGCTGCTCGTCACGGCTCTCTCCGAGGCCCGCGAGGAGCTGCTCGACATCCTCGCCGAAGACCTCGAGGACAGAGAGCGCATCCGTCAGGTGACGGCAGTCTACGACAGCCTGAAACTCAACGAGCGCAGCATCAAGCTTATAAACGAATACTCCGACAAGGCCGTGGCTGCGATTGCCGACGCCGGCCTCGACCTCGAAGGTCGCAATTTCTTCACCAATCTCGCCCTGAAATCGGCCTGTCGCGACCACTAAGACCGCCTACCGTTAGGAATATGGAACTATTTGATACCCACACCCATCTCTACTTGCCCGAGTTTGATGTCGACGGCGGCGGAGACAAGGCCGTCGGGCGCGCCATCGATGCGGGCGTGACGAAGATGGTTTTCCCAAATGTCGACCTCGCTTCAATCGCCCCGCTACGCTCTCTTGCTTCAAAATTCAAGGGGAATGTTTATACTGCTATGGGCTTACATCCCACGGAGGTCAATGAATCCTGGCGCGATACTCTCGATGAAACACTCGCCAATCTTGATATGGATAAAGATGTCGCTATTGGCGAAATAGGCATGGACCTTTACTGGGACAAGACCTTCGAGGACGAGCAGATGCAGGTATTCGAGCATCAGATAGGCGTCGCCGCCGAGTGTGGCCTGCCTATTATCATCCACTGCCGCGAGGCGCTCGACCAGGCGCTCGAAGTGCTTCAGGGCGCGTCGGCAGTCAGCGCGGTTTTCCACAGTTTCGGCGGCACGGTAGCCGACGTCGAGCGCATCAGACGCACGGGCGACTATATGTTCGGCATAAACGGCATAGTCACATTCAAGAATTCTAAACTGAAGGAAGTACTGCCTGCGATAGGCCTTGACCGCCTGATGCTTGAGACAGACTCGCCCTATCTGGCGCCTGTGCCAAAGCGCGGCAAACGCAATGAGAGCGCTTTTATGGTCTATACAGCCGAGTGTGTCGCCGGAACTTTGGGCATCGAAACAAAAACGGTGGCCGAAAAGACCACCGCTAATGCTTTAAGATTTTTCAGAATCTAACAGAATCCTCTCAGAAACGCGAATTCGTCGGCTACGTCACACAGTCGGCCGACTGTTCGGCGTATAACTTCGATATCAGAGGTCACGGCCGACAGCTTGTTGTCGACAAAGACTGTCATCTTCACGTTGTCATCTGTGGCGGATTTGTCGGCGGGCAATGCTGACGTAATGTCGGCTGCGAGCGCCGCGAAATCACCTTTGTATGGCGGCAGCTGTCCGTCTTCTATCGAATCGTCGGTCGCGAATCTGTAGTATATTCTGTCAGGGCTGAGCAGTATGTCGGCGCGCGCGACATCGCCGGCGGCAAACATCAGTGTCAGCTTCTTGATTTCCTGTTCCATTTCGGTCAACGGGGCAAAACATTGACTTTTAATGCCTCGTAAGCTCTTTCGGCTTTCGCGCGGGCAGCCTCGACGCTTTCGTCTGTCGCAAGGATTACGCCCATGCGGCGGTGTCCTTTGATTTCAGGCTTGCCGAAGATGCGCATCTGTGTGCCGGGCTCGGCAAGGACGTTCTCAAGATTATCCATCTCGATCTTGTCGGTATCGCCTTCGACGACTATGGCGCGAGAGGCCGAGGGGCCATAGAATCTTATTGCCGGGACGGGGAGGCCGAGCAGGGCGCGCGCATGGAGGGCAAACTCGCTGAGATCCTGCGAAATCATTGTCACCATGCCGGTGTCGTGGGGACGCGGAGACACTTCGCTGAAGATGACTTCGTCGCCTTTGATGAAAAGTTCGACGCCGAAGATGCCGTAACCGCCGAGCGCGTCGGTTACCTTCCTGGCAATCTCGCGGGCGCTCTCGATTGCCTTTGCCGACATCGGCTGGGGTTGCCATGAGTAGCGGTAGTCGCCGTCGATCTGTATATGTCCGATGGGTTCGCAGAAAACAGTGCCGCTGACACTTCTGACTGTCAGCAGTGTTATTTCGTAGTCGAAGTCGACGAAGCCCTCGACGATGACACGTCCGGCACCGGCGCGGCCGCCTTCCTGAGCTATATGCCATGCGTTTTCGATGTCTTCGGCTTTCTTTATCATGGACTGGCCGTGGCCCGACGAGCTCATCACAGGCTTGACGACGCAGGGAATGCCGATTTCGTCGACGGCCTTCTTGAATTCGTCATAATCCGAGGCGAAACGATAGGGTGAAGTCTTGACGCCGAGTGTCTCGGCAGCCAGACGGCGTATGCCCTCGCGGTTCATGGTAAGGAACGCGGCGTTGGCCGTCGGAGTCACGTTGTAGCCCTCTTTTTCAAGCTCGACCAGCACAGGTGTGGCGATGGCTTCGACTTCGGGGATGATGTGGTCGGGCTTCTCGGCTTCGATTATCTGACGAAGAGCTTCGCCATCGAGCATGTTGAAGACATAACTTCTGTGGGCTACCTGCATCGCCGGAGCGCCGGGATATCTGTCACAGGCGATAACCTCCACGCCATAGCGCTGGAGCTCGATTGCGACTTCTTTGCCTAACTCGCCGCTGCCAAGCAAGAGCGCTTTGCGGCCTACGGGGGTCATTACAGAACCAATTTTTGCCATGATATATTATGTAAATAATTAATACTCTGATGAGAAGTGAAAACGAATATCTGGGAAATCAGATTGCGCCATCTGCAGCACATAGTTAGAGTCGGCGAGGAATACGTCGCGGCCCTCGCGGTCGACGGCCATGAATCTGTTCTTGCGTTTCTTGAATGATTCGAGCGCGGCCTCGTTGTCGCTCTCGATCCAGCATGCCTTATAGAGCGAGATCGGCTCCCAGTTGCATTGCGCGCCGTATTCGTGTAGCAGGCGGTATTGTATCACCTCGAACTGCAGCTGTCCGACTGTACCGATAATTTTGCGGCCGTTGAACGTGTTGGTGAATAGCTGGGCCACGCCTTCGTCCATGAGCTGCTGTATGCCCTTTTCGAGCTGTTTCGACTTCATGGGGTCGGCGTTCTCGATATATTTGAACATCTCGGGCGAGAAACTCGGCAGCCCCTTGAAGTGAAGATCTTCGCCCGAGGTCAGTGTATCGCCGATCTTGAAGTTGCCTGTGTCGGGCAGACCTACGATGTCGCCGGGATAGGCTTCGTCGACGATGCTCTTTTTCTGGGCCATGAATGCGGTCGGAGCGGAGAATCTCATGAATTTGCCCGAGCGTATGTGCTTGTAGTTGGCGTTGCGTTCAAACTTGCCCGAACAGATTTTCACGAATGCGATACAGCTGCGGTGGTTGGGATCCATATTGGCGTGTATCTTGAAGACAAAGCCCGAGAAAGTCTCTTCGGCGGGTTTTACCTCGCGCTCGAGAGTCATGACGGGGCGGGGTGAGGGAGCGATCTTGACAAAGCAGTCAAGCAGCTCTTTGACGCCGAATGTGTTGAGCGCCGAGCCGAAGAACACCGGAGCAAGTTTGCCGGCGAGGTATTCATCGACGTCGAATTCGGGATATACGCCTTCGATGAGGTCGAGGTCTTCGCGCAGTTTGGCCGCATCGGTCTCGCCGACAGCTTCGTCGACAGCCGGGTCGTTGATATCGTCGATTTCGACGCGTTCGGTCACTTTCTGTTTGTCGGGCGTGAAGAGATCGAGGCTATGCTCATATATATTATAGACGCCTTTGAATTTAGCTCCTATGTTGATGGGCCATGACAACGGTCTGACACTGATTTTCAGCTCGCTTTCGAGTTCGTCGAGAATCTCGAACGGGTCGCGGCCCTCGCGGTCGAGCTTGTTGACGAAGATGATGACGGGCGTGTTGCGCATACGGCAGACCTCCATCAGCTTGCGCGTCTGCTGCTCGACACCTTTGGCGACGTCGACGACGATGATGACGCTGTCGACAGCGGTCAGTGTCCGGTAAGTGTCTTCGGCGAAGTCCTGGTGACCGGGAGTATCGAGAATGTTGATTTTATAGTCTCCGTAGTTGAAACCCATGACCGACGTCGCGACTGAGATGCCGCGCTGTTTCTCGATCTCCATCCAGTCGCTGGTGGCGGTCTTCTTTATTTTGTTTGATTTCACGGCTCCGGCGATATGGATTGCACCGCCATAGAGGAGCAGCTTTTCAGTAAGTGTGGTTTTGCCGGCGTCAGGGTGCGATATGATGGCGAAAGTCCGGCGCCGTTCTATTTCTTCGTTGATAGTAGCCAATTTATTTTATCTTGATGATGTTTTGAAATCAGATGTCGCTGTCTTCCGATATCCTGTCGAGGCAGCGGGCAAGAGCCTCTTCCCAGTGCGGTATCTCGATACCGTAGACTGCTTTTATTTTTGATTTGTCGAGAACAGAGTAGTGGGGGCGTGTGACCGCCGACGGATAATCTTTCGACGTGATTGCCGACACATGGCAGTCTGTGATATTCGACATTTTAAAGATAACGGTCGCGAAGTCATACCATGAGCAGGCGCCTTCGTTCGCAAAGTTATATATGCCCGGAGTCCACTGGCGGTTGAACAGCATCGATGCTATCGCTTCGGCAAGGTCGGCGCCGTAGGTCGGAGTACCTATCTGGTCGAAGACGACATTGATGTTCTTGCGCTCGCGGCCGAGTCTGAGCATTGTCTTGACAAAGTTGTTGCCATAGCTCGAATAAAGCCATCCGGTGCGCACTATGATACTGTCGGGTGCGAGGCCGAGAAGGGCTGTCTCGCCGTGGCGTTTCGAGATGCCGTATTCCGACACCGGATTGACCTTGTCGCTTTCGGTATAAGGTTTGCTCGAATTGCCGTCGAAAACATAGTCGGTTGAGACGTGGAGTATCTTGAAACCGAGGCGGTCAGACATTCTGCCAAGGTTTGAGACGGCGTCGACATTGGCGCGGTGACACACGCTCTTCTCGATTTCAGCGCGCTCGACGGCTGTGTATGCCGCACAGTTGACAACGTGGCTGAAATCACCTTCTGTTAGATATTTCTCGACCGCGTCGAAGTCGGCTAGGTCGAGATCGTCCTTATCGATATAAGTTGTAATCCCCGGATTGAGACGTTCGAGAACGTCTCTCATCTCATTGCCGAGCTGGCCGCGGGCGCCGGTAACTAAAATCTTCATGACTGACTTGTGATTTTTTTTGCAAAATTACAAAAAAATAAACGAAACGCCGAGTTTATCTGTTATAATCAAAAACAATAATTATAATACAATATTTATCATTATGAAAGAAATCGCATTAACCGGTACAAACAGTAAAGTCTTTGCCTATGTATTGTCTGTTCTTCTCGCAAGAGATATTGCTGTGAACGCCATGGTGGATTATCCCGAGCATGTGATGCTCAATGACGAACTGCTCACCGTGACACGTGCTGATTTTACAAATAAAGAGGCAATGAAAGACGCTTTTGAAGGCTATAACACGATAGTCCTGACATACAGCGACGATCTTGCCGACCACGATACAGACGATCTGACGCTTAAAACATTTGCAGACACATTTACAGCCGCCCGCGAAGCCGGCGCCTCGCGCGTTATCGTTGTCGGCAGTCCCCAGTCTCAGGCTTTCTTCGTCTCGCTGATGCGCCGCACCGACGATGTCGACTGGGTCTTTATCTCGACCGAAGGCGATTTTCCCGACCGTGCGGCCGACGAGGTCATCGAGCCTTCGTTCCACCGCGAAGTCTACACTGAATGATTCTATCATGAATTGCAGAAGTCCATATCGACAAAATGATGCAACTTGTGGTTAAGATATGGACTTCTGCAATAAAAAATATAAAATCGGCAAATTTTTTCCATAAAAAGTTTGCCGATTCAAAATAAAGCTATAACTTTGCATCAGTTTTTCATGGTATAGATTTAAGGTTAATTAGATTGGTTGTCGGGAGACAATCAATTTTTTATTTCCGCTTCCCGCAATGTCATTGCCTATAGAGCGTTACCTTTGTATCGTCAAAGTCTATGACAAGCCTGTCGCTGTCAAGGCTGATTATGGGGAGGTCGTCCCAAATACCAATTTCATTTTTCAGATCTGTTTCCAATTGATGTTCAAGCATGAATACTTGTACTCCCATCGAATAGGCCAGTGCGGTAAGGCCTGAATCGTAAGAGACACTGACCGAGCTTTCGTCGATAAACATCGTGATTTCCTCTTCATCTGCCATCCAGTCACCTTCCATAGTCACGGTCATTATGTCGCCCACTCCGGGCATAGACATATCCATCTTGAATTTCATCAGGTCTTTCGCGCGGTTGAAATCGAAGGTGAGTTTCATTTTCATAGTATCACCGTCGTCATCCGTTGTTGTAGCCGAACCAATCCATCGGCCTTCAAGAATCTTCTCCTGCTCGCTCGGCCCGCAGGCAACGCAAGCGATACAAAGCATAACGATTGTCAGTAGTTTGAGTGCTGTTGTTTTCATGATTAATATCCTGATAATTCTACGTTAAATGTGCGTCCGCTATTGAAATTTTCGTATGTACCGGTGAAGGATACGAGTCCTGAATGACCTTGCATTACGTCAAGTTCAAACAGGCCGCATTGATTATTATTATCATCAAGTTCGGCAATTCTGGCCATCCCGTTTTTGAGTATTCCGCGAAGGTATATGCGCCTGTCTTTACCTTGCGATTTATAATAGTAATAGCCGGCAATCTGGTCTCCGCTATAAATACTTAGTTCCATTTTGACGGAATAAGATCCGACCTTGCCTTCAAAACTGCTTTCAATATCAGGTTCACCTTCAAGAAAATATAACGGTATCTCGTTGCTATCGTTACCACTGAAGTCGTTATACGCGGTTCCATCTTCCATAATTTCTTCCACGGCCTCATTGTCATAAGACTCGTCAATTACTGCATAATCATCTGAATCGAGAGATTTAGCCATATTTGCAATAAGCATAAGAGGACCGGCGATGATGAATGCGACTGACGCGACAGTGATGACGATGTCAACGACGCCGAACTTGATGGTGCGGGGCGTATGCTCGAATTTTGATGGCATACACCATAAGGCAATCAGAGCTAATGACCCCAAGACCGGTATGAGCACCAGCAGGTTAAGCCAGGGACTGTAACCGGCATCGCGCAAGCGTCCGG
>ERZ836877.5398-NODE-5398-length-12256-cov-3.049422_pt1 | contig 12256 bp, 7 predicted proteins | sample MGYA00519469_ERZ836877 | MGnify/ENA primary metagenome ERZ836877 (study PRJEB31850, sample SAMEA3708809) | human gut metagenome | biome: human gut; feature: human-associated habitat; material: faeces | place: China | collected 2014 ... | reverse complement strand
AGCATGACAGCTTTATCGAGCATGACGGTAAAGGGGGAGTGGTAGAGGAGTTCGACGGCAAACTTCTGGTGCAGCAGGAACCCGACGCATCCAGTTTCCCTAACGGCGGCATCCGCAATACTTTCGAAGCCCGCGGATATTCGGCATGGGACATCTCATCGCCGGTATTCATCGTAAACAATACACTTTGCATACCCACCATCTTCATTTCCTATACCGGTGAGGCCCTTGACTTCAAGACCCCTCTGCTGCGTGCGCTCAACGCCGTAGACGAGGCGGCCGCCGCTGTGGCACGTTACTTTGACAAGGACGTGAAACATGTGAATTCCTATCTCGGATGGGAACAGGAGTACTTCCTGGTGGATGAAGCGCTCTACAACGCGCGCCCCGATCTCGTTATGACCGGCCGCACGCTCATGGGACATGAAAGCGCCAAAAACCAGCAGCTCGAGGACCACTATTTCGGAGCCATCCCCTCGCGCGTGGCAGCTTTCATGCTTGATCTCGAGATAGAATGCCACCGTCTTGGAATACCGGCGCGCACACGCCACAACGAGGTGGCACCTAACCAGTTCGAGCTTGCCCCGATCTTTGAGGAGACCAATCTGGCCAACGACCATAACCTGCTTCTGATGTCGGTTATGACCGAAGTTGCCCGCCGTCATAATTTCCGCGTGCTTCTCCATGAGAAACCGTTCGCCGGTATCAACGGTTCGGGCAAGCACAACAACTGGAGCCTCGGGACCGACACAGGCACCCTTCTTTTCGCTCCTGGAAAGACACCGCGCGAGAATCTCCGCTTCATCACATTCGTGGCCAACGTCATGGCTGCCGTATATCACCACAACGGTCTGCTCAAGGCCTCCATCTCGTCGGCTACCAACGCCCATCGTCTGGGTGCCAACGAGGCGCCTCCCGCCATCATCTCCATCTTCACCGGAAAACAGATCGCTGACATTCTGGCAAAACTGGAGACCAGCACCGAGGATGAGCTTATCACTCTCGGCGGCAAGGAGGGGATCGACATGGGTGTGGCCCAGATTCCGGAAATCATGATGGACAACACCGACCGCAACCGCACATCGCCTTTCGCCTTTACCGGCAACCGTTTCGAATTCCGTGCCGTCGGTTCTTCCGCCAACTGCGCGTCAGCCATGATAGCCCTCAACGCCGCCGTGGCCGATCAGCTCAGGCAGTTCAAGGCACGTGTGGACGCCCGTGTGGAGCGTGAGGAATCGCTTTACCACGCCATCCTCGAGGAGGTGAAGAAACTGATCGTGGAGTCGAAGCCTATCCATTTCGACGGCAACGGCTACAGCGATGAATGGAAGGCCGAGGCAGAGGCCCGCGGTCTTGACTGCGAGACTTCCGTACCGAAGATCTTTGACGCATATCTGCGTCCAGAATCTGTGAAGATGTTCGGCGAGACCGGTGTGTTCACCGAGTTCGAGCTTCATGCCCGCAATGAGGTGAAATGGGAAACCTACACCAAGAAAATCCAGATCGAGGCACGTGTGCTCGGCGATCTGGCTCTGAACCATATCCTCCCTGTAGCGACCCGCTACCAGTCGATGCTGGTGGACAATCTGGTGAAACTGAAAACCCTCTTCCCGGTTGCCAAAGGGAACGAGCTTACCGCCCGCGACCTCTCCACGATCGAGCGCATGTCGGAGCATATGGGTGTGATCAAGGAGGAAACCGAGCGTATGGTGAATGCCCGCAAGGCTGCCAACAAGATAGAGAACGAGCGTGAGAAAGCCATCGCATATCATGACAATGTGGTGCCCGCTATGGAGCGTATCCGCTACCATATCGATAAGCTCGAGCTGATGGTCGACAACGAAATGTGGCCATTGCCCAAATACCGCGAAATGCTCTTCATAAGATAACAACCATCAAACGCAAGACCGGGGGACGGAGCCTGCCAGGCAGTCTGCCGGTCTTGCTGTTTCATGCCATTTTAAGAATGGAACAACTCAAACATGAATGCGGGGTGGCGATGATACGCCTCCGCAAGCCGATTGAATATTACAGGCGCAAATACGGCTCCTACTCCTATGCGCTGAACAAGCTCTACCTGCTTATGGAAAAGCAGCACAACCGCGGGCAGGAGGGTGCCGGTGTCGGGGTTGTGAAGATGCATGCGGAGCCGGGACATGAATATGTGTTCCGCGAGCGTGCCCTCGGCACTAATGCCATTACGGAAATATTCTCCAACATACTGCCACAGTTTGAACAGGATCATACCGATGACCTGGCGGCAGACGAGGTGGAGCGCCATTCCCCTTTCATAGGGGAGATATATATGGGGCATCTGCGATATTCAACGACGGGTAAAAGCGGCATATCATATGTGCATCCTTTCCTGCGCCGCAACAACTGGCGGTCGCGCAATCTGCTCATGTGCGGCAACTTCAATATGACCAATGTTGATGAAGTGTTCCGCGCCATAGTGGCAAAAGGGCAGCACCCCCGCATCTACAGCGACACTGTGGTGCTCCTCGAGCAGCTCGGATATGCGCTCGACAAAGAGAACCACCGTCTGTACAGGCAGTTCCGTGACACACTTGAAGAACCGGAACTGGGACGGGCCATCGAGGACAATATCGACATCACCAATGTGCTCGGAAGCGCCACTCAGGACTGGGACGGCGGTTTCGTGATATGTGGCGCGACAGGATCGGGCGACATGTTCGTGCTCCGTGACCGCAACGGCATACGCCCGGCGTTCTATTATATGGACGAAGAGGTGGTGGTGGTGGCTTCGGAACGCCCCGTGATACAGACTGTATTCAATGTGCCGCGTGCATCTGTCAGCGAGCTTGAACCGGGAAGCGCCCTTACAGTAGACAGGAAAGGGAATGTAAATATCGCCGACATACTGGGAAAAGGGGAGAACCGCCGTTGCTCTTTCGAGCGCATATATTTCTCACGCGGCAGCGATGCCGACATATACCGCGAGCGTAAGGAACTCGGGCGCCTTCTTGTGCCGGAAATAGTCAGGGCGGTAAACGGCGATATTGACCACACCGTGCTCTCTTTCATCCCAAACACGGCCGAGGTGGCTTTCATCGGTCTTGTGGACGGGTTCAACAGCTATCTCAACGAAGTGAAGACCTCCGAGCTGCTCAGGATGCAGCAAGAGGGGACAATGACACCGGAGCGTGTGACAAAACTGCTTGACCGCAGACTGCGTGTGGAAAAGGTAGCGATAAAGGATATCAAGTTGCGCACTTTCATCGCCGAGGGAAACTCGCGCAATGATCTTGCGGCGCATGTATATGATGTGACATACGGGTGCATCGAGAACGACCGTGACTATCTTGTGGTGATCGATGACTCCATTGTGCGCGGCACCACTCTGAAACAGTCGATCATCGGTATGCTTGACCGTCTGCATCCCAAGAAAATTGTGATAGTAAGCTCTTCCCCGCAAGTGCGTTATCCCGACTATTACGGCATTGACATGTCGCGTATGAGCGAGTTCATAGCTTTCCGTGCCGCTATCGCATTGCTTAAGGAGAGGGGCATGCAGAGTGTCATAGACGGCGTGTATGCCGACTGTCTGCATCAGATAGAGCTTCCTGCCTCGGAGCAGACAAATGCCGTGAAGGCGATCTATGAACCGTTCACTACCGAAGAGATCTCGCGCAAGATGGTGAAGATGCTCACCCCGGAGGGAACAAAGGCTGAGGTGGAGATCGTATATCAGAGCATCGAAGGGCTTCATAAGGCTGTGGGCACCTGCCCCGGCGACTGGTATTTCTCCGGCGACTATCCTACTCCGGGGGGAAACCGCCTCGTCAACATGTCGTTTGTAAACTACTATGAGGGGAATCCTGACAAACGATCCTGAGGATCCGGGTATGTGCCTCCCGTTTAGGTTGCCATAAATCCGCTGATCCGCCATATGTCAGACGTATAAAAATAAAAAGATGCGGCGTCAGATTTCTTGGTTCTGACGCTGCATCTTTTATCTATTCATTTCGCCCTGCGCGGGGCGATGTACTATGACTTATCAGGGATTCCACTGTGAGGCAACCATGCGGAGGCTGCTGCATCCGATTGTACGGAAGTCAACGAGCTGGTTGAAACGGCAGTTGATGTAGGTAAGAGCCTGGTCAAACGATACATCGAGTGTGGTGAGCTGGTTGTGGTCGCAAAGCAGACGCTGGAGGTAGGTCTGGTTGCTGAGTGTGAGGGTTGTGAGATCGTTGTAAGAGCAATCCACGAAGATGAGCTGCGGGCAATCGTCCACCTGAAGTGAGGTAAGGTCGTTGTAGGAGCAGACAAGGTCAAGAAGCATCGGACAGTTGCGCATGCCGAGTGTGGTCATGTTGTTGTCGGAGCAGATGAACGATGAGAGGGCGGGAAGGCCGCTGACGATGATCGATGAGATCTGGTTGTCGTCCATGTTGATGTTCTCGAGTTTCTCAACTCCCACGAGTGTGATGCCGGTGAGCTTGTTGTAGCCGCAATATAGGTTCTTGAGGTTCGTGCAATACTGGATGTTGAGCTCCTCGAGATGGTTGCCCTGGCAATTCAGGGTTTTGAGTGTCGTGGAGTTTGCCACATTCAGTTCTGCAAGACGGTTATTGCTGATATTGAATGTCTCAAGCATCGGTGTCTCCGAGATGTCAATGTCTGTAATACGGTTCTTATAGATGTTCAGTGTATTGAGCGCGGAGCATCCGGTGAAGCTGAAAGAGGAGATCTTGTTGCGCTGCGCGTCGATGCGTGTGACTGCGGTGGCGCCTTTAAGATCGAGGGAAGTGATAGCGTTTCGTGAAACGTTCAGTTTGGTAAGGGCTGTGAAGCCAGAGAGGTCGAGTGATCCGGCGAGATGTTTGTCGCTCCATTCGATAGCGGTGACATGTCCGTTTTCAACAGTCACTCCTTCCCATGAGGAAGGATTCTTGAGGTCTGTGATTTTAAGGGCCTGTGCGTTTGTAGCGTCTTTTTCACCTGGGAGTGAAAGGAACTGCTGGAGCTGACGCAACTCGTTTTTGTCAATTTTCTGTGCTGATGCCGTCATGCATCCTACCATGACAGCGATCAATAATAGAGCTTTTTTCATATCTAAATAGTTGTTAGAGGTTTTCTGTAATCTTCATTATCTCAGCTTTTATTCTATTAACATTTGCATTTAACAAAAGGTTGAGCCGTGTGTGAAATTCTCGGAAAATTTTTACATTAAGGTTCGGCACAAGGATATGGCAAATACGTTGTCTCCCCCTCATACACGTTTCTGGGGCGTGTATGAGGGGGAGACAATGTGTCGGTTATTTTTGTCGCGGCAGATAAAATTTTTTCTGGATCTGCCGAAAAAAGTAGAAAGAGGGGGAAATTGATGCGGCGGTTGCCGGTATGTTATTGCCGCCCGAAGCGAGCCTTGAGCTCGGAGGATTGCTGCTCGGCAAGTTCCCAGAGAGACATGGCTGTCTCGAGGTCGCGTGTCTTGGTCTGATGCAGTGTGAAGATGTCTCCGTCTGTTTCGCCTGCGGCGATGCGCCGTTCTATTTCGGCGATCTCTTCTTCAGCTGCCGCTACGGCCGCTTCCGCATCCTCCACTTTTTTAGCGGCGCGTTTGAGCATTTTTTCGCGTTCGCGCTGTTCGGCATAGCTCAGGGCGGAAGTGGTATTTTTACCGGTATCGGCATCTGCTTTCCGGGAGGGTGATGCCGCCGGTGTGCCGGTGCCTTTTTTTGCCTCCTTGTCTGCCGGAATGTTTTCACCCGATCCCGGTGATTTGCTGAGTTCAAGCTCCTGCAGTGAGCTGATCTTTTTCTTTTCAAGGAATTCGTATATGCCACCGAGGCATTCCCTGACTTTTCCGCCACCGAATTCATAGACTTTCTCAACAAGGCCGTCGAGAAACTCGCGGTCGTGGCTGACCACTATCACTGTGCCGTTGAAATCCTTGATCGCCTGCTTCAGGATATCCTTGGTCTTCATGTCGAGGTGGTTGGTAGGCTCGTCGAGGATAAGCAGATTCACCGGCTGCAGGAGGAGCTTTATCATGGCCAGACGGGTTTTCTCGCCTCCGGAAAGCACTTTTACCTTCTTGTCCGACGCCTCGCCGCCAAACATGAACGCACCGAGGATGTCGCGTATCTTGGTGCGGATATCTCCGGTGGCCACATGGTCGATGGTGTCGAACACAGTGAGCGATTCGTCGAGGAGCTGCGCCTGGTTCTGGGCGAAATATCCTATCTGCACATTGTGGCCTATTTTCAGAGTGCCGGTATATGGGATCTCACCCATGATACATTTCACTAGGGTGGATTTTCCCTCGCCGTTTTTGCCGACAAAGGCCACTTTCTCGCCGCGGCGTATGGTGAATGTGGCGTTGTCGAATACCTGATGGTCGCCATATGCCTTCCCTACGTTGTCGGCGATGACAGGGTAGTCTCCCGACCGTGGTGCGGGTGGAAAACGGAGCGAGAGGTGCGATGTGTCTGTCTCGTCGATCTCGATGCGCTCTATTTTTGCGAGCTGTTTCATGCGGCTCTGCACCTGCACGGCTTTCGTCGCCTTATACCTGAACCGTTCTATGAAGGCTTCGGTATCGGCTATCTCCTTCTGCTGGTTGAGATACGCGCGTGTCTGCTGTTCTATCCTTTCGCGGCGCAGTTCCACGAATTTGGAGTAGTTGACCGCATAGTCGTATATTTTCCCGCATGAGATCTCTATGGTGCGGTTGGTCACATTGTCGATGAAGGCGCGGTCATGGCTTACAAGCACCACGGCTTTGGCTTTTGTGGCGAGGAACTGCTCAAGCCACTGGATCGACTCTATGTCGAGGTGGTTGGTAGGCTCGTCGAGCAGGAGAAGGTCTGGGTGTTTGAGCAGGAGTTTGGCGATCTCCACACGCATGCGCCATCCGCCTGAGAACTCCGATGTGGGCCTGTCGAAGTCTGAACGCAGAAAACCGAGGCCGATGAGGGTGCGTTCCATCTCGGCTTCGTGGTTCTCGGTCTGTTCCATCGCGAGGTTCTCGGTGAGCAGCGATACTTCGTCGATTATGCGGTGGTATTCGTCGGAGTCGTAGTCGGTTCTTTCAGCCAGCTGTATGTTGAGGTTGTCAAGACGTTTCTGCATGTCATTGATGTGGCTGAACGTCTTTCGCACTTCCTGAAGGAGAGTGGTCTCGTCGGCCAGTTTCATCTGCTGTGGCAGATAGCCTATGGTGACACCAGAGGGGACGGCGACACATCCCGAGGTGGGGATCTGCAGTCCCGCGATTATTTTCAGCATGGTTGATTTCCCGGCGCCGTTTTTGCCGACGAGGGCTATACGGTCGCGGGGATTGATCACGTAATTTACATTATCGAAGAGAGATTTTGCACTGAATTCTACTTTAAGATTCTGTATAGCTATCACAGCCGTATGGTGAAAGTGTATTATACAATCGGATTATTTTTTGTGGTTCCGGTCTTTTTTCCGGTGGTGTATTACCAGACGCCGGCGGTCTGTTATGACAATATCCACGGCCACATCATGCTCCTCTGCGGGAATATCCTCCCCTATGAGCTGGAAGTCATATCCCACACCTATTTTAGTGGCGGATGTGGATGACAGCAGACGGTCGTAATAACCTTTTCCGCGGCCGATGCGGTTGCCCCGGCGGTCGTATGCCACGCCCGGTACTATGATGAGTTCGATGGCGTTTATGTCGGTGGTCTCGTCGCCTGTCGGCTCCTCTATGTGGAATGAGCCGAGGGCCATCCTCGAGCGGTCAAACGGCAGGATATCGAGGTTCACACCGTTCACTCTCGGTAGGAAAAAATGTTTGCGGCCGCACCATTTGTCAAGGAACTCACGGGTGGAGAGCTCGTCGGGAAGGGAATGATACAGAAGCACATTGTCGGCCAGCAGGAAAGCCGCCGATTGCTCGAGGCGGTCAAAGACGCATTTGGCTGCGTATGCTTTTTCGGCCTGTGAAAGCAGGCTTTTGCGTGTCTTTATACGGTTTCTGATATCATTCTTGTCCATGGTGTGAGGTGTTTAAGTGGCTTCCCGAGGGATACGTCACTTCCCTTTTGTGGAAGCGGTCTTCCCCTTCTTGTCGTTCGCGGAAGCGCTGTTCCTGTCGCTTTTTACCGGGATGTCGGCGCCGCCGTTCTGGATCTCGCTCACCGCGCGGCTCACATTGGCGTCGATGCGGTTTATGAGGTTGAAATAGGCGTTGTATCCCAGTACATCGCGTGCTATCAGCGCTTTCAGTTGATTAACAATCAAGTCGTGCGAAATGTTGATGTAATACCACCGTGCCTGTATGCCGTTGCGTGTGGCGAAATTGACAAACTGGCGCAACAGGGTGTCGTCGGCCGGGAGGCGTTTGAGAAGTTCCTCCACGTCTGATGCGTCCTCAAGTTTTTCCCTGTTGGCATCCACGTAATCGAACGCGAATTTCTGCAGCAGTCCGGCATTTGCCACATTGAGGTAGTACGATGTAATGCCTGATGTGTCGTTAGGCACGAAGATATCTGGCATGATGCCTCCTCCGCCGTAGACGGTGCGTCCGTTGAGCGTCTGGAATTTAAGTTCGGTATCGAGTTTTATCGAATCCTCGCTGAACATCTCGCCGCGGTTGTATCGGTCGAGTATGTCGTGTCCGTACAGGGCGCTGTTGGAGTAGTCTTTCTGTATGCATCGTCCCGACGGGGTGTAATAGCGGCCTATGGTGAGGCGTATGGCGCTGCTGTCTGGGAGTACAGACTGGCGCTGTATGAGGCCTTTCCCGAAGGAGCGGCGTCCGACGATGAGGGCACGGTCGTTGTCCTGCAGGGCACCGGCGAGGATCTCGGAGGAGGAGGCTGAGAATTCGTCGATAAGCACAACCACGCGGCTCTCTTTGAAGTTGCCGTTGCCGTCGGCCTGCACTCCCGAGGGGGTGTAATAGTCGCGCCCCCTCGTAGTGGCTATGGTCTGTCCTTTTTCGAGGAATTCGTTTGCCATGAGGAAGGCTATCTCCATGAACCCGCCGGAATTGCCTCGGAGGTCTATCACGTAGTCGGTGGCACCCTCGCGCTTGAGCTCGTTGAGCGTCTGGAAGAATTCGTCGTATGTGGTGCGTCCGAATTTGTTGACCCTCACGTAGCCGATGCCCGGGGCGAGCATGTAGCCGGCGTCGACGGATGTGTTAGGCAGTTCGCCGCGTATCACGTCGAATTGCAGCATCTTTTTCGATGTCTGGCGTCTGATGCCGAGTTTTACAGGTGTGTCGCATTCGCCGCGCAGTTTTTTCAGTACCTGCTCGTTGGTAATGCCGATTCCTGCCACATCCTCTCCATCAACTTTTACGATGCGGTCTCCGGCCTTGATACCGATTTTCTCGGATGGGCCTCCCGATACGACTTCAACGACTGTGATGGTGTCGTTGTTGATCATGAACTGTACTCCGATGCCGCAGAAAGAACCGTCGAGCTCGTCGTTGACGGCCTGCAGTTCTGATGCTGGTATGTATGCCGAGTGGGGATCGAGGTTCGAGAGAAGTCCCGGAATGGAATTCTCAAGAAGGCTGTCGAGGTTCACATTGTCCACATAATCGTTGCGAATGAGATTCAGTATGGTCTGAAATTTCTTTTGTGTGGGAGTAGGCCCGGCATGATGGTTGAGCAGGTTGTCGGCAAACAGTCCTGCAATGAACGCCAGTGCCACTATGAGAGGCACCCAGGTGGATGTTTTCTTCAAATTATTCACGAAGCAGTAAAAATAGTAGTGTAGTCAGTATGTATGGTTGCAATGATCCGGTATGTTTCAGGGATGCTCCGGCTCGAGGTCGGCTATCTGCTCGCATCTGACGCCGGCGCGTTTCAGAAGCTCCACACCGTCGGTGATGCGGTAAAGCTCGTGGAACACAACCCGTTCTATGCCGGCCTGTATGATAAGTTTGGCGCACTCGAGGCATGGTGATGCAGTGATGTACAGTGTGGCTCCGGCCGAGGAGTTATTGCTCCGCGCCACTTTTGTTATGGCGTTTGCCTCGGCGTGCAGTACATACGGTTTGGTTATTCCGGATTCATCCTCGCATATGTTTTCAAATCCGGATGGTGTGCCGTTGAAGCCGTCGGATATGATCATCGAGTTTTTCACGATGATGGCTCCCACCTTGCGGCGCTCACAGTATGAATTCTCAGCCCAGATACGTGCCATCCGCAGGTATCTGCGGTCTATCGTCTCCTGCTTTTCCGAGGAATAATGGCCGTTGTGGGTGTCGGTATATTCGGTTGTCATTTTTAGTGTGACTGTTAATAGCTTGCAAAGGTACTAACTTCCGCTCAAACTTCATGCAAATTTGCTGTGCTTTTTGATGTTATAATTGGTCTGTGCGGTGAAATGTTCAGACAATGCAGCCATCGCTCTCGCCGGTAAGATACTGCGGAGACGAGGTGTCGGGAAAATATGATGTAGGATGTTTTGAAAAAAATAATTAACTTTGCAAGTTAAGATGCTTGTAGTTGTTATTGTAGCGACTATGAAACTCTGAACTATTTTTGAGGATTATTTGAATAAATATGAGGATCAAATGGATATACGCGGTTGTATCGCTGGCGGCCATGCTGCAGCCAGCGCATATGGACGCCGACATAAACGCACAGGGGGGCGCCCACTTTCCCGGAATAGCCGGAAGTGTGCCATCGACCCCGATCGTATGGGAAGGATCGGCACACATGGTGTCGTCAACCGAAGGTGTCGCGGCCGTGACTGTGAAACTGGAACCGGGATGGCATCTATATGGCATGCGTATGCCACAGGGTGGCCCTCAGCCGACGCAGGTAAGTTTCGAGTTCCCTTCCGGAATGGAGGCTGATGGCAGACTGACTGTAAACCGTGCGACAACGAGGAAATACGATGATATGTTCGGTACCGAACTCGAGTACTGGGACGGCGGCGAGATACGTTTCACACGCCGTTTCAGACTGACGGAGGGCACTCTCCCCGGCCGTATAAAATGTGTGGTGCGTTTTATGGGATGCGATGACCGCACGTGTCTCCAGCCCCAGACAAAAGAGTTGTATATCACCGTGAAACAAACGAATTAAAATCATATTATATATTTGTTCTATGTGTCGAAAAATTCTGTCATTTGCGCTTTTGCTGCTGTTCGCGTTGCAGCTTAATGCCCAGACGTTCGATCCGATAAAATGGGAGACTTCAGTGGAAGACAACTCCTCTACCGGAGCCACGCTGCGGTTTGCCGCCACTATCGAAAAAGGTTGGCATCTGTATGGTTTCGATCTGCCAGAGGATGGCCCCAATGCGACTTCAATAAAACTCGATCTGCCGGAAGGTGTGACTGCCGAGGGGGATTTTGTGCCAGACCACGCTCCGAAAGAGGAGTTTGACCCGGTGTTCACCCTGAAACTTTCGTGGTGGGAAAACGATGTGGTATTCACCCGTCGCCTGAAAATCACCGATGGCAAGTCGCATGAGATAACAGGACAGATTTTTTTCCAGGGATGCAACGACCAGACATGTATCGCCCCGCAGAAGATACCTTTCACATTAAAGGTGGGCACCGGCGAGGTGGCAGCGGCGACCGCTGATGCAGAACAGCCTGCTGCCGCGCCTTCCGATGCGGTTCCCAATGTGACCAAATCCCACAGCGAGGCCGACTGGTGGGCGCCTGTGGATATCTCTGCGGAGGATGTGCCTGCCGAGAATGTATCGTCAAGCCCGCTGTGGGTTATCTTCATATGGGGTTTCGGCGGTGGCCTTCTGGCTCTGCTCACTCCGTGTGTATGGCCGCTTATACCGATGACTGTAAGTTTCTTCCTGAAAAAGAGCGGCAGCCGCCGCAAACAGGTCAGCGATGCCATCATATATGGGATAAGCATCGTTGTGATATATCTTACGCTCGGACTTATCATAACCGGAATTTTCGGAGCCGGAAAACTTAACGAGCTTTCTACCAACGCGTGGTTCAATATGGCTTTCTTCCTGTTGCTGCTGTTGTTTGCCGTCAGCTTTTTCGGCGGCTTCGACATTCAGCTGCCCGAGAAATGGCGTAACGGCGCCGACGCCCGTGCCGAGCGTGCCACAGGTCTGCTGAGCATCTTTTTCATGGCGTTTACCCTCGCGCTGGTATCGTTTTCATGCACAGGCCCCATTATAGGCACACTGCTTGTGGAGGCCGCCTCGATGGGTAATTTTGCCGGTCCCGCCGCCGGTATGGCCGGTTTTGCCATAGCACTCGCTCTGCCGTTCACATTGTTTGCCGTTTTCCCGTCGTGGCTCAAGGAAGTGCCCC
>ERZ836877.5396-NODE-5396-length-12259-cov-3.538348_pt1 | contig 12259 bp, 11 predicted proteins | sample MGYA00519469_ERZ836877 | MGnify/ENA primary metagenome ERZ836877 (study PRJEB31850, sample SAMEA3708809) | human gut metagenome | biome: human gut; feature: human-associated habitat; material: faeces | place: China | collected 2014 ... | reverse complement strand
ACGACTGGGCAGTTACAAGCCCATTACCTTTAGGTGATGGGTAGTTGACAAAAGTTCCTCTTTTCTGGATGGTTCGTGATGCGCTTCCGGGTCAGAATGACCGGCGGCCTGTTTTACATTTTCGATGATCTGCCGGTTCAGCCTGGAAAATGTCTCTAAGTCGGATTCGCTGAAGCCCTGAAAGATCCTGTGACCGAAATTGTCCTGGAGCTGGTCAATGGATTCGGTGATGGGACCGGCTGGCGGCAGCAGGGACAGATGCATCTTCCTGCGGTCAGTCCGGTCCGGTGTTCTGGCAAGCAGCTCTTTCTGGCACAAACTTTCTACTGCCTGGGAAATGTGGCTTTTGGAAAGTGCCCGCAGTTCGGCCATGTCTGCCGCAGTGTCAAGACCGGGATTATTTTTCAAAAATGTAATAATGGTGGCTTCCATCTTTGTAAGGCCATACTGTTCACAGATGCACTGGATGCATTCATCATGGAATTTGTTGATACGCCGCATGGTCTGCAGATATTCGGTTGCCTGAAACATAGGAGAATCCTCCTCTCTGCAAATAGTTCAAAAAGTAAAAGTTCAAAAACGAACTATTTATAACAGGATTATAGCAGAGAAATGCAAAATGTCAAGATGATAGAAGGCTGACTAATAGAAATTCATAGCAAAGGCTAATAAAGAAAACAGATAGTTTGCGTAAAAAATAAAATGAGAATAAATCTTTGCGGTTTTTTGAAAAATTGTTTGACAAATCAAAGGGCGCGTATTATACTGCAACCAATCAAACCGTTGAAGCGGAGATAACGGTAATTATGATTCCACAGAGAGCCCGCGTTGCTGAGAGTCGGGTGAAACACAGATGATCAAATGGACCGCGGAGGGTGCAGTCTGAAAGGCTGTGAATCAAGGTGGCATCGCGGATAAGGGATCACGGAAACCGGATCGTCAGATCTGGAAGCAAGTGAAATGATCAGAATTATTCGTCCTTGACAGAACTGAACAAAGCAGGTCTGTCAGGGACGTTTGTGCATATGGAAATAACGCAGAGCTCTTCTGGCAGAAAAACCAGAGGAGCTTTTTTCGTTGCCAGGCAACCACAAAAAACGGTCGATGGCAGGCCCTGGGGGATTCTGGACAGGAATCTTGCGGGTCAGAATATGGCGCAGTGGAGACCGAACGAAGCCCAAGCTCCCACACAGGAGGAAACGTGCATGAGAATATTACCAGAATTAAGTGACGCGATGAAAATAGCCGCCCAAGGCATTTATAAAGTGCTTCCGGTCAGCTGCGAGATCTTGTCGGACATCTGTACTCCCATCGAGGCATTAAAGAAATTAAAAAAGGTGTCCGCTCACTGCTACATGCTGGAATCTGTGGTGGAAAGGGAAAAATGGGGGCGCTACACGTTTTTGGGATATGATCCGACCATGGAGATCACCCAAGACAGGCGACGGTTCCAATGCCATCGGCAGCTTCTATCATTTTATCGGGGATAACGTGGTATATTCCTATGGGGCGGAGAATTTCATCTCTATTTGCCAGGAAATCGGCATTGATGGATTGATCCTGCCGGATATTCCTTATGAGGAAAAGGAGGAGTTTCTTCCATATTGTAAGAAGTACGGTGTGGACTTGATCTCCATGATCGCGCCGACCTCTGAAAACCGGATCACCATGATCGCTTCCCAGGCAGAAGGATTCATCTATGTGGTATCCAGTCTGGGCGTGACCGGAACCAGAAACGAGATCAAGACAGATCTGGATTTCATTGTGGCATTGATCCGCCAGAGCGCCAAGGTGCCCTGTGCCATCGGTTTCGGCATCTCCACGCCGGAGCAGGCAAAAAAAATGGCATCCATTTCCGATGGAGCCATTGTAGGGTCTGCGATTATCAAATTGTTGGAAAAATACGGAAAAGACGCCCCGGAGCAGGTGGGTGTTTATGTAAGATCCATGAAGGAGGCGGTGCGGGAGGCATAGAGCCCCGGCGCCGCAGCCTATGAAAAACTGTCCTGGATCTGCTTCAACAGATCCAAATCTGCCTGGGATACCTTCATATTAGAAGTTAACACGTTACCATCCGGCGTAGTGACCTTGAATTCCAGGACGGTTCCTTCCACCAGTCCCTGTTTGTAGACCGTTTTCCAGAATAACGGGAACTTGGGGTGGCGCATGGCAAAGCTTCGCCATGCGGTTTTTAACTGCATCAGCTTTAAAGGATTGAAGCTCATATATTAAAATCTCCTTATTGATGGTTAATTCATACTTTTTTTGTAACAATTCAGTACCTTTATAGTTACTTTTCTTATCATAAAGCAAAAATCATATTTACACAAGGGAAAAAGACGTGTTATACTATGGCACATAAATTTGCTAATAAAATAAAGGAGCAGAAAGATGAGCATTCGTATTGGTATATTAGGATATGGTAATCTTGGAAAGGGCGTAGAAAGCGCGATCGGGCAGAATCCAGACCTGGAGCTGATTGCGGTATTTACCCGCCGTAACCCGGAAAATGTAAAAGTGAGAACCGCAGGTGTAAGGGTTCTGGCTGCTGAGGAGTTAGAGCATATGCAGGATCAGATCGATGTGCTGGTACTGTGCGGTGGAAGCGCAACAGATCTTCCGGTACAGACACCAAAGTATGCAAAGCTGTACAACGTGGTGGACAGCTTTGATACCCACGCAAGAATTCCGGAGCATTTCGCAGCGGTAGACGCAGCAGCAAAGAAAGCCGGTAAAGTCGGTATCATTTCCTGTGGATGGGACCCAGGTATGTTTTCTTTAAACCGTCTGTATGCCAACGCAATTCTGCCAGAGGGCAGTGATTACACCTTCTGGGGCAGAGGTGTCAGCCAGGGACATTCTGACGCCATCCGCCGTATCGCCGGTGTAAAAGACGCAAGACAGTACACCGTTCCGGTTCCAGAGGCAGTAGAGGCAGTAAGAGCAGGCAAGAATCCGGAACTGACCACCAGACAGAAGCACACCAGAGAGTGCTATGTAGTGGCTGAGGAGGGCGCAGATCTGGCAAGAATCGAGAACGAGATCAAGACCATGCCAAACTACTTCTCTGATTATGATACAACGGTAACATTCATTGATGAGGAGACCATGAAACGTGATCACAACAAGCTTCCACACGGCGGCAGCGTGATCCGTACCGGTGTGACTGGAATGGATCGGGAGCACAAACACGTAGTAGAGTACAGCTTAAAGCTGGATTCGAACCCAGAGTTTACGGGAGCAGTGATCGCGGCATACGCAAGAGCTGCATACCGCATGAATAAGGAAGGCATGACCGGCTGCAAAACGGTATTTGATATTGCACCGGCTTACCTGTCTGCACAGAGCGGAGAAGAATTAAGAGCACATCTGCTGTAAGGAAATATGGGCTGTTTGCGCAACGCGTGAACAGCAACAAATATGGGAGCCAGGCAAAAAATGGTTGATTTTTTGCCTGGCTTGCTTTATGGTATAGGAAGAAAATCGGATAAGGAAACAGGTGTCGGAGAAATCTTTTGGGAAGACGGATCCGGTGAAAAGAGAAACAGGTGTGAATCCTGTACGAACTCGTCACTGTATTTAGGGAGTGCAAGGCACTGATTCTGGCGGACAGCCGGAAGCAGATGGGTCACTGGGAAACTGGGAAGGCCGCCAAGTGTGAAGATCTATAAGTCAGGAGACCTGCCTGTTTGATGGGGCGGCAGACGCCCGTACCACGAGTAATTGGTTGCAAAAGCAGTGAATTTTGTATACACGAAAGCCATTTATCTTTAGGGTAAGTGGTTTTTTTCATCTGTGATCGGCAAACAATCCTCCAATGATCAAATTTATCCGCATTTTCAAAAAATAGGGAGCATTTCCCTAAAATTTCAGGAGGAAACTATGAGAAAGAAGTTATTAGGAACCATGATGTGTGCGGCTCTGACCGCATCCCTGCTTGCCGGATGTTCCGGAAAAGCAGCTGAGACAACCACTGCAGCAGAGACCACTGCAGCAACTGAGGCGGAGACCACCACAGAAGCAGCAACGGAAGCAGAAACAGAGGCAGAGGAAGAAGAGGATACCGGAGACGCATCGATGGATAATACAAGAAACCAGGACGAAATTGGCGACAACGAGCTGTTAGTAGTCAGCTTCGGAACCAGCTACAATGACAGCCGCAGACTGACCATCGGCGCCATCGAGAACGCCATGGAGGAGGCATTTCCAGATTATAGCGTGAGACGTGGCTTCACCAGCCAGATCATCATCGACCATGTAAAACGCCGTGATGATGTGACCATCGACAACGTAGGCGAGGCATTAAACCGTGCCGTTGATAATGGCGTAAAGAATTTAGTGGTACAGCCGACCCATCTGATGAATGGTCTGGAATATACGGATCTTTCTAATGAGCTGGCAGAGTATGCAGACGCATTTGAGAATGTGGTTCTTGGCGAGCCGCTGTTAACCTCTGACGAGGACTTCAAGGCAGTTGCAAAAGCAATCACTGACGCAACCAAGGAGTATGATGACGGTGAGACAGCCATCTGCTTTATGGGTCACGGAACCGAGGCGGAGTCTAACCAGGTATACGCAAAGATGCAGCAGGTATTAAGCGATGAGGGTTTTGAGAACTACTATGTAGGTACCGTAGAGGCAGAGCCATCCTTAGAGGATGTCTTAAAGGCAGTTGGCGAGAAAGAGTACAAGAAAGTCGTATTAGAGCCTCTGATGGTGGTTGCAGGAGACCATGCCAATAACGATATGGCTGGCGATGAGGATGGAAGCTGGAAGACTGAGTTTGAAAAGGCCGGTTATGAGGTAACCTGTCTGGTAAGAGGACTTGGCGAGCTTCCAGAGATCCAGCAGTTATATGTAGAGCATGCAAAGGCAGCTATCGACAGCCTGAAGTAATGAAAGGCCGGTTTACGGACACGAAAGCGTTATGCAGAATAGAACAAAAGAAATGGCTGTTTGTGTAACGTGTGAACAGTAACAAGAAAAGACTGTCGGAGAGGTGTTGTCTGGCAGTCTTTTCTTGTGTCATAGGTCAGAGTGTAAACAGAAAGATTTTGCAGCATGAGGAGATTGATTATGAGAAAAACAAGAAAGAAAGCAGCTTTGGTATTATTAGCGCTGTTAACAGCAGCCCAGTTAAATGGCTGTGGTGGTAAAGAAACAACAGAAACCACAGCTGAGGGAACGGCATCTGTACAGACGACGACTCATGGGGATGAAACAGGATCAGGGATGGAGACGTCTGCAGCTGACGGTGGAGCTGGAATCGCGGGAACGGAAACGTCCGCGGCAGATGGACAGACTGCAGGAGAAGGTGAGACCGTAGCGCCGGAGGAAGTAGTCGAGGACTGGATGGTGCCGATCACCGGAGACCAGGTAAAAGACGGCGAGTATGATGTGGAAGTGAAGAGCAGCTCTTCCATGTTTAAGATCACCGACTGCCGGCTGACAGTGAAGGATGGGGAAATGACAGCCGTTCTGACTATGAGCGGAACCGGATATTCCCAGTTATTTATGGGAACCGGGGAAGAAGCGGTGAAGGCCGACGAAAGTGCTTATATCCAGGCGGTAGACGCAGATGGCAAATGTACCTTCGAGATCCCGGTAAAAGCCTTAGACGAGGCCATTGACTGCGCGGCGTTCAGCAAGAAAAAAGAGAAATGGTATGACCGGAAGCTGGCATTTTTAGCTTCTTCCCTGGGAGATGCGGTGTCAGTGGATGTGAAGATGACCACAATTTTGGATCTGGCGTTGGAGGATGGTATTTATGAGGCAGATGTGGTCTTAGAGGGCGGTTCTGGCCGTGCTTCTGTGGAATCTCCAGCGAAAATCACCGTAAAACAGGGCGAAGCGACAGCGGAGATCATTTTCAGCAGTCCGAATTACGATTATGTGCGGATCGGAGAAGAGAAATATGAGCCGGTCAATACCGAAGGCAATTCTGCCTTTGAGATCCCGGTAGATGGTTTTGATTACCGGATGCAGATCGCGGCAGATACGGTAGCCATGAGCACGCCGCATGAGATTGATTACACGTTATTCTTTGATTCTGCAACCATCAAAAAGGCAGAGTAATAAACGATGAAGAGACAGATTTTTACGGCAGCGGCAATTATCACTGTGTTGGGACTGTCCGCCTGCCAGGTACAGAAGGAAACGGAAACAGTTACACAGGAACAGAATGAAATGGGATCTGCCGCACAGGAACAGAATGAAACAGGAGTTGCCGCACAGGCGCAGACCGGGGCAGGAGCAGCAGGCCACGGGGTTTTTGACATCCCGGTGCAGCTGGAATATGCCAGGAAATTCACCATCACAAAGGACAGCGATGGCTGCAGTCTCCTGACCATCGACCAGGGAGACCCGGTCGTGGTGATCCCGGAAGGAAATTCGGTTCCAGAGACACTTCCAGACCATGCGATCGTATTGGAACAGCCCTTAGACCACATTTACCTGGCTTCTACAGCAGCTATGGACTTTTTCGCATCCCTGGATGCCATGGACAGTCTGCGGCTTTCTGGAGTCAAGGAGGACGGCTGGTATATAGAGGCGGCCAGGGAAGCCATGAGAGAGGGCAGCCTGATCTTCGCTGGCAAATACAGCCAGCCGGATTATGAACTGCTTCTGTCAGAGCAGTGCCGTCTTGCTATTGAAAATACCATGCTTCTTCATAACCCGGAGGTGAAAGAAAAACTGGAGCAGATCGGGATCCCGGTGATCGTGGAGCGGTCCAGTTACGAGCCGGAGCCTTTGGGACGGATGGAATGGGTGAAATTCTACGGCGCACTGCTGGGGAAAGAAGATGAGTCAGAAGCTTTGTATAACGAAAAGGTTGAGACTTTGAAAGAAGAACTGAACCGGGAGCAGACACAGAGTCAGAATCCGGAGGACAATCAGAATGCAGATAATAGCCAGAACCAGAACGGAAGTACAGACGCTGGTCTGGACGCAGACCAGACGGAAGAACGGCCAACGGCGGTGTTTTTCTATATCAACCCGAAAGGCTATGCCAATGTCCGTAAATCCGGTGATTACATCAGTAAGATGATCCGGATGGCAGGCGGTGAGTACCTGTTTTCGGATCTGGGTGACCCGGACAGCGCCTTATCTACGGTCAATATGCAGATGGAGGAGTTTTACGCTTCTGCCAAAGACGCCGATTACCTGATCTACAACAGTACCATTTACGGTGAGATCCAGAACCTGGATGATCTGTTTACGAAAAGTCCGCTGTTGAAGGATTTTAAGGCGGTAAAAGAGGGACATGTATGGTGCACGTCCAGCCAGACCTTCCAGCAGGTCATGGGCGTGGCGGATCTGATCGGGGATATGCACCGGATGTTCCTGGGAGAAGAGGATGGGATGACCTATTTGTTCCCGCTGAGGTGAATGCTCCGCGGAGATAAATGCTCCGCGGGGATGCACAGTGATTCTGTAAAGAACATGTCAGCATACGCTGACCAGAACCACGCGCCAATTCTCCCGGACGTTCGACTTCACCAGACAGCCCGGCACATAAGATCAAGAAGAGAAGGAGAAATGGATCCATGTCAGCAGAAAAATCACAGAAAACAGCCATAAAAGAAAGCGTCCGCTACTGTATGGTATTTGCAGCCATGCTCCTGCTGCTGGCGGCGCTGGTGGTCTGGAACATCAATTCCGGCAGTGTCCCCTTAACGGTACGCCAGGTGGCGGAAATCCTATTTGGTGCGGGCCGGGAAGAGACAGCAGGTGTCATCGTATGGCAGATCCGTCTTCCAAGGATCTGTGCGGCAGTGATTTTAGGAGGCGCACTGGCAGTGTCCGGCTTCCTTCTTCAGACTTTTTTTTCCAACCCGATCGCGGGCCCCTTTGTGCTGGGAATTTCTTCCGGCGCTAAACTTTTTGTGGCACTGGTGATGATCTGGTTTTTAGGCAGAGGCATGGCCATTGGTTCCTGGGCTATGGTAGCAGCGGCATTTGCCGGTTCCATGCTCTCCATGGGCTTCGTGCTGCTGGCCGCAAGAAAAGTGAACCAGATGTCCATGCTGGTGGTCTGCGGTGTCATGATCAGTTATATCTGTTCGGCTGTGACGGACTTTGTGGTGACATTTGCCGATGATTCCAACATCGTAAACCTTCACAATTGGTCATTAGGCAGTTTTTCCGGTATCAGCTGGGAGCAGGTGCAGGTGATGAGCGGGCTTGTGGCAGCAGCAGTTTTGCTGGTATTTGCCATGTCCAAGCAGATCGGCGCTTACCAGCTTGGGGAAAACTATGCAAGAAGCATGGGGGTCAATATCCGTCTTTTCCGGGCAGGGCTGATCCTGCTTTCCAGTCTGCTTTCCGCCTGTGTGACAGCATTTGCGGGACCGATCTCCTTTGTGGGGATCGCAGTGCCCCATCTGATAAAAGGACTGTTTCGAAGCTCCAGGCCACTGATCCTGATCCCCGGATGTTTCCTGGGAGGCGCTCTGGTATGCCTGCTATGCGATATGATCGCCAGGACGGTATTTGCTCCGGTGGAGTTAAGCATCAGTTCCGTGACGGCATTATTTGGCGCTCCGGTGGTGATCTGGCTGATGGTAGACCGACGGAAAGGAGGCAGGTAAGCGTGGAACGGAAATTTTATTTTTACACGGATCAGATGACCGTAGGCTATGGTGGAAGACCATTGATCAAAAATATCCGTATGGAAGTGGAAAAGGGGGAGATCCTGACGCTGATCGGTCCCAATGGCGCAGGAAAATCCACTATTTTCAAGAGCATCACCAGACAGCTGGCAATCCTTGGAGGAAGTGTCTGGGTAGATGGCCGGGAGATGGGGCAGATGTCCGGGAAAGAACTGGCAAGAAAACAGGCGGTGGTTCTGACCGGGCGGATGGAGACTGAATATATGACCTGCGGGGAGGTGGTGGCTTCCGGCCGCTATCCCTACACCGGCTGGCTGGGGATCCCGGGAAAAGAAGACCTGGAAAAGGTGGACGAGGCCTTAGCCCTGGTCAGTGGGGAAGAATTAAAAGAAAGGGATTTTGCTGCCATCAGCGATGGCCAGCGTCAGAAGATCCTTCTGGCCAGAGCCATCTGCCAGGAACCGGAGCTGATCATCTTAGATGAGCCGACTTCGTATCTGGATGTGAAGCATAAGCTGGAATTTCTGACGGTCTTGAGAAAACTGGTGCGGGAACGGAACATGGCGGTGGTCATGTCTCTCCACGAATTGGATCTGGCCCAGAAGATCTCTGACCGGGTCATGACCGTCTGTGAGGGCCGTGTTGACCGGATCGGGATGCCGGAGGATATTTTTACGGACGAGTATATAAACTGCCTTTACAACGTTACAGAAGGCTCCTACCATGAAGCATTTGGAGCTATGGAGTTACCGGCTGCGAAAGCAGCCCCCCAGGTTTTTGTCATCGGTGGAGGTGGGAGCGGCCTGGCAGTGTACCGGAAATTGGCGCGGCTGGGGATTCCGTTTGCCACAGGGGTCCTTCATGAGCATGACATCGATTATGAGGCAGCAAAATACAGCGCGGCACAAGTGATTGTGGAAGAGGCATTTGAGCCCATCCGGGAAGAAACACGGGAAAAGGCACTTTTGTGTATGGAACAATGCCCGGAGGTGATCTGTTGTCTGACACATTTTGGAACCATAAACCAGGGAAATAAAATTCTTTTGGAGACGGCCCGGAGACAGAAAAAACTGAAAAATTCGTAAAATCCAGCATCTAAGCCATCTTTTTGGTATCGAAAGTATGTTCGAAGAAATGTCTTGAAAGAAAAGCAGAAGAACCTATTGACTTTTCATTCCAGGCTCCCTATAATTGAAAATGCACGTTGTAACCACACTAGATATAGTATCTAGGATTACATAAAACACAAGATATTTTGTATTTGCACGATAGTTGATTTTTGTGATTTCTGAAGGGAGTTTACGGGATGGAAGAGTTACACAAACGAGTGATCAAGCGAAGCGGGGAAGAAGTGGACTTTGACCTGCATAAGATCGTCAATGCGATCAACGCTGCCAATGAAGAGACAGATAAGCTGCATCAGATGAATCCGTACCAGATCAAGGCGGTAGCGGAGAATGTAGCTGACAAGATCGCAGGCATGACCCATGCGATCCATGTAGAGGATATCCAGGATATCGTCGAGACCAGCATTATGGAGATGCGTGGATACGAGGTAGCACAGAAGTATGTGCGTTACCGCTATAAGAGAGAGCTGTCCCGCAAGTCCAACACCACCGATAATGGAATTCTGGCCCTGATCGACCAGCTGAACGAAGAAGTAAAGCAGGAGAATTCTAACAAGAACCCGGTGATCAACTCTACCCAGCGTGACTACATGGCTGGTGAGGTCAGCAAGGATCTGACTATGCGTATCCTGCTTCCAGAGGAGATTGTAAAAGCCCATGAAGAAGGCATTATTCATTTTCATGATTCTGATTATTTCGCACAGAAAGAGCATAACTGCGATCTGATCAACTTAGAGGATATGCTGCAGAATGGTACGGTCATCAGCGAGACCATGATCGAGAAGCCGCACAGCTTCTTTACTGCCTGCAACGTTACCACCCAGATCGTTGCCCAGGTAGCCAGCAACCAGTACGGCGGACAGTCCTTTACGCTGTCCCACCTGGCTCCATTTGTGGATATCAGCCGCCAGAAGATCCGTAAGGCGGTGATCGAGGAGCGTACCGAATGCGGCGATTCCCTGGATGAGGAGATCGTAAATAAGGTTGTGGAGAAGCGTTTGAGAACTGAGGTCCAGAGCGGTATCCAGACCATCCAGTATCAGCTGATCACTCTGATGACCTGTAACGGCCAGGCTCCATTCGTGACCATGTTCATGTATCTGGACGAGGTTCCGGAGGGGCAGACCAGAGATGACCTGGCGCTGATCATCGAGGAGGCGCTGCGCCAGAGAATGCAGGGCGTGAAGAATGAGAAGGGCATCTGGATCACACCGGCATTCCCGAAGCTGATCTATGTGCTGGATGAGGATAATATCACCGAGGATTCCAAATACTGGTATCTGACCAGGCTGGCAGCGGAGTGTACCGCGAAACGTATGGTTCCGGATTACATTTCTGCCAAGGTTATGCGCCAGTTAAAGAAGGGTGATGTGTATCCATGCATGGGCTGCCGTTCCTTCCCGACGGTGGAAGACAGTCAGAGAAATCCGGACGGATCCAGAAAATACTATGGCCGTTTCAACCAGGGCGTTGTCACCATCAACTTAGTCGATGTGGCATGTTCTTCTGAGGGCGATATGGAGAAATTCTGGGATATCTTAGAGGAGCGTCTGGAACTGTGCCATCGTGCTTTAAGATGCCGTCATGAGAGACTGTTAGGAACCACCTCCGATGTGGCTCCGATCCTGTGGCAGCACGGCGCCTTAGCAAGACTGAAAAAGGGTGAGACCATCGACAAACTGTTATTTAACGGCTATTCCACCATTTCCCTGGGATATGCTGGTTTATGTGAGATGTGCGTGAGAATGCTTGGCAAGACCCACACTTCTCCGGAAGGCCAGAAGTTCGCTCTGGAAGTGATGCAGAAGCTGAATGACAAGTGCAATGAATGGAAAGCTGCTGAGAACATCAGTTATTCCGTATATGGCACTCCGATGGAGTCTACCACTTATAAATTTGCCAAATGCTTACAGAAGCGTTTTGGTGTCATTCCAGGTGTAACAGATAAGAATTATATCACCAACAGCTATCATGTACACGTAACCGAGCATATTGATGCCTTCAGCAAGCTGAAATTCGAGGCAGAATTCCAGAAGCTGTCCCCAGGCGGCGCAATCAGCTACGTGGAGGTTCCAAACCTGCAGAACAACATCGAGGCAGTGCTGTCTGTGATGAAGTTTATTTACGATAACATCGTATACGCAGAGCTGAACACCAAGAGCGACTACTGCGAGCACTGCGGCTATGACGGTGAGATCAAGATCATCACCGAGCCAAACGGCAAGCTGGTATGGGAGTGTCCAAACTGCGGATGCCGCGACCAGGAGCAGTTATTCGTTGCCAGACGTACCTGCGGCTATATCGGAACCCAGTTCTGGAATCAGGGAAGAACCCAGGAGATCCGGGACCGAGTGCTCCATATGTCCAACAGTACCTTCCAGGAGGCTTCCGAGCTGGCACATCAGAACTAAAACGATAGGGCACATAAAAAAATGCCGTCGCAGTCAAAAGCGGCGGCATTCTTGTGTCATAGGAAACTTCGCCCTATGACACAAAAAACGCTCCGCGGGATCGCACTGC
>ERZ836877.5382-NODE-5382-length-12285-cov-2.914391_pt1 | contig 12285 bp, 13 predicted proteins | sample MGYA00519469_ERZ836877 | MGnify/ENA primary metagenome ERZ836877 (study PRJEB31850, sample SAMEA3708809) | human gut metagenome | biome: human gut; feature: human-associated habitat; material: faeces | place: China | collected 2014 ... | reverse complement strand
CGGTTTTTGTCCGAAGATGAAGGAGTGTAGCGGGCTACACGACTGAAGATGAGGGCGAAAACCGGCGAAAGGATGCCGCTGAGAATATAAAGCCTATTGTATGTTTTATGCGTAATAATTTTCATGACTTACTTAAATGCTTGGTTTTATACACCTCTGCCGTTCAATACGGTGCTGATGGTGTACATGATTATTTTCAGGTCTACAGTAAGGGATATGTTCTCAAGGTAGACAAGATCATATTGCAACCGCTCTATCATCTGGTCGACATTGCTCGCGTAGCCGTGTTTCACCATTCCGAGCGAGGTTATGCCAGGACGTACCTGATGAATGAGCGTATAATACGGTGCACGTTTAATGATCTGCTGTACGTAGTAATCGCGTTCCGGACGCGGCCCGATGATTGACATGTCCCCCTTAAGCACGTTCCAGAACTGAGGAAGTTCGTCGATACGGTATTTTCTCAGCACTCGCCCCACTCTGGTGATGCGGGGATCGTTGGCCGACGACAATGTGGGCCCTCCGGCTTCGGCATCTGCGGCCATTGTCCGGAACTTATAAATGCGGAATGGCTTCTTTCGCAGTCCCACACGTTCCTGCGAATAGAATACCGGCCCTTTTGAATCGCGCTTTATAGCTATGGAAAGTGCCAGAAAAAGAGGTGACAGCACTATAAGTGCCAGTGCCGATATCACCACATCCCCGGCGCGTTTGAGATTGAGGGTGCTTTCCGACATATTGGCATGCGAGATGTCTATAAGCAGTTCACCGTTCAGGTCATGTATTTTGGGCTTTGAGGTGATGAGCTGAAACAATGTGGGGGAGATGAGTATCGGCAGGTCGAGCGGAAACAGGCGGTTGATGAGATTCAGTGTCTGCTGCATCCCTTCACGATAAGATTTCTGATATTCAGCGATCTGGTTACTTCCGGAAGCTGGTCGAGGGTGTAGACGGGCAGATCGAGGTCTGAGGGGATGTTGCCTGGTTCTGTTGCAACGTAACCTACCACGTGGCAGGCGGCTGCCCGCGGGCCATGGAGCGCTCCCAGTTTCCGGCGGAGTTCCCTTGCGGAACGCGAAGTGCCGATTATCAGGGAATTGAACTCAAGCTGCCCTTTGCTTATCCGTTTCCGGGTATTCTGTGTGATGGTGAGGCGCATCAGGTATACGAAGCCGAACAGCAGCAGGAACAGCATCAGCAGCAGTTCGTAGTTGCTTGCCCTGTCGGGTATGGGGTCGTCTACTATCGCAACGAAATAGATCAGTATAGTGCCGGTTATCGCTGTGGCGAGAGTGCTTGTCAGTTCCTCCACACGCGATTTGAAAAACACTTTGTTATAATATCCCGAGAGATAATATAGCCCCATCATGAGGATTGGGAAAAATATCTGCCCCATCCATACGGGTTTTACGCTCAGAAAGTCCCAGAAAGTGGGATAGCACTGCACCCCCTGCACCACATTGAAGAAACGGATGACCGTGAAAACAAACCATGCAAGCGACGTAGCCAGCAGATCGCCGGCCACATATATGATGCGCTGATGTGTTTCGTTTACCATTTCCGTCGCTTGTGTGTGCGGTTGTCTGTCAGGTGAGTGGATGTATCAAGGCCGCAGGATCTTTACTTCTCCGCCGGCAGATAGCTTGATTACCGACGACGGACGGCTCGGTGTGGTGTCGTCAAGACGCCATTGTGCCACACAGTCCACCCCGTCGAGTAATTCTGGAGCTATGTCTTTATAAAATTTTGCCGGAGGCATGCCGCTTATATTGGCTGATGTCGACACTATCGGGCGTCCGAGCGCCCGGCACAATGCCCGGCAGAAAGGATCGGATGTCACTCGCACGCCTACACTGCCGTCTTCCGCCAGAAGTTCCGGGGCAAGCCCGCGCCCTTTGTCGTAGACGATGGTCACCGGATGCACGGCGGCTTCTATCAGCTGGTAGGCGACTTCAGGTACTTCATCGACATATCGGTCAAGCATATCCATGGAGTCCACAAGCACTATGAGCGCTTTGCTGTCAGTCCGCTGTTTCAGGGCGAAAATCCGTTTTACGGCTTCGGAGTTTGTGGCATCGCATCCGATTCCCCATATGGTATCGGTCGGATACAGCATTATCTCCCCCTTTTTCAGACATTGGGCACATCTGCGTGCCTCAGGCATAAAATCCGGTGTAGAGGAGGGGCTATACCGGTTTCCCGCGGTGTTTGTACGGGTTATATCTTTGGCTGATTCTTTCATCGGATATCACATTTAAAGACAAAGTTAGCAAATAGCCCTAACAAATGCAACCATTTTTTATGCCTGCATGCGAGGGGAATGTTTTCATATTAGTGCCGTTTTGTGTAATTTTGGGAAAGATAACGATATGGGAAATATAAGAATTGACATACACATGGCAGATCAGTCTACCAAGCTTGACCTGCCTTATGCCGACGGAGGGATCCAGGCGGGTTTCCCATCGCCCGCACAGGATTACATTACCGAATCGCTTGATCTGAACATGGAGCTTATAAAACATCCCTCAGCAACGTTTTACGGCCGTGTCTCGGGCGATTCAATGATAGAGGAGGGGATATGCGAGGGGGACATACTGATTATCGACCGCTCAATCGAACCGGATGACGGTGATCTCGCCGTATGCAGCGTTGACGGTGAATTCACTCTCAAACGCATACATTTCGAGAAGAACAAGGTATGGCTTATACCGAGCAACGAGACATTCGATCCCATACTCATTACTCCGGAATGCCGGTTTTCCGTATGGGGAGTGGTGACCTATACCATTAAAAACAACCGGAGGAAACCTGGCGGCGTGCGCACACCACTGCAGAAAAAATCAAGGTAAGGCTTGTGTCACCGGAAGCCGGCTCCGTTATGGCCTTGCGGCGGTCTGATCATGACAAATGAAAAGTTTCGTCCGGAGTTTATTCCCGAAGCTCTCGCTGAAAAATATTTCATGGGATGGCAGCGGGTGCATTCTCCGGTCTGACAGATGTTGGACCGCAGCACACCTTTGTTTTCCATACAGTCGCCAACATATCCGGGCAGATCAACGTGGGGACGGCAACCGTTGTGTCTTATCACCCGGTTTTCCGGGAATCGTGCGGCCACCTCTTCTCCTACTTCAAAACATCCCGCGCATATGGCCGGACATATAATCGCCCTGATACTCCGTGGATCTGCATTCAGTCTAGTCATTGCATCCATAGTGTTTTCGACGATACCTCCTACGGCGCCTCTCCACCCGGCATGGGCGGCGGCGACCACTCGGTTTTCCGGGTCATACATGATCACCGGCACGCAGTCTGCGGTATTGACGCCTATTATTATTCCCGGCATGTCTGTTACAAGAGCGTCGTGGTTGTCAATATTGACAGTAGCGATATTCTGCTGGGTGATTACTGCCACATTGACAGAGTGTGTCTGACGGGGCACAAAAAGTTTGTCGTTTCCTACGCCGCACCATTCGGTGAGACGGCGGCGGCACTTCATGAAATGTGTCTCCCCGTCGCCCGTATAATGGCACAGCGAGAATCCGGAATAAGGATCTTCATGGCACGCTTCATCTCCACGCCATGTGGTGGCGGCCAATATGCCATGTTCGTCGCTAAGTATCATTACAGGAGTCTCCCCGAGTGCTGAATTTAAATTTTGCATGCAGCAAAGATAGCGCTTTTTTTGGTGCCGGCGGCCGGTGAAGCGGTTGCATATTACATTAAAGTTGGCTAACTTTGCGCAGAAAGGGTATGATGGGGAAGGTGTTTTTAAGCAAAAAGATTTTTACAGTATGAAAACTCGCGACGAATTGATAGACGATCTGCTGACTCTCGCATTTGCCGAGGATGTCGGCGACGGGGATGCCACCACGCTCTCCACAATCCCTGCTGAAGAGAAGGGGCGACAGAAGCTGATTGTAAAGGAAACCGGTATTCTTGCCGGTGTGGATATAGCACGTAAGGTGTTCGAGAAGTTCGATCCCTCCCTTAAAATGACGGTATACATAAACGACGGCGCTCGCGTAAAACCGGGTGATGTGGCTTTCGAGGTGGAAGGCGCCGTGCGTTCATTGTTACAGACTGAGCGTGTGATGCTTAACATAATGCAGCGCATGAGCGGAGTCGCCACAATGACCGATCGTTATCAGCAGAAACTTGAGGGGCTTAAGACCAAAGTGCTCGATACCCGAAAGACAACTCCCGGTATGCGCATGCTTGAAAAGGAGGCTGTAAAAATAGGAGGCGGCTGCAACCACCGCATCGGATTGTTCGACATGATACTTATAAAAGACAATCATGTCGATTTCGCAGGCGGCATTCCTCAGGCAGTCAGCGCTGCCAAGAAATGGTGTGCCGACAACGGCAAGAACCTGCAGATAGAGCTTGAGGTGCGCAATACAGCCGAAATAGACCAGGCTCTGGAAGCCGGTGTGGACCGCATAATGCTTGATAACTTCACTCCGGAACGCACACGTGAGGCTGTGGAGCATATACGCGCGTATGTGGCTGATGCCGATGCGCTCGCCGCCGATCCTCACAAGCATTCAGGCAAGGACGTGGAGATAGAGTCTTCAGGAGGCATAACTATCGAAACGCTCCGCGATTACGGGGAATGTGGAGTGGATTTTATCTCGGTTGGAGCGCTTACACACTCGGTAAAAGGGCTTGACATGAGTTTCAAAGCCTGCTGAAAAGTCTCTGTATAACATAACAATACCGCACCGGTCTGGAGCCTATAGCTTAAAACCGGTGCGGTATTGTATTATAAAATAATGATGGATTATTTAGGCGTCAGCTGGCTTTGGAGTCGGTGTTACTGCAACTGCAGAGGGGCCGGGATTGGCGAATTTGGCTTCCCAACCTAATGCGCTTGCTCCAAGAACTGCTGCGTCGGCCTCTTTCAGCTCGGAAAGCAGAACTTTGACCTTGCCTTTCCACAGGGGCATGAGATTGCGCTCGAGTGATTCACGTAATGGTTTCATAATGAGCTCTCCGCTCTTGCTGAGGCCGCCGAAAAGGATAAATGCCTCTGGAGCCGAGAACACGGTGAAATCTGCAAGTGATGCTCCGAGCAGATCCCCGGTGAATTCAAATACATCTTTGGCAAGTTTGTCGCCTCCGACAGCAGCGTCGTACACATCTTTCGATGTGATCTCGTCGGCTGGGATATTGCGTAGCAGTGAGTCCTCGCCCTGGCGTGCTTCCAGGAATTCACGGGCAGTCTGGGCTACACCGGTAGCCGAGCAGTATGTCTCAAGGCAACCGCGTCGTCCGCATCCGCAAAGTCGTCCGTTGTTGCGTTTTACGATCACATGGCCAAGTTCGCCGGCAAATCCGTCGTGACCATATACAAGTTGTCCGTTTATGACGATGCCTGATCCGACACCTGTGCCGAGTGTGATCATTATGAAATCGCGCAGACCGCGTGCCGCGCCGTAGGTCATTTCGCCTATCGCCGCGGCGTTGGCGTCGTTTGTTACTGATACGGGGATGCCGAATTTCTCGCTCACCAGACGTGCCAGAGGTATCGGGGTCGGCCAGGGGAGGTTCACTCCCTGTTCTATCATGCCTGTATAGTAGTTCGCATTTGGAGCGCCGATGCCGATGCCGTGTATTTTGTCTACGGCGTCATTGGCTTCCAGGAGTTTCATCATTTCTGTATGAAGTTCATCAATGTAAGCCTCTACAGTCGGTTGTTTGCGGGTTTTGATTGATGAACTGGCAAGTACAACACCACGTGCGTCCACTATTCCGAACACGGTGTTGGTACCACCGATATCTATTCCTACTACATAAGGTTTGCTCATTGTTATTTGATTTAGGTAAGTTTCTATATCCTGTTGTGGAGCCGGTTCATCGCTCCGCCATGCAAAAGTAATTATTTTGTCGAAATATTCAGAAAATTGTCCTAATGTTTTTCAGCATTAAAACAAGATTTAGCAGATATTTCAAATTGTTGTGAGTGTATGTGCTTGTCTTATGGCATTATTTATAGGCAATAAAAAAGCAATGTGCCGGAAATGGGCACATTGCTTTGTAAGTCTGGTTGTCCGCGGAATTATTTGCGGATGCCGAGCTCTTTCTTGGCGATGATGGCACGGTAGCGCTCGATATCGTTTTTGATCAGATAATCGAGCAGGCGACGACGCTTGCCTACCAGAGATTTAAGAGCGCGTGCGGTGGTATAATCTTTGTGATTTGACTTCAGGTGCTGAGTCAAATGAGCGATACGGACCGAGAATAATGCAATCTGGGCTTCAGGTGAGCCAGTGTCAGTCTTGCCCTTACCGTATTTCTCGAAGATTTCTACTTTTTCTTCAGAATTTAAGTGCATTCTTTCAGATTTTTGATTGTGAATAAATATGATAAATATAGTGTTGCAACTGTGGGCGAAATCCGTGGAGCCGAGTGAACGGTGCGTTTCCGCATCAATTGCGCCGCAAAGGTAGCGATTTTTTCCGACACTGCCAAACGTTATCCTTTTTTATGAAATTTTTTTCAGGTTATTCAAAAATATAGGAATAGTTGGCGAGGGTTTTCATGAAACGGGGATCCTTGCGGATGGGGGCGAGGTTCACACGGGCATCGTCAAAGATGGTGTATTGATATTTGTTGGCGTACCCCTTGTTAAGAGCTGTCTCGAGACAGTCGAATGCCTTGTCGGTCTCTTCGGCTTGCGCATACAGGCAGGCGGCTATGTAATTGACAGAACCGTCGGTGTCGGGGTTGTCACGCACGATGTCATCAGCCCATTTTATAGCTTCGGCCTTTTTCCCGGAAAACAGTAATGCGAAGCCGTAGAGCGATGAGGGGAGCTCCTGGTTTACATCAAGTTCAAGGACGCGCTTGTATATCGGGAGTGCATCACTGCTTTTGCCGATGCCGTCTGCGATAACCCATGCACGCAGCATGTAGTTCATCGGATCGTTGGGATTGTCGATCGCAAGTTCACCGAATATGCCGGATGCCTCGTCGAATTTTTTCTCGTCATAGAGTATGCGTCCCTCTTCGGCGCGTGCGGCTGCATTGCCGGGTATTTTCTCCAGCGCGGAGCTGATGGCTCTCAAGGCGTCTTCGTCGCGGCCTTGCGCACGGTAGATGCGAGCGAGCGCGAGGAAGTATTCACCGTTATCGCTTGACATGCCTATGGCCTGGTTGACATTCTCAAGTGCCTTGTCAAAATCGCAGAGTGCATAGTAGCATTCCCCTAATGACGCATATATGCCGGCGTAATTGTAGAGATTCTCGTCTATGATCTTGCGATAATCGGCGATGGCGGAAGGGAAGTGGTTGTGGGCCTGTGCTATCACGCCGCGGATATAATAGAACATCCCCTGTTCGGGAGCCTGGTGCACGGCATTGCTGAGAGCGGTGATAACGGCGGGATAATCGAGATTGCTCACATTTATGAGTTCCTGGAAAGCCTTTGCATTGGAGTCGATGCTTATGGCCATGATGAGATCCTCAACTGCGCCGGTATTGTCGCCGAGCATGCGGCGCACCGAGGAGCGGCGCACATATATGTCGCTGTCGGTGGGCATCATTGTCACCGCGTCGTCCATGTACTGGCTCGCCAGCCCCAGGTTGTTCTCTTTTACGGCCACACGGGCCAGACCTGTAAGCGCCTCGGCGGAGCGTCCGTTGTTGGCGCGCAGGCGGTTGTATGAGTTTTTGGCGTCGGCGTAGTTGCCGAGCTCATATTCTGAATTGCCTTTCTGATACAATGCCATGAAAGATGTGGGGTCAAGTCTCAGGGCTTCTGTGAAATCGGCGAGGGCGTCGGCATGTTTGCCGAGCATCTGATATATCTCTCCTCGCAGTGAATGGCACTGGAACAGCATGTCGGTGTCTTCAGCGGGGGTGTATTTGATCGCGTTGTCCACGTCGGAGAGCGCGCGCAGGTACTGGTCGAATTTGTAGTATTCGTTGGCGCGCCGGAAATAGATGTCGTATGCTTTGGGATTTGCAGCGAGTTCCTGCTCATAGACTTCCATCATGGCTTGGGTCATGGGATCGGAAAGTCCGTTCTGGGCATGAAGGGAGCCGCATGCACAGATAACCGTTGCCACAAGAGCGGTACGTAGGTTGGTGAGTTTGAACATTATGTTTCCTGGATTACTTATTTATTCGATTCAAATGAGTTGACTGCCGCGCGGATGGCTGTCAGATGTGACAGGAGTGTTCCCATGCGGTCAAGCCGGAGCATATTGGCTCCGTCGCTTTTCGCAACCGACGGATCGCGGTGGGTCTCTATGAATATGCCGTCTGCTCCTACTGCGATTCCCGCGCGTGCTATGGTTTCGATCATTTCGGGGCGCCCTCCGGTCACTCCGGCGGTCTGGTTGGGCTGCTGCAGGGAGTGCGTCACGTCAAGTATCACAGGACATCCGTTTTTCTGCATTTCTGGTATGCCGCGATAGTCCACGATAAGATCCTGGTACCCGAAGGTCGTGCCCCGCTCTGTCACTGCCACCTGGCTGTTGCCGGCGTCGCGCACCTTCTGCACGGCGTGGCGCATGGCTTCGGGGGAAAGGAACTGGCCTTTTTTTATGTTTACCATCCTGCCGGTGCGTGCGGCGGCTACTATCAGATCGGTCTGACGGCAAAGGAATGCCGGTATCTGGAGTATATCCACATACTCTGCGGCCATGTCGGCTTCTTCGGCGGTGTGTATGTCGGTCACTACCGGTATATTGAATGTCTCGCGCACTTTGCGCAATATTTCAAGAGCCTTTATGTCGCCGATGCCTGTGAAAGAGTCTATGCGTGACCGGTTTGCCTTGCGGTAGCTCCCCTTGAACACATAGGGGATACCGAGAGATGAGGTCAGGGATAACACATGCTCCGCTATGTCGAGAGCCATCGCCTCCCCCTCTATGACGCAGGGACCTGCCAACAGGAAAAAATTTCCGTTGGGAGATGTCTTCAGATATTCCGTGATATTGTCCATTTTCAAATTGATGTTCTGTTTCTAAATGGTGATACGTCGTCAGGTTTTCCGTATATGTCAGGCCAGTTCCTGTATCATATGCAGGGTGTGGCAGGCAAGCAGGGCTGCGGTTTCCGTGCGGAGGCGGGCATTCCCGAGCGATACCGGAATGAAGCCGGCCTCAAGTGCCATGGCGATCTCCTCAGGGCTGAAATCACCTTCAGGGCCGATGGCTATCACCGTATCAGAATCTGGCCGGTATTCGTGGCTGAGAAGATGCCTTTCAGCGTCGCTGACACAATGTGCTATAAATTTTTGGGGTATATGGCGCACGCTGTCAATGAACTTTTTGAATGGTGTCATAGGCTCTATTGCCGGGAGGGTGGCCTTGAGGCTCTGCTTCATGGCGGAAACGGCTATTTTTTCAAGCCGCTCGGTTTTCAGCTCCTTGCGTTCCGACCACCGGCAGTGCAGGGGCACAAATGTGTCGAAGCCCGTTTCCGTGAGTTTTTCCACAAGCCATTCCATTCTGTCGAGGTGCTTTGTCGGCGCCACTGCCATTGTGATTTTACCACTCCAATAGGGGGGTACAGGTGTACGTTCCAGGATCTCGACTGTCGCTCTTTTCTGATGCGCTTCAAGCAGACGGCAGGTAAAACGGGTTCCTTTCCCGTCGATTACCTCGATGAGATCACCCGGCTGTTTGCGCAGCACTTTCACACAGTGCTGTGAGTCGCTTTCCGGCAGCGTGAGTGTAAGTTCTATATCGGGTGCGAAAAACTGTATCATAATATTTCTTCAGACGCTTCCGCGCGTTTGATGTCTTTCCCGCTGATCTTTTTCTTGTCATCGTCTTTGAACAGGAGCATGAAGAGCACTCCCACCACAAGGGCGTATGCGGCAAATATATACCAGCATGTGCGCCACCCCTCGAGTTGCATCTCAGGTGTGTCGGTGGGTATGACGAAGTGGTTGACTATGACCATCGCGCCGAAAGTGCCGATGGTGGCTCCGAATCCGTTGGTCATGATCATGAACAGTCCCTGGGCGCTCGACCTGATTTCTGGAGAGGTCTCTTTGTCGACATACAGGCCGCCCGATACATTGAAAAAGTCGAACGCGATGCCGTAAACTATGCATGAAAGGATGAACATCCAGAGATTTCCTGCCGGATCACCGAAACCGAAGAAGCCGAAACGGAGCACCCATGCGAACATTGACATGAGCATGACGCCCTTTATGCCGAACCGTTTGAGGAAGAAGGGTATGAGGAGAATGCAGAGGGTCTCGCTGATCTGTGAGAGAGAAATGAGCGCGTTGGCGTTGCGTGCGGCCCAGGCGTCCTTGAATGCGTCGATGGCCTCGAATCCGGTTATATACGGGTTGGCATAGCCGTTTGTGATCTGTAACGACACGCCCAGGAGCATGCTGAAGAGGAAGAACACCGCCATGCGTTTGCGTTGGAAAAGTTTGAAAGCGTCAAGTCCCAGGGATTCCATCAGTGAGCTGCCTTTCGATGCTTTCGAAGTGGGGCATTTGGGCATCGTGAGAGCGTACAGCGTGAGCAGTATGCTGAAAGCCGCCGATACGAAAAGCTGCATGTATGTGGTCTGGAAATGCGCGTCTGCCGGTCCGGCGAAATTTACGAACAGCATGGCGCAGATGAAACCTATCGTGCCCCATATGCGTATAGGGGGGAAGTCCTTTATGGTATCCATCCCGGTTTTGGTGAGTGCGTTGAACGCCACTGAGTTGGCCAGGCCGATCGTAGGCATGAAAAAGGCTACGGAAACTGTATACAGGGCGAAAAGCGGCCCGAACTGTATTTCAGGTGTGAGCATGCAGTATGTAGCCGCAAGAGCCATGAATGTGCCGGCCAGAAGGTGGCATATACTGAGCATGCGCTGTGCCTGTACCCATCTGTCGGCGATGATGCCTATCACGGAGGGCATGAACAGCGATACTATGCCTTGCACGATATAGAACCATCCGATCTGGTCGAGAAGCCCGTTGCGGGCGAGAAAATTGCCTAATGATGTAAGGTATGATCCCCATACGGCGAACTCGAGGAAGTTCATCGCGGACAGGCGGAATTTTAAACTTTTCATGGGATGAGTCTGCTTAGTTGTAGTTTTTAGATTTCTGGTATATCTTCAATGAAGTCATGCTTTGCGTGCTGAGATAATCCCTTTTATGCGCGCGGCTTCTTCGTATTCCTCGTTTTCGATGCATTTGGCGAGCATCTCCTCAAGCTCTTCGGTGGGTAGCTTTTCAAGATCGGGTTCGTTCAATGACTGCTCGATTTCCTCATCTGACGGGAGAACGGTTCCGGCATCTTTTATTTCCATGATGAAACCTGTCTCCTCGAGTATCTCCGGCGTGGTCCAGATGGGGGAATTGGTGCGCATAGCGATGGCAATGGCGTCGGAAGTACGTGCGTCAAGTTTCACCTCTTTTCCGGTGCGGTCGATGAATGTGAGCTCAGATGAAAAGATCCCCTCCTCGAATTTATGGATGAACACATCCTGAAGTTCGATGCCGAATGCCTGCGACAGCGATGCGAACAGATCGTGCGTCATGGGTCTCGGAGGTATTATACCTTCCATTTTTATAGCGATTGACTGTGCCTCTGCCGAACCTACGACTACCGGTATGCGGTAAGGGCCGTCGGCCTGTGCCAGAATGAGGGCGTATGCGCCGCTTTGTATCTGGCTGTATGATATGCCGAGCACTCGCAGCCTAATGTGGCCGCTGTGTCTTCCGTTTGTGTCGTTATGCGGATTGTTAGCCATATCCGGGTTGAGAATTTGTTGTTACTTATTATTCCTGAAATGGAACGAAAGACTGACTCAGACAGTGATGCTGCGTCCGGTGATTATTCCGCTGCCGTAGCATAGCCTGGCTTCCCTGTCATATATGACGGCGAACTGGCCGGGAGCGATCCCCTGTATCTTGTCAGTGGATTCTATGAGGTACTCCCCGTCGTCAAGTTTTTTCAGACGTGCCGGTGTGAATGCCGGTGTATGCCTGTTCTTGAACGTGATGTCAACTTCCGATGTATCTGCGGGCCACGGATTTCCCGAAATGAAATGCATTTCGGCCAGATGGATCCGGCGTCCGTATTGCTTTTCGCAATCGTATCCGTTGCTTACATATATCACATTGTCGTGTACGTTTTTCTTTACCACATACCATGGGCCACCGCTTAATCCGAGCCCTTTGCGCTGTCCGATAGTGTGGAACCAGTAGCCGTGGTGTTCTCCGAGCTTCCGGCCGGTCTCTATCTCGATGATAGGGCCGGTCTTTTCCCCGAGATGGCGGCGGATAAAATCATTGTAATTGATTTTTCCGAGGAA
>ERZ836877.5379-NODE-5379-length-12288-cov-3.825717_pt1 | contig 12288 bp, 8 predicted proteins | sample MGYA00519469_ERZ836877 | MGnify/ENA primary metagenome ERZ836877 (study PRJEB31850, sample SAMEA3708809) | human gut metagenome | biome: human gut; feature: human-associated habitat; material: faeces | place: China | collected 2014 ... | reverse complement strand
CGCGCCGCCGCCGGCAACAGCATCGCCGACATCGCCGCCGTCGTCGACTATGCCCACCGCTTCAACGTCAGAGTGTTCGTCACGCTCAACACCATCCTCTACGACAACGAGGTCAACGACGCCGTGGCCCTCGCCCGTGAGCTTTACCGCATCGGCGTCGACGCCCTCATCGTGCAGGATATGGCGCTCCTCGGCGACGACATGCCGCCGATAGCGCTCCACGCGAGCACCCAGTGTGACACCCGCGACCCCGAGAAAGCGCGCTTTCTCGCCGACGCCGGTTTCAGCCGCATCGTGCTCGCACGCGAGCTCTCGCTCGACGAAATCAGGGCAATCCGCGAATCGACCGACGCCGACCTCGAGGCCTTCGTCCACGGCGCTCTCTGCGTCAGCTACAGCGGCGACTGCTATGCCAGCCTGCTCGCCACAGGCCGTAGCGCCAACCGCGGCGAGTGCGCCCAGATGTGCCGCCTGCCCTACCGTCTGACCGACGCATCGGGCAAAGATGTCATGCCCGAGGCACATTATCTGTCGCTGCGCGACATGAACCGCCTCGACCGCCTGCGCGACATGGCCGACGCCGGCATCACATCGTTCAAAATCGAGGGGCGCCTCAAAGACGTGGCATACGTCAAAAACACCGTCGCCGCCTACAGCCGCGCCCTCGACGCCATCGTGGCCTCGGCTCCGGACAGATACCGCCGCTCGTCGGCCGGACAGGTGTCGCTGGCCTTCATGCCCGACACAGACAAGACATTCAACCGAGGCTTTACCGACTATTTCCTCAATCAGGCCGAGCGGCGCACATGCCGCATAGCCTCGACGGCGACGCCAAAGTGGGTCGGACAGCCCGTCGCGACCGTCCGCCGCGCCGAAGGCAAGAAACTGACCCTCAGTCTCGAGCAACCGCTCAACAACGGCGACGGACTCGGCTACTTCGACCGCAACGGCCGTTTCAACGGCTTCAGGGTCAACCGCGCCGAAGGCTCGACCGTCATCGCCGCCGCACCCGTCGACATCGCCCCGGGCACACGTCTCTACCGCAACCGCGACAAAGAGTTCGACGACATGATGGCCGGCGACACCGCGCGACGCACCATAGCGCTGACGATGACGCTCACGCCTGTGCCCGACGGCCGCATCGCCCTCAGCGTCGCCGACACCCGGGGCAACGAGATCACTGCCACAGCCGAAGCCCCTTTGGAGACAGCCCGCGGCGACCAGCGCGAACCCCGGAAACGCGTGCTCTCGAAACTGGGCGACACCGTCTACATCCTCGAATCGCTCGACGACCGTCTCGGCGACCGCTTCATACCGGCGTCGGCCCTGACTGCCCTGCGCCGGCGCGCCATCGCCCTGCTCGACTCCTCGCAGCTGATGCGCTACCGCCGCGAACAGCGGCGCCGCCCGGCCGAGAACGCCACCGAAGCCCCACGGAGCGTCGGATACGAGGCCAATGTCGCCAACCGGCGCGCCGCCCGCTTCTACAAAGACCATAACATCACCGTCAGCCGCAAGGCTCTCGAAGTCGACCGTCCGCGTGCCGGCGAAGAGATACGCGTGATGACGACCCGCTACTGTCTGCGCCGCGAACTCGGCTGCTGTCTGCGCCACGAGTCGGCAACAAAACTGCCCCGCGAGTTGTTTCTTTTATCAGGTAACAACCGCTACCGCCTCGACTTCGACTGCCGCAACTGCGAAATGCACGTCGTCAGAGTTGCAGAAAACGCCGAAATCAGTTAACTTTGCCGCATAAATTCATCACTGACACAAACTAATATGGATAACCAGCCCGAAAACATAAACGACCGCGACATAAACGAGTCAGTCACAGAGCGCAAGCCTGCCGGACGCAAAGGCCTCGTATGGCTCATCGCCGCAGCCGCCGTCATGATTATCGCCGGTGTCATATTCGGCATATCGGCCTACCGCAACAACAAGGCCCTCGAAGACGCCCAGAACGAAAAAGAACAGCTGATGCTCGACATGGAGAAACTTCAGCTCGACCGCGACTTCGACGACCTCAACCGCGAGTTCGCCCAGTTTGAGAACTCGCGCTCGCTCATCATGGACGACTCTGTCAAACGCGCCCTCACAGAGAAATACGAGACAGCCCGTCTGCAGGTCGAGGCTCTGCAGCAGGAACTTAAGAATCAGAAGCAGAAGAGCGCCGCCGAAATCGCCAAACTCAAGAGCGAGATCGAGACCCTGCGCGCCCTCCTTCGCCACTACGTCGAGGAAATCAACCGCCTCAACCAGGAGAACGAGGCCCTGCGCACCGAAAACGCCCAGATCAAAGACCAGAACGCCCGCCTCAACGACAAAGTCGTCGAGACCTCGCGCCGCAACGAACAGCTCAGCGAACGCATGACCCTCGCCGAAAAGCTCAACGTCACCGGCCTGATGTTCAGCGCGCTCAACAAAAAGGGACGTCCCGAGAAAAAGATTCAGAAAGCGCGTCAGCTGATGGTGTCGTTCACGATACCGCAGAACAACTCGACGCCCGTCGGCGAAAAGACCATCTACCTGCGCATCATCTCGCCCTCGGGCCAGCTGCTGGGCAACGGCGGCAACTTCACATTCGAAGACGCCACACTGCGCTGCACCTCGAAGAAGATAATCGAATATGCCGGCGAGGAAATAGGCGGCATCACAATCTACTGGGACATCGACACGGCTCTCACACCAGGCGAATACACCGTCGAGCTCTTCGCCGACAACTACCGTCTGGCAAGCCGCTCGTTCGACGTCAAATAACACCCCGTCACCATGAGCGTGATTTCCGGACTATGGAACGACTGCTACAGCGCGGTAAACGGCATCGAAGTCAACACGGTGTCGTCGATCTACCGGCTGCTGCTGAGCATGCTTCTCGGCAGCGTCGTCGGCTATGAGCGCAAACGCAAGGGGCAGTCGGCCGGAGTGCGCACATTCTCGCTCATAGCCATGGGTGCCACGCTGGCGATGCTGCTGTCAATCTACGTTCCCCAGGAATATCTCGGACTCAAGAACGGCGACCCCGGCCGCATCGCGGCACAGGTCATAACCGGCATCGGTTTTCTCGGCGCCGGCGCCATAATACAGATGAAAGGGTCGGTGCGCGGCCTCACGACAGCCGCCGGCATCTGGATGGTGGCGACAATAGGCATGGCCGTCGGCGTCGGCATGTACTGGGTGTCGGTCGCAGCCACGGGGCTGATACTCTTCATACTCGTACAGCTCGAGCGCATCGAGCACCGCATCAGCCTCGGCTCGGAGTCGCGCATCATACGCATCAGGCTCGGCTGCATTCTGAGCGACATATCGAAATACCGCGAGGTGATGCACCGCCGCCACATCGACCTCAACAACTTCTTCGTCGAATATGACTACACCCTGGGCGAGACACGTCTCAACCTCGTGGTCATCGTCAAAGAGACAACAGACTACATCGAACTTTTCTCGGAGTTTGAAAAACTATATCCCACCCAGGCCATAACCCTCACAAACCAGCTAAACATCTGACACGACAGACATGAATATCGAAGGACTGATCTCAGACCTGGCCTTTATACTCCTGCTCGGAGCGGCCGTCACCATCCTCTTCAAATGGATAAAGCAGCCCGTCGTGCTCGGCTATATCGTCGCCGGTTTTCTCGCAAGCCCCCATTTCACATACTTGCCGTCGGTGACGACCGAGGGCAATATCGATTTCTGGGCCGAGATAGGCATCGTCGTGCTGCTCTTCTCGCTCGGACTCGAATTCAGCTTCAGAAAACTCGTCAATTCGGGCGGCTCAGCCATCGTCACGGCCCTCATCATCGTCACGGGCATGATGGGCGCCGGCTATGCCATAGGCCATGTGCTTGACTTCAACTATATCAACAGTCTCTTCCTCGGCGGCATGCTGTCGATGTCGTCGACGACCATAATCATCAAGGCTTTCACAGATCTGGGGCTAAGACAGCAGAAGTTTGCCTCGCAGGTGCTCGCCGTGCTCATCGTCGAAGACCTCTTCGCCGTGGTGATGATGGTGATACTGTCGTCAATCGCCGTCAACAACAGCGTCGAGGGCGTCGAAATGCTCTACAGCATCGGCAAACTCATCTTCTTCCTGGTCATCTGGTTTCTCACGGGCGTCTACATACTGCCGAGCCTGCTCAACCGCTGGCGCCGCTTCCTCAACAACGAAACACTGCTGATCGTGTCGATGGGACTCTGCCTCGGCATGGCCGTCTTCTCGGTCTACTGCGGCTTCTCGCTCGCCCTCGGGGCGTTCGTGATGGGTTCGGTGCTCGCCGGCACAAGCTATGCAGAGCGCATCGAGAGCGTCGTCACCCCTGTCAAAGACCTCTTCGGGTCGGTGTTCTTCATATCGGTGGGCATGATGGTGCGTCCCGACATACTCGCCGAATACTGGTGGCCGATACTCATCCTGTCGGCTGTCGTCATCGTCGGCATGATAGTCTTCGGCACCTTCGGCATGCTCGTCACCGGCCAGACTCTCAAGGTCGCCATCCAGTCGGGCTTCTCGCTCACACAGATAGGCGAATTCGCCTTCATCATCGCCACTCTCGGCATGAGTCTCGGCGTGCTCAGGCCGACACTATACCCCATCGTCGTCGCCGTGTCGGTCATCACGACCTTCCTCACGCCTTATTTCATAAAGATGGCTTTGCCTGCCTATAATCTGGTCGAACGCCATCTGCCGGGCAAGCTGCGCTTCCTCATCGACCGCTATCAGAAAGAGGCGTCGAAAGACAACGCCGGCGGCAACCCCTGGCACGAGACCATCGCCAAATATCTGTGGCCCACCGTGGTCTACGCCATCATCCTCATCGGCATCGTCATCGTCTGCCAGCGCTATCTGCGCCCGTGGCTCGACGGTATCGCCGACGACTGGGCCAACTTCATCTTCGTTCTGACAACCGTGGCGCTGATGTCGCCCTTCCTTATGGTTATGATGACGCCGCTGACGCGCTACGGCACCACCGGCGGCGGCCACGCCAACAACATACCGCGTCTGGTGATAACCATCTTCCGCTATGTCATCGCCCTGGGCTTCGTCTACTACACCGTCACGGCGGCCTATTCGGTCAAAGTGGGAGCATGGGCCTCGTTAGTCATCATCCTGGCGATAGCCCTCGTCTTCTCACACAAGCTGCGCAGCCGCATGTCGCGCATGGAATCGAAATTTTTCGACAACCTCAACGAACGCGAGCTGCGCCGCAGCGGCAAGAAAAACAATGTCGTCAACGACCTCCATCAGGCCTTCATGACCGTCGGCGCCGGATGCCGCTTCGTCGGCGAGCGGCTGGCCGACTCGAACCTGCGCCACCGCTTCGGCGTAAACGTCGTCAGCATCCAGCGCGGACAGAACGTCATACCCATTCCCGGCGGCAACAACCGCCTCTTTCCCGGCGACGTCATCGGCGTCATCGGCACAGACGAACAGCTCGAGACGCTTCTGCCGGCCATCGAGGCCGAGCTGCCCCCCGAGAGCGGCGTGCGACCCGAAATCAGGCTCACGAGCATACTGCTGTCAGAGTCGTCGCCGCTTGTCGACCGCACTCCCCTGTCATCGTCGCTGCGCGACAACTACAGCGCGATTGTCGTGGCCGTTCACCGCGGCGACGAGTTCATAGACTCAAATCCCAACCTTGTCTTCAGGCCCGGCGACATAATCTGGGCCGTCGGAGACGTCAAGAAACTAAACACTCTCAAATAAGCCAACAAATATCAACCCAATCATTATGAGCGACCAAAGATACAACATGCGCGGTGTCTCGGCATCGAAAGAAGACGTCCACAATGCCATTAAAAATGTCGACAAAGGCATTTTCCCCGGAGCATTCTGCAAAATCATCCCCGACATACTCGGCGGCGACAAAGAATACTGCAACATAATGCACGCCGACGGCGCGGGCACAAAATCGTCACTCGCATACGCCTACTGGCGCGAGACAGGCGACATGTCGGTGTGGAAAGGCATCGCCCAGGACGCGCTGATAATGAATATCGACGACCTGCTCTGCGTCGGCGCCACCGACGGCATACTCCTGTCGTCGACAATAGGCCGTAACAAAAACCTCATACCCGGCGAAGTCATCTCGGCCATCATCAACGGCACCGAGGAACTCCTCGCCGAGCTGCGCGCACTCGGCGTCGGCATCTGGTCGACCGGCGGCGAGACCGCCGACGTGGGCGACCTCGTGCGCACAATCATCGTCGACAGCACCGTCACCTGCCGCATGCGCCGCGACCGCGTAATCGACAACTCGAACATCAAGGCCGGCGACGTCATCGTGGGTCTCTCGTCATACGGCAAGGCTACCTACGAGAAAGAATACAACGGCGGCATGGGCAGCAACGGTCTGACATCGGCCCGCCACGACGTGTTCGCCAAATACATCGCCGAGAAATATCCCGAGACATTCGACGCGGCCATACCATACGAACTCGTCTACTCGGGCAGCCGCCATCTCACCGACGCCGTCGACGGCACAGACCTCGACGCCGGCAAGCTTGTCCTCTCGCCCACACGCACATACGCCCCTGTCATAAAGACGATGCTCGACCGCATCCGTCCGGCAATCGACGGCATGATACACTGCTCGGGCGGCGCACAGACAAAAATCATGAACTTCATCGGCAATCTCCACGTTATTAAAGACAACCTCTTTGACGTGCCGCCGCTGTTCGACCTCATTCAGCGCGAGTCAAAGACCGACTGGAAAGAAATGTATAAAGTCTTCAACATGGGCCACCGCATGGAAATATATCTTGATCCCGCCTACGCCGACGAAGCCATCGCCATCAGCCGCTCGTATGGCATCGACGCCCGCGTCATCGGCCGTGTCGAGGCCTCTGACAGCCGCCGCGTGACTATAGTGTCAGACAAAGGCACATTTGAATATCAGTAAACCCCGTCATCGTGAAATATCCGGCTCTCATATCGCTATACTCGCTTCTGCTCTTCATCGCCGCCGCCTGCGGCGGCAAAAGCGCGACGTCTGAAAGCCGGGCCGACACATCGCCCGACAGCAGCGGCGTCGTGGCCGCCGATTCGGTCATGATGTCGCTCGAGTTGCCCGACGATACCCTCCGCGCCGTCACCCTCTACGGTCCGACATCATATTTCATCTACCGCGGACAGCCGATGGGCTACGACTATACCCTCGTCAGCGAACTCGCCAAAGACTGCGGCCTCGTCCTCGACCTCAAGGTCGCCAACAGTCTGTCGGCGGCCGTCGCCATGCTCGACTCGGGCAAAGTCGACCTGATAGCCTACGATGTGCCTATAACAAACCACTACAAGCAGTTTGCGCTCCCATGCGGGCCCGAGACGTATACCACGCAGATGCTCGTACAGAACAAGGTCAAAGGCCGCGCCCCGGTAAGTGACGTCACCGAGCTTGTCGGCAAAGAGGTCTATGTCATCGACGACTCCAAATATCAGCGCCGTCTCGAGAACCTCAACGAAGAACTCGCCGGAGGCATCGACATCAGGACCGTCAGCGGCGACTCGGCCACAGCCGAAGACCTCATCGCCGAAGTCTACTCTGGCAACATACCGATGACCGTCGTCGACAGCGACATCGCGCGCCTCAACGAGACATACTACCACGGACTCGACATCTCGACTCCTGTAAGCATGCCGCAACGGGCCTCTTGGGCCGTGGCGCCCGACAAAGACGGCCTGGCCGAATCGATAAACGAATGGTTTGCGCAGGAGACACCGCGCACGACAAGCGACGAACTGTTAAAACGCTACTTCGAGATGAGCAAGACCGAGCCTTACAAGGCTTTCGACTTCTCGAAAGGCTATATCTCGAAATATGACAATATATTCAAGAAATATGCCGATGCCGCCGGTTGGGACTGGCGCATGCTCGCGGCCCAGTCGTATGTCGAAAGCCGTTTCAACCCCAGGGCCATGTCGTGGGTCGGCGCCCGCGGAATCATGCAGATCATGCCCTCGACGGCACGTGGTTACGGCTATAAAGTCGGGCAGCTGTCAAACCCTGAGACGAGTGTGCGCATCGCCGCCAGACTCAACAAAGACATCGACAGGTATCTAATCGATCTCGTGCCCAACGACAACGAACGAATAAAATTCGCCATCGCGGCCTACAACTGCGGCATAGCCCACATCTACGACGCCATCGCGCTGGCTAAAAAATATGGTCTCGACCCGCAGAAATGGGACGGCAACGTCGAGAAAGCCCTGCTCATGAAATCAAATCCGCGCTACTACAACGACCCCGTCGTGAAATACGGCTATGCCAGAGGCTCAGAGACATCGGCCTATGTCAAACAGATCATGCGGTTCTATCAGAACGCTGTCCGCGAGATACCGGCATGAGGCAATGCACAATGCACAATGTACAATGCACAATGCACAATTATAACCATTAGACCAATTAGACTAATTAGACCAATAACCCAATTCAAAATTATTATATTTATGAGAAAAAACTTTTTAACCGTCGCTCTTATCTGCACACTCTGCGGCGCACTGACACTTCCCTCGTGTATCGGCAGCTTCGGCCTCACCAACAAGCTTCTGACCTGGAACCGCCACATCGACAATAAATTTGTCAACGAACTCGTCTTCTTTGCTTTCTGGATTCTTCCCGTCTATGAAGTATCGGGTCTCGCCGACCTCCTTGTGCTCAACAGCATCGAATTCTGGAGCGGCTCAAACCCCGTCGCCAAAGGCAAAAAGGTCATCAACGGCAATGACGGCCGTTATCTCGTCGAGTGCGACGGCAAAGGCTATACCATCACAAGCGAAAACGACGGCTCGGTCGCACGCCTTGACTTCAACGAGAACGAACGCTCGTGGAGCTACACCGTCAACGGCGAGAGCCACACCCTCTTCACCTTCGTCGACGATACCCATGTCAGAATGCCCGGCGCCGACGGCTCGTTCATGACAGTCGAGCTCTCTGACAACGGCGTCCTCGCCTATCAGCAGAGCGTCATGGGCACCAATCTGGCAATGAGATAACCCCTGACAAACGTATAAAGACTTAAGGTCACTAAGGTCATTAAGGTCGTCCCGACACGACTTTAATGACCTTAATGACTTTATTGACATTACCCTTTCTCTTTGGGGTTCTCGCAAATTTTGGCTAATTTTGCAGCATGAATTTTGCTAAAATACGTCAGTCGGTCAAACCCTGGATGCTGCCGATCGCGATGCTCGGCGGTGTGCTGTTCCATGACTTCATCGACAGGATACAGTTCCTCGCTCCCTACCTTATCTTTGTGATGCTGCTCATCACATACTGTCGTGTCAAACCTAAAGAATTTAAAGTCACGGCGCTGTCATGGGGACTGCTGAGTGTGCAGATTGGCGCTGCCATCGTCTCGTATATCGCTCTGGCGCCCTTCAGCACCGACCTTGCCCAAGGCACGCTGATATGTTTTCTCTGCCCCACGGCGACCGCCGCGCCCGTCATCACGGGCATGCTTGGCGGCAGTGTGCCGCGACTGGCGACATTCTCGATTATTTCAAACGTCGCGGTCGCCATCCTCGCACCGATGCTCTTCAGCATCATCGGCTCAAACGGCTCTGAAATGACATTTATCGACGGATTCCTGACCATCGCCGCCAAAGTCGGGCCGCTGATCATTGCTCCGCTCGCGCTGGCATTCCTGCTGCTTGCCGCAGCGCCTAAAGTACACCACACGATTGCCACCCACCAGTCGCTGTCGTTCTACATCTGGGCCGTCTCGCTCTTTATCGTCGTCGGACGCGCAGTCAGCTTCGTCCTCGCCGAACCCGCCGACAAAATCCCCGAGATGATAGGTCTCGCGCTGATGTCGCTCGCCGCCTGTCTGCTCCAATTCGCCGTCGGCAGAAAAATCGGAGGTGGCTGCGGCGACAAAATAGCCGGCGCCCAGGGTCTTGGCCAAAAGAATACCGTCCTCGCCATATGGATGTCCCTGACATATCTCAACCCGATATCGTCAGTCGCTCCGGCGGCATACGTCGCCTGGCAGAACACCATCAATTCCCTGCAGTTATACTTAAAGACACGACAAATGAAATCAGCCGGACAAAACCGATAAACTTTATCGGTCACCACGCGTTAAAAATATAAAATGAATCATCATGAACAGCATGTTTGAAATACTCATGGGCCTCCCGCTATTCAGAGGCGTCACCCATGAACGCATGGCCGAAACAGTCGGAATGGCCAAATTCCATTTCCTGAAATACCTCCATGGCGAAGAAATCGTCGCCGCCGGCTCTCCCTGCACCCACATAAAATTCATCATATCGGGAAGCGCCCGCTCGACCATAGTAAACTCCGACGGCCGTTTCAGCGTCAGCCAGACACTGACCGCACCCGACGTCATCGCACCCGACTTTCTCTTCGGCAAGGCAACCGACTATCCCTGCACGGTCATCGCCGACCAGCCCACCGGAATCCTGCAGATAGCCAAGAATGACTATATCAAGATTTTGAACAGCGACCCGATATTCATGTTCAACTTCCTCAACCTCCTGTCGATGAACGCACAGAAGGCCGTCGACGGTGTGCTTGCCCTGACAACCGGAAGCACCGAGGAACGAATAGCGTTCTGGATAATCGCACTGACCCAGCCGGGCGGACGCGACATCACCCTCAGCTGCCGCCAACGCGACCTCTACTCATTTTTCGGCGTACAGCGCTCATCGTTTATCGCCACTCTCGACGATATGAAAAACCGTGGAATAATCGACTACAACCAGAACGAAATACGCATAACCGACCGACGTCTCCTGCTCGACATCCTGCATACCGGCAACGACGTCATCGAATAGTCGCGACTTGCCACGGGATATGCAACGAATAATACTTATAATATCATTATCCCTGATATCTTGCCTGTCAGGAGCCGCAACGATGCCCAAAAACGTCGATGAAGCCATCGGCATGCTTGACAGCATGCTCGAATCACGCAACAAGACTGCAAACGAAAAGAAAGCATCGATTGACAGCATCCGTCTGACTTTCACAGACAAAAAGCATATACCTGCCGAAGCTCTCGAACGGCTCGGAGACCTCTACCGCCGCATAAACCTCGACTCGGCCATAAGCTGCTACAGGAACGCGCTCGCCATCACACCCGGTCTCAAAGCCAACCGCATCAAAATGAAAATCAGCGCATTACTACCCGTAAAAGGCATGACACGCGAAGCCATGGAAATGCGCGAAAGCATCAGTCGCGACAGCATAGCCGCCGATGACGTCATCCTCTACTACGACAGCGGATTCGACTTATATCAATATATCGTAGCCTTTTACCCCGAAGGAGCAGAGCGCGACAACTATCTCGCCAGATCATACAGCTGCAATGACTCACTGCTCAGATATCTGCCCCGCGAATCGCCTCATTATAAATACCACTCGGCTGTCAGACATTTTGCAGACAAAGATTATACGGCAGCCATCGCCTCGCTCAACGACGCGATGGGACGGCTCGACTTCGGCGACAACCTGTTTGCCAGGGCCACCAACCTCATGTCGCAATGCTATGATGCCACCGGCCGCAAACCCGAGACAATCTTCTATCTGACACTCTCGGCAGCGAGCGACCTCGCTGCCGGCACCAAAGAGGCCACATCGCTGCAAAATCTCAGCAACGAGCTTTATAACCGGGGCGACGTCGACCGCGCCTACCGCTATCTCATGGCCGCCCTCGACAACTCAATCGAGTCAGGCTCAGGCATCCGCACGATTGAAAGCGCCCGGGCGCTCCCCATCATCGCCAAATCTTTCGATCTCAAGGATTCTCAAAGCCACCGGCAGCTGATTGTCCTTATAGGCATACTTTCGGCAGCCATTTTAACCTGCGTCGCATTGCTCGCCTTCAACTACCTCTCACGCAAAAAGATGCAGCGGCTCCAGACCGACCTGGCCAACTCAAACGCCACCAAGGACAAATATATCACACAGGTTCTCGCACTCTGTTCGTCGTATGTCGACCAGCTCGAAGACTTCAACCGCCTCGCGGTAAGAAAAATCAAGGCCGGTCAGGTGCAGGACTTCTATGAGATGGCCGAATCCGGCAAGATTCTACAGAGCAAAACCGAAAAATTTCTCGCCAAATTCGACGAGGCTTTCCTCAGCATCTATCCGGGTTTTGTCGACAAGCTAAACAGTCTCTTCCTGCCAGACCGACGCATAACGCCGCCAAATCCCAAAAGCCTCACGCCCGAGATACGCATTCTCGCATTCATGCGCCTCGGCATCGACGACTGCGCCCGCATCGCCAAATTTCTCGGTCTTTCGGTCAACAGGGTCTATACCT
>ERZ836877.5374-NODE-5374-length-12298-cov-3.106918_pt1 | contig 12298 bp, 9 predicted proteins | sample MGYA00519469_ERZ836877 | MGnify/ENA primary metagenome ERZ836877 (study PRJEB31850, sample SAMEA3708809) | human gut metagenome | biome: human gut; feature: human-associated habitat; material: faeces | place: China | collected 2014 ... | reverse complement strand
TCATGAACCGCCTGGGCACGTAGCCAATAGCCATTCGAGAGCCCGAAGAAACGACAAAGCCGCAGATCCGTGTCGACAGTAATGGCACGTTTGCCTGCGACAATCTGACCGATACGCCCTGCTGGCACGCCAATCTCCTTTGCGAGACGATATTTTGATATGCCAAGCGGCTCTAGGAACTCCTCCTCAAGAAGCTCACCTGGTGTGATGGTAACGTATGCGTAATCATACTGGCCCATTTTATCTCCCTAGTGATAATCGACTATCTCAACGTCCTCCGCACCCGCCGCAGTCCAACGGAAGCAGATGCGCATACGGTCATTGATTCGGATGCTGTAGACACCCTTGCGATCGCCCTTCAACGCCTCGAGGCGATTGCCCGGCGGTACGCGCAAATCATCAAGGGTCGTAGCAATCTGCAACTGCATCAGCTTGCGCTTTGCCACACGTTCGAAGGCAATGAAGCGCTTCACCCTGATGCCCCGGGCGAGCATGGCCGTATCCGCATCTTTGAACGACACAATCATGGAAATTATAATAACGTATTACGTTATTAACGTCAAGCATCATTAACGTGATACGTTAATGATGCTTGACCTCCCATTTATCGCCGCTGCATACAACACATTGCCAGAAGGCATAACAAAGAATTGCTATCGGACAAAGAGCAAGAGATTTCTCGACTCCGCCGCCTTCGGCGGCTCCGCTCGAAATGACAGAGAGGCCCTTGCCACTGCAATTCCTACCTCACCCCGTACCAGCCGAAGTCCTCGTACTGCCAGCCGATGGAGACGAGGTGGTCGCGCTCGACCTCGCTCGTGGTGTAGTGGTGGCTTCCAGAGTTGTTAGTGGGGGCGTTCGGGTCGACGTTGGGGTTGAACAGGCGGTGAAGCCCGACTCCCTCGTTGTCGTCGGAGTACCAGCCTATGCCCTCGTCTGACCAGCCCACGGACATGAGGTGGTCTCGCTCGACGACGCTCGTCGTGTAGTGGTGGTCGGTGCCCGAGTACAGGCGGTAGACCGGCGTCGCAGAGGTCACCGGGGCGGTCCACGCCTCGCCCTCGTACTGCCATCCCGCGGCCACGATGGATTCCACCTCGTCGTAGTGCGCCGTGTAGAAGTGCTCGCCACTATTGGGGTTGTAGGCACGATACATCACCTGGGTGGCCACTGGCTCGGGATCGCTCGTGTCCGGCTTGTCGGCATCGTCTGGCTCGGGGTCGGTAGCACCCGGCTTATCGGTGGCATCCGGATCATCTGGCGCTGAAGGATCATCGGGAACCGTGGGGTTGGATGGCTCATCGGGATTCGACGGTTCGTCGGGGTCCGGTGGCTGAGATGGATTGTCCGGGTCCACAGGCTTGGGATCATCGGGCTTCTCGGGAGCTGGCGTTATCTCGAACGAGAGGTCCCTCGTGCCCGAGTAGGCTCCCATACCGATCACGGTCACGCTATAGGTTCCGACGTTGATCGCGCTCTCGGGATAGGTAATCGAGTAGTCCCTGCCCTCGACAAGCGTCCTGTCACCATGCCTGACCGTAACAGAGGGCCTCTTCTCGGTTCCATCGTACGTAAACTGCCTCTGGCTCAACTCGATGGTCAGCCTATCAAGGGATATATCGATCTCTTCCTTCGCGTATGTATCCGCAATACCGCGTCGCGACGACTCGATCTCGCTAACCGTGAACCACTTTCTCTCAGCCACGGAGAACCAGTCCGCATGGCCGTTCACTTCGATGCGTGGCAAGCTGATGTTCGTTGCCTTCGATGACATGCTGACATACGCGAGCTTCCCGCAGCCCTCAAACATCAGAGAGCTGTTCACCAGCCTGGATGTGTCGAACCCCGAAATATCGAGAGAGCTGAGTGACGAGCAGTTGTAGAACATGTAGTTCATGTCCGTCACCATGGAAGTGTCGAAACCGGACAGGTCGAGGGAAGCGAGCGACGAGCAGCCGGAAAACATCTCGCCCATGTTCGTCACCTGGGAGGTCTTGATACCAGAGAGGTCAAGTGAGACTAGTGACGTACAGCTCCTGAACATGTTTCCCATGTCCGTCACGTTCGACGTGTCAAGTCCCGCAAGGTTCAGGGTGGCAAGCGACGAGCATCCGGAAAACATCCTGTCCATTCTTCTCACCTGCGAGGTATCAAAAGCGGAGAGGTCCAAGGCGGCGAGCGACGAGCAACCGGAGAACATCTTGTCCATGTACATTACCTGCGAGGTGTCGAATCCCGAGAAATCGACAGACTCGAGCAATCCGAAGCCCGCAAAGAGCGCACCGCATTCGACAGGAGCGGTGACCATTTCGCCTTCCGCATTCTTGACGAAGACGATGCGCTTCACGACCGCCTCGTATCCCTGCCAGGGAGACTCGCCAACCGTCTCGAAACCCTCACCCGGATTCACGGTGAGAGTACCCGTACCGTCGATGTGCCAGGCACACGTACCCCAGCTGCCATCAGGCGGCAACTGCGACCGCGCCGTCAACGGCGAGTCATTATTCTGCGGGATGGCGAGCGCAATTCCCGGGCACAGCGCCATCGTCAACGCGAGCGTGAGAAGGGTGATTAAGATGCCATTGCCCTTGCGCATGAAGCACCTCCAGGAAACCATGACCTATTTTGGGCAAGTCGTCAAAGGTATCATGAACGCTACCTTCTTCTCGGTTAGTTGCAATGGCCCTGTCTCAGTTTTGTCGCCAGCGCGTGCAACACCCCGGCAGAGGGCATGAGGGACGCAGGTGGCGAGGGTGAGATTTCTCAACTTTGCCGCCTTCGGCGGCTTCGCTCGAAATGACAGAGGGTCCCTGCCGCTGCTCGAAATGACACTCGGCAAAGGGCATGCCACCAGAGCATCGCAATAATGGCGAAAGTCTAGGATCGGGGAATCGCGAATACAGTCAGCCAGCGCATTTTTAGCGGATCTCTAGGACCAGAGACGTGCGAAGGCTAGACATTCCCGGATTCTGCGCATGCGGAGACAGCGAACCCTAGAAGTTGGCGGATTCTGCGCACGGAAGGCTACAAACACGAGGCCACATGCACACCCACGTCACAATCGCACAAGAGAAAGACCCGCAGACGTCTGTACAACAGGTGGACGCACCCTATTGCCGATGGTAATATGGGCTGTACAGGGTGGCCACCGTTTCCGCGGTTTGGCTAATCCCCAAGTGTTTTTGGCACGTGAGATAGCCGATCCTTTAGCTAGGGGCGGCTATTTCGCTTTGTAGAGCGATTTTGCCGCGATGACGACCAGGCAGAATGTCAACAGTTCCATCCAGGTAACCATAGGCATCACCCCCAAACCGGGGTGTTACTTAGCCCGCCACCCTGCACATGCACACCTTACCGTCAACGGATAGGCCATACGTGCATTTTGCTAGCTTGCGATTATGCAGCAGGACGAACCGAGCGAACCACCCCGAGAACCTGAACAAAACCGGACCGATTTCGGAGTGAAAACGGAGCGTACGGGAAGTAATTTAGGCATGAGGGTGGTGAGATTTCTCGACTTCGCCGCCTTCGGCGGCTCCGCTCGAAATGACAGAGGAATGCGGCGCTACTCTCGCCGTCAACGGGAGCGACACTGCCCTCCCTATGCCGGTACCTCGCCGGTATCGATTATCTGCACGAGCGCGTCCTCGTCGAGCACGGGAATCCCCAGCTCCTCGGCTTTGCGCAGTTTGCTGCCCGCACCGGGACCGGCCACCACGTACGAGGTCTTCTTGCTCACGCTGCCGCTCGTCTTGGCACCGTACTCGCGCAGCAGTTCCTCGGCCGTCGTGCGGTCGTAGCGCTCGAGCGAACCGGTGAGCACGAAGGTGAGGCCGGCAAGCGTCTGGGGCTTGGCATCGCTTTCGTCGATGGCCATCTGCAGGCCCACCTCGCGCAGGCGCTCGATGAGGTCGCGGTTGTCCTGCGTGTCGAAGAACTCGCGGATGCCCTCGGCCACCACCTCGCCAATGCCATCTATCTGGCATAGCTGCGGCTCGCTCGCATCCATGAGGGCGTCCATGGTCTTGAACGCCTTGGCCAGGGCCTCGGCCGTCGTCTTGCCGATATTGCGAACACCGATGGCGAAGAGCAGGTTCTCGAAGGGACGTTGCTTGGATGCCTCGATCTGCTCGATGGCCTTGGTGGCGTTCTTCTGGCCAAAGACACGCGGAGATCCGTCCTTCTTCTCCTCGCCCGTGGCGACGCCGGCAAGCGTGTCGACATCGAGCTTGTAGAAGTCCACGACATCCTTGAGCAGGCCGGTCGCGATGAGATTCTCGATGATCTTGGTGCCCAGGCCGTCGATGTCCATGGCGCCACGAGACACCCAGTGCTCCAGACGCGTCTGCAGCTGTGCCGGGCACTCGGTGCTGTCGCAGCGCAGGAAGGCCCCGTCGCGGAACACGGGCGAGCCGCAACTCGGACAGACGCTCGGAACTGGCGGCACCTGGGCATCGGGCGGACGCAAATCCATGACCGCTCCGACGACCTCGGGGATGACGTCTCCGGCCTTGTGGATGATGATGGTGTCGCCGATGCGCACGTCCTTGCGGGCGAGCTCGTCGTAGTTGTGCAGCGTCGCACGCGAGACGACCGAGCCGTCCACCGTCGTGGGATCGAACTCCGCCACGGGCGTGAGCACGCCGGTGCGTCCCACCTGCACGGCGACGTTGCGCAGGATGGTGGTCTTCTCCTCGGGTGGGAACTTGAAGGCGATGGCCCAGCGCGGTGCCTTGGCGGTAAAGCCGAGCTCGGCTTGGATGGCGAAGTCATCGACCTTCACGACGACGCCATCGATGTCGTAGTCGAGGTCGCCGCGATGCTCCAGGGCGTTCTTGCAGAACTCATGCACCGCGGCCTCGCTGTCCACGACGCGGATGTTGGGATTGACCGTGAAGCCCGCCGTGCGCAGCCATTCCAGGAACTCGTGCTGGCTTTCCACACCAAGCTGCGTGGTCTCGGCGATGGCGTAGATGAAGGTGGCCAGGTCGCGCTCGGCCGTGATGGCCGAATCCTTCTGGCGCAGAGAGCCCGCCGCGGCATTGCGGCAGTTGGCGAAGCTCTTCTTGAGGGCGAGCTTTCGTCCCGTGCGCTCACCGGCATCGATCTCCGCGTTGTAGAGCATGATCTCGTCGTTCTCGAGGCTGATGGCGTCGTTGAGGCGCTCGAAGGAGGAACGGGGCATGTAGACCTCGCCGCGCACCTCGATGGGTTGGGAGAAGCCCATGGCGCCGCTCTCGATGGAAAGATGCTTGGGAACGTCCTTGACCTGCATGATGTTTGCCGTCACGTTCTCGCCCACGCTGCCATCGCCACGGGTGGCGGCTCGCACGAGCGTGCCGCGCTCGTAGGTGAGCGCGATGGAGGAGCCATCGATCTTGAGCTCGCAGCAATAGGACAGGCTATGGCCCACTGCCTCGCGCGTGCGGCGCAGCCATTCGTCGAGCTCGTCCAGGTCCATCGCATCATCGAGCGAGTACATGCGGTGCTGATGCTCGGCCGGCGTGAACTGCTCGGCCACGCCGCCGCCGACGGTTTGGGTGGGCGAATCGGCCGTCTTCAGCTGCGGGTAGCGGCCCTCGAGCTCGGCAAGCTCGCGATTGAGCGAATCGTAGACCGCATCGGGAAGCTCGGGGGCATCCTCGAGGTAGTACTGGTCGCGGGCCCTCTGCAGCGTCGCACGCAGCTCGTTGACGCGCTCGACGGCATCTGCCGGTGCGTCTGCCGGCGCATCATCCATCAAATCGAAGAGATTATCTTGCGAAGGGGCATCCTCTGCGGCCATTTCACATTCGCCTTCCTCGTGAAACCATCAAACTCATCTATAGACTAGCGTACCAGGGACCTGTGTCATGCAATGGCATGCAGGGCCGCATGGCGCATGATATCGCGATCGACCTCGACGGGGAGCGCCATGGCATCGGCCCATATCTCCACCGAGAGCGCCGCCTGCTCGACAAGCATCTCCAAACCATCCATGCAAGTTGCACGCTGGTGCCCGGCACCGGCAAGAAGCGCCGTTTGGCCATGGCCGTACACGGTATCGAGAACGACCTGACCTTCATGCAGCAGACCCGTATCGACGATGGCCTCATCGTCCGGAGCCATGCCACGCGGTGTCGCGTCAACGATGACATCGACCTGCGGGATGAGCGCCTCGGCATGCGAGTAATCCCTCCCATGCAGGACGGCTGCCTCGGATGGGTCAACGCTCGTCCTCATGCGATTCACGCAGGACAGCGCCTTTGCCTCGTCGCGTGAGAAAAGCGTGACCTCGGCGGCACCCGCCTGCGCGGATGCGGTGGCGATGGCAAGGGATGTCGGGCCCGTGCCGCATATGAGCAAGCGGGCATCCGCGAGCGGTTTGCCCGTCACGCGCTCGATGGCACGCACGGCGCCAAGGCCATCGGTATTGTACGCGCACAGCTTGAGGTCCTCGTCACGCACGAGCACATTTGCGCCACCTGCCGCGACGACGGCGGCATCGGCGAAGTCGGCGTTATCGAAGGCAAGCTTCTTCCAGGGCATCGTGATGTTCATGCCCCGGTAACGCCCGGTACGCACGAGGTTGATCTGCTCGCGTGCATCTTGCGCGTTCTCGCAGCGCACCGCGCTATAGTGCCAACGCGAGAAGGGCCACTTCACCTTGCCAAGCTCCTGATACAGCGCGTTGTGCATTGCCGGAGAAAGCGAATGGGCCACGGGGTCGCCGATGAGAACGAACTCGGGACTCATGAAGCGCTCCCGATGGCTCGCATGCCATGCACGGCCCTACGGTCGAGCATGCGCAGAAAATGCGTGTGCAGCGGATCTGCCCCAGATTGCGGGACGACGAGAATGGCGTCCATCCCCACGCGATGCGCCCCCAGGACATCCGTATACGATTGGTCGCCGATCATGACGGCCTGATCGCAGGCGACGCCAAGCATCGCGCAAGCCTGCACGTAACCACGCGTGAAGGGCTTCTTCGCGTTGCGCACGAGGGGAATGTCGAGCGTACGTGCCGCCTCGAGCGTGCGCTTGCGCACGCTATTGGAGACGAGCGCCACGCCAAGACCGGCATCCTTGAGCGACCGCACCCAGGCGATGACCTCAGACGAGAGCTCGGACGTGCCGCGCGGCTGCAAGGTATTGTCGAGATCGAGCAGCACCGCGCGATACCCGTGCTCGACAAGCGCGTTCGGCTCAATGTCGAGCACGGACACGTAATACGCATCTGGCCTCATGCCCAGCATCGCCTAGTCACCGTACTGCGCCCAGGCGGCGTTGAAATCGGCGTCATTGTTGAAGAACATCGTCTTCCCCTCCCTATTGGAGAAGAAGAAGTACAGGTAATCCACGTCGGCGGGGCTTGCCGCGGCCTGGATGGTTGACACGGAGGGGTTGCATATGGGGCCCGCGGGCAAGCCAAAGTGGCTTGGGTTGCGCGTGTTGTAGGGGCTGTCGCTTGCCAAATCGGCAGCCGTGAGCTCCTCGGTCATGTCCTTGCCCACGGCGTAATAGGTGGTCACATCGCTGCCCAAGGTGATGCCGTCACGCAGACGATTGTAGAAGACGGCGGCGATGGGGGCCTTGTCGCTTTCGGCCTGGTATTCCTTCTCAACCATGGAGGCAAGCGTCACCACATCATAGAGCGTGAGGTTCTTCGAGGCGGCGTAGCTCATGTCAACGGTGGCGATCTGCGTGGCAAACTGGTCGAGCATCATGCGGATGATATCGTCAGCCGTGGCCGCAGGGTCGACGCGATAGGTGTCCGGATACAGGAAGCCCTCCATCGAGTTGTTATACACGCCTTCGAGGAAGGGATAATCGGCAACGTAGTCGGAGGCCTTCTGCGTCTGCGCGTAAAAGTCCTCGGCGTCTATGCCGCAGGTCGATTCGACCTTATCGGCAATCTGACGCAGGTTGAAGCCCTCGGGGATGACAAGCTGTCTGCCCGTCTGGCCATTGGCAAGCATCTTGATGATGTTATCGAGGTCATCGCCGCCGATCATCACGTAGGAGCCCGATTGCAGACTCGCAGCCTGGTTGAGCTGCTTGACGCGATTCGTGAAGGCGTTCGCGGAGCCGATGACGCCATCATCGACGAGTATCGAGGCGATCTTGTCGGTCGAGGAGCCGGCGGGAATCACGACCGTGATTTCCTCACCCTGCTTCACCTCGCCCGTCTTGTCGCCAAAGAAGTTCTGGTAAGCAAAGAAGCAGGCGATGATAGCGAGGACAATGACTACGATCAGGCCGATGATGAGTCCGCGCTTGCGCGACTTTCCTTTGCGCTTCTCCGTGTAGTTTGACGGTGCATAATGCTGACCCTGGGTCATCGTTCCTCCATCTTGTACTCACTGTTCGCGGCAAGCCAGGTCTCGAGAAAGAGCGAGGCAGCCACGCTGTCGATCTTGCCGCGCATCTCGCGCTCGGAAAGCCCTTGCGCGCGAAGCACGCGCTTTGCCTCCGCACTGCTCAGGCGCTCATCGGCAAACTCGAGCGGCACGCCGCAGCTTTGCGCGATGCGCTCGGCAAGCTCGCGAATGCGCGCCGCTTGCTGGCCCGTAGCCCCCCGCATGGTCTTGGGAAGACCGCAGACGAGCAGATCCGGCTCGTTATCCTGCACGAGCATGCGCCAGGATTGCGCGTTGTCAATCACCTCTTGGGCATTCATGACCCGCAGCGGCATGGCAAGGCCCGTCGTCGTATCGGCAACGGCAACGCCGATACGCTTCTCCCCTATGTCAAGCCCCAGGACTCGCATACGTACGGCTAGATGCCGAAGAGCTCCTTCGCCTTCTCGATAGCCGCCGGTATGCCCTCGGCGTTCTTTCCGCCTGCTTGGGCCATCGCGGGCTTGCCGCCGCCGCCGCCACCGATGAGCGGCGCGACGTTCGCGATAACATCCTTGGCGTTGAAACCGGCATCGACGGCATCCTGCGTGCCGGCAGCCAACATGAGCGGGTTTCCGCCCTCGGGATTGCGCGCGAAGAGCACGACGGCAAAGGGCTCACCACCGCTGCGCTGCTTCACGATGTCCCACATCTCGCGTATACCCTGGACAACGGCCTCGCCCAAATCGGCAACGATGAGCTTGTAGCCATCGACCTGAGCCGCTGCCTTGACGAAATCGGTGACGCTACCCTCGGCAGCCGCCTTCATGCGGCGTTTGCGCATGCTCTCGAGCTCGTCGAGCTGCGCCTGCATCTTCGCGACGCGCTCGGAGACATCGAGGGGCGGCACCTTGAGGAAGCGCGCGGTCTCGCGCAGCTCCTCCTCCATGCGCGACATGTACTCGTAGGCCTTGATGCTCGTCACGGCTTCGAGACGGCGCGTGTTGGCGCCAATCGAGGTCTCCTGAGTGATCTTGAACAGGCCGATCTCGCTCGTGTTACCCACGTGCGTACCGCCGCAGAGTTCCTTGGAGAAGGTGCCCGTCTCGATGACGCGAACGAATTCGCCGTACTTCTCGCCGAAGAGCGCAAGGACGCCTGCTTCGCGCGCGGCGGTAAGCGAGGTCTCGTAGGCGTATACGGGCAGGTCGGACATGATGATGTTGTTGCAGATGCGTTCGACCTCGAGGATCTGCTCGTGCGTCATGGGCTCGAAATGCGTGAAGTCGAAGCGCAGCCTGTCAGGTGCGACGAGCGAACCGGCCTGCTTGACATGCTCGCCGAGCACCTCAGTGAGCGCGCGCTGCAGGATGTGCGTCGCCGTGTGGTTGCGGGCGATGAGCGCGCGACGGCGCTTGTCGATGGCGGCGTGCACGACGTCATCCTTGTGCATGGAGCCCGACGTGACCGTGCCGTAGTGGACGGGCAGGCCCTCCTCCGGGCGCTTCGTGTCATCAATGACGATGGTGCCGAGCTCGCTCGTGATGGTGCCGGTGTCTCCCACCTGGCCACCCATCTCGCCATAGAACGGCGTCTTGTCGAGCACGATGGCGACCTCGTCGCCCTCGTTGGCCTCATCGACAATCGAGCCATCGACGATGATGTCGACGATGCGTGCGTCGCACTCGTCATCCTTGTAGCCCACGAACTCGCTCGGCCCATGCACGTCAAGGATGTGCGTGAAGATGTCGCCGAAACCATCCCAGGCCTCGTCATTGCGCGCCGCACGCGCACGCTCGCGCTGCGCGGTCATCTCGCGCTCGAAGCCCTCCATATCGACGCTAATCCCGTGCTCGAGGCAAATCTCGGCGGTGAGCTCGACGGGAAAACCGTAGGTATCGTGCAACGTGAAGGCGGCAACGCCATCGAGCACGTCGCCCTCGTTCATATCCTCAATGGTCTCCTCGAGGTAATGCATGCCCGTATCGATCGTGCGATTGAAGCGTTCCTCCTCGGAGAGCAGCACCTTCTCGATGAGAGCCTTGTTCTCGATGATCTCCGGATATACCGCGCCCATCTCCGTGCAGATGGCGTCGAGGAAGCTCTTGAGGAAGGGACCTTCGATGCCGATAAGACGGCCATGGCGCACGGCGCGACGCAGCAAGCGGCGCAGGACGTAACCGCGCCCCTCGTTGGAGGGCAGGATGCCATCGCCGATCATGAAGACGATGGCGCGGGAATGATCGGCCATGATGCGCAACGAGAGATCCGTGAGCTCGTCATCGCCATAGTGACGGCCGCTCAGGCGCTCTCCTACCTCGATGAGGCCATGGAGGATGTCGGTGTCGAAGTTGGAGCTCACGCCCTGCATGATGGCGGCCATGCGCTCGAGGCCGAGGCCCGTATCGATGTTCTTCTTCTCGAGCGGAACCATCGTGCCGTCTTCCTGGCGGTCAAACTGCGTAAAGACGAGGTTCCAGTATTCGAGGAAGCGATCGCAATCGCAGCCGGGCTTGCAATCCGGGCTGCCGCAGCCAACGTCCTCGCCCTGGTCATAGTAGAGCTCGGAGCACGGACCGCAGGGGCCGGTGGGGCCGGCAACCCAGAAGTTATCGTCGGCGCCAAGGCGCGAGATGTGGTCCGCCGGGACGCCAACCTCCTGCCAGATGTCGGCGGTCTCCTCGTCCTCCTCGTAGATCGTGACATAGATGCGATCGGGGTCGAGACCGAGCACATCGACGGAAAACTCATAGGCCCAGGCGCACATCTCCTTCTTGAAGTATGCGCCGAAGCTGAAGTTGCCGAGCATCTCGAAGAACGAGAGATGACGGCCATCCGTGCCAATGATGTCGATGTCATTGGTGCGCACGCACTTCTGTGCGGTGGTCGTGCCCACGTAGCGGGGATCGAGGTGCTTTTGCTGCAGGAAGTAGGGCTTGAACTGCACCATGCCCGCAACGGTGAGCAGCAAGGATGGGTCATCGGGGATGAGCGAGGAAGACGGCCAGCGTTGACAGCCTTTTTCCTCGAAGAAATTCAGGTATGCCTCGCGAATCTCTGCGGACGTGATGGGTTTGGACGCCATGATGCTCCTTGCTTGTTCGTGCTTCTATAGGGATATGAGATACGTGTTACGCGGTTTTGGTCGAGGTGGCCGCAGCCTCGTCATGCTCCTCCTGAGCAGGCGCATGCGGGACAGCCTGACCGTTTGCCTCGATGACGATGTCGACTTCCTCGACTACCACGCCTTCGGCTGCAGTATCTGCGGCCTGCTGGGCGGCGGCCTTCATCGCCTCGTCATCGGCAGGGCTCGTCTGCGACTGGGCGTCCTGCGCGGGCTGCTCATCCGTCTCGCGCGCGCCACCGATGGGATAGACCAGACGCTCCTGCTTCACCTTGTTGCTGCGCTTGGTGCCAAGCGAACCGCGAATGCGATCGACGATCGAGGTCACGGCCTCGGCAGGTGCGGAGGTCACGGCATCGACCGTAGTGGCGGCCTTGCCGGCGACATCGGTGATCTGCTCGACGTCCTCGAGTATGGCGTCAACGCGCAGCATCTCGAGATTGACCGTGTCGAGCATGAGCTCGGCCTTGTCCACCATGGGGTTGACCTTGGTAAGTGCGGGCGCGACCTCTTTCTCGGCGTCAGCGGCGATGTTCTGGACCGACTTCATCGTCACGCTCGCGCGGTAGAGGATGATGATGAGAAAGACGAGGGCAACGATGCCCAGAATAACGAGTACGGCTGCCGCGAACGGCCATGCCTGTGAAAGAAAGTCTCCCATGAAAGCCCCCAAAATCGTATCGGGTTCACGTGTGCATATACAGACCTAGATGATAGCGCAGTTTGCCCCGCTTGCGAAACGCGATGTCCTCTTTTGCGCATAAAGAATCCGCTTGGTTTGCGCGCAGGCGTGCTGTCTCACTTCGACGGTCGCTTCCCGACAGCCCGCTTCGCGGTCTTTACGGCGCGCTCCCTT
>ERZ836877.5365-NODE-5365-length-12313-cov-3.043890_pt1 | contig 12313 bp, 10 predicted proteins | sample MGYA00519469_ERZ836877 | MGnify/ENA primary metagenome ERZ836877 (study PRJEB31850, sample SAMEA3708809) | human gut metagenome | biome: human gut; feature: human-associated habitat; material: faeces | place: China | collected 2014 ... | reverse complement strand
GACATGATCAACGGCAGAGGTGATGCTTACTGTGGTATGCTGAACTGCTCCTACAACTTAAAGATGCGTCATCTTGAAGCATACATTCCGGAATATCCAGTTGGAACAGCTGATGACATCGCCAAGATGATCGGTGATTTCGTACCGGTTGCACGTGCCATCATCGGCGTTAAGAACCTTAAGATTATTACCTTTGGTCCCCGTCCGCAGGACTTCTTCGCATGTAATGCGCCGATCAAGGGCTTATATGAGCTTGGTGTAGAGATCGAAGAGAACTCTGAGCTTGACCTTCTTGTTTCTTTCAAGGAGCATGAGAACGATCCCCGTATTCCGGAGGTATGTGCAGACATGGCTAAGGAAATGGGCGAAGGCTGCTACTATGAAGACCTCAATGTCAAGATGGCTCAGTTCGAGCTTACCTTACTTGACTGGGCAGAGAACCACAAGGGAGCAAGAAAGTATGTTGCATTTGCTGACAAGTGCTGGCCTGCGTTCCCTTCACAGTTTGGTTTTGAACCCTGCTATGTAAACAGCCGTTTAGCTTCCCGTGGTATTCCGGTATCCTGTGAAGTAGATATTTACGGAGCATTAAGCGAGTACATCGGACTTTGCGTATCCGAAGATGCAGTTACCCTGCTTGACATCAACAACTCCGTACCGAAGTACATTTATGATGAAGACATCGTTGGCAAATATAATTATGCATTAACCGATACCTTTATGGGATTCCATTGTGGAAATACACCGGAATGCAAGATGTGCTCCACCAGAGCCGTAAAATACCAGCTTATCCAGCACAGACTTCTTGAGCCCGCCGGTTCTGAACCGGACTTCACAAGAGGTACTCTGGAGGGTGATATTGCAGCATCCGATATTACATTCTATCGTCTGCAGTGCAATTCCGATGGAGAACTGGTTTCCTACATCGCAGAAGGTGAAATCCTGGATGTACCGACCAGATCCTTTGGTGGTATTGGTATCTTCGCTATTCCTGAAATGGGACGCTTCTACCGTCACGTACTTGTAGAAGGCAGATTCCCTCATCATGGAGCTGTAGCATTTGGTCACTACGGAAAGTTAATGTATGAAGTATTCAAGTTCTTAGGCGTTAAGAATATCGGATTCAACCAGCCGAAGGGAATGCTTTATAAGTCTGAGAATCCGTTTGCATAATGGCATCGAACGGTTATAATTGAATGCAAAGATTGTAGATTTGTACAGTTATCAGATGAAAATTTACTAGAAATCATACAAAGCGTAAGTATACTACAGGTATAGTATATTTGCGCTTTTGTACATTCATTGCCCGGCATGAAACTGTTCACTCGTACCTCGTTCCGGTAACGATTCACAGCCCCGAAAACGTGCAGGCAGGAATTTACTTGCAAATATAAAGAAGCCGTAATAAAATAATCAAGCGCATAATTGGGATACAGATAATATTTTGGAGAATTAAGAGGAGTTAAATTATGGCAAAGAGTGCAACAAAGGATATGACCGTGGGATCTCCCATGAAGTTGATTTTAAGCTTTTCCATGCCGTTGCTGATCGGATTTATTTTTCAGCAGTTTTATAGTGTGGTAGATACCTTTATTGTGGGAAGAACGCTGGGAATGAATGCTCTTGCGGGTGTTGGCGCAACCGGAAGCATTAACTTCCTGATTGTCGGATTTGTAATGGGCGTGTGCGGCGGATGTGTCATTCCGATTGCACAGCGTTTTGGAGCAAAGGATTATTCGGACATGCGCAGGTATGTGGCGAACTGTGTGTGGCTCGGAATTGTCATGTCTGTGGTGATTACCGTAGTGGTATGTATTCTGTGTCGTGATATCTTAATGTGGATGAAGACGCCGGAGGACATTTTTGAGTATTCTTACCAGTATATTTTTATCGTATTTTTAGGAATTCCGGCAACCTACCTTTATAATATTTTGTCCGGTATCATGCGTTCCATGGGAAACAGCAAGATTCCGCTGGTATTCCTGATTATTTCCTCAGCAATTAATATTGCACTGGATCTGATCTGCATCATCAATCTGCATATGGGTGTTTCCGGAGCCGCGGTTGCCACCGTTGCCTCTCAGCTGATTTCGGGCATTCTCTGCCTGATTTATATGATGAAGAAATTCGAGATCCTTCGTATTACAAAGGACGAATGGAAGCTTAGTATGCCTCATATCGGTATGCTGTGTGCCATGGGTGTGCCGATGGGATTACAGTATTCCATCACGGCAATCGGATCGGTTATTTTACAGTCCTCCGTGAATACCCTTGGAGCTACAGCCGTTGCCGCAGTTACTGCCGGCAGTAAGGTCAGTATGTTCTTCTGCTGTGCGTTTGATGCACTTGGAACAACAATGGCAACCTACGGTGGCCAGAATGTGGGAGCAAAGAAGCTGGATCGTCTTGGCAAGGGACTCTTTGCCTGCAGTATTTTCGGTATTGTTTATTCGATCGTGGCATTTATTATCATGTACTTTGCAGGTGGAACACTGTGCGGACTCTTTGTAACGGATGCGAGTAAGGAACTGCTTGACAGTTCAAGAGAGTTCCTGCTAATCAATGCAGCATTCTTTATTCCGCTTGTTTTCGTGAATGTCATCCGGTATATGATTCAGGGAATGGGATTCAGCACCTTTGCTATTCTGTCCGGAGTATTTGAGATGATAGCAAGAACTCTGATGGGTATTTTCATTGTTCCGGTATTTGGATTTACCGGCGCCTGCTTTGCAAGCCCGCTTGCCTGGATTATGGCAGATATCTTCCTTATTCCGGCATACTTTTATGTCAAAAGGAAGCTTGAGAGAACATTGAACGGAGAAAAAACAGCAGCTGCGTGATGCAGCTGCTGTTTTGAAAATCACATTCTGAAGATTACTATCTGAAGATAATTATTCTAAAGATAACTATTCAGAAGGCTGTGATTCTGAAGATTCCTCTTTTGAACGTGATTCTTTTAAAGTCTCCGGTAGTTGGAGCTTCACGACCTTCCGGTCGTAGGTGAGGATTCCATTGACCTCCTCCTCAATATCCGATACCTGGGTATAAACAGCACCGCTTAAGCCCTGTTCCCGCAGAGGGAGGAGGGCTTTTTGAATGAGATCATCATAAGCCTTTGAAAATTCTTCCTTTGTCTCATAACGCTTGTAGCCGAAGATCCGTTCCACGCTGCTGTGTCCGTCAATGTGGCAGGCGAAGCCGCCATACTCGGACAGGAAGAAGGCCCGACTTTTCTTATGCTTCTTCCATTCTCCGGCAGCAACCTTAAGACGCCGGAAGTAATTGTGTACGCTGATAAAGTCTCCGGCACCCTGATCGAACCAGCCGCTTGCCGCGTCAATGAGCCGTGTCGGATCCTGTGCGCGGATGGACTCTGCAATACGTACCGAATCAAACTGTCCCCAGCCCTCGTTAAAAGGACACCAGATGGCAATGGAGGGGAAGAATTTCAGGTAATCAATCATATCGGCCAGCTCTTCTTCCCATTCGTCACGGGCATCTTCATCCTCTCTTGCAAAAAGATGGTAAGCCTGATCCGAGATGTGGCGTGCCAGAGAAGGGCATACCGTGGGCAGATAGTTGATAAACGGCATCCGGTACTGACCGCCGCCGTTAATCATATCCTGGCAGACGATCATGCCAAGGCGGTCACAGTGGTAATACCACCTTGCAGATTCTACCTTCAAGTGCTTACGCATCATATTGAAGCCCAGTTTTTTCATGGTCGTGATATCATAAAGCAATGCTTCATCGGAGGGGGCCGTCATTAATCCATCCGACCAGTAGCCCTGATCCAGGACACCCATGAGGAAACAGGGCTTGTGATTGAGACAGAAGACCGGTTTATCCTCCGATAATTCAATGGTATAGGTGCGCAGGGCAAAGTAAGTTTTCACCTCATCCCTGCCTAAGGTTACCGTTACCGGGTAAAGCGCCGGAGCTTCCGGAGTCCATGGGAAAAACAGTTCATCCGGAATGGAAATCGTAAAATCATAGGACTGGGACTGCGCATGATGTCTGTGTACATCGGCAAGATTACTCTTCGGAGTCAGGGACTGCCGGAACAATACCTGTTTTGCATCCGGTGTCATGACACAGATGCGCAGCATCGGAAGTGCATCACACAGAGCCGTATCGACCTCGATAAATACCTCCTGCCGGTCAAAGTCCGGTTCTATGGTAATATGTTCAATATGGGTGGCAGGGATCCATTCCATCCAGACGGTCTGCCAGATGCCGCTCTGTGCCGTATAAAAGATGCCTCCACGCTTTAAAATCTGTTTGCCGCGGCTCTGGAAGCCTGCATCACTGGGGTCGCTGACACGTACCGTCAGCTCATTTTCTCCTTTTTCCAGAAAATCCGTGATGTCGCAGTCGATGGGAAGATATCCGCCGCGGTGGGACGTTACCTTGTTTCCGTTGAGAAAAATATCGGCTTCGTAGTCGATCGCACCGAAATGCAGGATCAGACGGCTGCCATTAAAGAGATCCATCTCGTCAACCGGGAGCAGACGGCGGTACCAGAGGTATTCCCCCGGCTGCAGCTGGCGTTCCACACCCGACAGGATCGCTTCCGGAGAAAAAGGGACGAGAATCTGCCCGTCGTAGCGGTCGGGGAAGCCCTTTTTCGGCTGGATAGCATAGTCCCATAAGCCGTTCAGGTTAATATAGGATGGGCGCTCAAACTGGGGGCGCGGGTATTCTGTAAGTACCTTATCCTTTGAAAGCGCCTCTCCAAAGGGAGTTGTAAGACGCTCTAGGGGGTCTTCGTTATGCGGCTTAATGATGCTTCGCAGCGCATCCTTGAAATCCATAGTATCCATCCTTTCCTTATTGCAAATGGTTAATTTGGTAATGATTCAGATTTGGCCTCATTTATGGTACAATGGGCTTTGGAGAAAGGAATATTACCTGTTTCTCCAATGGATATAGTATAGCACAGAATAAAGAAGAGCAACAAAAGAAAGAGGAAATTCATTGAAAAACGAAGAAGATCAGATATTGAGGAAGCATTTTACCGATCTGGCGCAGAAAGCGGACCAGAGTCATATAGCAACGTTCACCGGGTTCTTAAGTCTGCCGGAGCAGTCCGTTTTTTATTCCATGGACTTTTCGTATGTACCGTACTGCGTTTTCGGAGGTCAGGAGGGGTGTGAGAGGGCAGTGATCCGGTTTGGTGAGGAATGGGAATTCCCGATCTGCTGTATTAAAATGGCACCGTTAATGAATAAGTTTGCGGATGCGCTGACGCACCGGGATTTTCTGGGGGCACTCATGAACCTTGGGATTGAACGGAGTACGCTGGGAGATATTTATATTGAGGACAAGACGGGGTATCTGTTCTGCCTGAAAAGCATGGCAGAATATATTACCGAAAATCTTACACGGATCCGGCATACAAGTGTGCAGTGTACGGTCTGCGAAGAGCCGCCGGTCTTTTTGCAGAAGGAACCGGAGGAAAAGCTCATCCAGATCAGCTCCGCACGGACCGATGCGCTGATTGCGGGGGTGTATCATCTTTCACGGACAGAAAGTAATGAGCTGTTCCGGGAGCAGAAGGTATTTATCAACGGAAGACTGTGTGAGAATAACAGCCGGGCGCTGAAGGAGGGGGATCAGATTACCGTCCGCGGCTATGGGAAGTTTGCCTATGAGGGTGAGAAAGGGATAAGCAGGAAAGGTAAAGTGAATGTGAGGGTTCTGGTATGGTGATGCTGCAACAGATGATCGTGATGTTTCTGATGATGGCGGTCGGATATTTATGTTATCGAAAGCAGATTCTCACGGAAGAGGTGAGCAGAAAGGTTTCGGCGATTGTAGTGAATGTGGCCAATCCCTGTATGATTTTAAGCAGTGCACTGACGGATCAGCAGATGCAGGGAAAGGAGCTGGTACAGACGCTTGCAATCGTGGTCATGATGTATGCCTTTTTGCTTGTTGTGGCACAGCTTCTTCCGAGAATCCTGTGCATACAGAAGGAGAGTCGTGGAGCTTATGCAGCGATGACGGTTTTTGCAAACATTGGCTTTATGGGATTCCCGGTACTGGCTGCGATGTACGGCAATGGAGCGCTTTTGTATGGAGCGGTCTTTCAGATTCCATTTAATATTCTGATTTATACCTATGGAGTGGCGGTGCTGACAAGAAAGCAAGGTGCCTGTGCGAAGGCAGAGCCGAATGTGAAAGCAGAGGTGGATGTGAAGACAGAGCCGGATGTGAACGCAGAGGTGGATGTGAAAGCAGAGGTAGATGTGAAAGCAGAGCAGGATGTGAACGCAGAGGTGGATGTGAAGGCAGAGCCGGATGTGAACGCAGAGGTGGATGTGAAAGCAGAGCCGAATGGAAAGACAGGGGAACGGCAGGATGCGCAAGGCATAACAGCGGCTGTGAATGGGATGTCTGAAAATATAGAAAATGGCAGTGAACAACAGGGAAAGCTGCAGGGAACAGTAGAAATCGTGAAGAAGATCTTCAATATCGGAGTGATTGCCTGTATCGCAGCAATGCTGCTTTACTTTCTGCAGACTCCTGTTCCTTCCTTTTTACAGGCATTCATTACGAATCTGGGGAATCTCACCGCTCCGTTAAGTATGATGATTATCGGAGCATCCCTTGCACAAATGCCGTTAAAGGAGCTGTTTCTGGATAAGAAGCTGTTACTGTTTTCGCTGGTGAAGCTACTGCTTCTTCCGGCTGTCTGGATGATCATGGTGAATCGTGTGGCAGAGCAGGAAATTTTGCGGGGTGTGTGCCTTGTGATGATGGCGACTCCGGTAGGAAGCATGACTGCAATGCTTGCTCAGCAGTATGGTGGAGATTATGAAACTGCTTCCCGTGGTGTGGCGCTTACCACGGTGCTTTCCGTGATCACCATGCCGCTTCTGGCTGCGGTATTTCTGTGAATGGAATGAGATCGCAGATCGCTGTCATTGTAATATGATAAAGAAGCTGCCTGGAAAGCATGAGAGCCGGTACCCAAATTGTGGATCACAAACGTAACAGAAATAGTCCTTATCATACATTGATCTGGCATAAGGACAAGAGCTCCCGGCATATTTTGTATAAAAAATATACCGGGATTTCTTATGAGCAAATACATAGAAAAATGGAAACAGACGGGAAAAAATCTGACGGATGGTCTGCATGTGCATTGGAAGGAAGAGTGGAAAAGACAAGATGGGGAGAAGCGTCCGGATTATCAGAAAAGAGTCTGCATGCTGCTTTTGCGGAATACGGCATTTCTGCTTGTCGCCGCCGCACTTCTGCGTGGAGCGGTGGTGTTCTGGGGAGACAGCGTGCATGCAAGCAACACGGTTGGAAACCGTGAGCTGCCGATTTACTGTGTAAAAACAGATGAAGCGGGTGGAAAGAAGATTGCACTCACCTTTGATGCAGCATGGGGAAACGAGGATACGAAGAAAATTCTCGAAATCCTCAAAAAGAATAATGTGAAAGTGACCTTTTTTATGACAGGCGGCTGGGTAGAGAGCTATCCGGAGGATGTCAGAGCCATCCTTGCGGATGGGCATGATCTGGGAAACCACAGCGAAAACCATAAGAATATGAGTCAGATTTCCGATGCGGAAAAGAAAGAAGAGCTGATGAAGGTTCATGAAAAGGTGCGGGAGCTGACCGGGTATGAAATGTTCCTGTTCCGCCCGCCGTATGGCGACTATGATAATGCGGTAATCAAGGTCGCAAGAGAGTGCGGATATTACCCGATTCAATGGGATGTGGATTCCCTGGACTGGAAGGATTACGGAGTGGATTCTATTATTAAAACGGTTACCGGACATAAGCATCTGGGAAGCGGATCAATTATTTTGTGCCATAATGGAGCGAAATTCACATCTGAGGCGCTGGATAAGCTGATTCAGAACCTGAAGGACCAGGGATATACCTTTGTGCCGCTGTCAGAACTGATTTACAGGGATCATTATCACCTGGATCATGAGGGAAGACAGATTAAGGATTAGGGAAGAGGATAAGAATAGAAATTTGAAATACATATGACGATGTAAAATAAATTTTTTTGCAAAATTGAAGATTGCAGGTTTAAAACTTCTATGCTAAAATTTCTGTAAAGCATAGAAGTTTTCTATTTACAGAATATGTATTGAAATTGATTCTGTAACTAAGAGGGTTTTGGCCCTTGTCTCTGATATTCTCACAGATCAGAAAATCCATGCTTTGATTCCAACGAATTAAATTGAACAGGCAGAGGATTTTTGTGCCCATAGAAGAATTCTCTGTGAAAAGGAGGTTGTTTATGGGAAAATTCGATTATTGTATGAAAGAATATCTGCAGAATAAGGAGTACTTTGCAGATCTGTTTAATGGATGCTGCTTTGATGGGCAGACTGTGATTCGAGCAGAGGATCTGACGGAAGCGTCGGAAACATATACAGTAGCACGGACAGAGGCAGAGGAAGACAATGCAGAGCATGTACAGATCCAGATTTTGGATGGAGCGCAGGGAAAGACTATCGAGGTAGAGAGTGCGAGCCCTTTCCGGAGAGCAGGGAGAAATAAGAAGACACAGCTTCTGAGGGATGTGAAAATGAAACTAAGGACCGGTGCAACCTTGCAGGTATTAGCGGTAGAAAATCAGAGTTACATAGACTATAGCATGCCGGTTCGATGTATGGATTATGATGTGGCAGAGTATAATCGGCAGTTAAGGGAAAAGAAGCAGCAATTTCAAGCATTGCGGAAGCAAATGAAAGAGTCTGGTAAATATGCGATGACGATTATTACCTATGCAGAGAAGTTATCCGGGATTTTTAAGACGGATCGCTTGCAGCCGGTGTACACGATCTGCCTTTATACTGGAACAGAACCGTGGGATGGACCAAGACAATTATCGGATATGATGGAATTTGGTGAGAATGAGTTGCTTCAAAAATGTTTTGCAGATTATTCTCTGCGTCTGTTTTGTGTGAATGAGCAAAGTGACTTTGAAGAGTTTCATACAGAACTTAGAGAATTGTTTCGGGCAATGAGCTATAGAAAAGATAAAGAAAAGTTTCTGAGTTTAGCAAAAGATGAAAGATATGCCCATTTATCAGAAGAAACATGGGATGCAATAAGGATTATGACAGGACGGGAATATCTTAAGAACAGTCATAAAGCAACATATAAAATCATGAACGAAAGCGGAGAGGAGCGATATGATATGTGTCAGGCCTTACAGGAATTAAGAGAGGATTTTATTAATGAAGGAAAAAGAGAAGGAAAAAGAGAAGGAAGGCAGGAGGGGAGGAGAGCGCAGCAGTGTTATACAATCGAAATGATGTTGAATAAAAATTACGACCTGGCAGAAATCTGTTCCATAGCCGGCTGTGATCCGGCTCTTGTAGAGAAGGTCAGGGAGAAAAAGGGAGGAAAAGGTGGCAATTGAGGTATTGAGTTGGGGGAGGCTGAGTGAACAATTGAGAGCTGAGTGAAAAATTTCTGCAGGGGGTTAATCTTTTATAACCCAAAACCGATATAAACTACAAGAAACCGTTAAATATGAGATTGTGACCATGTCGAACAGACATCAGGGAAGCACAGGGAGGTGTACACAATGGCAATTGAACCACTAAGCAGTGCCATGACTTATCAGGCACAGAATACACAGCAGGCAAGACCTGTACATAAAACCGCAGAAAACACGGACGTTTCAACTACGGTAGAACAGACAGTTAATTTTGATCCGACGACAGCGAAGATCAAGGAAGTTGATGAGAAGAACGGACAGGGAACCGAGACCAATAATCAGGGTACTTCCGAACAGCAGACAGCAAGTAATGAACAGATCAGGAAGGCTGTCGAACAGCTCAATAAGAACATGTCCCATTCCGAAGCAGTATTCGGAATTCATGAGGCAACGAACCGTGTTACGATCAAGATTGTAGATAAGGATACCCATAAAGTAATTAAAGAGCTTCCGCCGGAGAAGACCCTTGACATGATTGCCAAGGTATGGGAACTGGCAGGAATCCTCGTAGACGAGAAGAGATAACAGGCAGGAGGAATCGAATATGGCAATGCGTATGACCGGAATGTATTCCGGAATGGATACCGAAAGTATCATCCAGGAGCTCGTTTCTGCCAAGAGAACGAAGGTCGATGATGTTAAAAAGAAGCAGACCAAGCTGGAGTGGAAGCAGGATGCCTGGAAGGATTTAAATACGAAGCTTAAGAACCTTCAGAGCAAGTACATCAGTAATATGCGCTTTGCTTCTTCTTATATGAAGAAGACAACCGCAGTGTCGAACAGCAGTGCTGTCAGCGTGATTACAGGTGAGAATGCGGTAAACGGTGTACAGTCCCTGGAGGTGAAGCAGCTTGCAAAGACCGGTTATTTAACCGGTGCACAGATAAAAGCATCCGGCAGCGGAAGCCTTACCGCACTGTCCAAGTTAAGTGATCTTGCCGGCAGCGATGGCATCGGGAATGGCGGACAGATCAGCATTAAGGCAGGAGATAAGGATCTCACCCTGGATGTGACGGCAGATACCACAATTTCAGATGTATTGACGAAGCTTAAGGAAGCAGGACTCAATGCAAACTTCGATGAGAAGCAGCAGCGGCTCTTTATCAGTGCCAAGACCTCCGGTGCGTCCAATGACTTCAGCATTACAGCAGCAGGAAACAACGGACAGGCAGCGTTAAAGGCACTGGGGATTCAGCTTAATCCGGACGGAGATCCGACAGCAGAGGGGTATGCGAAGAAGATCGACGGACAGGATGCCAGGATCGAGTTAAACGATGCGACATTTACCAACAATACCAATGTATTTGAAATTAACGGACTGACCTTTACTGCACTCAGCGAGACCAAGGCAGGGGAAGCAGTTACCATTACCACACAGGATGATACCGATGGAATCTATGATATGATCAAGGGCTTCCTCAAGGAGTACAATTCCATCATGAATGAGATGGATAAGCTCTACAATGCGGCTTCTGCATCCAAGTATGAACCTCTTACCGATGATGAAAAGGATGCCATGTCTGATACAGAGGTAGAGAAGTATGAGAAGAAAATCAAGGATTCCCTGCTTCGCCGGGACTCTACACTTTCCACTATCCGCAGCAAGCTTACCTCTGTAATGAGCAGTGGAACAACGGTAGATGGCAAGCAGATGCACTTAAGTGATTTCGGAATTGATACATTGAGTTATTTTACGGCAGCAGAGAATGAGAAGAATGCTTATCACATCGATGGAGATCCGGATGATGAGAATACCTCCGGCAATGCCGATAAGCTGAAATCCATGATCGCTTCCGATCCGGATACCGTCGTATCCTTCTTCAGCAGCTTACATAAGGAACTGTATTCTACGATGGATGGTCTTTCCAAGGCAGTAGAGGGCTACCGCAGCTATGGCAGCTTCTATGATGACAAGAAGATGAAGTCCGACTATTCAGACTACACCACGAAGATTGCCGAAATGGAAAAGAAGCTGAATGCTTACGAAGATAAGTGGTACAGCAAGTTTAGTAAGATGGAAACCGCTCTTGCAAAGATGCAGTCCAATGCAAGTGCGATCACAGGATTACTGGGAGGTTCATGATATGGCAATACCGGCAGCGTATGCACAGTATAATAACAGTAAGGTTCTGACGGCATCGCCGGCAGAGCTGACACTGATGCTCTATGAGGGCGCCATTAAGTTCTGTAACATTGCGATTATGGCAATTGAAAAGAAGGATATTGAGAAGAGCCATATTAATATTGTGAAGGTTGAGAACATCATTAACTATCTGCAGAGTACACTGGATACGAAATATCCGGTTTCTGAGGATTATGACCGGATCTATACTTACCTGCAGCAGCGTCTGGCACAGGCGAATATCCGGAAGGATCCGGAAATTCTCGAAGAGGTATGCGAACATCTTCGTTCCGTGAGAGATACCTGGAAGGAAGTAATGGCGAAGAATCAACATAAAGGAGCTGAATAATGGACAATTACTTATCCGTATTAGAAGACAGCCTGAAAAAGAAATTACAGATCCTGGACGAACTCACGGACTACACGATGCAGCAGCAGGAGCTGCTTAAGGTGGAGGAGCTGGATTATGAGGCTTTTGACCGTCTGGTAGATCAGAAGGATCCGCTCATTCAGAGGATTATGGAGTTGGATCAGGGATTTGAGACTGTTTATGACCGGATTAAGGAACAGCTTCTTGGCAATAAGGAGCAGTATGCTGCACAGATCAGAGCCCTGCAGTCCCTTATCGGAGAGCTCACGGATAAGAGTGTGAAGCTGCAGACCATGGAGCAGCGGAATAAGACTGCCATACAGCAGCAGTTTCGTAAGTC
>ERZ836877.5364-NODE-5364-length-12313-cov-3.094143_pt1 | contig 12313 bp, 14 predicted proteins | sample MGYA00519469_ERZ836877 | MGnify/ENA primary metagenome ERZ836877 (study PRJEB31850, sample SAMEA3708809) | human gut metagenome | biome: human gut; feature: human-associated habitat; material: faeces | place: China | collected 2014 ... | reverse complement strand
CAGTCTGTTCGCTACGCTTTACTCAAATTTGCTATTCCGTTAGGTGTTTATTTTATGGCTGCAATGATATAATTTTGTATCTTTGCAGCCATAAATATTTATATCTCTGATGAAGAAAAGAACGACAGCAATTATCATATCAGCGGTTGTGGCTGTTTCAGCTGTCTGCGCGCAGGCGACAGACAGCCTCACAATCGCCGACCATCTCAATGCCGCAGGTGTCATTACGGTCATCCAGCCTGCCGGGCTTGGAGCGCGTCTGGCAAGAGAAGTCGCACCGGCGGCCGAAGAGATTGCCGACGGCGTCGTACAGGAGACGGTCGCTCCCGTCCATCACGGGCGTGCCGGATTCAGAGTGCAGATATTTGACGACAACAATGTGCGCACCGCCAGGAACGAAGCCCAGGCCCGAAAAAACCAGATAGAGCTTCGCTTTCCCGAGTATAAGGCGTATGTCACGTTCAATTCTCCTTACTGGCGTGTCAAAGTCGGCGATTTTACCAGCCGCAGCGAGGCCGAGGCGGCCATGGCTGAAATCAGACAGGCTTTTCCGTCGATGGCGCGTTCACTGAGAATCGTGCGCGACCGCATTAACTAAGTAACAGATGATAATGAAGAATCAATTGTCAGATAGCGATCAGCAAAAGATTGATGAAATCTCACGGCATATCGAAGCTATAATACGTCTTGTAGGCGAGGATCCGACCCGCGAAGGGTTGCTGAAGACCCCTCAGCGCTCTGCCAAGGCGCTTTATTATCTGACTTCGGGCTACAGGGTCAATCCCGGCGAGATGATCGAGCAGGCATTGTTTGATCATGAAGGCTCGAAGATTATAGTGGTCAAGGATATCGAATTCTATTCGATGTGCGAGCATCATATCTTGCCGTTTTTCGGGCGCATATCAATCGGATATATCCCCGACGGCAAGATTATAGGTCTGAGCAAGGTCGCGCGTGTTGTCAACGCCTATGCCCGTCGCCTTCAGGTGCAGGAGCGTCTGACGGCTCAGATTTGTGATGAAATCAAGGCCACGGCCGGAGCAAAAGGTGTCATCGCCGTCTGCAACGCCCAGCATCTGTGCATGAAGATGCGCGGAGTCGAGAAGCAGGATTCATCGACGACGACAATCGATTATAACGGTGTCTTCGAGGACAATCAGTCGTTGAGAGACGAGTTTATGAGGATGCTTGCCGTCAAATAAAAGGGCAACATATTAAGATATAATAAAATAAAGAGCCTGTTTTTTGAAAGCAGGCTCTTATTTTGTGTCGTAATCTTCGTCGTCATCATCGAGGTCGTCGAAATCAAAATCGAAGTCCCAGCCGTTGTCGTAGACGTTCTCGGTGAATTTCGACAGCTCGCGTCCTTCGCGTTTTGTCGGTCGTCCCAGGCCTTTGCGGCGGTCGACGAAGCCCGATATTTTCACGACCTCAAGCAGGTCGTATTGCGATTGCGGCGTGATGTTCTCCATGTATTCGGGCACGAGCTTGGCACCGAGGCGGTTTTCGGTGAGCGCCAGCACCCTGAACGAGTATGTCACGGGTGGTTTGCGAATGTTGACGATGTCGCCGACTTTTATCATTCTCGCAGGTTTGGCTATCACGGCCGAGTCGCCGCTGCCAATGGTGACGCGACCTTTCTTGCAGGCCTCGGTCGCGATGGTGCGCGTCTTGAAGATGCGCATCGCCCAGGTCCATTTGTCGATTCTGACTTCTGCTTTTGCCATGAGTGCGGTTTATTTATTGTTGTATTTACACATTGAGTTCTGGATGCCGGCCAAAACGAATTCCTTTATGGCTTCGACAGCTGTTTCTACTCTCGGCCCGAAGGCTTTTTCTTCGTCGTCAGTGAATTTGCCCAGAACATAGTCAATCTGGCATCCCCGAGGATAGTTGTCGCCGATGCCGAAGCGCAGACGCGGATAGGCATCGGTGCCGAGCATGGCGGCGATGTTCTTGAGACCGTTGTGGCCGGCGTCGCTGCCGCGGGGCTTTAGCCTGATGGCGCCGAATGGCAGGGCTATATCGTCGACACAGACGAGTATGTCGTTTATGTCGATATTCTCTTTATCTTTCCAGTATCTGACGGCGTTGCCGCTCAGATTCATGTATGTCGAGGGCTTTAGCAGGACGAGCTGTTTGTTTTTGAGTCTCATGCGGGCGCTGTCGCCATAACGCTCGGTTGAAAAAGAAATATTGGATGCCTCGGCTAAGGCATCCAATATTCTAAATCCTATGTTGTGGCGCGTATCACGGTATTCGCTACCGATATTGCCGAGACCAACAATCAGATATTTCATATCAGGTCAATTACTTTGCAGCAGTAGCGGCAGCACCACGTGCGGCACGTGTCAGCTGAACGGCGCAGACGACAGCGTTCTTGGCGTTGACGAGTTCGAGGCCTTCGAAGTGGAGGTCGCCGACTGCGAGAGATTTGCCGAGACCGAGATTGTCGACGTTGATGACGAGACGTTCGGGAATGTTGGTGTAGACAGCTTTAACGCGGAGTTTCTTCATCGAGAGGGTAAGCTTACCACCGGCCTTGACACCTTCGGCGTGGCCGTCGAGTTTGACGGGAACCTCGATTGTGACGGGTTTCTTGTCGTTTACTTCGAGAAGGTCGAGGTGAAGGATGTTGTCTTTAACGGGGTGGAACTGGATATCTTTGAGGACAGCCATGCGTTTTTCGCCGTTGATGTCGAGCTCGATAGCGTAGATGTCGGGTGTGTAGATGAGTTTGCGCACAGCGTCGTTGGTCACTGTGAGGTCGGTTGTGATGAGACCTTTGCCGTTGCCGATTTCTACGATTTTTTCGCCGTCTTTGAGCGTGCCTTTGTAGGGGAGTTCGATTACTTCACCACCGTTGAGCACTACGGGAATTTTACCTTCTGCGCGGAGGGCTTTGGTTGCTTTTTTGCCGAGCTCGACGCGGGGAGCGGCTGACAGTTTGAATACTTCCATTTTTGAGTTGATTTTGATTGTGTTACTAAAAATTAAGATGCTTCTTAATTTCCCATCACACGGGATGCTAAAAAGCGACTGCAAAGTTAATGATTTATTTCGGTCTGTGCAACTATTTTGTTAATAAGAGGAATAATTCGTAACTTTGGCATCTGTTTTGCTATAGGCATATCGATTGTGGGCCTGTCGTTGGTGAACAACATCGGCTTTCAATCGCTTATTTTACTGATTAATTTTTCAAGAGCTACTTACAGACATACATATATGAAGCAAGATAACGAACAGGAACAGCAGGTGACAGTCAATCTTGGTAAAATCGACATCGATCCGTCGCAACTGACTACGCCTCCCGATGTCGAGGATCTCCCGATACTGGCGACGCGTAACCTCGTGTTGTTTCCTGAAACAACCATTCCCATATCGCTTGGGCGCGAGAATTCAGTCGCCACGGCTTCGATAGCGTCAGAGAAATCACTCCCGATAGGTGTTGTCTGTCAGTTGCGTTCAGATGAGGAGCACCCTGCGGTGACGACAGGCCTATATAAATATGGTGTGGTCGCCGATGTCCTCAAAGTGTTTGAGCTGCCCGACGGTTCTCACACCGCATTGGTCAGGGCACGCGGTAAATTCAAGATTCTCGGCCGCGGCCTCGGCGTCAATATACCCGAGGCAAACCTCTCGGCCAAAATCAGACTCATAGATGAGCCTGCTGTTGAAATGTCGCAGTCTGTCGAGGTGCTTGTCGACCAGATTAAAGCGTCGGCCATAAACCTCATACGCAAGACGACAGAGAATGCCAAGGAAATAGTCTTTACGATCAATCAGTTTGAGAATCCCGTAGAGCTGGTCAATCATCTCTGCACCAACATGGCCTTTGACCCGCAGGCTAAAATAAAGCTTCTGTCTGCGCCTAATTTCGAGAAACGCGCATATGAGCTACTGTCGCTTCTGTCAGAAAACGAGCAGAAAGTCGACATCAGCCGTGAGATTATCGAGCGTACGAAAAGTAATCTTGACCAGAACCAGCGCAATGCCTTCCTCCAGCAGCAGATGGAGACCATACGCGAGGAGCTTTACGGCGACACGACCGAGGCCGACGAGCTGCTCGAACGCGCCACTGACAGCGATATGACTCAGCAAGTTCTGACTATCTTTGAGAAAGAGGTCGAGAAGCTTCGCCGTCTCAACCAGCAGTCACCTGACTACTCGGTGCAGTATCAGTATCTCGAAACGCTTCTCGCACTTCCATGGACTTCTAAATCGGAAGTAAACAGCGACTTCGACAAGGCATCTGAAATCCTTGAGTCAGACCACTACGGCCTCGAGAAAGTCAAGGAACGCATACTCGAGCAGCTTGCCGTGCTGATAAACAATCCTCAGGGCAAAGCTCCGATACTCTGCCTCGTCGGTGCTCCCGGCGTCGGCAAGACTTCGCTCGGCAAGTCGGTCGCCCGCGCTCTCGGACGCGATTATCAGCGTGTGTCGCTCGGCGGTCTCCATGACGAATCTGAAATCAGAGGCCACCGCCGCACATATATCGGAGCTATGCCGGGCCGCATCATCGACGCCATGAAGCGCGCCGGCAAAATCAACCCCGTGCTTCTGCTCGACGAGATTGACAAAATCGGCACCGACTACAAGGGCGACCCATCGTCGGCCCTGCTCGAAGTGCTTGACCCCGAGCAGAACAAGTTTTTCCATGACAATTACGTCGACATCGATTATGATTTGTCGAACGTGCTCTTTATCGCCACGGCCAACACCCTGTCGTCGATACAGCAGCCGTTGCTCGACCGCATGGAGGTCATCGATATCTCGGGCTATCTTCTCGAAGAAAAAATCGAGATCGCGCGCCGTCACCTGTTGCCGCGTGTGCTTGAGGAGCATAATGTCGAGCGTGACGCCATCGAAATTCCAGACGAGACACTGGCTGCCGTTATCGAAGGCTACACATCAGAGAGCGGCGTGCGCCAGCTCGAGAAAGCCCTTGCAAAGATTGTCAGAAAATATGTGCTCGCCAAGATGAGCAAGAAAGATTTCCCCAAGGTCATCAAGCCCGGAGACCTCTATGATATCCTCGGTCTTGCCCGCTACAGCAAGGATGAATATGAGGGCAACGAATATGCCGGTGTCGTCACAGGCCTCGCCTGGACTCAGGTCGGCGGTGAGATTCTTCTCGCCGAAGCCTCTCTCTCGTCAGGCAAAGGCGAGAAACTGACAATCACCGGTAATCTCGGCGATGTAATGAAAGAGTCGGCGACTATTGCCTATGAATGGGTCAAGGCTCACGCACCAAGGCTCGGCATTGATGAATCAGTGTTTGAGAAGCATAATCTACACATTCACTTTCCCGAGGGAGCTATTCCCAAAGACGGTCCGTCGGCAGGCATCACAATCGCCACGGCCATAGTGTCGGCTTATACGGGTCGCCGCGTCGCCGAGCGCCTTGCCATGACAGGCGAGATCACTCTCCGCGGCCGGGTACTTCCCGTCGGCGGCATCAAAGAGAAGATTCTCGCAGCCAAGCGTGCCGGCATAACCGATATTGTTCTGTCGGAGAAGAACCGACGCGACATCGAGGATATTGCTCCGAAATATCTCGAGGGTCTGAAATTCCACTATGTCGAGACCGTCAGCGAGGTCATCGCCCTCGCCGTCACCGACGTGCCCGCAGCGAAATAATCCCGGCTGAGACAATAAAACCAGCGCGGTCGCCCATTCGGGTGGCCGCGCTGCTTCTTGTGAATAAGGTCATTAATAGCTACCGCTGCGCTCAATCGATGAACCTCTTTGTAAGGTCGCCGTAGGCGTCGATGCGGCGGTCGCGCAGGAAGGGCCACCAGCGGCGTACCTGCTCAGATCGTCCGAGGTCGATGTCTATTATCCGCTCGACTTCGCTGTCTGACGGCGCGCGGTAGAGAAATTCGCCCTGCGGGCCGGCGACAAAGCTGTTGCCCCAGAACAGTATGCCGTTTGTGACACCTGTCGTGTCGGGTTCATGGCCTACGCGGTTGACGGCGATGAGCGGCAGACCGTTGGCTACGGCGTGGCCGCGTTGCACGGTTACCCAGGCGTCGAGCTGACGTGCTTTTTCGTCATCGGCGTCGGTGCTCTCCCATCCGATTGCTGTCGGATATATAAGAATCTCTGCTCCGGCAAGCGCCATCAGACGAGCGGCTTCGGGATACCACTGGTCCCAGCAGACGAGTACGCCGAGACGTCCGATTGAAGTCTCGACTGGCTTGAAGCCTATGTCGCCTGGCGTAAAATAGAATTTTTCATAATAGGCAGGGTCGTCGGGTATGTGCATCTTGCGGTAGCGGCCGGCAACGCTGCCGTCGGTGTCGAAGACGACGGCTGTGTTGTGGTAAAGGCCAGGTGCGCGACGCTCGTAGAGCGATGTCACGATGACGACTTTGTTCTCTCGGGCGAGCCTTGAATAGAGTTCGGTATACTCTGAGTCGAGGCTGACGGCGAGACCGCATTTGTCGACATCCTCGGACTGGCAGAAATACAGGCTGTCGTGAAGTTCCTGGTTTACGATGAGATTGGCGCCTTCGGCAGCGAGTTTTGTAATCTTCTCGGCCAGACGGCGGCGGTTGTCGGCGATATCGCCGGTGTTATGTTGCTGGATTATACCTGTTCGGATGATTCTGTTCATTTTTTGATTGAATTTTTGGGGAATTGCATCGTGACGCAGTGGAGTGACCCGTGCTGACGTATCAGAGCGCGGCAGTCGACTGGCACGATTTCATGGTCGGGGAACGCTATTCTGAGCAACTGTGTGGCGAGTTTATCTTTGGCCGGCTGGTCATAGACAGGCAACAGTATGGCGCCGTTCAATATCAGGAAATTGGCGTAGGTCGCCGGCAGTTGTTCGCCGTCCTCGTCAAAGACGGGGTCGGGCAGGGGCAGCCCTATGAGGTTATAGGGGGCTCCGTCGGCGGTTGTAAACGTCGTGAGCTGTTCTTTCATTTTCATGAGCGGCTCAAAGTTTACATCTGACGGATTGTCGCACTCGACATAATAGATTGTGTCGTGAGGAGCGAGGCGCGCCAGTGTGTCGATGTGGCTGTCAGTGTCGTCGCCGGCGAGAGAGCCGTGGTCGAGCCACAGCACCCGGTCGAGGCCGAAAAAGCCTTTGAGACGAGCCTCGATTTCTTCTTTCGTGAGGTCGCCGTTGCGGTTTGGCGACAGCAGACACTCTGACGTCGTCAGCAGTGTGCTTGCGCCGTCGCTTTCGATAGAGCCGCCTTCGAGGACGAAGCCCAGACGATTGATATACCGGGCGCTGAAAATGCCGCAGTTATACATCCTACGGGTTACGAGATTGTCGAGATTGGCCGCGAACTTAAGTCCCCAGCCGTTGAATTCGAAATCGTTGATTTCAAAGCCGCCGTCGGCGCCGACAGTTGTTATCGCACCGAGGTCGCGAGCCCAGGTGTCATTGGTGTCAGCCTTAATATATGTGATTTTTTCCCGGGGCAGCGACTCAAGCTGTGCGGCGACGGCTTCAGGTTCAGGAGTGACGACAATCAGCGCGGCATGTCTTACAATTGCAGCCGCTATGTTTTTAAAGCAATCGGTTACTTCATCAAGCATGTAGTTCCAGTCGGTCAGCCTGTGGGGCCATGACAGGAGAACAGAGTCGACCGCTTCCCATTCGGCGGGAAGCCGGCGGCACGGTTTGTTATTCGTCATAATCATTCAATGATTGCCAAATCGAGTTCTGGTTTTCTAAATAATCTTCACAAAAATCAAGAAAACCCCTTTTCTCGGAAGTCCCGTTTTCGGCGCACCATTCTTTATAACTGCGCCGCAGTTCCTCATCGTCGGCAAGCTGTCGTTTGAATTCGGCTTCGGCGATGTCTACACTTCTGTTTTGGTTAATGAGTGTTTCGAAATAATATGTAAGATCTTCCATGGTCAGTTTAAAGGGGTATGTTTTTTCTTGTTTTTCAAAAATACATATATTATGTAGAATTGGAAAACCTGAAAGGTTATAATTAGTTAAAACAACCGCGAGCAAACAATACGGCAATCTAACTGTTTTATAATTAGATATTCAACTTTTATTTGTTTCAACTATGAAAAAGATATTCGGTCTAATGGCATTTGCACTGATGATGGCGGGATGTAGCCCGTTCACTCTTGTAAACAGTGAGTCATATAACAATGCCGATCTCAGCAGTTATCACACGTTCAAAATTGTGTCGCCCGCCGACGGTTCGCTGCCTCCCGGTATGGAGATGGTGACATATTACAACATTACGGCGGCAATCCGCGAGCAGATGGTCGAACGTGGTTTTGTCGAAGATGCAAACTCGCCGATGCTCATCAATATCGGAGTGACGGTGCATCGTGAAATCGAGACCGAGCCGGCTCTGCCTCCGGGGTATTTTACGGCTCCCGGCCCGTATTACACGGGATATTATCCATATTTCATGTATCCGCGCAATTATTATTGGTCTAACTATTACGCCAATGCCAAGGTAATTACAGGTATCTACAAGGAGGGGGTCCTGACGATGGATATTGTTAATATAGTCGAGAAGCTGCCGCTTTATTCGGCTTCAGTAGCCACAATACTTGAGAACGGCAACGCACAGTTCAGAAACCTCGAGGGGATTGCCCAGGCCGTCAAAACCTTGTTCTCGAAGTTCCCTGTGCCGTTACTGCCGCAATATCGTGACAATAATTAACATATATGCGCAGAGATAATGCCCCACCGGGCGAATACTTTTGTGTAAAGAATTAAAATTGATACAGCTATGAATTCAAACATCGTTTTAAGCCGGTATGTAATCAATACCATCAACTCTCTTCCTGAAGAAGAGCGGCTGTCAATAGCGTCGGCTCTTGCCGGTGAGATGATTCTCGGTGCCAAGCTGACCAATGAACTGAACCCGCAGGAAGAAATGATCTACACCGTTATAAGGAATTTTATAATGCGCGATTCTCATGAGTATAATAAGGCGATGGCAGGAAAATAGCTGTTTGTTAAACCTTCATCAATATATAAACGACCGGTTTGTTTATACTTGTATGTCAGGAATATTTATTTCAGCAGCGAGACTGAGCGCGAGATGAAGGCACTGAGGTCTTTACCTTTGAGAAGGCCGTTGGCGAGGAGGGCGAGGTCGATGAGCTGCTTGACGAGGGGCTGGCCGGCGGCGTAGTCGCTGATGGCTTTTTCCTGCTGTTCGCGGCTGTCAGCGACTTCTTTCTCGAGGTCTTTGACTTTCTGGTCGCTCTCGGCGTCAGAGCCTGCTTTGTGGGCCTCGCGGAGCTTGCTTATCTCGGTGTTGTCGGCCTCGATCTTGTCGGCGAGGGGTTTGACTGTAGCTTCGAGGGCTTCGGTGGCTTTGTCCCTGATGCCGGCGACGAGCGGATGCTCGGTGTTTACGACGAGGTTGTAGCTGTCGGGTAGTTCACCATAGAAGGCCATGCCGGGCTGAAGAGCCGACATCTCTTTCATGCGTCGCATATATTCGTTCTGAGTTATGACTACGGGCTGGTCGCTCGCTGCCATTGCCTCGAACGAGACGAGGAACTGGGCTTTCTCGACTTCGGGAGTCTGCGAGCGGAACATAGTCGTCATGATGTCGCGCTGGAGCGGGGTGAGGTCGGCGGCCTTGCGGTCGTCTTTGCGGATAAGGTTGTCGATGACGTCAGAGTCGACCCGGACGAAGGTCGTCTTCTCAAGCTTGCTCTCGAGCATGCCGACGAAATGGCTGTCGAGCTGTCCGTCGAGGACGAGCACGTTGTAGCCGCGGTCATTGGCCGTCTTGATGAAGTCATACTGGGCGACAGGGTCGGTGGTATAGAGATAGACGATGTTGCCGTCTTTGTCGGTCTGGTTGGCTTCGACGAGCACCTTATATTCTTCGAGGGTGAAATATTTGCCCTCGGTGTCTTTGAGAAGCATGAACTTCATGGCCGCCTCACAGAATTTCTCGTCGGTCAGCATGCCGTATACGATAAAGAGCTTGATGTCGTCCCATTTCTTCTCAAATCCGGCGCGGTCGGCTTTGAAGAGGTCTTCGAGACGCGAGGCGACCTTCTTGGTGATATAGGTCGAAATCTTCTTGACGGCCGAATCGCTCTGGAGGTAAGAACGCGAGACGTTCAGAGGTATGTCTGGCGAGTCGATGACACCCTGAAGCAGCATCATGAACTCGGGTACGACGCCTTCGACCGAATCGGTGACGAAGACCTGGTTACAGTAGAGCTGGATGCGGTTTTTAGTAATCTCGAAGTTGTTCTTGATCTTCGGGAAATAGAGGATGCCGGTCAGCGTGAAGGGATAGTCGACGTTGAGGTGGATCCAGAAGAGCGGGTCTTCCTGGCCGGGATAAAGCTCGTGGTAGAAGTCGAGATAATCTTTGTCTGTCAGTTCGGCGGGTTTTTTGGTCCACTGCGGCTCGATGTTGTTGATGACGCGGTCGCGGTCGGTGTCGACCATCTTGCCGTCTTTCCACTCCTGTTCTTTACCCGAGATGACGGGGACGGGGAGGAAACGGCAATATTTCTTCAGAAGGGTGTCGATGCGGGCCTGTTCGAGGAACTCCTTGTTTTCGTCGTCGATATAGAGGATGATGTCGGTGCCGCGGGTTTTGCGGTCATCAGGCTCGAGAGTGAACTCAGGCGAGCCGTCGCACTCCCAGCGCACGGCTTCGGCGCCGTCTTTGTACGAGAGTGTCCTGATGACGACTTTCTTGGCGACCATGAAGGCCGAGTAGAAACCGAGCCCGAAGTGGCCTATGATGGCGTTGGCATTGTCTTTATATTTGGCGAGAAACTCTTCGGCCCCCGAGAAGGCTATCTGGTTGATGTATTTCTCGATGTCGTCGGCGGTCATGCCGATGCCGTGGTCGCTGACGGTGAGGATGCCGGCTTCTTTATCTACTGTGACTTTGACGTTGAGGTCGCCGAGTGTGCCCTTGAAGTCGCCGAACGACGAGAGTGTCTTGATTTTCTGTGTGGCGTCGATAGCGTTAGAGACGAGCTCGCGCAGAAATATTTCGTTGTCGCTGTATAAGAATTTTTTGATGACGGGGAAAATATTCTCAGTCGTAACCCCGATTTTTCCTTTTTGCATAACTCAAATAATATATTTATAAGTTAGACTGTTGTTTCTGTTTATTTATACACGATAGTGCAAAAACAGTGCCAAACTGTCTATCGTAACAACGCTTTTGAGAAGCAAAGGTTTAAGGAGAGAACGGGCCTGACTACTTTCTTTCCCATTCGACTATATGGCCTGATGCGGCTGTCGCTTTCACGTCGATAAGGCGCTGGTTTGACGAGCCGCGGAATAGCAGCGACGTATCACGCAACGATTCGATGAAAGGGCCGTCAACGAGGACGTCGATGTTGTCGAGCACCTGTCGGGCAGACGGAGTGCCGGCCATAAGCTCTTCGTAGGTGAAGCCAGTGTAGCACCAGACGGTCTTGCCGAGCCGGCGTCTGATTTCTCGGGCGAGCACGGCGATTTTGTCGGCCTGATAAAGAGGGTCACCTCCCGAAAAGGTGACATTGAAGCCATTTTCTTCGATGTGGGCGATGATGTCACCGACGGTCATGTCACGGCCTGAGTCATGAGGCCATGTCGATGGATTGTGACATCCCGGGCAATGGTGGTCGCAGCCTGCGAAATAAATCGATGTGCGAAGCCCCGGGCCGTCAACAGTCGTGCCGTCGACGATGTCGACGACACGAAGTGTGATGTCTTCGGAATCAGACATTGCAGCGCTTATTTGTGAACGACGCGGTCGTTGAGTTCGGCGAGTTTGGCGTTGTTCCAGCGGTCGGTCGTGCCGACGAGATAGCCGGTGATGCGCTGCAGACGGTCTATGGCCTTGCTGCCGCATTTGGGGCAGGTGTCGAGATTCTCGGCAGCGTCTTCGTAGCCGCATTCCATGCAGCGGTTGCGGTTATGGTTGACCGAGCAGTAGCCGATGTTGTGTCTGTCCATAAGGTCGACGATGTCATAGATGGCTTCGGGGTTATGGGTGGCGTCGCCGTCGATTTCCACGTAGAAGATATGGCCGCCGCGGGTCAGTTCGTGATAGGGTGCCTCGATTTCGGCTTTATGCTTGGGTGAACATTTGTAATAGACCGGCACGTGGTTTGAGTTGGTGTAGTAAATCTTGTCGGTTATGCCAGGCAGAATGCCGAATGTCTTGCGGTCTTTGGCTGTGAATCTGCCCGAAAGGCCTTCAGCAGGAGTTGCCAAAAGTGTCCAGTTAAGTCCTGTTTCCTTGGATTTATCATCCATTCTTTTTCTCATGTAGCCTATAATTTCAAGACCGAGCGTCTGCGCCTTTTTTGACTCGCCGTGGTGCCTTCC
>ERZ836877.5360-NODE-5360-length-12317-cov-4.006932_pt1 | contig 12317 bp, 9 predicted proteins | sample MGYA00519469_ERZ836877 | MGnify/ENA primary metagenome ERZ836877 (study PRJEB31850, sample SAMEA3708809) | human gut metagenome | biome: human gut; feature: human-associated habitat; material: faeces | place: China | collected 2014 ... | reverse complement strand
ACTTTCCACTACCTGTCTTTTTAAGACGTTTTGCAGCTGCTCTGCTTGTTTTCATTTTTGGCATAATATTAGTCCTCCTAATTTCTAATCTTAATTAACGTTTTTCAGTTAAAAACATTATCATACTTCTTCCTTCAAATTTAGGCTGCTTATCAACAACAGCTACATCTGAAAGCTGCTCGGCAAACTCTTCAAGGATTACCTTGCTGGCATTTACATGAGCAAGTTCTCTTCCGCGGAAACGAAGAGTTACCTTTACTTTATCGCCTTTAGAAAGGAACTTTCTTGCCTGATTGATCTTGGTATTCAGGTCATTCTTATCGATATTCGGTGAAAGTCTTACTTCCTTCACATCAATTGTCTTCTGTTTTTTCTTTGCTTCCTTTTCTTTCTCCTTTTCAGCCTGGATGCCGGCGTATGAAATGGCCTGTTCGTCAAGAATTCTGTATACAAGTTCCTCTTTCTTAAGGGAACTTACTTTTTTAATACCTAACTCTTCCGCTATACTTTGCAACTCAGGAAGGAGTTTTTCATTTAGTTCTAGAATGTTATATTTTTGCATAATGCGAAGTGAATAATAAAAACGACGTACTTACACGACCGGACACGGCACGCGTACAACGCAATCATTGTATCTTTTATAATTTGATAATTAATAATTTCATGTGAAAACCGGATTGTTGAGCTAATTTGAATCATTAGTAACACATCTGCGGAGTAAATCTTTGCAAATGTAATAATATTTTCAGTTACTCTCGCTTTTTGTCGGAAAAAAATTCACAACTAACACACTTTTAGTTGTTTTGTCCAGGCAAAAACGATTATCGGAACGTTCTCCTACAATCCAGATAACAGCGCCTCCGCTGCATAAAAGCCACGTCCGTTCCTTATCTAAACGGCTGAATTTATGATCCGAGAAATAATCGCTTAATTTCTTCCGCCCTTTCATGCCAAAAGGAATAAACCAATCTCCTTCTTTCCATGTACGCAGGGTAAGCGGAAAAGTCAGTTTGTCGTAATCGAAATAAGCGATATTTTTATCTTTCCGGATATGGAAATCTTCCTTAATAACAATCTTCTCGAAAGAAAGTTCGACAGGACCGGACCAAACTTTCTCGCCACCGGTCAGTGTATATTCACGGACCTCTTCTTTTACAAGGGGAGATAACAATAAATAGTCCCGATCTTTTATCAACCGGTGCGTAGAAGAGAAAAAGGTTTTGCCCGATTCTTTCGTCAGGGACAAATAAACATCCTCCGCCACCGGACGAGTAAAGCCATAGGTTTTGAGTAACTCGTATAAAATAGCATCGGGCGACGGGTAACGCATCAAGGCGGCAATCGAAAGGCGGTCCCCTTGCTCGACCACAGCATTCCTCGCCTCTTCCACCACATGCAGATAAACGGCTTCGGCTGCCGACAGATGTTCGGACGTACGGGCGATCGCATCCTTCACGGAAGGATTGATTTCCTCCAGAAGCGGAAGGACACGCAGGCGGATAAAATTGCGCGTATAAGCATCGGAAAGGTTGGTACTGTCGGTCACATACGTCAAACCGCGTCCGGCAAGCCACTCCAAGATATCCTCACGGCTCACGGCAAGCAAAGGGCGCACCACGAAACCGTTCCTCGGACGAATCCCGCTCATTCCCCTGATGCCGGTTCCACGTACCAGATTCATCAAAAGCGTTTCCACACTGTCGTCACGATGATGAGCCACAGCGACAGCCTGCGCCCCGGTTGCAGCCCGTTGCTCTTCGAACCAGCCATAGCGCAACTCGCGGGCAGCCATTTCAATGGAGAGATGCCGGTCGGCTGCATATTTCCGGGTATCGAAGTCCGTCATCAGGAAAGGGACATCCAGTTTTCGGGCATACTCCCTTACAAACTGTTCGTCACGCAGGGATTCGTCTCCCCGCAAATGAAAATTACAATGCGCCGCAATACAGGAATAGCCCGACTCCACCAAAATGGTGAGTAGGGCTATTGAATCTGCTCCGCCACTTACACCGACCAGAACCGGACGGTTTTCCGTAAGCAACCGATATTTCTCTATATATGCACGGACAACGTCGCGCATCCGATTATTCTTCTATGCCTGCCAATTCAGGGTCGATCATGATACGACCACAGTATTCGCAAACGATCACTTTCTTACGCAACTTGATATCCAACTGTTTCTGGGGCGGAATCTTGTTGAAACAACCACCGCAGGCACCACGCTGTACATATACGACAGCCAAGCCGTTACGTGCCCCCTTGCGGATACGTTTGAAAGCAGTCAAGAGGCGCGGTTCGATATTCGCTTCCAGTTTCTTTGCTTTTTCGCGCAGTTTCTCTTCGTCCTGCTTGGTTTCGGAAATGATCTGCTCCAGTTCGCCCTGCTTTTGAACCAAATCAGCCTTACGGCCTTCCAGTCTTTCGGACAGTTCGGCGATCTCTTCCTTCTTACGGTTGATCGCTTCACCGAATTCACGAATCTTCTTTTCAGAGAACTCGATTTCAAGTCCCTGGAATTCTATTTCTTTTGACAAGTTGTCGAACTCACGGTTGTTACGCACGTTATCCAACTGCGCTTTATATTTTTCAATCAGACCGGTTGACTCCGTAATCTTATGTTTCTGTTCTACAACAGCATTCTCAAAGTCTTTAATTTCTGACTGATAGTTCTGAAGACGTGTTTCCAGACCAGCGATCTCATCTTCCAGGTCCTGTACTTCCAAGGGAAGTTCGCCGCGAAGTGTCTTGATCTTATCAATTTCAGTCATCATCGTCTGAAGCTGATACAGCGTAGAAAGCTTTTCTTCAACTGTAATCTCTTTTTCAGCTGATTGTTTATCTGTAGCCATTCTATAAATATTTTACCGGGTTTGAATTAACATTCGAAAAATGTACCGCAAAGGTAGGGAATTTTTTCGATATTATGTTATAAAAGATATCTTTTGTACAGACTTCACTTTCATAATGACCAATAACCGCCAGCAGAATCCGGTCTTCCACATCGTAAAAGTCATTATATTTAGCCTCCCCCGTAATGAAAACGTCCGCACCGTAACTGATTGCGTCTTTGATCAGGAAAGCGCCGCTCCCCCCGCATAAAGCGACTTCGCGTATCGGCTTGCCGGTCAGGGCGGAATGCTTCACGCACCCCACCTGGAACAGTTCCTTGATCCGTTGCAGGAAGCCCAATTCACTCTCTTCTTCGGGCAACTCTCCGACTACCCCCGAACCGACCTGGTTCCAGGCATTATCCAAAGGATAGAAATCGAATACCGGTTCTTCATAAGGATGGACGGAAAGCAACGCACGCGTCACCGTCGACTTACGGAAAGCGGGCAATATCGTTTCGATACGGATTTCCGACTCCACATGCAACTCGCCTATTTCGCCACAGAACGGGTTCGTCCCTTCGCCGGCACGGAAAGTCCCGCTCCCCGGCAGGCTGAAGCTACAGGAATCATAGCCGCCTATCGCTCCGGCTCCCGCATTGAACAAGGTCGTCCTCACCAAATCGGCATAGGCCTCCGGCACGAAAGTGACCAGCTTCAGCAAAGCACCTTTCTGGGGGCTCAGGACACGGACATTTTCCAGCCCGATCAGTTCCGCCAGACGGAAGTTCACGCCTCCCGCCGCATTATCGAGATTGGTATGGGCGGCATAGATCACCAAGTCATACTTGCAGGCCTTCATCATGCACCGCTCGATATAGGTCGAACCGGTCAGGGATTTGAAGGCTTTAAAGGCCAAAGGATGATGAGAGACAATCAGATTACACCCCATCTCTATCGCCTCGTCCACCACCTCTCCGGTGACGTCGAGGCAAAGAAGCGCACCGGTAGCCGGCTGATTCACATCGCCTACCTGCACACCTGCATTGTCAAAGCTCTCCTGCAATGGCAACGGAGCGTATTGTTCGATTTCTTTCAGTATATCCTTAACCCTTAACATAATCAATAATTTATAAATAAATCAATTTGCCAATAGGCCAGTGAACCATTCACCAGCATACCGGCAAATCGACCTATCGGTATATTACTCCTTAATATCTACTTTCAGGCATAATTCTTCCAACTGCGAATCATCCAGTTGTCCGGGCGCATCCAGCATGACATCGCGACCGGAGTTGTTTTTCGGGAACGCGATACAGTCACGGATAGAATCGAGGCCGGCAAACAAAGAGACCCAACGGTCCAGACCGTATGCCAGACCACCGTGAGGAGGCGCACCATATTTGAAGGCATTCATCAGGAAGCCGAAACGCTCCTGTGCCTTTTCTTCGGTGAAGCCCAGCAACTGGAACATCTTATCCTGCAACTTGCTGTCGTGGATACGGATGGAACCGCCACCCACTTCGACACCATTGATCACCATGTCGTATGCATTCGCACGGACGGCTCCCGTATCGCTGTCCAGCAAAGGAATATCTTCGGGTTTGGGAGAAGTAAACGGATGGTGCATTGCATAGAAGCGCTGGTCTTCTTCGCTCCACTCGAACAGCGGGAAGTCGATCACCCACAGGCAGGCGAACTTGTTCTTGTCACGCAAACCCAACTGACCGGCCACTTCCAGACGCAATTCGCAAAGTTGTTTGCGCGTCTTCATCGCATCGTCGCCGGAAAGGATCAGAATCAGGTCGCCCGGTTTTGCACCGAAAGCCTCTTTCATCTGCTGCAATACTTCCTGGGTATAGAATTTATCCACGCTCGACTTCACATTGCCGTCTGCCTCCACACGGGCATATACCATGCCCTTTGCACCGATCTGCGGACGTTTCACAAACTCGGTCAGCGCATCCAGCTGCTTGCGCGTATAAGAAGCCGCCCCTTCCGCACAGATACCGCCGACATAAGCAGCATTATCGAATACGGAGAAACCGTGTCCCTTCATGATGTCCATCAGTTCGACGAACTTCATATCGAAACGCAGGTCCGGCTTGTCGCTTCCGTAATATTTCATGGCATCGTGCCAACTGATACGCGGGAAAGCTTCTTTTATATCGATGCCCCGGATCACCTTGAACAGATGCTTGGCCATTCCTTCGAAAATGTTCAGCACGTCTTCCTGTTCCACAAAGCTCATTTCGCAGTCGATCTGTGTAAATTCCGGCTGGCGGTCGGCACGCAGGTCTTCGTCGCGGAAACATTTCACGATCTGGAAATAACGGTCGAAACCGGAAACCATCAACAACTGCTTCAACGTCTGCGGAGACTGAGGCAAAGCGTAGAACTGTCCGGGATTCATACGGGAAGGCACGACAAAGTCACGCGCCCCCTCAGGCGTCGAGTTTACCAGCACCGGAGTTTCGACTTCCAGGAATCCTTGCTTGTCCAGATAGTTACGCACCTCGAAAGCCATACGATGACGCAGTTCCAGGTTCTTGCGGACGGCGTTGCGGCGCAAATCCAGATAACGGTATTTCATACGCAGGTCGTCCCCCCCGTCCGTATCGTCTTCAATCGTGAAAGGAGGAGTCACGGCAGCATTCAGGACATTCAGTTCCGAAACGATGATTTCGATCTCACCGGTAGGGATATTCGGGTTTTTGCTGGAACGTTCGCGAACGGTTCCCGTCACCTGGATAACATATTCGCGTCCCAGCTTATTTGCTTTCTCACAAAGAGCGGCATCCACTTCCTGGTTAAACACCAATTGCGTAATACCGTAACGGTCGCGGATATCCACGAACGTCATGCCACCCATCTTACGGGTTTTCTGTACCCAGCCGGCCAGCGTAATCACCAAGCCTTCATCGGCAAGGCGCAGGTCGCCACATGTTCTTGTTCTATACATTATATAATATGGATTAAACTGTTTTTCTTTTTTACGTGTGCAAAGATAATAATTTATAGGTCTCAAGAATATTTGAAATGGCATTTAAACGTTGAAAAGTCGTTTCTAATTTTCTTGAAGCCATTTTTCAATGGTGAAACCCATCTCCATTTTTCTTGAAACGGTTTTTCACCATTAAAAAGGCACTTCAAGAAATATTGAAACGGAGATTCAATAGTGAAAAACGGCTTCAAGAAAATTTGAAACCGTTTTTCAACGTTTAAATGCCATTTCAAATAAAATTGAGAGGGGAAATCAATGCTTGTTTTCCAGCGTGAAGCGCAATGTCCCGGCATTCACCAGTTCGTCTTGCGAAATCGTATACCCTTTCAGCTTCTTCCCGCCGGCTGTCACCTCTTTGATATAAATATCTTCCGGGGTTTTGCGGGCGGACTCGATCACCAATTCGCCTTTCGGATAGAACTTCTCGTCCAGCCGGATCGTCACCTTGTTGAAGGTCGGAGAAGTCACAACATAATCCAGGTCACCGGGACAGGCCGGATAGAATCCCATCATCGAGAAGATCGCCCAGGTAGACATCGTACCCGTATCGTCGTTACCCGGAAGCCCGTTCGGGGCATTGTGATAATATTTGCCCAACAGTTCGCAGACCAGCTTCTGCGTACGCCAAGCCTCTCCCTTGAAATAGCTGAAGAGGTACGGATAGGCGATATCCGGCTCGTTTGCCATATCGTAGTACCCTTTGTCGAAGACCATCTGCAACTTATCGACAAACTTCTTCTGACCGCCCATCAGTTTGGCAAGGCCTTTGATGTCATGGGGGACATAGAACGTGTAGTTCCAGGCGTTTCCTTCATGGAAACCGGGGCTCGGCTCGAAGTTCTCCCCCTGTTTCGGATCGAAAGGGGAATAGAACGTGCCGTCGGGCAGGATGGGACGAAGCGTACCGAACTCCTTGCAATAGTAATGCTTATACCCCATAGCCCGCTCACGAAACAGCTTAGCGTCTTCCTTCTTTCCCAACGCATCTGCCAACAACGAGAGATTCCAGTCGGCGATATAATATTCCAAGGCATGCGAAACCGAATTATCATACTGTTCGCGCAAGGGGACGTAGCCTTTGCTCATATAGTCGTTATTGTCCGGGCGGAGCAGGTTGAACTCTCCGGGAGTAGTAGCGCCCTTGCACATCCCTTCGTAGGCAGTCTCGATATCGTAATCGCGCAAACCGCGCATATAAGCATCCACGATATAAGGGATAGACGGATCGCCTTCCATCGTCAGTGTCTCGCGTCCGTACAGTTCCCACTTCGGAAGCCATCCGCTTTCCTTGTACATGTCGATCATGGTGCGGATGATGTCGAGCTGTTTTTCGGGATAGAGCAATGTCATCAATGTGCTGACATTGCGGTAGGTGTCCCAGAGCGAAAAGACCGTATAGCGGTTTCCGGTAGTATGGCCGACTTTCAGGCTTTCCATCATCGGATATTCGCCATTCACGTCCTGGATGATGTTCGGATGGATCAGCAGGTGGTATATGGCGGTATAGAAAATCGTCTTATCGTCGTTCGTCCCGCCTTCCACCATCACACGCGACAGATCGTCGTTCCACATCTTGCCGGCTGCCGCACGCACTTTGTCGAAATTGAAATCCGGCTGTTCGGTGTTCATATTCAGGCGGGCATTTTCGATGCTGACAAACGAGACACCCATCTCGATCACTTCGTCTTCTTCGGTATCATACTTGAACCAGACGCCGATGTCGTCACCGCTCATCTCACGGTCATACTTCGTGTACAATTTATATTTGCCGGAATAGGCATCCCATTCGGCTTCCACTCCCTTCATCTCGCGTTGTTTCTTCCAGTAGCCGGCCTGCTTGGGGGCTTTGCTGAGCTTCATCACGAAATAGATCGGGAAAACAGCCTGCGGGTTATAGCAGAACGTACCGAGCAGCTTGCTTCCCTCTATCTCCGTATCGCTCACCATACGAACGGTCGCACCGGTTTCATTCGTCAGCCCCTCACCCAAATTCAAGAGGATATTCCCCTGCCCTTTCGGGAAAGTAAAACGTGTCAGGCCGGTACGCATGGAGGCGGTAGCTTCCGTCTTGATGTCATATTTCGTCAGGATATTACTGTAATAGCCGGGATGGGCCACCTCGTTCTTGTATTCGCTGCCGTATGCGTGATAATCCACATTCAGCTCCCCGGAGGTAGGCATCAACAACAGGCTTCCCATCTCCGGACAACCGACACCGCTCAGATTGACGTGCGCATAACCGGTGAAGAAATTATTATCCGCCGAATAAGGCGTGGACCACCACTGGCTGTCCTTATCAAACTTATTACTTTTCGACCCCATCACATTGAAGGGGGTAACACTCATCATTCCCTGGGGGCAAATCGCACCGGGATTGGTCGTCCCGTAGTTGCTTGTCCCGATAAACGGATTCACATAATCTACCGGCTGTTGCGCGGAAACCAGCAAAGAACAGCAACCCAATAAAAAAGAAAACAACACCATCTTCATAACACCAACTCTTATTTTTTAATTCTTAATTCTTAATTTTTAATTCACCAAACAACGATCTCATCCGCAAAAATAAAACCGGGATTCGCCCTCGGCGCTTTCAAACGGATATAACGGGTTTTCCAGTTACCGTCGAACGTATATTCTTGGAACAGGAGGTCCGGATCATCAGCCGGAACCGTTGTCGGAACAATCCCGCGGGAAATAAAGTTTTCACCATCTTCCGAAGTCAACAACTCCACTTGTCCGGGCTGGAACACCCCCGGACCGATCAATTGCATGAAACGAATGGACACTTTATGGATATCCGTATCCTCTTCCATATCGATCACACAGTCCAGGTCATCCAAATAACCTTGCCAACGTCCGTCCAGATAAGTCAGACCGCCCCGATAGCCGTCCAACAGGGCGTTCGTTCCTCCGGCCATATAGCCTTCGTAGAGCTTACTATTATAATGTATAGGCTTATTGATGGCCCGATGATAATCCACTTTCTTTTCCGTCGGTGTCCCCTGAAGCACACCGTCCCGGAAAATAGCGGCTTTGATATGGGCGGAATCTTGCACGGTTATCGGCCCGGCATAAAGGGCGGAAGATGCCACCGGAACGGAACCGTCCGTCGTGTAGCGGATTTCCGCCGGGTATTTCTCGGCATCCAGTATGACTTCTATCTCTCTGCCTGCCGTATCGACCTGCATGGTCACTTCCAATTCGTCCGAAAGGGTAAAAGTACGGATCCCCATTCCCTGCAATTTGGAAATATGCGCATTCATGCGAGGTTTGAAATCCTCCCATGTCCGTAATTCCTGCGGCGTCCATCCGATCTCGGCCACAGCAAGGGCACGCGGGAACATCATATATTCCAGATGTTCGGGTGTCTGGATATATTCGGTCCAGGTATTGGCCTGCACCCCCAAAATATGCCGGCATTCCTCTGCCGTCAACGAATCCGCCGGGACGGGATCATAGCTATACACTTTCTTTATCGGCGTATAGCCGCCGATGGCATACGGCTGTGTCTTCGGATCGGCCTGATAGAAATCCAAATACATATAATTGCCCGGTGTCATCACCACATCATGCCCCATCCGTGCCGATTTGATTCCACCGTCTTCTCCCCGCCATGACATGACGGTTGCTTCGGGAGCCAGACCGCCTTCCAAGATCTCATCCCAACCGATCAGCTTGCGATCTTTCGAATTCAGAAACTCCTCAGCCCTGTGAATCATGTAACTCTGAAGCTCGTCCACGTTCTTCATTCCTTTTTCCTTCATCAAAGCCTGGCATTTCGGACATTTCTTCCAGGCGGACTTCCCGGCTTCATCGCCACCGACATGGATATATTCGGACGGGAAAAGATCGATCACCTCCGCCAATACGTCTTCCATGAATGTAAACGACTGCTCGTTACCGATACAAAAATCGCCGTTCTGGTAAGGCTTTCCCGAACAGCTCAGTTCAGGATAGGCCATCAGGACCTCTTCCGAATGCCCCGGAAATTCGATCTCCGGTATTATGTTTATATGTTTGGAAGCCGCATGTTTCACGATCTCCCGGATGTCCTCCTTCGTATAGTAACCGCCGTAAGCACCCGGCGTCCCTTCCGGCAGATACTTACGGTCGCGGCCGTCCCACCACTTCCGCCAATCAGATTCGGTGCGGAAGGCCGTTTCAGAAGTAAGTTTCGGATATTTGTCTATCTCGATACGCCATCCTCCGGCATCCGTCAGATGCATATGCAAGGTGTTCAGCTTGTAAAAAGACATCACATCCAGCAATTTCATCACTTCCTCTTTGGAGAAGAAATGACGGGATACATCCAGATGCAATCCCCGATACCCAAAACGAGGATTATCCCGGATCGAAACACATGGGACCTCTCCTCCGGCATAGAGTTGGCGTAACGTCTGCATCCCATAGAACAGACCGTCCGGCGAACCGGCACGCAGGTCGATTCCTCCCGGCGTCACATCCAACTGATAACCTTCCGGGTTACCGGACCAGGCTTCATCGATCACTGTTTTGATATTCCGGGAAGATTGCCCGCCAAATAACGCGAGACTATCGACCGTGAAAGTTCCTCCGGTCATTGTCATCTGTTCCGGTTTGGGAATAAGATTGACCTGCCGGACTTCCTCCGGAGAGCAGGCAATCAATAGCAACGAGCAAGCGGCAGCCAGCCCGGTTACATAATTGCGAGACTGTTTTGGCAGTAACATAAATATTTAGTTTAGTGTGTTTAATTCTTGGAGGGTAAATATACGAAGAAAAAACGGACAAGCTCCTATTTCAAACAAAAAGCGATGCTTTAGCTCCCCTAACCCATAGCGTTACACCGTCTAAAACTATGCTTGACGGGGCACAAAAAAAGAGGATATGCCTGTTCTGACATATCCTCCTATGTAAAGAAAGCCGCACCGTAGATATGAACAAACTCCGTATGACAGGATTTGAGTGCTTTGCCATCTTTGTAATCCGCCGTGCTAAGCATGCCCCGAAGGGTGCGGCCCGCCATTGACGACAAGAGCTGTGTCTCGGAATTAAAATAAACTGATGAGTTTCCCAATCGAACATGTGCGGCTAACTCATTTTTCTTATCACAAAGATATGCAATAGGAATGAAACCACCAAACTTTTGACATAAAAAAAGAGCTCCTGAATGGAGCTCTTTTTCCAATTGCTCTATAATGTCAATTACTTCACTTTAGCAACGATTGCTTTGAAAGCTTCCGGATGGTTCATAGCCAAGTCGGCAAGAACTTTACGGTTGATTTCGATACCTGCTGCATGCAAAGCTCCCATCAGACGAGAGTAAGACATTCCTTCCAGACGTGCGGCAGCATTGATACGCTGAATCCACAAAGCACGGAAGTTACGTTTCTTGTTACGACGGTCACGGAATGCATACGTTAAACCTTTTTCCCATGTATTCTTTGCTACGGTCCAAACATTTTTACGAGCACCGTAATAACCACGGGTAAGTTTCAAAATCCGTTTTCTTTTTGCTCTTGAAGCAACATGATTTACTGATCTAGGCATAATTCTAATCTGTTTTGAATGTTAGCGTCATCACTATCGGATGATCTTATTTGCTAAATACATTCGGTTAATAAAAATCTTGTAAAACTCGCTTAATTAAAAAAGATTACTTCAAACCAAGCAACTGCTTAACGTTGCTTACGTCCACACTGGCAACCAAACCTGTGTGAGTAAGATTTCTCTTCTGCTTTGTAGTCTTCTTTGTCAGAATGTGACTTTTAAAAGCGTGTTTTCTTTTGATTTTACCTGTTCCGGTAAGAGCGAATCTTTTTTTGGCACCGGAATTAGTCTTCATCTTAGGCATTTTCCAATATATTTTAATTATTAAACTTTACACCCTTTAGCGGGTGGTTTCTTTCCTTATCATTCAGACTCTTCAGTCTTGGGCTTGGGAGTCACGACCACCTTCTTCACTACCGGTTTTGAAACGGCAGGTTTGGAAGTGGCGGCAGCTCCGGCTTTCTTCGGTGTCAGCATGATGATCATACGTTTACCTTCCAGTACCGGCAATTGTTCTACCTTTCCGTATTCCTCCAAGTCATTGGCAAAACGAAGCAACAATACCTCTCCTTGCTCTTTGAAAAGAATGGAACGTCCTTTAAAGAACACATATGCTTTTACTTTTGCTCCTTCTTCCAAAAATCCCTTGGCATGTTTCAACTTGAAGTTGTAATCATGATCATCTGTCTGAGGTCCGAAACGGATCTCCTTCACGATCACTTTCACAGATTTCGCCTTCTGTTCCTTCTGGCGCTTCTTCTGCTGATAAAGGAATTTCTGATAATCAGTAATTCTACAAACGGGGGGCGCAGCATTCGGTGAAATTTCAACCAGATCGAGCCCTTGATCTTCAGCCATCTTTAATGCCTGAGAAGTAGGATAAACTCCCTGTTCTACGTTATCACCTACTAAACGAACTTCACGAACACGAATACGTTCGTTGATTCTATACTGTT
>ERZ836877.5356-NODE-5356-length-12329-cov-3.476699_pt1 | contig 12329 bp, 9 predicted proteins | sample MGYA00519469_ERZ836877 | MGnify/ENA primary metagenome ERZ836877 (study PRJEB31850, sample SAMEA3708809) | human gut metagenome | biome: human gut; feature: human-associated habitat; material: faeces | place: China | collected 2014 ... | reverse complement strand
TGATGACCAAAGGCATAACCTGCGACCGCACGTCGCTGACATGCTTCGTCGACGGACGCACGGTGAAAATGCCCCGGAAAGAATTTGAAATTCTGGCTCTTCTGCTCGAGAACCGCGGACGCGTGTTTACGCGTGAAGAACTCATCTCGCGCATCTGGCCCGACAAAGTTATCGTCGTCGACAGAGCAGTTGACGTCCACGTGGCGAGAATAAGAAGCAAGATAGCGCCCTATAGCCGGCACATCGTCGCCCGCACAGGATATGGTTATGGCTGGGAAGATTAGACTTTCATTCCACTCGCGTGTTTTTATGACGACGCTGACACTGTGCTGGATACTCGTCGGCACCGTCATGCTTTTCCAATATCTGCGCGAAAAAGAATTCAAGGCCGAACTCCTTGACGCCGAGCTTCAGATATATAACAACCGCATCATCGAAGGTCTCGCCGACGGCATAGCCATCGAGACACTCGTGTCTGACAGCCTCGCCCCCTTCTGTCCGTTGAGAGTGACACTCATCGACCGCGACGGCACTGTCTTCTACGACAACAACAACCGCACCCCGATGCCGACAGCAAACCACAATTCGCGACCCGAAGTCATCACAGCCCGGGCAAAAGGCGTCGGCCGCTCGGTCGAAAGATACTCAGAAAGCGACGACGACATCTACTTCTACTCGGCCAAAGCCGGCGACAACGGCCTCGTCGTGAGGTCGGCCGCCCTCTACACCCACAATCTGCGCGAATTTCTGCGCGCCGACAGCAGCCTCATCTGGCTGATGGCGATAATGACGATGGCCATGAGCCTTGTCGCTTTCTTTGCCACGCGGCGCATATCGCAGAGCATCACACGTCTCAACCGCTTCGCAGAACGCGCCGAACGCGGCGACAGCATCTATGACGACTGCGCCTTCCCCAACGACGAACTCGGCAGCATCGCCGGACACATCGTCAGACTCTACGTCCAGCGCGACCGCGAGCACCGCGAAGCCCTGGCGCTCGAACAGGACAGGACACGCCTGAAGAAACAGCTGACCAACAACATCAACCATGAGCTAAAAACACCCGTAGCGTCGATGCTCGTCAGTCTCGAGCTGCTGCGCGACCACCCCGAACTGCCCGACGCCCGAAAAGAGGAATTTATCAGACGCATTCATGATAACGCACTGCGTCTAAGCTCGCTGCTCAAAGACGTCTCCGTGCTCACGCGCATCGAGGAAGCGCCCGAAATAATCGAACGTCAGCCCGTCGGACTGCGCGGGCTTATTGACGCCATTGTCTCAGACACCCGTCTCCGCAGCGACGTCAGAATCGACGTCGACGTACCTCACCTGACAATAAACGGCAATCGCCGTCTGCTCGAATCAATCTTCAGCAATCTCATCGACAACGCCCTCGCCTACAGCGGCTGTACCATCATCTCAATCACGGCCGACAACGAAGGTAATTTCACTTTCAGCGATAATGGCTGCGGGGTGCCCGACGATGCGCTGCCGCATATTTTCGAGCGCTTCTACCGCGTCGACAGCGGACGTTCACGGGCCACAGGAGGCACCGGTCTCGGTCTTGCTATCGTGCGCAATGCCGTCGCTTTCCATGGTGGCGAAATCAAAGCGAGCAACGACCGCGGACTGAAATTCTCATTCAACCTCCCATCCGAAATTTTACAATAACGAAACAATATCTCAGCAATTAGTTAACATTGACACCCGAAATTTGTATTAGTTATAAGACTCCACTTATATTTCAAATACAAATTTCTAATACAAAATGGATCTATTGTTTTTAGGTATTGTCATTTTCCTCTTCCTCCTCGCCGTGTTCGATCTCACGGTCGGTGTCAGCAACGATGCCGTCAACTTTCTTTCATCTGCCGTAGGCTCCAAAGCCGCCCCGTTCAAACACATCATAGCCGTCGCGGCCATAGGCGTCTTTATCGGCGCGGCAATGAGCAACGGCATGATGGACATAGCGCGTCACGGCATATTCAGGCCCGAAAACCTGTCGTTCTATGATGTCATAGCAATATTCATGGCCGTCATGGTCACTGACATCATCCTGCTTGACATGTTCAACTCACTGGGTATGCCTACATCGACCACAGTCTCACTGGTTTTTGAACTTCTCGGCGCCACCTTTGTCGTGGCTTTGTTCAAAATCTCAGAACCCGGCAGTACACTCGGTCTCGGCGACCTGCTCAACACCGAAAAGGCGCTTTCTGTCATCCTCGGCATCTTCCTCTCCGTGGCCATCGCCTTTGTATTCGGCACGATAGTGCAGTTTATCACACGTCTGATATTCACATTCGAATACCGCAGCCGCATGAAATGGAAAGTCGGCATCTTCGGCGGCGTGGCCTGCACAGCAATCGTCTACTTCATGCTCATCAAAGGCATCAAAGACCTGACAATCATGACACCTGAGCTTAAAGCATGGATCGACACCCACACCGCCCTGATAATCGGCGCCTCATTCGCCGGCTTCACCATACTGATGCAGACGCTTCACTTCCTGAAAGTCAATATCCTGAAGGTTGTGGTTCTGCTCGGCACATTCGCCCTCGCCATGGCATTTGCCGGCAACGACCTCGTCAACTTCATCGGCGTGCCGCTGACATCTCTCGCTTCCTATCAGGACTACACGGCCTCAGGCGGCGGCAACCTGCACGGCTTCATGATGGCAAGCCTCAACGGGCCGGCGGCGACACCGTTCTACTTCCTCATCGGCGCCGGCATGATTATGGTCGTCGCTCTCGCATCGTCAAAAAAATCGCGGCAAGTGACTCAGACCACAGTCGGTCTCAGCTCAACCGGCAGCGGTGACGAACTTTTCGGCTCGTCGCGCCTCGGTCGCGCACTCGTGCGTCGCACCCTCTCGGCATTCAATACTGTCAGCCGCCACACACCCGAACGCGTCAAACGCTTTATCGCCCGAAGAATGGACACGACAGTGGCGTCGCCCGAAGAAGGCGCCGCCTTCGACCTCGTCAGGGCCTCCGTCAACCTGATGCTTGCCGGCGTCCTCATTGCCTGTGGTACATCTATGAAGCTGCCGCTGTCGACGACATTCGTCACATTCATGGTAGCCATGGGCACATCGCTGGCCGACCGCGCCTGGGGGCGCGAGAGCGCTGTCTTCCGCATCACAGGCGTCATCTCTGTCATCGGCGGATGGTTTATAACCGCCGGAGTGGCATTCATAGGCGCCGGACTCATCGTCTGCCTCATGCATCTCGGGGGCGTGCCGCTGATGATAGCCGGAGGCATAATCGCTCTCGCCACACTCGTGCGCAGCAATATCCGGTTCCGCAAAAAATCACGCGAAAAAGCCGGCGACACTCTCTTCCAGACCATACTGTCGACCGATTCGCCCGACAATGTCTGGCCCCTGCTGATAATCTATATCAACGAAAAACAGGAAATGTTCCTCAACTTTGTCATAGACACTTACAAAACAGTCTCCGAAGGCTTTATCAACGACAATGTCAAACAGCTCTCCCGGGCCGAGCGCCTGCTCGTCACCGAAAAAGATGTTCTGAAATCACAGCGACGCAAACTGACGCTATGCCTGCGCCGCGCGACGCCGGCCGTGGCTATCGAAAAAAGCACGTGGTTCCATCTCAGCAACAGCATGGCGATGTCAATGACATATAACCTGCGACGCATCAACGAAGTATCCAAGGAACATGTCGACAACAACTTCCGACGTCTTCCCGAACAGTTCCACAGCACCTACAGACACCTCTCCGACGAAATTATCTCCGTCCTCACCGATGCCGTCGGCGCCGTAAAAGTGAGCGATCCCAAAGTCATAGACAACCTACGCAACCGGTGTGAGACCATCAAAAGCGAGCTGACAGAAGCGACCCGCGAAGTCTACGGTTATCTCCGCACCGGCGACGCCGACAATATGACAGTCGGATATGTCTATCTCAACATGCTTCAGGAAAGCCAGGAATTTGTCACCTCGCTGCGCAAACTGCTGCGTGCTTCGGGCAAACTCAATCTTAAGCCTTCGACCTACCGTAGCTTCACACACGCTATTTAACCATTTCCTTGAGATACTCGGCCTTTCGGGAGATGAGCAGCAGCACATCGCCTATATAGAGCCGGGTATTTCCTTTGGGTACGAGGTATGTGTCACCGCGTTTGACGAGTATGACAAGCGTTTCGGGCGGTAATGTTATCTCACTCAATGTCGATCCGTCAGTCAGAAGCTCGGGAGTCACGGTCTTCTCCTGCGAAGCCGCCGTGACTTCTTCAGGCAGCTCGAAGCCCGAGAAATGACGCGGCTCCACTTCTTCTGTCAGCCCGAGCCAGCGCGCCATGCGTGTGACAGTCGTACCCTGTATCAGCAGCGACAGAATAGTGATGAAAAACACGATGTTGAACATAAACCTCGCATGCTCGACCGCGGGCGACATAAGCGCGTAAGTGGCAAAGATGATAGGCACGGCGCCGCGGAGACCAACCCATCCGATATAAGTCTTTGCCTTGAACGTATAGCGTCTGAACGGCGCGAGACACAGATAGACCGCAGCCGGACGCGCGATAAAAATCATAAAGACACCGAGCATTATGCCGGGCACGGCGATATGCAACAGTTCGTGAGGATTGACGAGCAGACCGAGCGTGAGGAACATGACAATCTGGACAAGCCACGAGAATCCCCCGAAAAATGTAGCTATCGTGCGTTTGAGCACAATCTTGTTATTGCCGACGACAACACCTGCGATATACACGGCCAGATAACTGTTGCCGCCGATCATGTTTGTGAGTGTGAACGCAAAGAAACAGCAGGCTATCACCAGCACCGGATACAGAAACTCATTGTTGGCGCGGACATGGTTGACAAGTCTCACCGTGAGATAGCCTATTATAATGCCGGCGACCGCGCCGATACCGAGCTGAACCACAAGACGCCAGATAGTCTCGAGTATCATGCCGCCGGTGATGTCGACACCCTCTTCTATCGTCGATATGAGCAGTATGACAAGCAGATAGGCAATCGGGTCATTGGAACCGCTCTCAAGCTCGAGTGTCGGTTTAAGGCGCTGTTTCAGCCCGACGCCCGACGAGTTCAGTATAGAGAACACCGACGCCGAGTCGGTCGACGACATGATTGCCGCCAGCAGCAGCGACTCAGCCCAGCCGAACGCATAATCCGGCAGCATCAGACCCATCATTTCATGGATGAATATGCCCATCAGAGCTGTCGTTATAAGCACACCTACCGTCGCTAAGACGACACCGGGCGCAAGCACCGGCTTGATCTGACGGTAACTCGTGTCAAGACCGCCCGAGAAAAGGATTATACACAGCGACACCATGCCGATGAATTCAGCTGTCGCCGCACTGTCAAACTGTATGCCGAATCCGTCGGCGCCCGCAAGCATGCCGATGCCGAGAAAAGCCAGAAGCGCAGGCATACCGTAACGGCTGCCTGCCTTCCCGGCCAAAACGCTGAACAGCAGCAACACAGCCGATACAAGCATTATATTACCCGGGGTTATCTCCATATTTTTATTCTGTTACAATTATTTTACAAAGATAAGCAATAGCAATTGTATGTCAAAATAAGTCAAACAATAAAGCGTGCTCGATGGTTTTATTACAAAAAGAATATCCATCCTTATGCGACAGATCATAACTCACTTCACCGACGACGATTTATATAAATTCACCATGTGCTGCGCTGTCATCGACAACTATCCCCGCACACAGGTCAGATATAAGTTCTATGACCGCAACGACACAGTCTACCCGCCGGGATTCGCCGACGAGCTCAGACGGCAGATCGCCATGCTCGAGAGCGTCATCATCACCGGTGAAGAGATTGAGTTCATGCGTCGCCGCTGCAGCTACATCCCCTCGTGGTTCTATCGTTTTCTCAGAGGATTCCGCTATGACAGACGTCTCGTCACAATCGGTCAGGACGACGAAGGCCACCTGCATGTCAGTTTCGAGGGCGCATGGTGCGACACCATACTGCTCGAAGTCAAAGTGCTCGCCATAATATCAGAACTGTATTATATGATGACCGGCCGGACACATCTGCTCGACTACAGCCGATACTACACGCATACATACGACAAAGGACAGCGCCTCATCGATGCCGGATGCGTCTTCAGCGACTTCGGCACACGCCGCCGCGCATCGTTCGAGGCCCAGGATACCGTCGTCAGAGCCATGGCTGACTGCAGCAAAGCGACCGGTGGCCCCGGCGTCTTCGTCGGCACGAGCAACGTCTATTTCGCCATGAAATACGACCTGACCCCCGTCGGCACGATGGCACACGAGCTTATATGCGCCATTGCCGGCATGTATGGACCTCAGATGGCAAACTATCTGGCGATGAAAGTTTGGGCCATGACCTATCGCGGCGCTCTCGGCACCTTCCTTTATGACACCTACGGCTGGCGCATTTTCAGCCTCAACTTCTCTGAAGACTATGCCAACATGTTCAAGGGCCTGCGGGTCGACAGCGGCGACAACCGCGAGCAGCTCGACCTCATCGTAAAAAAATACCGGTCGCTCAACATCGACCCGGCGACCAAACAGATTGTCTTCAGCAACGGTCTCACCACCGACGAGGCCATCGCCCTCCAGCGATATGCCGCCGGCCGTTGCATTCCTTCGTTCGGCATCGGCACACATTTCACCAACGACTTTCCCGGCGTCGCGCCGATGAATATCGTCATCAAACTCCTGGCCGTCAAAATCACCGAATCATGGCCTTTCTATTGCGAGACATGCAAACTCAGCGAAGACCGGGGCAAATACTCCGGCGACGAGACCACAGTCAGACGCTTCACCGAAGCGCTGCACATAAATCATCAGTTATAAGCGTTTAAACATGAGTGCCCTATTTTCTTCTTCATCACAAAACGGCCATAAAGACAAGAACTACCTGCTCGGGCTGGCCAACCTCATAGTGCTCATACTCTCGGTCCTTCTTATCGTATGGATCTCAATTGACACATTCAAACGTGTCAACGTGCTTGAAAACCATGCCTACATGACCTTCCAGTTCTGGGTCTGCGTTTTCTTCATACTCGATTTCTTTGTCGGACTCTATTACGCCGCCGACCGCTGGCGTTTCTTCCGCCACCGCATCGTCTTTTTGCTCTTGTCGATACCCTATCTCAATATAATCAACCTTCTGGATATAAAGCTGAGCTACGACGCTCTCTATTTCATACGCTTCATTCCTCTGGCCCGAGGTGCGCTCGCGCTGTCTATTGTCATAGGCTATCTGTCGTCAAACGCTGTCACCAGCCTCTTTATGAGTTACCTCTCGATAATGTTGCTCGTCGGCTATTTCTGCTCGCTGATTTTCTATCAGCGCGAAGCCGGCGTCAATCCCGAGGTCAATACCTACTGGACCGCCCTGTGGTGGTCGGCCATGAACATGTCGACCGTCGGCTGTGACATATCTCCCGTCACAGTCGCCGGCAAGATAGTCGCTGTTGTCCTGCCCGTGTCAGGAATGGTCATCTTTCCGCTGTTTACAGTCTATCTTACCGATTATGTCACGCGCGCCGTGAAAAGGACCAAAAAGAACGGCTCTCTTGACAGTTCAGCCGACATCTGACCGACACGCGCTCACTCTATCACTATTCTGTCACCGTCGCGAGGCACGAAAACCGCCCCGCCGTAATAGATTTTTGCCTCATCGCGATATCGTTCCTCCCGGTCTTCGATATTATGATCCTCGCAATGATATAACAGTAGATTGGCAATGTTACAGCCTGCTGCCACCGCGGCTACATCCCTGACGGTCAAGTGATGTTTCTCGTATGGCTTGAATATCTCGCGGTCGGCATAACTGCAGAACGCCCCACACATCAGCCAGTCTGTCACCTCGGCCTCAGCCATGTTACGCTCTGTGAGCGACTCGTCGCCGAGGCATGTTATGGCCGTTCCCGATTCGAGTGTCATCCTGAAGCCTGTCTGACGCACTCCCTCTGAGCGGCAGTCGAAGAAGCCGACGCGGGCGCCGGGAAGCGGGATCTCAGACACCTCGTCAGTATTGTGGAAATCAATCAGGTCGCCTATCATCCTGTAATGAGATTCAAGTAGCGTCAGGCGGCAGATCGCGTCGATTGCACCGATTACGTCGCTGTTGCCGTAGATATTCATTCGGCCTTCATATCCGCTCCAACGCGCCAGATTGATCACACTGCGTATAATCCATACCACGCCGAGTATATGGTCGGTGTGGGTGTGCGTTACAAACAGATGCCGTATATCGGCCACCTGAAAGTCCGCGTCTCTGAGCCGGCCGAGGATACCGTTACCGCCTCCGGCGTCGACCATCCAGACAAATCCGTCGGTCTTTATCACGAAACATGTATTATAACTGCGGGCGGGGAAAGCGCTCCCCGTACCAAGCATTATCAATTCTGCGCTCATAATTTATCAGCCTCTCGTTTTTTTGCAAAATTAGTCAAATCCACCCACAATCAGCGTGCGAAAGCCCTGTGTTTTTCATATTAATTCGAGCGCCTTCCACAATGTTAATTTTATTACATTTGTGTTACTATACAGTTACCACGACAGCGCATTACAAGCATTGTAACAATTATGTAACAGAACAAGCCATTTTTATATTATTGTTTATCAGTATATTAAAACTCATTTTATGTCACCATTCTAAAATTAATCTTTATTAACTTTAAAATACTTGACAAAGCTGAATTCTTAGTAATTTTGAATCGTCATCACAAAAAAACGACTCAATAACCAAAGAAAAAAGTCACAAAAACATAACCAAAATTCAACTGATATGGGAACCTCGAAATTTCAAAGCAATCTGATGAATCTGCAGAGCAACATGCTCAACTTCGCTTACATGCTTACGTCAAACCGCGACGACGCATACGACCTGCTTCAGGACACAACGCTCAAAGTGCTCGACAATGAAAGCAAGTATGCCGAGAATACAAACTTCAAGGGCTGGGTGTTTACCATCATGCGCAACATCTTCATCAACAATTACCGCCGCACGGCCCGCGCAGCCACGATGATCGACACCACAGACAATCTCTACCACCTCAATCTCTCGCAGGACTCGGGTCTCGAATCGCCCGAAGACTCTTACGGCGCAAGCGAGATCGGCGCCGCCATCGAATCGTTCTCTGACGAATACCGCATTCCTTTCTCGATGCACGTAGCCGGCTACAAATATAACGAAATCGCCGAGAAGATGAATCTCCCGCTCGGCACAGTCAAGAGCCGCATCTTCTTCGCCCGCAAGAAACTTCAGGAACAGTTTGCCGACTATCGCTAAACTGCGCAAAAGACATATCAGACAAAAAAGGTTTCCCAGACCTCTCTCCGCGCAAACTTTCTCCTGTCCCATATATACACAGACTTAGCCAAAATCAAGAATAAAACAGTCATAGAGATTTATCATACATAGTATTATGCCAAGAGCCCGCACCACACAGCGGGCTCGTTTTTTTGCATGCGGCTTTATGCGCACAGGCGTTTGAGGCTGTTTTGAGACGCGTTTTTGGTTTTGTGTGAATTATTTTCTAAATTTGCACATTAATATAATCGTTAAACAAGCAACAAATCAGGTAAAAAGAATATGGCACAACAAGAAGACGTGTTCAAAAAGATAGTCGCACATGCCAAGGAATATGGTTTTGTGTTTCAGTCAAGCGAAATCTATGACGGTCTCGGCGCGGTCTATGACTACGGTCAGAACGGCGTGGAGATGAAAAACAATATCAAGCGCTACTGGTGGGAGGCCATGACGCTGCTGCATGAGAATATCGTGGGCATCGACTCGGCTATATTCATGCATCCGACCATCTGGAAGGCTTCGGGCCATGTCGATGCGTTCAACGACCCGCTGATCGATAACCGCGATTCGAAGAAGCGTTATCGCGCCGATGTGCTCATCGAAGACCAGATCGCCAAATATGACGACAAGATAGAGAAAGAGGTTGCCAAGGCGCGCAAACGTTTCGGCGACAGCTTTGACGAAGCTCTCTACCGCCAGACCAATCCGCGCGTCATGGAGCATGTCGCCAAGCGTGAGGCTCTTCACGAGCGATTCGCCAAAGCGATGAACGCCAATGATCTTGAAGATCTCCGCCAGATTATCCTCGACGAGGAAATCGTCTGCCCGATTTCAGGTACAAAGAACTGGACAGAGGTGCGTCAGTTCAACCTCATGTTCAAGACGGAGATGGGTTCGACGGCCGACGGCTCGATGACCGTTTATCTGCGCCCCGAAACAGCCCAGGGTATCTTCGTGAACTATCTCAACGTGCAGAAGACAGGTCGTATGCGCATACCTTTCGGCATCGCCCAGATCGGCAAGGCGTTCCGCAACGAGATTGTGGCCCGTCAGTTTATCTTCAGAATGCGTGAGTTCGAGCAGATGGAGATGCAGTTCTTTGTACGTCCCGGTGAAGAACTCAAATGGTTCGAGACCTGGAAACAGACCCGTCTGCGCTGGCACAAGGCCCTCGGCCTCGGCGACAGCAAATACCGTTTCCATGACCACGACAAGCTGGCGCACTATGCCAACGCCGCGACCGACATCGAATTCGAGATGCCTTTCGGATTCAAGGAAGTCGAGGGTATACACTCGCGCACAAACTTCGATCTTTCGCAGCATGAGAAGTTCTCAGGCAAAAAGATACAGTATTTCGACCCCGAGCTCAACGAGAGCTATACGCCCTATGTCATCGAGACCTCGATCGGCGTCGACCGCATGTTCCTGAGTGTCTTCTGCTCGAGCTACGAGGAGCAGAAACTCGAGGGCGGCGACACCCGCGTCGTCCTTCATCTGCCCGCGCCGCTGGCTCCGGTCAAATGTGCCGTGCTTCCTCTTGTCAAGAAAGACGGACTGCCCGAAAAGGCCCGCGAGATTGTCGACGACCTCAAGTTTGATTTCGCGACACACTATGAGGAGAAAGACACTATCGGCAAGCGTTACCGCCGTCAGGATGCCATCGGCACTCCTTATTGCATCACTGTCGACCATCAGACTCTTGAGGACAACACGGTGACGCTGCGCGACCGCGACACAATGGAGCAGACCCGTGTTCAGGTGGCCGACCTCCATAAGCTCATCCATGACCGTGTCAGTCTGACATCGCTGCTGCGCAAACTCGGTTAATCACAATCAATAAAAGCATATAATTATGGATCAACCCGTTCAACAAAAGAAATCACCGACCAAGTGGATTGTCCTCGGCGTCGTTGTTGTTGCGGTTCTGGCGCTTTTCGGCGGCGGATGTTCAAACTACAACAAGCTCGTGACATCCGAACAGGACGTAGATCAGGCCTGGGCTGACGTTCAGGTGCAGTATCAGCGTCGTCTCGACCTTATCCCCAACCTCGTCGAGACGGTCAAGGGCTATGCCGCACACGAGAGCGAGACATTCGAGTCGGTCACTCGTGCGCGTGCCGGTCTGTCGGACGCTTATAACGCCGCCGACTCACTGATGAAGACCACGCCCGACAACGCGGCCGCATTCGAGCGCTATAACGCATCGCAAGCACAGCTCGGCCGCGCCTTCAACGTCTATGTCAACGCCGTTCGCGAGGCATATCCCGACCTCAAGGCCAACACTCAGTTTGAAGACCTTCAGGAACAGCTCGAAGGCACGGAAAACCGCATCGCTACCTTCAGAGGCTATTATACCGCAAAGGTGAAAGATTATAATCTCAGAGTCAAACGCTTCCCGGGCAATATCTTCGCATCGTTCTTCGGTTTCGAGGCCAAACCTCAGTTTGAGGCTGACAGCGAGGCTCAATCAGCACCAAAAGTACAGTTCTGACCGATATGAAAAAATTACCGTTGCTATTGATGTTCGGCCTGATGGCCGTGGTTTTCGGAGCGCTTGTGTCGTGCGGCGACGACGATGACGACAACGAGGCATGGCGCAAAGCCAACAGCCAGTGGCTCTCTGAAATGCAGTCCCGCAAGAACGCCGACGGCACTCCTTATTATAAGGTAATCGTGCCAGACTGGGATCCGGCCAACTTTGTGCTCATCCACTACTTCAACAACACCGAGGAGACCAAGGGCAAGCTCTCGCCGCTCTACACGAGCGTCATCGACGTGCGCTACAAGCTGCATCTCTATAACGACGCCGCCATCGACTCGTCGTCGACGCTGACCACCTGGGGCCCCGGCATCTATCGCGCCCAGCTCAGCAAGCTTGTGCCCGGGTGGGCGGCTGCTATATGTGACATGCACGTCGGCGACACGGCCGAGGTGATTGTCCCCTATCAGCTTGCCTATGGCACGACATCGACCACGTCGATGCCTGCATATTCAAACCTGCGTTTCAACATCCGTCTCC
>ERZ836877.5355-NODE-5355-length-12331-cov-3.128055_pt1 | contig 12331 bp, 12 predicted proteins | sample MGYA00519469_ERZ836877 | MGnify/ENA primary metagenome ERZ836877 (study PRJEB31850, sample SAMEA3708809) | human gut metagenome | biome: human gut; feature: human-associated habitat; material: faeces | place: China | collected 2014 ... | reverse complement strand
GCGAAACAGGGGGGCGATATCACCTGGGAGAGTCAGAAGCGCAACGCCTTATTTTCCGGTTGTCTTCAAGCCAATGTGCAGTACTTATGCCTGGGAAAGTAGGACGCTGTTGAATTCCGAAGCATCCGCTTGTAACTTAGGGATTACATTTTTTGCACGGTTGATAGCCGTTGGCGATGACTTCATCCCTTGAACCCGTGTAGGTTGTGCGGTTTTTATCTTTGATGGACTTGGCGCTGGCACAATCGGCATAATGGAATTTCTTCGTATTTTTGTTAAGCACATACGTGGTTTCGTCTGTGTTAACGGCTGAAGAAGCGTCGATTTTTGCGTTGACGTAATCCTGAAGGGCGACGAGTTCTTCGACATTCAGCGTGTCTACCGAATCATAAATGGCTTGAAGTTTTTGGGATGGGGCGGCAAAAGCCAACGCGGGCAGCAGCAAACAGAAAACGAGCAGACTACAGATGATTCTTTTCATGGGAAAACCCTCTTTTTGTCTTTTGTAGAATTATTATATACATGTTATATTCTAAAAATCAATTATAAATATCCAAATTGGATATGATTTTGCGAAAAAGTGAGAGCAGATCTCCAAAGAGGTCTGTCCTCACTTTATCAGGTAGCTATGCCGGTTTGCAGGTCAATCGTGATGAGCTGATTATTTTCCAAATCCTGCACGGGCAGGGTATGAGCAGTCAAATCGATTTCGGCACTGGGAATGGATAAAACAAGGCAGTTCAGCTGTTTCCGGTCGTCATAGATATTGAAAACGAAGGCATCCGGATGCGTTGAACAGGTATAATCCAGCGGGACACGCGGCCCGTAATCGGTGTTGTCGTAATACAGATAGATATTGGTCACCGTGTCAGTTTGCGTGAGTAGAATTTCGCGGATGCGGTTGGTTTTCACCTGTTCGGCGTTGACCGAAACCTGTATGACGGTTGCTGCGTCGGGTTTGGGAATATCTAAAACATAGATTTCTTGGCTCGTCAACTGTCCGGGCGTTTCCATGATGCCGCAATCCAGATGAATCGAGCGGACTTGCGCGGCTTCTTCGGATGTGAGCATCCAACGGAATCGGCGCATGGCTTCACTGCCTTTGCGTTTCCCTGAACCGAGGACGGAACCCGTTTCTGGAACCGAATCTGCCCAAATATCAGCTTCGCAGTAAAAGCCAAGCGGAATAAAACCTTCCGCACGAGCGTCGTCGGCTTCCGTGAAGTCTGCATAATCGCCGAGAACGTCGTTGCAGGCCGAATAGCGCGCGTCGCTCGGCACGACAAGCACATCCAGCGCCAGCAGACGGCCGTCAAAATACAGGTTTTCAATCGTCCAAGTCATGCTGACGCCCTGCGTGCCGCTTTGACTGAACGCGGGCTTGTCATTGGCTTCTGCCGACGCGCCGCCGCAGACAACAAGCAGTAAAGTGAGCGGCAGAGCGGCAAGGCGTGTCCAAGGAATCGAACGTTTGCGCATGAAATACACTCCTTTTCGGTTGAAAATGGGTCGCTTTCGGAACCGTTCCGCCATATAAAACGATATATGATATCCATTTCATCCCAAATTCGGGAAAAAATGGACGAAGATGCCCCACGTATGCTATACTCTTGCGCAAAGGAGGGCGAAACCATGCGCATTTTGCTTGTGGAGGATCCAGAAACCTTCGATTTCTGGTGAGGCGAGGCAAAGCCCCAAGCAAAAGCGATTTCAAAAAACCTTTTCGTTTTCAAACTTGGTTTAATCTTCGGGTGCTATTCTTACAGCGTTCCAAGGAACGGGAGCTAAAAAGAATGAACCCCGATGATAAGAAAGAAACAAAGATGAAAACGAAAATGAAAGTTGCGGTCTGCACCCTGCTTTGCATGACGATGGCCTGCGCCGCGGCGAATGCCGAGGGCGGAACAACGAATAGCACGAACAGCGGGCGGCCGCAGACGCAGCGTAAAAATAAAATCCAATCAGGCGGAGTTGTCCTTGCGGATGACTCCGCCTTTTTGTGTAAAAGTGGGAAGCGTTGCAATTCGCTTATGTATGGTATATAATGAGTCTATAAATAAACGCAGAAGGGATGAAAAACAAAATGGAAGAGAACAACGTTCAGAAGCCGAAGAAGGAGTTTTTTTCCGGAAAAATTGACCGTAATCTGTTTTTGATTTGTCTGGCGATTATTTTAATCTGCATTACGATTATTGCAGGCATGCTTGTTCAGACCAGAAAGAATAAAGTTGAAAGCCGGACGGTGGCGTTTGGCTTGCGGGATATCGGTGAATTGGTGACGCAGGCTGGGTATTTCACGACTGTGCAAGCCACAACGGATGCAAGAACGCTTTTTGGATTTGATATTCCATTTACAAAAAGCAAATACATTTACAGCTATGATGGCATTGTGAAAGCGGGACTCGATTTTTCGCAAATTGAAGTTAATGTGAATGATGAAGCAAAAATCGCAACCGTAAAACTTCCTGAGATCAAAGTGCTGGATGTAACGATTGATAACGACAGCTTAAAAATTTATGATGAAAGTCAGAGTATTTTTACGCCATTGCATATTGAGGATTTGAACAATGCGCAAATTGAACTCAAAGCAAAGGCGAAGGAAACAGCACTTGAAAACGATTTGATTGGACAAGCGGCCCAGAACGCAAAAACGATTATTAGCGGTTTCTTGTCTGGAACACTGGATTTGAAGGACTATACGATCGAATTTGAAGAACAGAAAGGAGAAGGAGCGCAATGAAAAAGTTTTTGACTGTTTTAGCTGCGATTGTAGCGGCTATTGCACTTTTCTATCTGGTTCTTTTAATTACCGCTTGGCTCTAAATTTTTCCAGATCAGCAAGAAAATTCCCGCGCGTTTCGTCTAATCATCAGAAAGGGTGATCCGGATGAAACGCGCGCTTTTTTGTCTGCTGGCGGCTTGGCGTATGGCCTTCGCCTTTATCGGTGTGCGTGCCGAAAATGTGACGATGATGACGGATGTGTTTGGCAATGAGCGTTTTTCCGTTGTGGAGGAAGCGGCGCGCCGATTTCTGCGCTATGAGCGCAAACAGGGGAATGAATGGAAAACCGCCTGGGAAAACGATGCGATTCTGCCTGACGGCGAGATGGGCTGGCTGAATATAAACGGCGATGCCGGCAGCGGCCAATGGCACACCGTATGGTTTACGCGGGAGACGGGTCCGCAGGTGAGCGTCTATGGTTCGCGAGATGAGGAGGCAGAACACGAAGACTTCAGCCTGGTTTTGGAACAGGGGCCGGACGGAGACTGGTTCGTCGTGACCTATGACGACGCGGAAACCGATCTGTGCGCGTGGCTGTTCGAGGACTGCGTCCTTTTCTGCGACAGCGTGCCGGATATCGCCAAAGGCATCTGCGAAGAAGCGCCTAACCGCGACGCAGCGGCGTTTGATCCGGAGGAACTGCGGACGATGGAAGGAAACATCGTGCCCTACGATGCGTCCGAAACCGAGCGCTTTTCGGTCGCGCGCGAGGATGGCTCAAATGAGCTGAGGCTGGAAAAGAAGATGGATGGCCCGGTGATCGTGGATCTTTTTGCCAACGCCGAACCGCTGTATATTGCGCTGGACGAAAAGGCGGTTTGCCCCGTCCATACGCGTCCGAGCAAAGTCAGCCCGCGCGCGGCGAACGGCAAGGCGGCGGTGTCGCTGACGGATTGGCTGATGCTGCTCTGCCGAAAAGGCGACTGGGCGTTTGTACTCTATGAAACAACGCCCGGCCATTATCGGACGGGCTGGATCGAAGGCGCGCAAAACGACAGGCTGGAACGCGCCGTTCAAATGACGCAGGAAGCGGCGTTTGCCTGGTACGGCGGAACCATCAACAAAGACACCGCGCTGATGGATGACCCGGTTTGCGCAAGCGGCGTGCTTGGCACGGTGCCCAAAGGGACGCGCGCAACGTATCTGGATGTGATGGAGGCCCGGAAGGCGGACGACAGCGAAACGGAAACGCTGGTTTATGTCGAAACGACGCTGAACGGGGAAATATGGCGCGGCTTTATCCGCGAGGACGATATCGATCTGGATGATATGACGTCGTTCGGCTGAGGTTTGACGCGCAGGCCAAACGGTGCTATGATGAAATCATTCTGATATCGGAGGCACACATATGATCAGCAAAACCTATCCGCTCGGCAGTTTTGAGCGCTATCCGTATGTCGTCATCCTTTCGCGCATGGAGGGAAAATTTCTGCTCAGCCGCCATAAACAGCGCACAACATGGGAATTTCAGGGCGGTCATATCGAGCAGGGCGAAACGCCTTTGCAGGCCGCCAAACGCGAACTGTTTGAAGAATCCGGCGCGGCGGCGTTTGAAATCGAGCCGCTCTGCGATTACTGGGCGGGCAGTGAAGACGGGAAGAGCGGCGCATGCGGCGTGGTTTTTACGGCAGAAATTCAAAAACTCGGCCCGCTGCCTGAAAGTGAAATGGCTGAAACTCGGCTGTTTGAAAGTCTGCCCGAACAGATGACGTATCCGGCGATCACTGCGGCGATTATGGCGTATTGGGGGAAAAATATTCAGCCTCACGGATTGACGCAAGGCTGAATAGGTATTAAAATGTAAACAAGTCAAAAATTCCCGCGCGAACCGAACGAGTTGTTCGATATTGCGCGGGATTTTTTCAGCTGTTTTGTTTTTTGGCAAGCACGATCCCAGCGTGCTCTTGAGCGTTTCCAAATTCAGCGGTTTGGCGATGTGCGCGTTCATGCCCGCGTCCAGTGCGTCGTGTACATCTTTGACAAAGACGTTGGCCGTCATGGCGATGACGGGGATGCTCTGCGCTTCCGGATGGTCAGAGGCGCGGATGAGCCGCGTTGGGCAAACCGTAAGCTTGAAAAAGCCGTCGCACAGGGAAAAGCTTTTTGACGGATGAGAAAATCGCTCTATGAAAAAACCTCCCTCAAGAAAGGGAGGCGGGCAAGACGGAGACGTTCACAGCCCCATCTTTTCGACATATTCTTCCAGGCACCAGTTGTTCTGGGTCATGGTTTGGGCCGCTTCAACGCCGACATAGCGGAAATGCCAGCTTTCGGCGACGAAGCCCGTCAGCTTCTGCTTATCCGCCGTGAAGCGGACGACGAAGCCATATTTTGCGCAATGTTCATGCAGCCATTTCTGCTGTGCCGTTCCGGTGAAGCTCACATTCGGCACGGTGATGTCAAACGCCAGCCCAGTCTGATGCTCGCTTGTTCCGGCGGGCGCGACGGTGTTATAGGTGGCCGACAGACAGCGGTCGCGCGACCAGTCCGGGTTGTTTTTCTGATACTTGGCGACGGAGTTATCCACGAGCTTCTGCTGTTCGCCGTATGTGCGGTAAGCGGAGGAAATCTGGAAGTTGGAAAGGCCGTCCGCGATGGCGGCGGAGAGCATTCGGCCCAGCGCCTCGGTGGCGGTTCGGTCGGCCTTGGTGCCGCTGTATTTGACCTTGACGATATCGGCGGAGAGCACGGATTCGATCGTCACCAGATCGGTCGGCGCGTTGTTTTTGCCGAGCTTATGCTGGCGGTTGACGAGCATGAGAAAATCCGGCTTGGGCGCCTGATCGGCGGAAAGCGCATTGCCGCTGTACAGCAGTTCCTGCGTCTTGACGCCTGCCAGCCCATCCGCGCTCAGCCCGTTGACGGCCTGAAAGCGGATGACAGCCTCCTCCGTATTCGTGCCGAACGTGCCGTCCGCCGCGTCGTTCAGGTAGCCCAGATCGATGAGCGCCTGCTGGAGCTGTTTCACGTCCTCGCCGGTGAAATTCTTTTTGAGCGTGCGCGTCGGCGCTTTTGTGGGTTTAGGGGTATCGGTTGGGGCGGCTGTCGGCGTGGGCGTGACGCTCACGGGGTCGGGGGTGGGCGTTTCGGGAATCAGGTTTGCGCCGCCATAGCCATACTGCGCGCCGAAGGGCGCGTAAACCGCCGGAGTCGGGGTGATGGTGGGTTCGGGAGTCGGCGTGGGATCGACTTCCGGCGCGGCGGTTGCGGCGTTATCCGCCAGCGCGTCAAGGTTCGGTTTTTGCAGAAACGTGGTCATCAGCGCGCTGACCAGCACGACGGCCAGCAGAATGCCGCAGGCCGCGATCAACCGGCCGAAAGGCTGAGAAGGAGCGTTTGTTTTTCGCACGTGTTTTTCCTTTCCGCAGGCGGTCAGAAAATCCAGCCGCCCGCTTCAATCTGCGCGTTGGCCCACGCGCGGAGCTTTTCCGTCGCCGCATCCAGCGTCTCGCGGGAAGAGACGATATATTCGCCGCCCGCGATGCACTCGGCTATCGCGTCGTTGATCCACTGGCCGTAGTGCAGCGTGTCTTTGTAATTATTCAAGTCGAGCACCCAATCTTCCCGCGCGGAAAAATCATAGATCGTCACGTTGTCGTAGCCGCTCAGCGCGTCGTAACAGAGGCCGCGCAGCGCGAGCATCGCTTCCAACGTTCCCTTGCTCTGCATGGTCGCCCATTCCGCGGCGGAATACGGCGGGAAGAAGATATCGAACTGCGTTTCCGGGTGCGCCGTGATGTAGGCAATCAGGTGCGCGTTCAGGTTTTCCTGAGCCAGCTGGGTGCGCGCGTCCGCGGGAAGCGGATTTTCCGGCGGGGTAAAGCTGGCGGTATACAGCGCGATGGGGCCGTAATCGTCGCGGCCCGCCCAGTTATACATGCGGTCGCGGATGGAATCGTCCTGCTTTTGCCCCCATGCTTTCAGGCAGCGCGGCAGGAACGAGCCGAGCACGCTGCGGTTGAGCCAGTAGGAAACGTCGTTGAAGAGGTTGTCGTCGTACAGATACATCGGCACATCGCTGCCGGTCTGATCGACTTTGGCGATGAAGGAATACACGTCCAGCCCGTAGACGATGCGCTTTACATCGTGCGTGCGAAAGGCCAGATCCATCAGCAGCGCGTGGTTATAGGCCGTTCCGGCGGAGGTGCACAGCTTGATAAATCGACCGCCGAGCAGCGCGTCCATCTGCGTCGGGCGGAAGTTTTCCGTCACGGATGTACCGACGACGGCGCTGTCGTAATCATAGCTGCGCGCGATGCCTGCGTTGGCGTAGACCTGCGTGGTGTTGTCAATCGGCGGCATGTAGCGCGTCGCGAGGTGGTAGACCTGAAACGGATCGATGACGATGACCGTCAGGCAGATGGCGCCGATTGTGCCGAGCAGCAGCGCGAGACTCAGCAGCGCCCAGTTTTTTCGTTTCATCATGTTCTTTGAACCGCAGGGGAATCGGTCAGAAATTGAAATACAGGAACACGCTCACGCTGGAGAGCGACAGGGTGCAGTAGACGATCATCAGCACCGTGGTCAGGGCGTTGCACAGCGTCGGATGGAAATCCATCGTCTTTTCGTAGGTGTTGCGCAGGCCCAGGCAGGCGAACAGCGACGCGGCGTACCAGATCATCATGTAGATGGCGTTGTAGCCCTCGTGGAAACCGCCGGGCAGGGCGAAGGCCGACGTGATGGAATCGCGCAGCGGCCCAAAGTTCATCATCAGCATGGATTTGACGATGGCCAGCGCGTCGGTCAGGCTCGTCGCGCGGAAGAAGACCCACGCCACGACGATGAAGCCGAAATTGACGAGCCATTGCAGCGCCGGGTGCAGGCGGTCATACGGTTTGCGGAAAAGGCGGTAGAGCACGCTTGCCGCGCCGTGCATCAGCCCCCAGAGCAGGAACAGCCAGCCCGCGCCATGCCACAGGCCGCTGAGCAGGAATACGATCATCAGGTTGACGCAGGTGCGCGCCATGCCCTTTCGGCTGCCGCCCAGCGGGAAATAGATGTACGTCGTCAGGAAACGGGAGAGCGTAATATGCCACCGCTGCCAGAATTCGCGGATGTTCAGGCTCTTGTAGGGCGAATTGAAGTTGATCGGGATTTTGATGTTGAACATCAGGCCCACGCCCGTCGCCATGTCGCAGTAGCCGGAAAAATCGAAATAGAGCTGGAGGGTGTAGCCGATGGCGACGAACCACGCCTCCGCCGTGTTGAGCGTCTGCGCGCTGGCGAAGCCCGCTTCCACCGCGACGGCGAACGTATCCGCGATGACGACCTTTTTCATCAGGCCGCGTGCAAAGGCGTACAGGCCGGGCGCAAAGTTGTCAAAATTGAAATGGCGGTTTTGCGCGTCCGCAAACTGCGGCACGATTTCGCTGTGCAGCACGATCGGCCCGGCGATCAGCTGGGGGAAGAAGGTGACGAACAGCGCATAATCCAGAATATTGTAGCGCGGAACGGTGCGCTTGTAGCTGTCGATGACGTAGGAAAGCTGCTGGAAGGTAAAAAACGAAATGCCCAGCGGCAGCGCCAGACGGTTGAGCGTCAAATGCAGGCCGAACGCGCCGTTCAGGTTTTCAAAGAAGAAATCGTGGTATTTGAAGTAAAACAGCACGCCGAGGTTCAGAAAAAGCCCCAGCAGCATCAGCGGCAGGCGCACGGCCTTCTTTTCCCGCGTGAGCATCACCTGGCTGAGCGCGTAATTGACGAGGATGCTGCCTGCAATGATCGGCACATAGCTGGGATTGTTGTAGCCGTAGAAAAGGAACGAGGCCAGTACCAGAAACACCTTGTTGAGCTGGTTTTTTTCCGGCAGTCTGCCCAGCAGAAAATAGCCCAGCAGGGTCAGCGGCAGAAACGCCAGCATGAAAACGTAGGAATTGAACAGCATGTCGGTATGTGCTCCTTTTCAAAAAATCAAAACGGCCAGTCTCCGGCTTCCACAATCTGCGCTGCCAACGCGCGGATGACGTCGTTGTTCGCTTCCAGCTGCGCGGCGTCCGTCACGCGGGAAAGCCCCGCGGCCATTTCCTCGGCCATCGCGTCGTTGATATCCGGGCCGTAGTGTTTTGCGTCGATGTACTGATTCAGGTCGCAGATCCATTCCGTCCGCGCCTGAAAATCATAAATCTCCACGTTGTCGTATGGAAGCAGCGCTTCGGCCAGCGCTTTTTTCTGCTGCAAATGGTATTCCATCTGCCCCTGCGTGTAAAACTGATACCAGTGCGCGGCGGAATACGGCGGGAAGAAGAAAATAAACTGTGTGTCGGGGTGCTGCTCGACGAACGGCAGAAAGTTGTGCTCCACGTTGAGCTTGGTCTGCTGGGAAAGCCCCGCTTCGGCGTTGATCTGCTCGACCGTATCCCGGCTGAAGGAAACGTCCGCCAGCACGGCTTCCCTGCCGTAGGCATACAAATCGCCCCAGCTGTACATCGTGTCGAGCTGATCCGGGTCGCTCTGCCCCAGCGTGGCGAGGCATTCGGGAATGTAGGTCAGCAGCACGCTTTTGTTGAACCAATAGGAAACGTCGTTGAAGAGATCGTCGTCGTAGAGATAATCCGGCATTTCGCACTTGGGCGTCTTGTAAAAATAGGTCAGCGCTTCCACGTCCACGCCGTAGAGCACGCGGCGCACGTCGTGCGTCGCGAAGGCCATATCCATCATCTGCTTATGGTTGAAGGAGGAACCCGCGTTGACGCAAAGCTTGACAAACTGCCCGCCGAAAAGGCGGTCTAACTGGCTGGGACGAAAGTTTTCCGTCATCGACGAGCCGATGACTACACTGTCGTAGGCGTAGTTTTTGGCGATGCCCGCGTTGGAATAAATCTGCGTGCCGTTTGAAATCGGCGGGATAAACGCGGTCGCCTTGTGATACACTTCAAACGGATCGACGGCGGCCACCAGCGCGACGGTTCCGCCGATGGAAAGTCCCAGCAGCGAAAGGGTGAGCGCCGCCCATTTTTTTCTGTTCACGGTGCGCTCCTTTCCGCCGGACGGGCTGAATATCGATAAATCATCACTTTATTATACACCATGCGCGCGGCAAAGACAAGGCCGCCGAAAACGCCGGCGGCCTTCAGAACTTTTAATCCGCGTTCTGCGCATCGACGCGCGCAATGTGCCCGCCGACGGCTTTCAGCTTTTTTTCGATCTTGCAGTAGCCGCGCTCGATGTGGCCGCCGGAATCATCCACCAGCGTCTCGCCTTCGGCGCAGAGCCCCGCCAGGATCAGCGCCGCGCCCGCGCGCAGATCCGTTGCGCGAACCGGCGCGCCGGTCAGATACGGCGTGCCCTCCACGACGGCGACGCGGTTTTCCACCCGAATGTGCGCGCCCAGCCGGGAAAGCTCGGCGGCGTGCATGAAGCGGTTTTCAAAAATCGTTTCCAGAAATACGCTTGTGCCGGGGGTTTTGCAGGCGACGGCCATCATCGGCGCCTGCAAATCGGTCGGGAAGCCGGGATAAACCATCGTGCGGATTTCAAAGGGCTGTTTGGCGCGGCCGAAGACCATCAGCCCGCCCGGCGTATCCTTGATATGTATGCCCGCTTCGCTGAGCTTGAAGAGCAGGGAGCGCAGATGTTCCGCCCGCGCGCCGGAAAGCAGCAGTTCGCCGCCGGTGATGGCGCAGGCGCAGGCCATCGTGCCCGCCTCGATACGGTCGGCAATCGGCTGCCAGCTCACGCCGTGCAGCGCGCGCACACCTTCAATGACGATGGTGGATGTACCCGCGCCGCTCACGCGCGCGCCCATCGCGTTCAGAAACGCCGCCAGATCGACGATTTCCGGTTCCTTGGCCGCGTTTTCGATGCGCGTCGTGCCGCTGGCCAGTGTCGCCGCCATCAGCAGGTTTTCCGTCGCGCCGACGGACGGCATATCCAGATAGATGACCGCCCCGCGCAGGCGGCCCGAAAGCGTCACGCCGCCGTGGTCAAACTTCACCTTTGCGCCCAGCGCGCTCATGCCCTTGAGGTGCTGGTCGATGGGCCGCTGGCCGATCGCGCAGCCGCCGGGCAGGGGAATGCGCGCTTCGCCCAGCCGCGCGAGCAGCGGGCCGAGCACCAGCACCGAGGCGCGCATCTTGCGTACATCCTCTTCGTCCTGCGGGTTTTGCAGCGCGGCGGCGTTCAAAATGAGCGCGTCGTTCTCCTTTTTCACGCTGCACCCGCACGAGGCCAGCAGCGCGCAGAGCGTCTTCACATCCGTCAATTCCGGCACGCGTTCAATGCGCGCGTCTTCGCCCGTCAGCAGCGCGCCGCACATGATGGGCAGCACCGCGTTCTTGGATGTGCTGATGGGTATTTCTCCCCGCAGCGGCGGGCTTTCGCGAACCGCATAATGCGCCATGAGAATCCCTCCGATTTTTTTCGGCTTTGCGGCGGCGAACCCGCCTGATGGCAGATTATGCCGCAGCGGGACGATGTGTCCGCGCGCCGCAAGATGATTTTGCCCGCCGCCGCGCGCATCATGCCTGCGCCAGAATGCAGACGGGCGCGGCTTTTTTATTTTATGCTGGAAACGCGGCGGCATAAACGGCTTGCGGCGCAAAACGCGGCGGCGCAGAAAGTTCCAGCGGCAAAACCTGCCGCAGAATCCAAAGAAAAACGCCGTAAAAGCCGAAAAAAATGAACTGATTCAGCCTAAAAGCTTTTCGGAATTGCTTTTTTGCGCAAAGTGGTGTATCGTAATAAGGTATTGCATCTCCCGCCGCCCCTTTCCGCGGCGGGGAAAAACACGGCCAAGGAGAGCACGCATGAGCGAGTATCTGGATATTCCCGCGCTTTACGGCAGCAGCGTTTTTTCCGAAAAGGAAATGCGCGCGCGCCTGCCCAGAGAGATTTACAAGAGATTGTCGGCCAGCATGGCCACCGGCGAAGAGCTTGATCCCACCGTGGCGGACGCGGTGGCGAGCGCCATGAAGGAATGGGCGATCGAGCAGGGGGCGACGCATTACACCCACTGGTTTCAGCCGCTGACGGGCACGACCGCCGAGAAGCATGACTCTTTCATTAGCCCGCAGAAGGACGGGAGCGTCATCATGGAGCTGCGCGGCAAAGAGCTGATCCGCGGCGAGCCGGATGCGTCCTCCTTCCCCTCCGGCGGCATCCGCGCCACGTTTGAGGCGCGCGGCTATACCGTCTGGGATATCACCAGCCCTGCGTTTATCTACGACAACGGCGATACGAAGACGCTGTGCATCCCCACGGCGTTCTGCGGTTACAACGGCGAGGCGCTCGACCAGAAAACGCCGCTGCTTCGCTCGATGGAGGCCATCAGCCGTCAGGCCGTGCGCATCTGCCGGCTCTTCGGCGATAATCTGACCCAGCGTGTGACGACCTCCGTCGGCCCGGAGCAGGAATATTTCATCGTCGATCGCGAAACCTATCTGAAGCGAAAAGACCTCATTTTCACCGGGCGCACGCTTTTCGGCGCCATGCCGCCCAAAGGGCAGGAGATGGAGGATCATTACTTCGGCGCGATCAAGGAACGCGTGAGCAACTACATGAAGGATTTGGATATCGAGCTGTGGAAGCTTGGCATCCCGGCCAATACGGAAC
>ERZ836877.5354-NODE-5354-length-12333-cov-3.258593_pt1 | contig 12333 bp, 8 predicted proteins | sample MGYA00519469_ERZ836877 | MGnify/ENA primary metagenome ERZ836877 (study PRJEB31850, sample SAMEA3708809) | human gut metagenome | biome: human gut; feature: human-associated habitat; material: faeces | place: China | collected 2014 ... | reverse complement strand
TGTAAGCAATACATACGTAAGCTCAGTATAACACATTTCCTCTCTTCCTTGCAAAAAAAATGATGGAATGGTAAAATATGTTCATCAAACTGTTACTGAGAACAGAGTGAACAGTAACATCAAACTGAGTAATACGGAGATAATATATGAGTAAAGATGATTCTACAGGAAAGATCCAATGGGACAGACTTATAAAGAAGCTTTCCCCCTATACAGTACAGAAGGGCCTAAGATACCTGAAGCATTATGGTCTGAAAGAGTTCTGGATCCGGCTTCATGAACGTTTTGAACCGGAAGAGGTTCCTTACGGACCATGGTATGAGGCATACAGACCTGACGAGGAAACACTGGAGAAGCAGCGGAAACGCAAATTTCCGGATGGGCCGTTGATCAGCATTGTGGTACCTGCATATCTGACACCGGAGCGTTTTTTAAGACAGATGCTGGACTCTCTCCTTGCACAGACATATGAGAACTGGGAGCTGTGTCTGGCAAACGGAAGTCCGGAGGATCCAGACATGCAGACTGTGCTGAGATCCTATGCAGAGATGGACAGGAGGATCCGCTATCAGGATCTGAAAGAGAATCTTGGCATTGCAGAAAATACAAACGCGGCTTTTGCCATGGCAGAGGGTGATTTTATCGCACTTCTGGATCATGATGATCTGCTGGCACCTAATGCATTGTATGAGATCGCGGCGGCACTGGAGGAGCATCCAGAGGCGGATGTGATCTATACAGATGAGGATAAGGTCACGACAGATCTTTCTGAACATTTTCAGCCCCATCTGAAACCGGACTTTAACCTGGATCTTTTAAGATCCAATAATTATATCTGCCATTTTCTGGTGGTAAGACGTTCCGTAGTGCAGACAGTGGGCGGATTCCGCCGGGAATTTGACGGCGCCCAGGATTATGATTTCATTTTCCGCTGTGTGGAGCAGGCCAGGGAAGTGGTCCATGTACCGGAGATCCTTTATCACTGGAGGACCCACAAATCCTCCACAGCAGATAATCCGGCAAGCAAGATGTATGCTTTTGAAGCCGGCAGACGTGCCATTGAGGGGAATCTCAAACGGACCGGAACTCCGGGAACCGTGGAGCATACTCCGGATTTTGGATTTTACCGTGTGAAGTATCCGGTGCAGGGAGAACCTCTGGTTTCTGTTATCATTCCAAACCGTGAGGAGAAAGAAACGCTTCAGGCTTGCGTGGAATCCATTTTTGAAAAAACTGCCTACAAAAATTACGAGATCATCGTTGTGGAGAATAACAGCAGCTCCGAAGAGATCTTCCGGTATTACAGAAAGCTTTCGGAGGATCCCAGGGTCCATCTGATCCGCTGGAAAAAAGGCTTCAACTATTCTGCCATCAACAATTTCGGGGTGCGCCATGCCAAAGGAGATTACCTGCTTTTTCTGAATAATGACGTAAAGGTCATCGATCCGGACTGGATGTCAGAGATGCTGAGCGTGTGCCAGCGTAAGGAAACAGGTGCAGTTGGCGTCAAGCTGATCTATCCGGATAACACCATTCAGCATGCAGGCTGCGTGGTGGGAATGGGCGGAATTGCCGGGAACATGTTTGTGAATATGCCGGCAGAGCGTACTGGATATCTCCATAAGGCCTCTCTTTTGCAGGATATGAGCTGTGTGACTGCAGCATGTATGATGATGAAGAAGGAAGTTTTTCTGGAGGCAGGAGGCTTTACGGAAGAGCTTGCAGTTGCGTTTAATGATGTGGATCTCTGTCTGAAGGTGCGAAGCCACGGCCATCTGATCGTCTATGATCCGTATGTGAAGCTCTATCATTACGAATCCAAGTCAAGAGGCACTGAGGACAGCGAGGAAAAGGTCCGCCGTTTCCAGACGGAGATCGAATACATGCGCTGTCACTGGCTGGATATCCTGAAAAAAGGAGATCCATACTATAACAAAAATCTTTCTTTAACCAAATGGAATTATTCCCTGAAGCCCCTTCCGGGAATGGGAAAGAAGAAGGGATAAAGCAATGCAGGAAGTATCAGTAGTCATACCAAACTTTAACGGAATGGCATATCTGGATGGTGTTCTTTCCAGTCTTGAAAGACAGACTATCCGTAATTTTGAGGTTATACTAGTGGATAATGGTTCCACTGATGGCAGCTGTGCGTTTGTTTCGGCGGAATATCCATGGGTACACATGATACAGCTTCAGGAGAATTACGGCTTCAGCAGAGCCGTCAATGAAGGGATCCATGCGGCACGTTCCCCATATGTGCTACTTCTGAACAATGATACGGAAGCGGAACCGGATTTCCTGGAGGAGATGGTTGCTGCCCTGCGCAGACATAAGAAGGCATTTTCCTGTCAGGCAAGGATGATCCAGCTTCATGACAGGGACAAGATGGATGATGCCGGAAATTATTACTGTGCCCTTGGCTGGGCTTTTGCCAGGGGAAAAGGCAAGGATATCAGCCATTATGACCGAGAGCAGAAGATTTTTTCCACCTGTGCGGGAGCTGCGATCTACCGGAAGAAATTTATTGACAGGATCGGAGATTTTGATGAGGAGCATTTTGCTTATCTGGAGGATCTGGATATCGGCTATCGTGCCAGGATCTGCGGTTATCAGAACTGGTATGCTCCAAAAGCGAAGGTTTATCATGTAGGAAGCGGCACCAGCGGCTCCAGACATAATCAGTTTAAGATCCCGTATTCTTCCAGAAACAATATTTATCTTATCTATAAGAATATGCCGTTTCTCCAGATCGTGCTGAACCTTCCGTTTTTTCTGGTGGGATTCGGTGCGAAGATCCTGTTTTTTGCGTCCAAGGGATTCGGACGTGAGTACCTTGCAGGCATCAAAAACGGCTTTCAGATCAGCCGCAAAAATAAAAAAGTCAAGTTTTCCATGAGAAATCTTCCGCGCTATATTGAGCTGCAGTTCGAGCTCTGGATCAACATTTTTAGGCGTTTTGCCGGTTAAGACATCATATTTTCACAGAATTTTTATATTTCGGAGGGAAGATTTTATTGCTTTTGAGTTTCATCTATTATAAGATAAAAGCAATGAACTTAAATGAGGTGGCGGAAATTGATTAAAGACAACCAGAAAAATTTCAGTCGTCTCCATATGCTGATCGATGTATTTGTGATCGCGGCCTCCTATGCCCTGGCCTGGTTGATCCGTTTTCAGGGAATTTTTGAACATTCGGCGGTCCAGTCCAAGACCGTCCAGGAATATATGTTTATGCTGATATTCATTATTCCGGGATATTTACTTCTTTATCAGGCCTTTGATCTTTATACACCGATGCGAATGCAGGGGCGTCGTCTCGTACTTGCCGGAATTGTGAAGGCAAATGCGTTAGGGCTCCTTATCATCATGTTTGCACTTTACAATTTTAAAGAGCTGGACTATTCCCGTCTTACTCTGGTTTCTTTCTGTGTGATCAATATCGTCCTGGAATGGTTTGTGCGTATGGTCATATTTTACATTCTCCGGGATATGCGCAAAAAAGGAATGAACCAGAAACAGGTGCTGCTGGTAGGATACAGCCGTGCTGCCGAGGAATATGTAGACAGGATCCTGCAGAATCCGCAATGGGGATACGTGATCAGGGGAATACTGGATGATAATGTACCGGCAGGTACAACCTATAAGGGAATCAAGGTGATCGGAAGAATTGCCAACCTTATGATCATTCTTCCATCCAGCAGGCTGGATGAGATAGCTATTACCCTGGGATTAAGTGAGTATTATCGTCTGGAAGAGATCGTTGCACTCTGTGAAAAATCCGGCGTGCACACAAAATTTATTCCGGATTATAATAATATTATTCCGACCAAACCATATACAGAAGATATTCTCGGGCTTCCGGTGATCAATATCCGGTATGTACCGTTGACGAATACAGGCAATATGGTGATCAAGCGGGCAATGGATATCGTTGGTTCCATTTTCGGTATCATTATTACCTCACCGATCATGCTCATATCAGCAATTCTGGTAAAGCTGTCCAGCCCGGGACCGGTGATCTTTAAGCAGGAACGGGTAGGACTTCATAATAAGCCGTTTTATATGTACAAATTCCGCAGCATGGCAATGCAGACGGCGGCGGAAGAGAAAAAGGGATGGACGGTACGCAATGACCCCAGAGTCACCGGTATCGGTAAGGTTCTCAGACGTACCAGTATCGATGAACTTCCCCAGCTGTTCAATATCTTAAAAGGAGATATGAGTCTGGTCGGTCCCAGACCGGAAAGACCGCAGTTTGTGGAAAAGTTCAAGGAAGAGATTCCCCGTTACATGGTAAAACATCAGGTACGGCCGGGACTGACCGGATGGGCACAGGTGAATGGCTTGCGCGGTGATTCCTCCATCAAGAAGAGAATCGAATATGATATTTACTATATTGAGAACTGGACCATTGGATTTGATATCAAGATCATTCTTATGACGTTCTTTACAGGATTTATCAATAAAAATGCTTATTAGTACAAGGAGAAGACAAGATGGCAACAAATTCTAACAACAATGGCGGCAATGGTCAGAGACCTGCCGGAAGCGGAAGAAAACCTTCCGGAAGCGCACAGAGACCTACAGGACAGAGACCCGCCGGAAGCGGTCAGAGACCTGCCGGCAGTGGACAGAGAACCGGAGCTGCGAACGGACAGAAGAGAATGTCTGCCAAACAGCGTGCAGCCAAGAAGAGAAAAAAGGTTATCATCTTTGGCATAGAGATCGTAGTGATCCTGTTCATGGTAGCATTATTGTATCTGGTAATGACTCATACCAGCAATGAGGGCCCCAAGGTAACCGTTCTGGAGACAGAAGAACTTCAGATTCCCGAAGAGGTGCAGCAGGATGAAACTATGAAGGGCTATATGAACATTGCCCTGTTCGGTGTGGATGCCACCAAGGAAAGCCTGTTGTACAAGGGCAGCCGAAGCGATAGTATCATGATCGCCAGCATCAACATGGATACCGGTGATATCAAACTGGTCAGCGTATATCGTGATACGTACCTGAATATCGGTACGGATTCCTACCAGAAATGCAATGCCGCTTATTCCTATGGCGGAGCAGAGCAGGCGGTTAAGATGCTGAACATGAATCTGGATATGGATATTACGAACTTTGTGACCGTAGGCTATAAAGGACTGAGCGAAGTGATCGACGGTCTGGGCGGTATCTATATTGATGTGGACTCTGAGGAGATCAAGCATATCAACAACTATCAGATCGGTATTGCAGAAGTTTTGAAATGCGATTATACACCGGTAACTGAGACCGGTATGCAGCTGTTGAATGGTCTGCAGGCTACTGCTTACTGCCGTATCCGTTATACCGCTGGTAACGACTTTAAGCGTGCTGCCCGTCAGCGTGAAGTCATTCAGGCAATCGAAGATCAGGCAAAGAAAGCAGATTATGCAACATTGTCCAAGGTATTCAACAGTGCCATCGACGACATTTACACCAGTCTGGATTCCAAGGACATCCTGGATCTGCTGAGCAATATTTCAAATTATCGCATAGTGGACGAAGGAGGTTTCCCCGAAGAGACCATGCGTGACACCGGCAATATCGGTGCAAAGGGAAGCTGTGTTATTCCGGTAAATCTCGAAAGCAATGTAGTATGGCTGCATCAGTTCCTGTTTGATGATGCCAACTATTCCGTAACCAGCAACGTGAAGGAATACAGCAATAAGATTGAATCTGACACATCACCTTATCTGAATAAGTAAGAAACAGTGTATAGAGTAAAGCAACAGGAATACAAGGGAGTCTTCCGGAATCTGCCGGGGCTCCCTTGTGCATTACCCAGAAGGTTATAAGCCTTTTGGACAGTAGGAAAAGGCTTGTGCCGCAATAAGAGTTAAAGTATAATGAACCAGAGATTGGAAAAGTGAGGAGCGCTCTGACATGGAGATAGATGTGATCATTCCCCTGTATAAGCCGGGAAAAGAATTATTTACATTATTGGATAAACTGGGCAGTCAGAGCGTACCGGTACATCAGGTGATTCTTCTGAATACGGAAGAAAAATATTTTGAACAGCTGATCTACGGAATCAGATTTCTGGAAACCTATCAGAATATCAAGGTATACCATGTATCCAAAAGAGAGTTCGATCATGGCGGTACGAGACGGATGGGAGTAAAAAAGTCTTCTGCGGATATCTTCGTGATGATGACACAGGATGCCATGCCGAAAGATGACAGGCTGATCGAAAAACTGGTGGAACCCCTGCAGGGGGAAGTGGCGGTGGCCTATGCGAGACAGCTGCCCAGAGAGGATTCGACACCGGTGGAGAGCTATACCAGAGAATTTAACTATCCGGCAAAGTCCCGGATCAAATCGGCAGCAGACCTGGACAGCCTGGGGATCAAGACCTTTTTCTGCTCCAATGTCTGTGCGGCCTATCGCCGGGAGATCTATGAGGAACTGGGCGGGTTCGTCAGACATACGATATTTAATGAAGATATGATCTATGCGGCAAAGGCGGTGGAAGCAGGATACTCTGTGGCTTATGCGGCGGATGCGCAGGTGGTGCATTCTCATAATTATACCAACGGGCAGCAGTTCCACAGAAACTTTGACCTGGGAGTATCGCAGGCAGAGCATCCCGAGATTTTTGCAGCATATCCTTCGGAGTCCGAGGGAAAACGAATGGTGAAAGATGTGACGGTATATTTGCGCAGCAACCATATGTCTGCCGGATTGCCCCATTTTTATATGCAATGCGCCTGTAAATATGCAGGTTATTTACTGGGAAAGAACTATCGCAGGCTCCCGAAAAAATGGGTACTTGCTTTTACTTCCAACAAGGAATACTGGAAACAGAACAGAAAGGATGTATGACTATGTGTGGTATTGTAGGCTATATTGGAACAGAACAGGCAGCACCGATCATTCTGGACGGTCTGTCCAAGCTGGAATACCGTGGATATGATTCCGCAGGTATGGCGATTTTTGACGGTGAGAAGATCAACACCAGAAAAGCAGTGGGAAGACTTAAGGTTCTGGAGAACCTGACCCACGGCGGAGAGAATATGAAAGGAACCTCCGGTATCGGACATACCCGTTGGGCAACTCACGGAGCTCCCAGCGATATCAATTCCCATCCGCATATGAACAATGCGGGAACCATTGCCGTGGTACACAACGGCATTATCGAGAACTATATTCCCCTGAAGAAAAAGATGCAGGATAAGGGGTATCAGTTCGTATCCGAGACTGATACCGAGGTATTGGCACATCTGTTAGACTATTATTACAAGGGAAATCCTCTGGAAGCCATCACGAAGGTGCTTCATCGTGTGGAAGGCTCTTATGCGCTGGGAATCATGTTTGCAGATCAGCCGGATAAGATTTTTGCAGCCCGCAAGGACAGCCCGCTGATCGTAGGAAAGAGCGACAACGGCAGCTTTATCGCTTCCGATGTTCCTGCGATATTGAAATATACCAGAACCGTATATTATGTAGACAATCAGGAAGTTGTGGAATTACAGCAGGGTAGTCTGCGTTTCTTCTCCGTGGATGAGGAAGAGATCGAGAAGCAGCCGGTGACCATTGACTGGGATGCCAATGCGGCAGAAAAGGCTGGATATGAGCACTTCATGCTGAAAGAGATCTATGAGCAGCCGAAGACCATCAACGATACCATCTCTCCGAGAATCAAGGATAATGATATTGTGATCGAAGAGCTGAACATGAGTGATGAAGAGATCAAAGAGATCACGAAGATCCATATTGTGGCCTGCGGCTCCGCATATCATACCGGAGTTACCGCAAAATATGTGATCGAGGGTCTGGCAAGAATCCCGGTAGAAGTGGATGTGGCCAGTGAATTCCGTTATCGTGATCCGATTCTTCAGAAGGGTAATATGGTCATTGTCATCAGCCAGTCCGGTGAGACGGCAGATACTCTGGCAGCACTGAGAGAGTCCAGGGAAAGGGGCTTCAAGGTACTGGGCATTGTCAATGTGGTGGGAAGCTCCATTGCCAGAGAGGCAGACAGTGTTATGTATACCTGGGCAGGTCCCGAGATCGCAGTGGCTACCACCAAGGCTTACAGTGCACAGCTAACTGCACTTTACATGCTGGCTATGAAATTCGCCAGGGTACGTGGTACTATTGATCAGGAGAAGTTCGCCGGTATGCTGACAGATTTAAGATGCCTGCCGGATCAGATTGAACTGCTTCTGGGACAGAAGGAGAAGATCCAGCATTTTGCCAACCGTTACGTGGGAGCAAGAGATATCTTCTTCATCGGACGCGGTATTGATTACGCGATTTCACTGGAAGGATCCTTGAAACTGAAGGAGATCTCCTATATTCATTCCGAGGCTTATGCAGCTGGAGAACTGAAGCATGGTACGATTTCTCTGATCGAAGATGGTACGCTGGTAGTGGCTTTGGCAACCCAGCCGGATCTGTTCCAGAAGACCATCAGTAATATGGTAGAAGTAAAAGCAAGAGGAGCCTTTGTTATGGCAGTCACCATTGAAGGCAACAAGGCCATTGAGAAAGCGGCGGATTATGTAATATACATCCCCGAGACCAATCCGTACTTTACCAATTCTCTGGCAATCATTCCTTTGCAGTTGTTCTCCTACTATGTGGCAGTGGGACGCGGCTGTGACGTGGATAAACCCAGAAACCTGGCAAAATCCGTTACTGTTGAGTAGAGTGTAATAACTTACCCATAGAGAGACTGAGGACTGCTTGCAGGCAGAACAGACTCTCTGTTTTTTCAGGATTCATAATTGCTTCAGAAAGTTATCACAATTCGGACACAATTGACGGATATACTGTGTTCATAAGGTGAGAGGAAGAAATGAAACAGGTAATGGTAAAAAGAGTTTCTCACTTGCAACAGGATAGGAGGAAGCAATATGTACGAGAATGATAATTTTTCCGGTTACGGAACCGGCAATGAAAATACAACCGGTACATTCAGTGGAGCAGATCTGAATGAGACAAGAACAGAAAACAGTTATGGCTATGAAAATCATAGTACTACCCAGAGTGCAGCAGGAAGCACGAATGGTTACACCACTTATCAGATGGGCGGAACCACAGGCAGTAACAATACGGAGCCTAAGAAAACCCAAAAACATGGCGGTTACTTCCGGAAGGCAATGGTAAGTGTCAGCCTGGGATTGTTCTTTGGACTGTTCGCAGGAATCGGTTTCTATGCAGTACAGCAGGGAACCGGGATGTTTACGACCAGCACAGATACCGCAGTGGTAGATGAGATCGCTTCTGAGGCAACGACAGAAAGTACCCAGAGTGCACAGCTGGCTACCAATGTTACTTATGTAGAGTCCGATGTATCCAATGTGGTAGAAAAAGTAATGCCTGCCATGGTATCCATCGTAAATAACTTTACCGAGACAGCCAATGTCTTTGGACAGCAGTATACACAGGAAGAAGCAGCCAGTGGTTCCGGTATCATTGTAGGTAAGACCGATGATGAACTGCTGATCGTATCCAATAATCATGTAGTAGAGAGTGCAGATACTCTGACCGTTACTTTTATCGATGGCAGTGAAGCACAGGCACAGGTCAAAGGACTGGATTCCGATATGGATCTGGCAGTGATCGCAGTATCTTTAAATGATCTGAGTGATGATACCAAGAATGCTATTACAGTAGCAACACTTGGCAGCAGTGATGATCTGAAGCTTGGTGAGCCGGTCATCGCTATCGGTAATGCCCTTGGCTATGGTCAGTCTGTTACCAACGGTATTGTAAGTGCCCTGAATCGTGAGATCACTCTGGAGAACGGCTCTACCGGTACTTTCATCCAGACCAACGCAGCCATCAACCCCGGTAACTCCGGCGGTGCACTGCTGAACATGAATGGTGAGGTTATCGGTATCAACTCCAACAAGATCGGTGGTACTGCCGTAGAAGGTATGGGATATGCTATCCCTATTACTTCGGCAAGTCCTATCATTGCAGATCTGATGGAGCGTCAGACCAGAACCAAGGTAGCTGAGGATGAAGTCGGTTACATCGGCATCTCCCTGCAGGAAGTAACTTCCCAGATCTCCCAGATGTACAACATGCCGGAAGGTATCTATGTAGTATCTGTAGAGGAAGGCAGCGCAGCAGCCAATGCCGGTATCATGAAAGGCGATATCATTACCAAATTTGACGGCAGCAGTATCTCTTCCTACTCTGATCTGCAGAAAACGTTACAGTATTATGCGGTCGGTGATTCCGTAACCGTAACGGTACAGAGACCTCAGAACGGTGAATATGTATCCATCGAGCTGAATCTGACACTGGGCAGCAGACCTGCAAGCCAGAAATAAAGAAATAACAGGTAAATAAAAGGAAATGGAAAGAGACCCGGGCGAGACATATGGTTTTGCCCGGGTCTTGTAATATTTACCAAAATATGAATAGTTATAAATGGTTTAGAAAAACTTAACTTGTGCCCCGCTACTTCATTGAGTATAATAAGCGTAGGCAATGAGAAGTGTCAGACACGGGTATTATGCAATATGACTGCTTGCAGGCATTATTGCGTAATGGCCGGGGATGATAGGGCGAAGCCCGTATATCGAGGGAACACGAAGTGTTGCCGAGATACACTGCGAAGATGCTTTGGAGCCGGGGATGATAGGGCGAAGCCCGGATATCGAGGGAACACGAAGTGTTACCGAGATACACTGCGGAATAGTGGTAGGAAACAAAGAGGAGAATAACATGACAGATAATTATAATGATGATTATAGAGAAGTGATCCCTGAGGAGGAAAAAACAGAGATCAATGTGAGTGAAACTCAGGATAACGAAAAAAATAACGGAAACACACAGGTGGCGGATACTGCAAAAGAAAATTCCACCGAAAAAAAGTCAGAGGACAAAAAGGACAGCAGCGAATACGAAGATGTCTGCTTTATCTGCCGCAGACCGGAGAGCAAAGCCGGCAGAATGTTCAAGCTGCCCAACCATATCTGCATCTGCGATGATTGCATGCACAAGACCATGGAGACTGTGAGCCAGTTCGATTATCAGGGAATGTTGAACAATCCCAATGATTTCAACCAGTTTAACGGACAGAACGGATTCCCCAACATCAGTTTTGTGAATCTGGCGGATCTTCAGGGAGACGGCGGTATTCCCAACAAGCAGAAACTCAAGAAGAAAAAGAAGGCGGAAGGTCCCAAACCGGTATTCAATATCAAGGACATTCCGGCACCTCATAAGATCAAGGCCAGTCTGGATGAATACGTGGTAGGACAGGAAAAAGCCAAGAAGGTCATCTCCGTAGCAGTATACAACCATTACAAGAGAGTGGCCACTGACACTATGGATGAGATTGAGATCGAAAAGTCCAACATCCTCATGATCGGTCCCACCGGTTCCGGTAAGACTTATCTGGTGAAAACACTGGCAAGACTGCTGGATGTGCCTCTGGCGATTGCCGATGCAACTTCCCTGACGGAGGCCGGATATATTGGAGACGACATCGAGAGCGTAGTATCCAAGCTGCTGGCAGCCGCAGGTAACGATGTAGAGAAAGCGGAGAAAGGTATTATCTTTATTGATGAGATCGATAAGATCGCCAAGAAGAAAAATACCAATTCCCGGGATGTCAGTGGTGAAAGTGTACAGCAGGGAATGCTTAAATTGCTGGAGGGTGCCGAGGTGGAAGTACCGGTAGGTGCCAACAGCAAAAATGCCATGGTACCTCTGGCAACGGTGAACACCCGTAACATTCTGTTTATTTGCGGTGGTGCGTTCCCGGATCTGGACGAGATCATCAAGGAGCGCCTGACCAAGACCGCATCCATCGGTTTCAACTCGGAACTGAAGGATAAATACGATAAAGATACCGATATTTTATCCAAGGTGACTGTGGAGGATATCCGCAAGTTTGGTATGATTCCGGAATTTATCGGTCGTCTGCCGATCATTTGTACTTTACAGGGATTGTCAAAGGATATGCTGGTGAAGATCCTGAAAGAGCCGAAGAATGCGATTCTTAAGCAGTACCAGAAGCTGTTGGAGCTGGATGAGGTAAAACTGGAGTTCACAGACGATGCCCTGGATGCCATTGCCGAGAAGGCAATGAAGCGCGATACCGGTGCCAGAGCCCTGCGCTCCATCATCGAGGACTTCATGCTGGATATCATGTATGAGATCCCGAAGGATGATAACATCGGAAGGGTTACCATTACCAGAGAGTACATTGAAGGAACCGGCGGCCCCATCATCGACATCCGCAGCAATGAAATTCTGGAACAGGTGGAGAACCTGAAGCAGATTCCGGTGGAAGAGAAATAAATTGAGAGTTAGTGAAATACATTGGCAAAATCCACGAACTCC
>ERZ836877.5345-NODE-5345-length-12348-cov-2.159684_pt1 | contig 12348 bp, 13 predicted proteins | sample MGYA00519469_ERZ836877 | MGnify/ENA primary metagenome ERZ836877 (study PRJEB31850, sample SAMEA3708809) | human gut metagenome | biome: human gut; feature: human-associated habitat; material: faeces | place: China | collected 2014 ... | reverse complement strand
GACAAGATAGATGCCTATATGACTCTCTACACCGCGCTCGTCACCGTCTCGAAGCTTGCCGCTCCGATGATCCCGTTCATGACGGAGGATATCTACCGCAACCTCGTGTGCAGTATCGACAAGTCCGCTCCCGAGAGCGTCCACCTGTGCGATTATCCCGTTGCGGATGCCGCATATGTTGATAAGGCTCTTGAGGAGAGAATGAACGAGGTTCTCAATATAGTCGTGCTCGGCCGTGCCGCAAGAAACGGCGCGAACATCAAGAACCGTCAGCCGCTCGGCAAGATGTTTGTCCGCGCGGACGAGGCTCTCGGCGGCGAGTACGCGGAGATAATCAGAGACGAGCTCAATGTCAAGGAACTCGAATTCGTTGACGGCGAGGCGGATTTCGTCAGCTACAGCTTCAAGCCGCAGCTCAAGACCGTCGGCCCGAAATACGGCAGATTCCTCGGCAAGATAAAAGAGCATCTCGCCTCCCTCGACGGCTCCGCCGCAAAGAAGGAGCTCGACGAGAACGGCGCGCTGAAGTTCAGCGTCGACGGCAACGAGATAGAGCTCGGCATTGACGACCTGCTCATAGACTCCGTCCAGAAAGAGGGCAGCTTCGCAGTCTCCGATTACGGCATCACCGTCGCTATCGACACGAACCTCACCCCCGAGCTTATCGAGGAGGGCTTCGTCAGAGAGATAATCTCGAAGATTCAGACCATGCGCAAAGAGGCAGACTTCGATGTTATGGACAAGATTGTTCTTTACACCGGCGAGAATGAAAAGCTCAACGGTATCATCAAGAAGAACGCCGAGTCCATAAAGCATGATGTCCTCGCGGATGAGATAGTCTATTCCCTCGGCGGCGACAGCTCCAAGGAGTGGAACATCAACGGCGAGAAGATGACTCTCGGCGTCAGCAGAAAGTAAGCAAAACTCAATATTTCCGCCGTATCTTTGACGGTGCGGCGGATTTTTTTGTGCCGCGATAATGTTGCATTGAATATAATATAAAGACAAAAAGCGAAAAACTGTTGCAATAATGTTACATTTAAACTTATTGTTGAATCGTGTCGGATATTGTATACTCATTTCGGATGAATTTTTCCCGCGTCTGATGAGCGGATACAATGAGGAGGATATCATTTTGTCAACAGCATATTTTTATGCCGCGCTCGCGGCAGGCATCGCGGCGGTCGTCGTTTTCCTTGTCCTGCGCGTGAAATACGACGGACTCAAGGGGCTCTATTCAAAGGCGATAGCGAGCTTCTTCTTCCTGCTTACGGCGCTCTCCGCGGCGGCGGTCAACCCGGGTCACGAGGTGTATGCCGGGCTCATCGTGTTCGGTCTTGTGCTCGGTCTCTCAGGCGACATATGGCTTGATCTGAAATGGATATATGAAAAGGATTTGGAGAAGTTCCTCAACGCCGGATTCATAGCGTTCATGATAGGCCATGTGTTCTACATAGGCGCTATTTATAAATTCGCCGGCAACTGGAGCGTGATCACGGCTGTCCTGCCGGTAATAGTCTCGGTCGTTGTCGCCATAGGCAATGTTATCGTCAGCGAAAAGCTGCTCAAGCTCAAGTTCGGCAAGTTCAGAACAATAGTCGGCGTCTATACCTTCTTCCTGTTCATGACCTTTGCCGTCAGCGCGGTCGCGATGCTCAACAATTCCTTTGCAAAGCAGTGGATTCTCACGGCGGTCGGCGGAATACTGTTCATCCTCTCGGATGCGGTGTTGTCGAATATGTATTTCAAAGAGGGCGGAAACACGAAGCCCAATGTTATTATAAACCACACTCTTTACTATGCGGCGCAGTTTATAATAGCGTCGTCGGTACTTTTTATAAAATAATCCGAAAAAACGCTTGACAAAATCCTTTCGGGCTGTTAAAATAATGCGTACAACAAAGCAGAGTGACGCATTGTGCCGCAGCTCTCACCTCCGGGGTTTTGTCCGCGCGGGTCAATAAGAACGGATTTTTATTTCTGTTGATTATTGAGCGAGGGCATCTCTGTGCCCTCGCTTTGATTTTTCCGGTAGAACCGGTCAGAGCATATGGAGGTGCTGGTTATAGGTATCAAAGAAATGCAGATCAATGAAGAGATCACGGACAAAGAGGTCAGGCTCATAAGCAATGACGGTGAACAGCTCGGTATCGTTTCCGCCGCTCAGGCTCAGAAGCTTGCCGCAGAGAAAAATCTCGACCTTGTCAAGATAGCTCCGCAGGCAAAGCCACCCGTCTGTAAGATCATGGACTACGGCAAATATCGTTTTGAGCAGTCCAAGAGGGAGAAGGAAGCGAAGAAGAATCAGCGTGTGATCGAGATAAAGGAGATCCGCCTTTCGCCCAACATTGACGTACATGATTTTGATACGAAAGTCGGTCACGCCAGAAAGTTCCTGTCGGCAGGCAACAAGACCAAGGTCTCGATCCGCTTCCGCGGACGCGAGATGACCCACACCGATCTCGGACTGACCATAATGGCTCAGTTTGCGGAGAAGTGCGCGGATATCGCCTCGGTCGAGAAGCCGGCAAAGCTTGAGGGACGCCAGATGCTCATGTTCCTCGCTCCCAAGAGCGCAAAGTGATTATCCCGGTAAAATACCGGTCAAAAAGTTGAAGGAGGAAAAGAACTCATGCCCAAGATCAAAACTCACAGCGGTGCTAAAAAGCGCTTCAAGCTGTCAAAAAACGGTAAGCCGATACGTGCACACGCAAACAAGTCTCACATCCTTACCAAGAAGAGCACAAAGCGTAAGAGAAATCTTCGCAAGACCTCTGTTGCAGACACCACCAACGTCAAGCAGATCAAGAAGCTTATCCCTTACAAATAAGAGACAGCCAACCACTCATTAATTATTCGGAGGTAGAAAACCATGGCACGTATCAAAGGTGCAACAATGACTCGCAAGAGAAGAAATAAAGTTCTGAAGCTTGCCAAGGGCTACTATGGCTCAAAGCACAGCCTTTTCAAGACCGCCAAGCAGGCTGTCATGAAGAGCGGCCAGTACGCTTACATCGGCCGCAAGCAGAAGAAGCGTGACTTCCGCAGCCTGTGGATCACCAGAATCTCCGCTGCCGCGAAGCTCAACGGCATGAACTATTCCACGTTCATTAACGGTCTGAAGAAGGCCGGCATCGATCTCAACCGCAAGATGCTCTCCGAGATCGCCATCAGCGATCCCGCCGCTTTCACCGCTCTGACCGAGCAGGCCAAGGCTGCCCTCAAGTAAGTGATCGGAGATTTTCGGGTAGAGACTCAATCTGAAAGTTAAGGGGCTGCTGATGCAGTCCCTTATTTCATATCGGAGGAAAAAAGATGGATTTCGAAAAGATCTCGTCGCGTTCCAACGAAAAAGTGAAGCTTTTCCGGCATCTGTCGCAGAGTGCCTCGTTCCGCAGGGAAACGGGGCTGTTTGCGCTTGAGGGCGCACGCCTGTGCTCGGATGTTGCAAAGACCGGGATAGAAATAAAGACCGCGTTCTTCACAAAAGAAGCGCTCGAAAAGTATCCGGACTATATCTCTGCCGTTGCCGAAAAGGCGGAGCAGGCGTTCGAGATACCGCATGAGCTCGCAGGAACTCTCTCCGATACCCGCGAGGCGCAGGGCGTTTTCTGCATCTGCGTCAAGCGAAAAGAGGCGGAGCTGGAGACGATCGACCCCAAGGGGACATATATAGCGCTCGACAATATGCAGGATCCGTCGAATCTCAGCGCGGTTCTCAGAACCTCGGAGGCGTTCGGCATGAGCGGCGTCATAGTCGGCGGCGGATGCGATATATATAACCCGAAAGCGCTTCGCGCCGCGATGGGCTCTTCGATGCGAATTTCTGTTTTGACAACAGGAAATTTGCCCTCTCTCTTGATTTTTGCCGCCAAAAAGGGTATGCTTACCTTAGCTTCCACGCCGTCCGACGGGGCAAAGAGGATAACCGATATGAGTTTTTCGGGCTCCGTTATCTGCGTTGTCGGCAACGAGGGCAGCGGAATATCGCCCGAGGTCATGTCCGCCTGCACTCTGCCCGTGACTATCCCGATGCGCGGGCGTGCCGAGTCGCTCAACGCGGCGGCCGCCGCCGCAGTGCTTATGTGGGAGCTGACAAAATAATACACGGAGGCTTCAATGGACAAGAAAGCCTACTGGCTCTGGCTCCGGGAAGCTCTTGGCGCAGGAGCTGTCACAGATGAGATTACCGCTGTGTTTCCATCCCCCGAGGAGATGTACTCAAGGGGCGAGATAGAATGGCGATTGAGCGGTGTACTCACCAACAGACAGATAGAAAAACTCAAACAATGCTCTCCCGAAAAGGCGCAGGGCATTGTTGATGTTTGTTATAATAACGGTTGGACCGTCCTCACTCCGGACGACGAGGACTATCCGCCGAAGCTCAGAAGTCTGCGCAACATGCCGCTGGCGCTCTTCGTCAGGGGTGACACAGCGCGTGTGCATTGCCGTTGTCGGCACGAGAAAGGCCTCGTTCCAGGGCAGCTACCTCGCGCACCGCTATGCCGCGGCGCTCGCATATTCCGGCATCTGCGTTGTCTCCGGCGCGGCGATTGGTATCGACAGCTGCGCGCACAACGGTGCGCTCGACTCCGGCGGAGTCACGGCGGCGGTGCTCGGCTGCGGCTTCGGATACAAATATCTTATGGAAAACGAGTATCTGCGCGACTGCGTAGCTCAGAGCGGTGCGCTGATAACGGAGTTTCCGCCGGGATTCCCGTCCTCGGCGAGAACATTCCCGATAAGAAACAGAATAATCTCGGGACTCTGCGACGCTACAATAGTCATCGAGGCGGGAGTTAAGAGCGGCTCGCTCATCACCGCGAACTGCGCCATAGAACAGGGACGCGAGGTGTTCGCGCCGCCCGGCGATGTGTTCAACTCATCTTACGCCGGGGCAAATCGGCTGATAAGAGACGGCGCAAGACCGCTTTTGTCAATTTACGATCTGATAACCGAATACTCCGTGCGCTATCCCGACAAGATAAAGCCGGAGGATATGGCGAAGGCGCTCGAATATCTGAGCGGCAAGCGCGAGCTGACGCAGGAGCAGGCAAAGGAAGAGCCGAAGACCGTCGAGCGTCCGCACGAATCGGTCAAAAAGCTCGAGCCCGAGCCGAAGCCCGAGGAGTTCAGGGTCAAAAAGCTCGTGTCAATACCCGTCGGACTCTCTGAAAAGGCAAAGAAAATATACGAATCAATGGGAGAAGAACCTCTGTTTGCAGACGAGATAGCGGCAAAGACCGGATTTGCGCCGTGGGAGATTGTCAGCTCGATGACCGAGCTGGAGCTTGAAGATCTCGTGTGTCTGTGCGCAGGGAAACGATACAAAAAAATTTGAACAGGGGAGCAAACGAAATGTCCACTTTAGTTATAGTCGAGTCGCCCGCAAAGGCGAAAACAATTAAAAAATATCTCGGACCCGGCTATGAGGTAGTCGCCTCGATGGGTCATGTCCGCGACCTGCCCGCGGCGAAGCTGAGCGTCGATGTCAAGCACGACTTCGCGCCGAAATACGCCGTTATAAAAGGAAAAGAGAAGCTCGTCAGCGAGCTGAAAAAAGATGTTGAAAAAAGCGATAAAGTTATCCTCGCAACCGACCCTGATCGCGAGGGAGAAGCGATATCGTGGCACCTTTCGACCCTGCTCGACCTCAATCTTGAGGACAAGAACAGAGTCACCTTCAACGAGATAACCAAAACCGGAATCAAGAACGGCATGGAGCATCCGCGCGCCGTCGATATGAATCTCGTCAACGCACAGCAGGCGAGAAGAATACTCGACAGACTCGTCGGTTATCGCCTGAGCCCGTTCATTTCGCAGAAGATACGCCGCGGACTTTCCGCCGGCCGCGTTCAGAGCGTAGCGGTGCGCATGATAGTTGACCGCGAGGAGGAGATCCGTGCGTTCAAGCCCGAGGAATATTGGACGATAGACGCAAAGTTCACCGCCCCGTCCCGCAAGGTGTTTTCCGCATCGCTCTACGGCGACGAAAACGGCAAGATAAAAATAGAGAACAAAGAGCAGTCGGACGCTATCCTCAGCCGCCTCGACGGCGCTTCGTATTCCGTCAAGACCCTCAAAAAGGGCACGAGGAAGAAGAACCCCGCGCCGCCCTTTACCACCTCCACCCTCCAGCAGGAGGCTTCGAGGAAGCTCGGTTTTCAGACTCAGAAGACCATGCGCACCGCGCAGGAGCTCTATGAGGGCGTCGATGTTCAGGGCATCGGCACGACCGGTCTTATAACCTACATGAGAACCGACTCTCTGAGAATCTCCGAGGAGGCGCGCGCCCAGGCGGCCGCCGCCATAGAAGATATCTTCGGAAAGGAATACCTGCCCGACAAGCCGCGCTATTACAAGACCGGAGCCAACGCGCAGGACGGCCACGAGGCCATTCGCCCGAGCAATGTCGCGCTCTATCCGGAGCTTGTCGAGCATGATCTGACGAAAGATCAGTATAGACTCTATAAGCTCATCTGGAACCGCTTCATCGCCTCGCAGATGGAAAATGCCGTCTACGACGTGACGGCCATCGAAGCCGCGTGCGAAAATCAGGTCTTCCGCGCCACGCACCAGTCTGTTGCGTTTGCGGGCTTTACGGCCATCTATGAAGAGGGCAAGGACGATGAGCAGGAGGCCGTCGGCTCTCCGCTTCCCGATCTTGCCGAGGGCGAAGAGCTGACGCTTTTATCCACCGACCCGCAGCAGCATTTCACCCAGCCGCCCGCGCGGTACACCGAGGCGACGCTCGTGCGCGCAATGGAGGAAAAGGGTGTTGGCCGCCCGTCGACGTACGCGACGATCGTTTCGACGATCCAGGACCGCGAATATGTCCAGAAGATCGACAAGCGTCTTTCCCCCACGCCGCTCGGTGAGGTCGTGAACGGCCTTATGATGGAGCACTTCCAGAATGTCATCAACGTCGAGTTCACCGCCGGTATGGAGGCTGAGCTCGATGAGGTCGAAGAGGGTAAAATCTACTGGAAGCGCGTGCTCGAGGAGTTCTACAAGGGCTTCCATCAGGAGATGGAAGAGGCCGAGGAGGCGCTCAAGGATGTGCGGCTCAAGGTGCCGGACGAGGTGACAGAGGAGAAGTGCGACCTGTGCGGGCACAACCTCGTCGTGAAATCCGGCCGCTTCGGAAAATTCCTCGCCTGCCCGGGCTATCCCGAGTGCAAGTTTACCAAACCGATCGTTGAGCGCATGCCGGGCAGATGTCCGCGCTGCGGCAGTACGATCTTGAAGCGCAAAAGCAAGCGCGGCTACGCGTACTACGCCTGTGAGCGCGGCGCGGAGTGCGGCTTTATGACGTGGGACGTGCCGACCGATCAGGACTGCCCGGAATGCGGCCAGACGATGTTCAAGCGTTCCGGCCGGGGCGCGATGAAGCCCTTCTGCATCAATCCCGAGTGCAAGAACTTTCTCCCAGAGGATAAGCGCGGCTATCGCAAAAAGCCCGCTGCGGCAGAAACTGCGGAGGCCGGTGCAGAGGAGGCGAATCTCCCGCCCGAGCCTGTGACTGCGGACGCGGCGACGGAGGAAAAGCCCGCGAAGAAGACAACGAAGAAGGCCACCGAAAAGAAACCGGCAGCCAAGAAGACGACCGCGAAAAAGCCCGCGGCCAAGAAAACGGCGACCGCAAAGAAGACTGCCGCGAAGACGACAAAGAAGGCGGCCGCTGACGATACCGCGCAGGAAGTGCCCAAGAAGGCTCCCGCGCGCCGGACGAAGAAGGAAGAGACAACATGACAGTAACAGTGATTGGCGCGGGACTGGCGGGCTGTGAGGCTGCGTGGCAGCTGGCAGAGCGCGGGTTCGAGGTGCGGCTGGTCGAAATGAAGCCCACAAAAATGACGCCCGCGCACCACAGCGCGGACTTTGCGGAGCTCGTGTGCTCGAACTCCCTGCGCGGCGACCGGCTGGAAAACGCGGTCGGCCTGCTCAAGGAGGAGCTGCGCCGCCTTGGCAGTCTGATCCTCGCCTGCGCGGAGGCGAACCGCGTGGAGGCGGGCGGCGCGCTGGCGGTCGACCGCTACGGGTTTTCCGGCATGGTGACGGAAAAGATCCGTTCGCACCCCAATATCACCGTTGTGGAAGCCGAGGCGACAGAGGTGCCCGCCGGTCCGGTCATCGTTGCGACCGGCCCTCTGACCTCCGATGCGATGAGCGCCGCCATCCAGCGCTACTTCGGCGGCCAGGAATACATGAGCTTCTTTGACGCCGCCGCGCCGCTCGTCACCTTTTCCTCCATCGACATGGAAAAAGCCTGGTTCGCTTCCCGCTATGACCGTGGAGATGCGGATTATGTAAACTGCTCGATGGACAAGGACGAATACCTCGCCTTTGTCGAGGCCCTACGGACGGCGGAGGAGGCACCGGTCCACGGCTTTGAGGACAAGCATGTCTTTGAAGGCTGCATGCCCGTGGAGGTCATGGCCCGCCGCGGCGTGGATACGCTGCGTTACGGCCCGCTGAAGCCCGTCGGCCTGAAGGACCCGAAGACAGGCCGCGAGCCCTATGCCGTCGTCCAGCTGCGAAAGGACAATGCGGCAGGCTCGGTCTATAACATCGTCGGCTTCCAGACCCACCTGAAATTCCCGGAGCAGAAGCGGGTGTTTTCCATGATCCCCGCGCTGCACGATGCGGAGTTCGTCCGCTACGGCGTGATGCACCGCAATACCTTCCTCGATTCCCCGCGCCTGCTCGACCGCTATTACGCCGACCGGCGCGACCCGCTGGTCGCCTTTGCCGGGCAGATGACGGGCGTCGAGGGCTATGTCGAGTCGACGGCCTCCGGCTTCCTGGCCGGCTGCAGCATGGCGGCGAGGCTCAAGGGCGAGCCGCTTCCGGATTTCCCGCGCGAGACAGCCATCGGCGCGCTGGCGGCCTATATTTCGGATGAAAGCGTGACCGTGTTCCAGCCGATGAACGTCAACTTCGGCATTCTGACGCCGCTGGACCGCCGCGTCAAGGGCAAGGCCAACAAGAATCTCGCCATCGCACAGCGTTCGCTTGCGATCATCGATCAAATGACAGGGCAGGAGGGAACCGAATGAGAATACTCGTAGACGCCATGGGCGGCGACAACGCCCCGGATCAGATCGCGCTCGGTGCGATCCAGGCCGCGAAGGACTTTGGCTGCGAGACCGTACTGGTCGGCCGCGGCGAGGCCATTTTGCAGGCGCTCAAGGACCAGGGGATCGAGACGCTTCCCAAGGGCGTGGAGATCGCCAACGCCGACGACGTCGTCGATATGCACGACGACCCGGCGACGGTCGTGAAAAAGAAAAAGGATTCCTCCATGGTCGTCGGACTGACCATGCTCAAAGAGGGCGGCGGCGACGCGTTCGTCTCCGCCGGCTCGACGGGCGCGCTGCTCTCTGCGGCGACGCTGATCGTCCGGCGCGTCAAGGGCATCCGCCGCGCGGCCATGGGCCCGCAGATCCCGACGAAGACCGGCCGGGAGTGCGTCCTCATCGACTGCGGTGCAACGGCGGACTGCACGCCGGAGTTTCTGCTGCAGTTTGCCTTCATGGGCTCGTATTACGCGGAGGTCCTCGGGATCGAAAACCCGCGCGTGGCGCTTCTCAACATCGGCGCAGAGGACTCCAAGGGCGGCGAGCTGCAGAAGGCCGTTTACCCGCTGCTGAAGCAGGCGGGCGAGGCCGGGAAGATCAACTTCACTGGCAACATCGAAGCGCGTGACGTGCCGCTGGGCGGCGCGGACGTGGTCGTTTCCGACGGCTTCTCCGGCAATATCCTGCTCAAGGGGATCGAGGGCACGGCGCTTTTCATGGCCTCCATGATGAAGGACATGTTCAAGAAAAATCTGCTGACCAAGCTGGCCGCACTTTTGTGCATGGACGGCGTCAAGGCGTTCAAGAAGAAAATGGACTACCGCGAGACCGGCGGCACCGCGCTGATCGGCCTCAACAAGCCTGTCATCAAGGCGCACGGCTCGTCCGACGCGCTGGCCATCCGCAACGCCATCCGGCAGGCCATCGGCGCCGTCGAGGCGGACGTCGCCGGGACACTGGCAGCAAATATCGACCATATGGTCGTTCCAAAGGAGTATCAACATGCTGAGTGAACTGGAAGCCGGGCTGGGCTACACGTTCCGGGACAAGAGCATTCTCGAAAACGCGCTGACGCACAGCTCCTATGCCAATGAAAACCGGGAGCGCGGCCTGCATGACAACGAACGTCTGGAGTTTCTGGGCGATTCCATCCTGGGCTTTGTCGTGGCGGACTATCTGTACCGCAGCTTCCCGGACAAGCCCGAGGGCGAGCTGACCCGCATCCGCGCGGATCTGGTCTGCGAAAAGAATCTGGCCCGCGCGGCTGCAACCATCCGTCTGGGCAGCTTCCTGCTGCTCGGCCACGGCGAGGAGCACGGCGGCGGCCGCAAGCGCGACTCCATCGTCTCCGACGCTATGGAGTCCGTCATCGCGGCAAGCTATATGGACGGCGGCTTCTCCGCAGCCAAGGAGATCATCGACCGCCTGATCCTCTGCGATGTCCCGGCCGGAAAGCCGCATAATTTTGACTATAAGACCGCCCTGCAGGAGCTGGTGCAGCGCAAGAAGGATCAGGTCCTGCGCTACGAGCTCATCGGCGAGTCTGGCCCCGATCACGACAAGAAATTTGATGTCGAGGTCCTGCTCAACGGCAAGCCCTGCGGCAAGGGCACCGGCAGCAGCAAAAAACGCGCCGAGCAGGCCGCCGCCGCGGCCGCCATCGACGCGCTGTTCCCTGGAGAACTGTAAAAAACGAAACAAAACGGGCTGCCTGCCGGCAGCCCGTTCTTTTATGCGGTAATGCTCTTTTTCAGCTCCGCGATCTGCTCGCTGTGCATGCGGATGACGGACTTCAGAAAAGAGACCTCATCCTCCAGCTCTTCCACGCGGTTTTTGGGAGCCAGCGTCTCGAGCAAAAGCTGCTGGCCTTCTGCGAGGCGATTGATATTCGGTCCGATATCGCTCTCGAGAATGACCTTGAAAATATGGGCGATCTCCTGATAATCCTGATCTTCGAGCATAATAATTACCTCGGCTTCATCCGTATGTGAACCATTTGTCTGACTTCTATTATAGCGGACCTTGGCGGGCTGTCAAGCGTTTACACGATCGAGATCTGGCACATCCGCATGGCCTGCAGGGCGGTCTCGTGGCTCTGCGCGGTGACGCCGGCGCAGCAGTCCGCGCGCACGGACAGCGGGACCTCCGGCAGCGCGCCCTTGGTCATCATCGCGTTCGTGATGACGCAGATGTCGGTGCACAGACCGATGAATTCCACGCCCTCGAGTGCCGGAAGCGACCGCAGATACTCGATCAGGGCAGGGGAGCCGAAGCCGGGTTTGTCAAAGACCGGGGCGTCCGCAACGGCGAGCGCCGCGTCGATCTGCCAGCCGTCCGTGCCCTCCAGACAGTGCGGCACCGGCAGCTTCCGCCCCTCCTGCGTCGACAGATAGTCCGCGTGATGCGTGTCGCGCGTAAAGACGACCGTCTCGCCGTCCGCCCGCGCCTGCGCGAGCCGTGCCGCGACCTTCGGGACGATGGCAACGGCCTCTTTCGTGCCCAGCGCGCCGTCGATAAAATCCTTCTGCATGTCGATAATGGCAAGTACCTTCATATCCGTGCCTCCTTTTTTCTGAGTATAGCACAGATGCGCGCCGATTGCACAAAAAAATCTTGACAAAGAAAACTGGCTGCATTATACTCTAACTACTTCAAAAAATTTAATTAAAAATTTTTATGTAATCAAAGGAGGCCACGCATGCTTGGCGAGACGTTTGCGCAGCTGTTCCGAAAATACCGCCTGTTCTGCTACCGGAAGCTGTTTGCCGCCGTGCGGGAAAAGCCCGGCAGTCTCAGCGCGACAGAGGCGTTTTCCGCGGACATCATCCACCTGCTTGGCAGCCCGACCGTGTCCCAGTTTGCCGAGACCATCGGCATTTCTCAGCCGAACGCGACCTATAAGATCAACAATCTGGTCGCCAAGGGCTATGTGGAGAAGGTCCCCTCGCCCGGCGACCGGCGCGAGATCCGTCTCCAGCCTGCGGAAAAGCTCCGGAAGTACATGGAGCGCGGCGAGGGCGGATTCGGCTCAACCGGCAGATGAGTTTTTCTTTTTGTTGCGGAAGAATTTTATCACCCACCAGACTATCACGGCGGGGATGCAGCAGACGATGACAAGCACTATCTTATCCATAGGGATATAGTCATATATGCCGTCGCCGAGGATAGTGAAAAGTATGACGCGCGGCATTATTCCGCCGAGCGATATCAGCGCGTATTTCCAATACGGCAGCTTTGTTGCACCGAGGAAAAGGCTGACAAAATCGAT
>ERZ836877.5344-NODE-5344-length-12348-cov-2.635077_pt1 | contig 12348 bp, 12 predicted proteins | sample MGYA00519469_ERZ836877 | MGnify/ENA primary metagenome ERZ836877 (study PRJEB31850, sample SAMEA3708809) | human gut metagenome | biome: human gut; feature: human-associated habitat; material: faeces | place: China | collected 2014 ... | reverse complement strand
CCTTACTTAAGACAAACATGTTTCTCTCGGGATCCTCGGTGTTGTCTGGGTCAAAGCCCAGATATTTGTAATACAGTGCCGTCACGATATCCGTCGCGGACATGGGACCGCCGATGTGAACGTTGCCGGCATAGCGCGCGCTGCGTGCAATGTCTTTTCGAATTTCTCCGGCCTTTTTTATCAGATCCGGAACACTTTCCAAATGTACTTTCGCCATAATACTCCATCCTTTCTTTTTAAAAGCAAGAGAATACTATTGTTCTGTTTCATTCCGCACTTTTATTATAACTGCACAAAAATCGGATTTCAAATTCAAAAAATCTATACGCTGTATATAGCCAAAAGGAATGGGGCACCCCATTCCTTTGTATAAATATTCTTATTATAGTTCTGAAACCTTCTCGCTTAAGAGATGCACGAACCGCTGCTCCGGGATGGTCAGCTCTTCGTCTTCCCGCTTGACCCATGCCAGATGATTGACCATGGGATAGGTCGTGCCGTCGTCCCGCACCAACGGTATCACATGGATATCGCCCTCCTTTTCCAGAAGTCCCTTCACCCACTTGGGAATGTAGAGGAGCGCCCCGGCCTCCCGCATAAAATATAGGCAGGCGCTGATGGTATTGCAGCAGATCAGCTGCTCATTATCCACGGATTCCTTCAGGTTGCCCAGATACATTTTCCGGATCATCTGCTCGTCCATATCCAGGGCCACATGGAGGTATTCGGACGCCTCCGAGCAGCACACCTCCGTCCGGTCATAAAAGGGGGAACGGGGCGCCATGCACACATAGACACCGGAATGCGCCATCTCATGAACCTCCAGGGCGTTCTTCTTCATCTCATTGTCAAACTCCTTCCGGTCGGAATCAGTCAAAATCAGGATGCCCACATCCGCCGTCCGGTTTTTCAGGCGCTTCAGCACTGTGCCCCGGTCCACCTCCGCCATCATCACGTTGATCATCATCTGATTTTCCCGGCAGACCTCTTCCAGCAGGTCGTAAAGGAAATCAAACTGCTGACTGGCCACGCACAGGCGCTGCACCGGCACAGTCGCCTTTTTTCCGAAGGTATCCTCCAGCCTCCGCCTGGAATCAATCACATCCCGCGCGTATTCCAGAAACTCACTGCCTCTGGCTGTCATCCGCACTCCCTTGGGCGTCCGTTCCAGAAGGCGGATATCGTATTCCGCCTCCAGATTGGCAATGGCCTTGGTCAGACTGGGCTGGCTCACATACAGCTCCTGGGCCGCTTTTGTGATGGAGCCGCACTCCGCAATCTTGATAAAATATTCCAACTGAACTAATCGCATGCTGTCCTACCTCCGGTATCTTTTGTGCAATTTTCACATTTTTCTTTTCAGTCATAACCAAAAAAGAATGCAAAACACATATAAAAGATGTATTAGCTTATTCACTATTGTTATGATAGCCTAAGTTATAAGAGAAAAGCAAGAGCTATTGTGTAATTTTTTCACAAAAACATTTGCGCACAGTGAACCGCATTTTTGAACCGTCATTGTGCCGGGGCTGCGTTGTCCGCAGGCGCTTGCCCACTGTAAAAGGGGAAGGAGAATAAAATACTTATGGAAAACAAACAAAAGGAGCAGACCTATTACCATGGCGCTGAATCCATCAAACGGCAGGTGGCCTTCGCGCTGGGCGGCGCTCCCATGAATCTGTGCTGGGTCATTGTAAGCTCTTATCTGATGTTCTTTCTGACGGACGTGGCTATGGTGCCCATGGTGGCTGTATCCACCCTGTTTCTTGCTGTCCGTGCCTTTGACGCCATCAACGACCCGCTCATCGGCCTTCTGGCCGACAATACCAAATCCCGCTGGGGCCGCTACCGTCCGTGGATGATGAGCGGCGCGATTCTTCTGGTTCCGACCGTGACCCTGCTCTTCTGGGCGCACCCCACCTGGAGCACCTCCGCCAGAACCGCTTACGCCTGCATCCTCTATGTGCTGGCTGTAATCTTCGCCACCATGTGGGATATCCCCTACGGCGCGCTGAACTCCTGCGTAACGCCCTACGCCAACGAGCGTTCCAAGTTCGCCAGCAACCGTATCCTGGTGTCCTCTCTGGCTTCCGCTCTGGCCAGCGGCCTGGTTCTGCCCCTGATGAATAAATTCGGCGGCGCAGGCGGCGATGTGGTCGGCGGCTATGTGAAGGCCGTTCTTGCCATCACCATCTTTGCGATTCCGCTTGCATTTATCTGCTGTAAGGGAACCAAAGAGGTGGTTTATCCGCCCGCAAGCCAGAAGATCGAATTCAGCAAGCTGGTGCGCGACATCGTGAAGAATCCGCCCCTGCTTATCATTCTGGTCAGCTTCTTTACCTACGGCTTCCTGAACTACGGCCGTAGCACAGTAGCCACCTACTACTTCAGCTACAACTGGAATAACGGCGCTCTTGCCAGCGTATACTTCTCTCTGGCAGGTATTCTTTCCGGACTGGCAGCTTTCTTTGGTTTCTACCTTCTGAAGGTATTTAAGGAGAAAAATTACACCTGTATCTTCGGCTATGCCCTGATGGTCATCAGCAACCTGATCGTATTCTTCTCCAGCCCTGAGTCCATGAGCTCCGGCACCATGATGTTCCTGATGTGCGTCAGCAACGCGGCCAACGGTCTCGTGACCGGTCTCATCTACGGCATGGTTCCCGACACCGTAGAGTACGGTCAGTGGAAGAGCGGTATCCGTACCGACGGATTTATCTACGCAAGCACCAGCCTTTCCATGAAGCTGGGCGGCGCGGTAGGTCCCTTCCTTCTGGGTATCCTCCTGAACGCAGCAGGCTATGTTCCCAATGTGGCGCAGACCGAGAGCTCCCTGCACATGATCAACATCTGTATGAACATGATGCCGGTGGTTCTCTCCGGAATCGCTATCATCCTGCTGCTCTGCTACAAGCTGGATCGCAAACAGCATGCCATCATCCTCGAGGAGCTGGCAGCACAGAACGGCGACAACTGATTTTCCATTTCATTTTGACACGACAAAGGGGCTGCATGCACACAGCCCCTTTTTTGCCTTCCGGCACTTCTATTCTTTTTCCACATACACGATTCCAAAAGCCCCCGGCCCGATATGGGTGCCGATGGCCGCGCCCAGCTGCAGTCGCTCCCTGGTGCCGATGCCGTGGTTTTCCAGCTTCTCCTCAAACAGCTCACAATTCTCTGTTCCGCTGGTGAACACCGAATACCTGGGAAATGTGTCATCCACCGGATGCTCCTCCAGCCATTTCAGCATAAAGCTGATGGCCTTGTTCCGGCCGATAGTCTTGCCGATGACGCCCACGCCGCCCTCTTCCGTCAGGGTGATAAGAGGCTTCAGTCTGGCCAGCTCTCCCAGCATGGCTGCCGCCTTGCCGATGCGTCCGCCCTTTTGCAGGAACTCCAGGGTATCCATCATGGCAATGACGTGAACCCGGGACTTAAAGCTTTCTGTCAGCTTTGCCACCTCCGCGGCGCTCTTTCCCTCTTTCACGAGCCCTGCCGCGTAGTCGGCCAGCACCTGGATGACGCCGGTGGCCGTCAGGGAATCAATGAGATAAATGCCGTCATACTCTGCCATCTGACGGGCCAGCACGGCGCTCTGATAAGTTCCGCTTAAGGCCGAAGACAGCAAAATGGCCACAACCTGGTCGCCCTTTTGTTTTGCCTCCTCAAAAATATCCAGGAAGATCTGGGGCGAGGGCTGGGAGGTCTGGGGAAATTCCCCGCTATTTATCAGCAAGTCGTAGAACTCGTCCTTGGTCAGGTCCACGCCGTCCTCATATTCCTTTCCGCCCAGGGAAATGCCGATTGGCACAAACAAAAATCCTTTTTCTTCCGCTTCCTTCTTCGTCAGATCCGAAGAAGAATCCACCAATATCTTTATCATTTGATTACCTCGTCTGCCATTTTCGCAATCAGATGGAAGAGCTTCACAATCTCCTCGGAATGCTCCCAGCCAATCCGATCCATAAGCTCATCCACAAAATTCAGAAGCCGCTCGTGCTCCTTTTCATAGACGTCCGCCCGCTCCATTCGGAAACTCACGTAAACCTGCCGCTTATCCTTCTCCGAACGGGTCCGTTCAATCAATCCCTTTTTCTCCAGGCTGTTCAGGGTCCGGTTCATCTGGGATTTCAGTATCTTCGTCTCCCCGCACAGATCCGTAGCCGTAAGCTCCCGCGGCGCTTTGCGCTTCTGGTTCCAATACAAGATGCTGCAAATCAGAAACTCATTATAGGGCAGCCCAGACACCACCCGCTCATTGTTGATGGCCAGCGACAGCTGCATCCAGACTCTCAAAATCTCCTCTCGGGTCGCTTCCATGTGAAGTTCCTCCTCTCTGTGTTCTTTTTAGTTCATAATGTGAATAGTTCACATGGTATACTATTTTTCATGGCATGTCAAGACCTGATTTTCCAAAACAGCATAGAAAAAAGACGCCGACAATCTCCGTCAGCGTCCTTTTTCTTTTGTTTTAAGCCCAAAACTCGATTAATCCAAATCTTCCCCATTGGAGGCAATCACTTTTTTGTACCAATAAAAAGAGTCCTTCCGGGACCGGATCTGAGTGCCCTTGCCCTGGTCATCGCAGTCCACATAGATGAAGCCGTAACGCTTCTTCATTTCCCCGGTGGAGACACTGACCAGATCGATGCAGCCCCAGGCCGTATAGCCAATCAAATCCACGCCCTCGTCCACGGCCTTCCGCATCTCCGTAATGTGGTCCCGCAGGTATGCAATCCGATAGGGATCATGAACCGAGCCGTCCTCCTCCATCCGATCCACGCAGCCGATTCCATTTTCGGTAATCATTACCGGAACCCGGTAGCGGTCATAGACCTTCAGAAGGGTATAGCGCAGTCCCACCGGATCGATGGGCCAGTTCCACTCAGTCTCCTTCAGATAGGGATTCTTGATGCCGCCCATGATATTTCCGCTGGTCTGATCCTCGAAGGTCAAGGTGCTTTCCGAGATGCTCTGGTAATAGGAAAAGGTGTAATAATCGCACACGCCCTCCTTCAGGATGGCCTTTTCCTCCTCGGACAGCCCAATCTGAATCCCCTCTTTTTCAAACCGGTTCAGGGTATAGAAGGGATATTCGCCCTTCAGCATCACGTCCGCACAGGTATTGTTGAAATACAGGTCGTCCTCCAGCACCAGCAGCACATCGTCCGGATGGCAGGTGCGGGGATAGCGGGTAATGTGACAGATCATGGTGCCGAAGTGAAACGCCGGATTGATCTCCCGTCCCGCAATGACCGCCTTCGCCGAAGCAATCATCATATTGTTTAAAGCGTTCATCCGCGCTTCCGGCCGATCCGCCTGCTCGGTAAAATAGACGGATTGTTCGTCCAGCATAGCTCCCTGTCCCAGCGAGCTCATAGGCAGAAAAATGTCATTGATTTCGTTGAAGGGAATCCAGTAGCGTACATAATCCTTATAGCGTTCAAACAGCGTCACCGCGTATTTTACATACAAATCAATGGCCTTTTTGTTGGGCCAGCCGCCGTACCTGGTTCCCAGCGCCAGCGGAATATCCCCATGGGAAATGGTGACCACCGGCTCGATTCCATATTTCTGAAGCTCCTGAAAGACGCCGTCGTAAAATGCCAGCCCCTCCTCGTTTGGCGTCTCATTATCGGCGTCCGGAAAAATCCGGGACCAGCTGATGGACATCCGATAGGCCTTAAAACCCATTTCCGCAAACAGGGCAATGTCTTCCTTGTAGTGATGATAATGATCGATCGCCTGATGGGAGGGATAATAATACTGCGGATCCAGGTCCAGCGAAATGCGTCTGGGCTGCGTGTGGGAACCCACGGTCACCACGTCGGCCACGCTGACGCCCTTCCCTCCCTCCCGGTAAGCGCCCTCCACCTGGTTGGCCGCCGTAGCGCCGCCCCAGAGGAAATCCTTTCGAAATGATTTCATAACCGTTTCTCCTTCTGTCTTATTCCTCAAACTTTAACAGGCTCATGGCAATCCAGGTCACCACCATGGAGATACCCACGCCCAGTAGATACATAGGGAAGGTCTCCGTCATGGCCAGCACGATGGTTCCAAAGGGCACGAAACCGAAGGACAGATACTGCACCGTAAACATACCCATAACGATTCCGCCTGCCGCGCCGCCGATGATGGTAGCGTACAGCGCCTTCTTATACTTCATAATCAGACCGAACATAACCGGCTCTGTGACGCCGATCAAAGCGGTGATACCGGTGGACAGTCCCAGGGACTTGGTGTTCTGATTCTTTGCCTTCCAGTAGATGTAGAGGGCGCATACCGCCATGGCCGCGTTGGAGCATGCGGTACAGGGGTAGATAAAGTCGTAACCCAAAGTCGCCAGATTCTGCACGGTAATCGGGGACATGGCCACCTGCATACCAGTCATCAGCATAAAGGGATACAGACCTGCGCACAGCGCGCCGCCTACCGGTCCCAGGGTCTGATACAGCCACAGAATGCCCTCTGCCACAAAGGTACCTACCCAGTTACCGATGGGCGCCAACACAAGCCAGCCTGCCACTGCGGATACCAGCACGGATACCAGCGGCGTTACGATAATATCAATCATCTTCGGTACGACCCGCTTGCAGAGCCGCTCCACATGGGACTGGAAATACACAGTCAGAATGGCCGGAATGACCGTGGAGGAATAGCCTGCATAGGTAATCGGGATAAAGCCAAATAATTTAATCGTCGTGCCTGCCATTCCCGCGAAAGCCGGATGCATCAGAATCGCCGCTGTGGTAGCCGCCAGATAGGGATTGCATTTAAACCGCTTTCCTGCGGAGAAGGCCACCAGAATCGGCAGGAAATAAAAGGCCGCCTGGGAGCAGGTGAAGAAAAAGGTGTAGGTGTCTGTGGTGGAGTCAAGCCATCCCAGGGACTGTACCGAATACAGCAGGCCCTGCAGCAGACCGCAGGCCACAATGGCCGGAATGAAGGGCGCGAATATGGAGGACAGGGTCTCCATAAATACTCCCAGCAGATCCTTGATGCCCCGCTTTTCCTTCACGTCGCCGTCCAGATTTTCGTCGATGGCCTCTTCCTTCTGGAAGCCGCCTTTTTCGCAGACCGCGTCATAGATATCGTTGACCTCATTTCCCACGATAATCTGCAACTGTCCGTTGCTCCACTTGGTTCCAAATACGCCGGGAAGCTTTTCAAGCTCCGGCACATTCACCCGATCCCGATCCTTCAGGGTAAAGCGCAGTCTCGTCACACAATGGGTAAAAAAGCTTACATTTTCCTTTCCGCCAATCAGCGTAATAATCTGACCGGACAGCTCTTCATAATTTTTTGCCATAGTATCTCTCCTTCTGTCTGTTTCTTGTTTTTGTGTATCTTACAGGCAGGATACCGCGCGCCAGCATCCTGCATGGTTCCGTAAATAAGTTATTGATTTTTAAACTCTTCCTTCGTATAAAGTCGGTTCACATGCACCATCAGGTACAGCAGCTCATCCTCCGAGCAGGGTTCCTGAAAAATGCACTGGAGATATTTATCAATCTTCGCCACGCAGGCGTCGGCCTCCGGGTAGATTTTCTTCATTTCCAGATAGAGCTCCCGGTTGCTGTCCTGGAACTGCTCTCCCTTTTTTCTTCGCTGTACAAAGTATTTCAGATGATTTTTGAAACGGAAATAGTTAAAACTGCTCCGGTCAATCTGCATCTGGAAGCTTGACTCCACCAGATCCGTTACATCACGGATCACGTGCTCCAGAAGCTTCTCTCCCTGCGCTTCCTGCTGCAGGTTTTCCGATGCATTGATCAGATGCATCACAATGCTGGTCACCTCTCCCGGCTCCAGCTCCACACGCATTTTCTGATTCACATGTTTGATGAACCATTTCGCTACCTTTGTGAACTCCGGATACTCGTATTCCAGCTCATAGGAGTAGGGAAGCGCAAGATAGATTCCCTTCCGGTAACGCTCGATGGAAAAATGTATGTGATCCGCCAGAATAAACACCAGATTGGGATTCAGCGGCATATTCAGTTTTCCCTTGGCTATCTCCAGAAGCTTCGACACCAGCGTAAAGATATGTTCCGGGATTTCATTTAAAAGCCCCACATATTTGGGATCGATATCGTAATAGGTCCGATCTATCCGAGATAAATCCGTCAGCTCATAAGAGCCGTCCGCAAACCCGATTCCCTTTCCGAAAACAACTACCTCGCGATTGGCCTGATCCCTTCCTATCGCCACATTGTTGTTTATTTTTTTTACTATTTTCACACAAACACCTCGTATCTCTCACCTTTCCCCGCACCGGTCTAATCCAGTGTCATCAGGGGCTCTCCCATGGCAACGGGCTTCCCGTAACAGGACGCGTCCGGGCTTCCGCTGTATCCTTCCGTGAAAATCACCATAATGGTCATATCCAGACCCTTTTTCTTCATCAGGGCCCCGTCAAACTCAATGAGCGGATCTCCGCAACGCACCCGGTCTCCCTTTGACACCAGGCACTCGAAGCCCTCTCCCTGAAGCTCCACTGTATCGATGCCGATATGAATCAGGACCTCCACGCCTTTATCCGTCCGGATTCCCACCGCGTGGCCGGTGGTCGGCAGCATCACAACCTTTCCGGCCACCGGCGCGGACACCAGCTCCTCCGCCGGTTCCACCGCAAAGCCGTCGCCCAGCATTTTGGAGGCGAATACGCTGTCCTTCACCTGTTCCAGAGGAATACAGACTCCATTTACCGGCGATACCACCTCTGTTTTTTTCTTCAGCCATCTGTCAAACATCTTCTGTTCCCCTTCTCCTGTCTTTTCCTCATTGTCATCCTTATTTTTCCAATAAAAAAACTCTCATAGCACACCACATCAGGTAATGCCTCAGAGAGTTACAATCCTTACGAAATATATCTTTTAAGTTGTATATAGAATATCATATTTGCGTCTGAATTTCAAGTGTATTTTAAAAATCCCGGAGCTTTTCGCCCCGGGATTTTCACAGGTAAATCCATTTATTTTTCTATTTTATCACTGAAAATCGATATCCGGTCTTCGTCCGGTATACCTCTCCCGCCTTTACGATGGGACTCTGAAAATTCTCATGATGGCAGGCGTCCGGGAAGTACTGGGACTCAAAACAGATGGCGCTGCGTCTTCCATAGGTGCGTCCCTCCTTGCCGCCCTTCTCATTCTCCAGAAAGTTGGCAGAATAAAGCTGGATACCCGGCAGATCCGTGGAGACCTCCATGCAGATACCACTCTTCTGGGAAATGAGTTTTCCGCACAGTGCGTACTTTCCTTCGTTCTTCAGCACATAGTTGTGGTCGTAACCGCCGGCCTGCTTCAGAGGCTCGTAGTCCGCATCGATACGCTCGCCGATCATATGCTCCGTCCGGAAATCCATAGGGGTTCCCGTCACATCCCGAATCTCTCCGGTAGGAATCAGACCTGCGTGTAAAGGCGTCTGCGTCCAGCCATACCTTCTGCTCCAGCACCGAATCAGACTCCTGACCGTCCAGATTAAAGTAGGAATGATTGGTCAGGTTAAAGATGGTATCCCGGTCTGCCTTACCTTCATAAGCAATCTGCAGCTCACCGCCATCCGTCAGTGTGTAGGATACGGTGATATCCGCATTGCCCGGATACCCCTGATCCCCATCGGGACTATGTAGGGAAAACTCTACCTTATTGTCGTCAGCGATGATCGCTTTCCACATTCTGGTAAAATACATATCCGGGCCGCTGTGCAGGTTGTTCTCGCCATTATTTTTCACAAGTGTGTAATCCTTGCCCGCAATGGTGATAACGGCCCCTCCGATACGGTTGGCATTCCGGCCCACGACAGCTCCCAGATCCGGTCCGTTGACCTCATAGCCCGCTACATCTTCATAGCCCCAGACCACATCACGGAGCGTGCCGTCCTTATCCGGCACGTGAAGCTCCGCCAGTACCGCGCCCAGGTTCAGGACAGCCGCCTTCATGCCTTTTCCATTTTCCAGTATGTATTTCTTTACCTTCTGTCCGTCCTTCGTGGTGCCGAATTCTTCTACCCGAATGCTCATACTTTACCCCTTTTCATTCTTTAGTCTTTTTTGGTTCCTTTTAAATACAGATACCAGTATACGATGCCGATAGCTGCTCCGCCGATAAGGTTGCCCAGAGTTACCGGCAGCAGATTCTTCGTCAGCGCCGCGCCCAGATTCACAGCTGTGTTACCCACGCCGTAGATAGAATTACTGAAGATGCCTACCATCAGATAGTACATATTCGCAATGCTGTGCTCGAAGCCGGCCATAACGAAGATCATAATCGGAAAATAAAGTCCCGCAATCTTGCTGGCTACGGTCTTACCCGCAAAGGACATCCAGACAGCCAGACATACCATCATGTTGCAGACGATGCCGCGGAATACAGCGTCGCCGAAGCTTAAAGCCACCTTGCCTGCCGCCACAGACATCACCACATCCAGAAGTCCCTTGTCAAGCAGAGACGGGCTGTGTCCGAAAGCTACCAGAAAAGCCAGGAGCGAAGAGCCTGCGAAGTTACCAAGGTATACGAAAACCCAGTTTTTCAGAACGCCGGAGAATTTCACTTCTCCCTCCAGAAGCGGAATAACCAACAGACAGTTGCCGGTGAAAAGCTCGCTTCCCGCAATCAGTACAAGAGCCAGTCCCGCCGAACATGCAGGCGCCAACCAACTTGCCCAGAGCTCCGCCGATGGTCGCCGTTGCCATCTCATAGGCGATACCGCCGATACCGATGAAGATACCGGCCATAATGCCAAGGATAAACAGCTTGAGCGGCGGTGTATTCACCTTTCCTTTTCCGATTCCCACATAATTTTTTGCAATTTCCGCAGGTGTGTTCATGAAACAAAACCTCCTTTTTTATTTGTTAAAATTATAACGTTCTCGTAAAGGTATGACCATCGTACAATGTGTATGAATGAAGTCTGCTTTGTATGTCTATTTCACATGCTCATGCGTAAACAGATGATCCTGACAATACTCATAATTGCCGTTGCACTTAGAGCAGTACCGGAATACCAGATCGTCGCCGTCCTTCTCCGTCCTGCCACAGACTGCGCATCTGTGAACGCTGGCCCGTTTCTCGCCCTGCTGCACGCTCCGGTTATATACCTGTCTTCTGTGTACCTCCTTCGGGGAGTACCGACGCATGGTTTTCATACTGAAGAAGAAAATCAGGAAGTTGCCAAGGGACACCAGAGCCATGACCGCATAAGCCGGATGGGCGATGATGCCTGCCTGATACAGAGTCAGAAGCGTCTGAACCGAAAGATACGGTGCTGCAAATCCCGCCACGATAGTTACGCCAAAGTACACCGCATTGATGATACCAAGCCATTTCGCCTTAATCGGAATGATAAAAAACAGCAGGAACTGCATGTTCGGATAAGTGGCCGCAAAAGCGAAAAACAGCGAATAGTTCAGATAATAGGTGCCGAACATGGGGCCAATATTCGCACCGAACACGTAACAGCTTAAGAAAGCTGCCACCACATGAAGCAGCATACCTGTCAGCAGATACAGGTTAAAGCGAAACGCCCCCCACTGCATCTCCAGCACCTTGCCGATGGAATAATACAGGTACATGCTGATCAGGAAGAAAAACAGCCCTGTGGAAGGTGGGTAAATGATAAAGGTCACGATTCTCCAGATCTGGCCGTGCAGGATGGCGGTGGGATCGAGAGACAGGTATCCGGTATAGAAATCGGGCGCCACCACATTAATCACATACCCCAGCGCATAAAGAATAATCACATAATACATCAGATTGTGAATCGCGTAGCGGCCAAATTTTTTCTCCAGCTTGTCTATCCAGTTCATAAAAATAATTCATCCTTTCCTATCAAAAATGTCTGTGACACAAGATTTCCGGGCCGTGGAAACTGTATTTCCACGAATCCCGGAAACATTTTCAGATAATTTTATTATAGGCGGGAAGCCCTGTTTGTCAACCGGAGGCAATGGTCTTTCCTTCTCCCCTCTCTTTTTCCGGAGGCACCTGCCGCGGACGCCGACGCAGGGGAATACACACCTCGTCCCCAACCTGCAGGTTGTAGACATTGATGTAGGGATTGACGTAAAGAAGCGCCCCGAGAGGCACCCGGTAACGGCGGCTTAAGGCATAGAGAGTGTCCCCTTTTTCGACCGTATGCAGAAATCCCATGCATTTTTCCATAAAATCCGGTTCCTTTTCTTCCGCGGTTCCATCCCGGCACCTATTCTCGACGGCGAGCAATGTCGTGCCGGACGGCAGAAAGCGCAGCGAACCGAGCTTGCGCTCCGGCAGCGTGATTCCCGACGCGAGCTTTTTGTTGAAGAGGTTGAAACCGATCAGGCGGCTGGAGTTGGGGCCGTCC
>ERZ836877.5341-NODE-5341-length-12349-cov-8.661705_pt1 | contig 12349 bp, 9 predicted proteins | sample MGYA00519469_ERZ836877 | MGnify/ENA primary metagenome ERZ836877 (study PRJEB31850, sample SAMEA3708809) | human gut metagenome | biome: human gut; feature: human-associated habitat; material: faeces | place: China | collected 2014 ... | reverse complement strand
CCGCTGAGGATCAGGTCATCTCCGCTGCTTCCTGCACCACCAACTGCCTGGCTCCCATGGCTAACACCCTGAACAAGACCTACCCCATCGTTTCCGGTATCATGACCACTGTTCATGCTTACACCGGCGACCAGATGATCCTGGATGGTCCTCAGCGCAAGGGCGATCTGCGCCGTGCTCGTGCTGGTGCTCAGAACATCGTTCCCAACACCACCGGCGCTGCTAAGGCAATCGGCCTGGTCATCCCTGAGCTGAACGGCAAGCTGATCGGCTCTGCTCAGCGTGTGCCCGTTCCCACCGGTTCTACCACCATCTTGGTTGCCGTTGTCAAGGGTAAGGACGTTACCGTTGAGTCCATCAACGCTGCCATGAAGGCTGCTACTTCTGAGTCCTTCGGCTACAACGAGGACCAGATCGTTTCTTCCGACGTCATCGGCATGCGTTACGGCTCTCTGTTCGACGCTACCCAGACCATGGTCGCTAAGATCGACGACGACACCTATCAGGTTCAGGTCGTGTCTTGGTACGACAACGAGAACTCCTACACCTCTCAGATGGTCCGTACCATCAAGTACTTCGCTGAGAACTGCTAATGACGTTCCGTCGTTAAAAATCGCCTGATTTGTCTGCCAGAGTTTGTCTTGTTCAACTACGAACAAGCCTGACTAGGTACGACAACCATATCTAGGAATTTTTCGCCCTTCTTTTTTGTGGTCCGCCGCAAAAGGAAGGGTGTTTTTTTATGTGTTTGAAAGAGCTTCGGGACGAATTTTTGTATGACTGTGAATGCCGTCACCTGGCAAAGGGGTCTCTGCGGAATTATCGGGCATCTACCCGGTTCTTGCTGGAATTTCTGGAACGGAAGCAGATCACGGAACTGGAGAATGTGCGCCCACGGCACCTTCGGGACTTGATGAAGGAAAAGCAGGATGCAGGCAATACGCCCCGGTACATCAACGACCTGCTGAAGGTCTGGCGCACTTGGTTCAATTATCTGGTGGAGGAGGGCTATTTGGAAGAGCGAGATAACCCGGCCAAAAAGGTAAAGCCACTGCGGCAGCCCCGGACCATCATTGATACCTTTACCGCAGCAGAAATGAAGCGGATGATCCAGTTTTACGACGGAAAGGACTTTCTGGAGGTGCGGAACAAGACCATCATCATGCTGCTGTTTGACACAGGGATGCGCTGTAACGAGATGATCCTGATGGAGCCCGAGGACATCAAACCGGATTACATTCTGGTGAAGCATGGCAAGGGCGGCAAGGAGCGTGTGGTACCGAAATCTCCGGCACTGTCCAAGCAGCTCATCAAATACTGTGCGCTCCGGGATGGCTACCGGAAAGAATGCCCCACCTGCCACAGAAATCTTTTCCTCAGCAAAACAGGCAAGCCCCTCACGGATGAAGCAGTTGCTCGGATGCTGAAGCACGCTGCAGAGGAAGTGGGAGTCTCCTCCTCGGTACGGGTCAGCCCCCACACCTGCCGCCATACCTTCGCTCAAATGCAGCTGAAGAACGGCCTGGACCTGTACAGTGTCTCTCGCCTGATGGGGCACGTCAATATCATGATTACCCAGCGGTATCTGTTGGGCATCAAGGATAAGGACATTGTGGACCGGGGCACCCAGACCAGCCCCTTGATGAACCTGTAAAAGAATAGAAGATCGTGTGAATAGGAGCAGTTCCGCCGGGTGGTGGGGCTGTTTTTTTGTTTAAACATTGTTAATTCGATTATGTAAGAGAAAACAACAGAAAGCAGAAAATGCAATTGACGTCAAATGACGTATACACAATGAAAAAACGAAAATATAAAGAAGTGCTGAACGGAGTCAATATCTGTTTATGAATAGAAACATTATGACTTGAGAAATAATGAACAAAATAGACGATGATGTGAAGAAAATGTTCATACCAAAGAAAAGCTGTGGAACGCATATATATTATATAATAATGTACTCATATTTTTATAATAAGGTGAGGTGAATGACTTTGACAAAGAATGGGCGCAAAACTTCGTGATTTTTTACTGATTTAGAATTCAGAAATCCTAATACGAAAAGCAACATTTTGGATTCAACAGGATAGATTCAAATGACTGAGGAAAGTGCAGGAGTGGAAATCGAGAGCTTTGACAACAGTAGTATACGGAAATTGGGTTGGGCACAATAGCGGAGTTGATCCCAATAATACGATATAACCAGTAAGCTAATATGTTGTAGATTGGGCTGCTGATATGAAACGTGACGATAAAACTGAATACCTAGTGTTTTGATATGATATGCCACGGATTACGGGGGCAGAATAAACCAATAAAATTACATAACCAGTATTTTGGTAGGCTGATTGTGTGGGTGGCAGAAGGGAGCGAGCAGCTCTTGACAGTTTTAACGACCTATGATATGGTGTTTATGTGGACGCAAACACGGCTAGGAGGCTCTACATCGGATTTTTACTGCCTGAGCAGTGATTTACGGTGAGAATCTGGAAAATGATCCAGAAGTGCCTTGTAGCCAGTCTGGTGGACTTTTTTCAAAAAACCACTGGACAAATCCTTCGAGGTGTGATATGCTTGTGCACCCACGGAGGAGAGCACAGCCGGCAAGCCCCGGACGAGCTCGACATCCCGACAAGCGTGCCCTGTGTGTGGGGGCGGTGACCGAGGCGACTCGCAAACTGACCCTGAACGGCGGAGCAGACGGCTCCTCTGTGAAAGTGGGGTGAAGTACCTTGAAAACTGAACATCGTCAAAAATTTATTTGGACAAGGAGGAATGTGAACATGGAAAAAAATGACATTTTCAATACGAATCTGCTGCAGTTGCCCATGAAGGCACAGGTGGCTGACGAGGGGGCGGTACAGGATACTGCACTCGCTGCAGAGCCCACAGCCCCTGCCATGAGAGAGGGGAGTGTGCTGGATGTGCTGGCCCAGGACGGAGGAGTGCTCCGGCGGCTGAGCAACGTGACGCCTAAAAAATGCGAGAAGCTGGCCTCCGGGTTCCTGCACCGTGGCGAAATCACGCTGCTTTGCGGTGATGGAGGCGTAGGCAAGGGGCAGTTCGTGGCGCAGATTGCAAAGTCGCTGACGACGGGCGAGGCCACAGAGTTTTTCCCCCAGGCACCTGAAGGGACGGGCAACATTGTGATCTTGGCAGGCGAGGACCCTATCGACACGGTGCTGTGCCCACGGATGGATGCCGCAGGGGCGGATCTGAACAAGGTTGCTGTGATCGCTCCCGATACATACTACGAGGAGATGCATAAGATGCCGCAGCTTGGGGACCCGGACCTGATGAATTGGATCGCCGCAGGGGACCCACTGTTGCTGGTCATCGACCCGTTTCAGGCGTTTTTACCAGATTCTGTAAATCTAAACAATCGTCAGCAGATCCGGAATTTGCTTCAGCTGTTGCGGATGCAGGCGCAGCAGCACGGGTTTGCGATCCTGCTGGTGACCCATACCAACAAAAATCCAGGTGCGTGTGGGCGCAAACGCCTCAATGGCTCGGGCGAGCTTTGGGATACTGCCCGCAATGTGCTGATCATGGGTCATGCAAAGAACGGCAACAAGATCTATGTCTCTCACGAGAAGAGCAGCTATGATGCCCCGGCAGACACGATCCTTTTTACCACGGAGACGGTGACGGTCAAGGGGGTTGAGACGGCAAGGGCAAAATTTGACTCGACCTCGGATTGGAAGGATGAGGATTTTTGCCGGGAAAAGCCGGATCGGGCGGCTCCGAAGTATGCAGGTGTTCAGAGCAGGATCCTGGCCATGCTGAATGCCGCCCCGGACAAGTGCATGGTCAGCAAGGAACTGCAAAGGCTGGTTCAGGAGGAAACTGGATGCAGTGACAGCACCTATAACCATGCTCGCAGTGATCTGAGCCGTGTGGGGATCGTCAAAAACATTCGGCAAAAGACGTTAGAGGGCGGCTGCTGCTGGGTTACGGGCCTTGAACAGGGTGCTGCGGTGGCATAACGGTTGCAAGATTGCAAAGTTGGATAAAAACAGCGATGCAAAGAACATAAACGGGCACTGCAACCTTGCAAGGCTGTGGTACTTTGCAAGGAAAAGGCCGTTGTATGGGGGCAGAAAGGAGGAGATGGTATGTGGTGCTGGAGCCTGCTTAAAATCCCATAGACCCGATAGGTGATCGGCTGGACGGCTTCCCGGGTCACTGGGGGTAGGCGGCTAGACCGTCTCAAAATACAATAAAGGAGGGATTACAGGATGGATAGCTCATAGGGCCTGGGCCGTGTATCGCCTGAAAAAACAATGGTAAAAAATAATGGAGGCATTCTATGCTAAAGATTTTTGACAACTACTATCTGGACGCAAGCAGTGTGTGCTATATGCTGAAAAAAGCTCATGTGAAAGGTGACGGCAAGGTGGAGTACGATGTCTGTACCTACCACACCAGGCTGGAGGAGGCGTTGGCGGAAGCTGTGCGGCGTGGGCTCCGAGAAGGGGTCGCAGGCGAGAAGCTGACGGAGTGGGAGCAGCTGTGCGGCGAATTCCGGCGGCTGAAGAGTGAGGTCCAGGGGCTGCTGGAGTCTATCAGCCCTGCAGACAAGGCTCTGGACCTGGCTCTGAAGAACGGAAACAATTGTGCATAAATAGGAGGGACTATATGCTGGAACTTTACTTTAATGATGGAAATTTTCTGCCCGAGAGCCGTGAAGAGGAGCAGTCCGCAGAGACGGTGCTCAACATCATGTTGGCTGGAAAAACGACCGACACGGAGATGTGCATCTGGCCCTGTTTTTACCATGCGCCCATGTGCAAGGGGGTGCTGATCAATCTGGACGACGGCACAACGCTGCGGATCAAGCCTTTCTTGAATAAGAAGGGAGAGCCGGAGCTGCTGATCGGATGTGTGACAGAGGAGACTGTCGGGGAGGTGTACCAGAGGGTCTCGAATTATGACTAAGGCGAGCATCGCACCGGAAATAAGCCTGCATTCGAAAACGATATTTAATGAAAAGGAGCTATAAAATGGTTGAAAATAACGTGAAAGAGAACCTGTTTGACGATGAGGAGGACATCTATGTGAACCTGAATGATCTGGTGAACCTCAGAGAGTCGGCGGAACTCAGGGAAGCTGCAAACGCATTTGAGAGCTATCTGGTAAACTATGCACAGGTAGCACATATGCCGCAGAGGGTCCTGTCGGATATCTGCCGTCTGTCTGTAGAAGCAGCACACAGGGGAATGGAATTTTGCTTTATGAAGGGGTTTGAGCTGGGCTGCCGTGTAATGAGAAGCGCACTGGAAGGGGAGCTGGAAGCCGACGACTGCGCTGAAACCGATGAGGATTATGGGCTGGAAGGATGCGCCGCTATGGAAGAGGACTGCTTGGCGGACGATCTGGACGACGAGTGGATTTTTTGATGGATCAAGCAGGAGGAATGAAACCATGGTGGATATCTACTTAGAGGGTGCCGAGGTCCATGCCGAAGCACCTGAAGAAGAGCAGGAAGCAGCACTTATTCTGAATGCGGTGCTGTCCGGAAAAACGACCCCGGCGGATGGATGCATCTGTCCGGATAAAAGGGACTCCACAATCGGCAAAGGCATCACGATGCGGTTCTGCGATGGTACGGGTGTGACCATTACGCCTACCTTGGACGTAGAGGGCAACCCCGAATTGGAAATCTGCTGCGGCATCGGGGATTTTGATCAGGAGGAACTCGATGAGACGGTCTACTATGAGGTGACGCTCCAATCAAAGCCTGTGCTAAGGAGCTATATCGCTGCTGCGTATCGGCTTTGCAATGAACTGACCGACAGCGAGCTTGTGCAGATGGGGCATGACCGGGATAGGGGGCGCATTCGTCTGCTGCAGGCACTGGAAACGGTGGATGCACTGGTCGATTACGATGAAGAGGCGGCAACGGAAGAGTTTGGAAACTATATGGATGCCAATTTCCCCACTGTGACCTTCAAGCCGGAGTTTGTGAACCCACGGGCGGCACGATGGTGTGGAATGTAAAGGATAAGGAGGACATTTATGATGGACAACAAGACCTGTAGCGTGGACATTTTGGGTGTGTCGTTGGGCGAAGAAGGATATTTGATCATCCCACGGCAGACACGGGAGCTGTGTGAGCCGCTGGTGAAGGCCGCAGATGCGCTAGAGAAAGCACTGGATGACCTGCCGGTCGATGTGACAGACAAGAACAGGATCGCAGGGCTGTCGGCAGAGCTGATGGCCCAGGCAGAGCAATACGCAGTAGTACTGGGGGTCCAGGCATACTTGGAGTTTACCAGAACGCTGACCCCGGAAATGCGCGTTGGGCTTGAAGGGCACAAGGACAATGGGGTGCCAGAAACATGATCCGAGGCAAACAAAAAACCGCCTTACCTGGTCGCAACAGGTAAAGCGGCTATAGGGACGGGAATGATGTGTGATGCTCATTCTCATTCCTATAATATCATAAAACAGGGCGTTTGAACAGAGTTTTTTCTGGGCAGGCGCATACTAACCGGCGCATGGTCTGGCAAGATGGCTGGGCTGTGCGCCTTATTATTATAGGAGGACCAGACGCAATGAAGACGGCTATAGAGAAACCAGTGACGCCTGGCGGTGTCTTTGATCATCTGATGGTGCCCCAGGGGGACGAGCCGGAATTTCACCCCTCCAAGGACCCAAAGACGATGACCGTGCAGGAGTCCTTAGAGGAGGTAGACAGATTTCTGTGCTGGAATAGGATGACCCCAGAGGAGAAGCGGGCGGAGCAGGAGGCACAGAGGGCGGCCAGCCACGCCACGGAGCAAGCCGCCGAGGATATCCCCTGTACTATGAGACCGGAGAGGGTGCCAGACACCCCACAGGACACGGTATGGGAGGACTTGACGGACGCTCCACAGGACGTTGTGCGAGCTGATGTGTTGGACACCTCAATGGGCGGTATGTTGGAGGCTGTGCCGAGCAACGGTGCACCAGAAAGAGCTGCAGACACGATGCCGGACGATGTCCCGGACGCCACAGAGGAAAATGTGCCAGGGAGGGAAGCAGATACTGTGCCGGATGGCCCACCGGACGATCTCCCAGACACTGTAGAGGGGAACATGCCGGATGCGGTAGGAGCCTTGACAGCACAGGAAAAGGCGGGAAATGAAACCGTACAGGGTGTGCCAGAGGTGGAGGTGGTGCCCCCAGAAGCAATTGTGCTATTGGAACAGACAGGAGAGGACGCCCCGGCGGCGGAGGAACGGTGGGCGTATGCCTCGGAGCTGATCGGTGATGCGTTCCAGCATTGGGGAAATGGAAGAGTCCTTCTGGATATGGGGACCGGACGGGGCAAGAGTGAATTCGTTATCCGGAAGATGGCTGGATGGGCGATTGATCAATTTTTGGAGGGAAATTGTGACAACCGGATCCTTATGCTTTGCCCGTTGACGCTTTTGCATGAAGATCTGGAAAACCGACGCAGGGAAGAATACTTGACAGTGTTCGGCGATGCTTCGGAAGAGGAATGGGATTTGTATGAAGAGGTCTTAACCGTTATAACCTACCAGAAACTTGAGCAGCTCTGTAAAGGAGACGCATCCGATCATAGAAGCCTTCAGAAGCTATTGGACAGACATCGAATTATCATTGCGGATGAATGCCACTACTGGTCCGAGTTCTCAGCCTTCAACATCAATACACACTATTCATTTGATGCCCTCCTACAGGCAGAGAAAGATCATACCGTGATTTATATGAGTGCGACCGGGCGGGACACTTGGAAACTTCTGGAAGAAAAAGGCGGTCCAACGCAGCCTGAACGGATCTATAGGCTGCCGCAGAACTATGAGTACGTCAAAGCCGCCTATTTCTATGCCCGACACAATCTGGTGACAATTCTGAAACGCCTTCCGGTGGGTGAAAAAGCAATCGTGTTCGTGGAGCTTGGTGATGATCTGGCTGAAATGGAAAAAATATTTGGCGACACAGCCGCATATTATTGTTCACCCTTCAACGAAAGATACCGGAAAAAGTACAGCGATTTGTCGGTCTGTGTGAAGGATGGCCGGCAGCTAAAGGATATTCTGTTCACGACAAAGGCTATGGGTGTGGGAATCGGATTGAAAGATCGGGGCGTGAAGCATATTTTTATCGACCAATGGAATCCTCTGGAAATAGCTCAGTCGCTCGGACGCAAGCGCTCCCTGGATGCAGATGACACCTGTACTGTTTATTTCAGGGATTATAGTCTTGACTGGTACTGGGGCACAAACAGTGGGTTGAAAAAGTTTCGCAGCATGTTATTGAACAAGTATTTGCCAGCGCAGGCGTACATGGCGGGGGAAGAAGAATTTGATAAATACCTGCATAGTGACAATCCGGAGGTGATTCAGAAGAAGATCGATAAAAGTAAAATTTTGGAACACAATGTAGTCACTGGATACCATATCAATCCGCTGGGGGTTCAACAGGTAGAGCACGATATCGAAATGCTTGATGACATTATGAGCTCAACGAATTATCCTGGGTCATTTATGAGGTATGCGATGTTTAACCTACACCAACCCATCAAAGCGTATCGGTTTAAGGATTTGGAAGATTGGCTCTATGCACACCTCAATCAACCGATGGATCCAGAGGAAATGACAGAAAAAATTATGAGTTTTGGCTATATTGAAAGATATCAAGGGAGAGATCCGGGTCAGATGGGGTTGAACAGATTTCTTCCATGTTATGGTGTTAAGATTGTAAGTGATAGAGAGAATAAGAGAAATGAGAATCGCAATAAAACTTTCTGGACTTTGATGAAACAGTGACTATAGCTGGTGGCGCAAAATTTGGTATAAAGTATATATATAAATAGCAAAAAATGCGCCAAGCTGCCTTTTAGTCATATATAAAGGAAGTCGCAATACACGACAACCCTGACCCTGTACCAAACAGTACATACCCAAAAGAGCCCTGCTAGAGTGTGACATTGGTGGTGCACTATCTGCTTTTGATGCAGCTTTTCTCCTGGAAATTCCTACTGGGCAGAGGGCCTGGTCTGACGTTGGAATACACCTGGTCCTTCGCCTTACGATCGTGTGGAACGCTACCGCTGGCTTTCTTTGCTTTGTGAAACAGGACCTCCGGCCTGCCATGGAACCTGGGGTCTGACAATAGGATAACGGATTATGTGTCCAATTGATAACTTATAAGAGGGGCTGTAGAAAATCTTGTGGGGCTCTGGGGTGGTGGTGCCTTGATTGCCTGCTTCCCTGTCCATGGAATAGGGTGCCCCCTGTGATCGCTACCCGGCTCCCGGCGGAGGAGAGAGCAATAACTCCTATATGGGGTGGAGAAAAGGCGTTTTTCCCTCTACGGACCCCGGGGGTGGTTAAAAATCTGAAATAAGCGTCCAATATAGTAGGAAGGGGGAGTAGTAAAATCTCCCCAGCATAGGTCAAAAATAGACAGGTGTCCTTTACAGCGAGGAGGGAAGAGGCTGATTTTTTGCAGGTGGAAAGACGATGTCGGAGAATCTTGGATACAATGTAGAAAAAATCTTATTTTACAGACCCTTTTTTTGGAGGCGTCCGAGCTAGAAACCTACCGCAAAAATCTTGTAACATAATGGGATTTATGGTAGAATGGTGGTCGTAATGAGAAAAAGATCCAAGGTGTCATGGCATCTTTTCCCATGGGGATGAAAGGTGCCCCCGGAGTTGCGGCTGGGGGATAATCCGGCGGTCTCTGCGATTGTACATAAGAAGCAAGAAACCGCCTGATAGAAAGCGATGGTGCAGTAACTTCCTGATTTTGATTTGGGAGGGCTGGCTTGCGGACTGAGCAGCACAAGAAAGCTGCCCCACCAGACCTCTGAATGACACAGGAAGATGAAACCTGCTGAAACAGCGTGGCCGCATTGCATTTGAAATGACCCTGGGCGAATCTGTCGTCCAGGGTTTTTACTTGCCTGGAAGTGGGTAACGACGAAGGTATCGCAAGCTGGAATAGGAGGATTGCTTATTAAGTGACGATGGCAGGTGCCTGATAAAACAGTTGGATGTCTGAAAATGACTGCTATAAGAGTAAGCCAAAAGCATAAAGGTGCATAGTTGCACCATGAGATCGTGGAAGTGAGAGGATAGAAAAATGGAAGCAGTTAAGTATGCAAAACCGTTGGAAATCAACCGAAAAGAAAATCTGAAAAATCATAAGTGGTACTGGATCGGTCGTCGGACCCAGGATGTGATCCTGTCCCTGCTCGCCCTGGTGGTGCTGTCTCCTGTGATGCTGATCACTGCTATTGCCATTATGATCGATGACCCCTCGGCGGGACCAATCTTCAGCCAAATCCGTATCGGCCGCAACGGCAAGCCCTTTAAATTCTACAAGTTCCGTTCGATGTGTGCGAATGCGGAGGCGGAACTGGATGATCTGCTGGACCAGAATGAGATGGATGGCCCGGTGTTCAAGATCAAGGAAGACCCTCGGATCACTCGTGTGGGTAAGTTTATCCGCAAGACCAGCATCGATGAGCTGCCGCAGCTGTGGAACATCCTGAAGGGCGATATGAGCATCGTGGGTCCTCGCCCGGCACTGCCTCGTGAGGTGGAGCAGTATACCCAGTATGATTGGCAGCGTCTGTATGTGACGCCGGGCCTCAGCTGCTATTGGCAGATCGCACCCCATCGGAATGAACTCTCTTTTGAGGAGTGGATGGACCTGGACGTGAAATATGTTAAGGAACGCAGCTTCTGGGTAGACTGGAAGATCATTTTTAAGACCTTCAAGGTGTGCCTGCTGGGGTTCGGAGAGTGAGCTCCAGATACGAAAGGACATTCAGGCGGCAGGTTGTCCAGATGGAGTTGATGTGATCGGGTGCCTGTTGCAAACAATAAGAAGATAGGAAACATAGCATCATGATACACTGCAGTCAACTGAAGAAAGATTGCTGTAAAGTAAATGGCTCTATGACCCGAAGTTTATATTGTCTTACCTCAGAACAGAACACGGGGCTGAGGTGGTAAGGTAACGAGCAGCGGACAGGTGTATGAACCTATCCGCTATTTGTGTTATCTGGGATAGATGCTTCGAGTGGTTGACCGTAGAGCCAATCATGTGTGGGAGTTGTGAGGAAACAGTATGGACAAAAAACTTGCAGTTGCAATGTTCGGACAGAAGCGATTGTCGAGAGAGGGCGGCGTAGAGATTGTTGTCAAAGAGCTCTGCACCCGAATGGCACAGAATGGTTGTGACGTGACCTGCTACAACAGAGCAGGCCATCATGTGAGCGGTGCAGAGTATGACCAAGCGGTGGAGTATAAGGGCGTCCGTCAGAAAACGGTCCCTACCATCGACGCAAAGGGTCTGGCGGCAGTGAGTTCCTCCGGATTTGCGGCACTTTGCAGTGCTTTTGGAAGATACGACGTGGTTCATATTCACGCAGAAGGTCCTGCCTTCTTCGCCTGGCTGCCGAAACTGCTGGGAAAGAGAGTGGTGGTGACGATCCATGGCATTGATTGGCAGCGCGAGAAATGGCAATCAGGACTTGGCTCTAAGTTTATCCACCAAGGCGAAAAAAATGCTGCGAAATATGCGGACGAGGTCATTGTTCTGAGCAAAGGAGTGCAGGACTATTTTAAGGAAACTTATGGAAGAGAAACGCACTTTATCCCTAATGGCGTGAATAGGCCGCAGATTCGGGAAGCAAGTCTGATTACAGATAAGTTCGGGCTGAAAAAAGACTCATACATATTGTTCCTCGGTCGTCTGGTGCCGGAAAAGGGCATTCGATATCTGGTTGAGGCTTTCAAGAATGTCAAGACGGATAAAAAATTGGTTATCGCAGGTGGCTCCAGTGATACAGATTCCTTTATGGAAGAACTGAAGGAGTTGGCAAAGGATGATGATAGGATCCTCTTTACTGGCTTTGTTCAGGGGCAGCTGCTGGACGAACTGTACAGCAACGCCTATCTGTACACCCTCCCTTCGGACCTGGAGGGAATGCCGCTAAGTTTGCTGGAAGCAATGAGCTATGGCAACTGCTGTCTGGTTTCGGATATTCCGGAGTGTGTGGAGGTTGTGGAAGACAAGGCATTGATTTTCAAAAAATCGGATGTAGAGGACTTACAGAAAAAATTGCAGGACGCCTGTGACTATCCTGAAAAGGTTATGGAAATGAAGAATCAGGCAGCTGACTTTATCTGCGAGAAATATAACTGGGATGAAGTTGTAAAGGAAACGATGAAACTGTACAGGAGAAAATAATAGATGAGAGTATTGATAATAAATAAATTTCTATATCCAAACGGTGGATCAGAAACCTACATATTTAAGCTGGGTGAGGCGCTGGAGCAGCACGGACATGAGGTTCAGTACTTCGGTATGGAGCATGAAGGCCGCT
>ERZ836877.5325-NODE-5325-length-12379-cov-3.276128_pt1 | contig 12379 bp, 8 predicted proteins | sample MGYA00519469_ERZ836877 | MGnify/ENA primary metagenome ERZ836877 (study PRJEB31850, sample SAMEA3708809) | human gut metagenome | biome: human gut; feature: human-associated habitat; material: faeces | place: China | collected 2014 ... | reverse complement strand
CATGGCCCTGGGAGTTTTTCTTGTCAGTCTTGACTGGTATTTTACCCTGGTGAAGAGAAATCTGACGGTTTTTAATATTCCACTCAACGCCCGCAGGTGCAAAAATTGCGTCAAGAACCTCAGACAACTGCTGTTTCACGGCATGCAGGGTGACCTTCCGGTTAAGATCAATTGCATTTGACTGATAAATGAATATCAGGTTGCTTTCTTTCTCAATCTTGCTCATTACCTCTTTTACAGGGCAGTTTTCTACCTCAAGGGTAATCAGCTGCGACTGAGCCCGGCACGGATAATATCCGCCCGCTATCAGCAGCAATAGAGCCAGCCAACGAAAGGAAAGGGTTATAATTATGTTTGATTCAGGTTTCATTACTAAAAATGATGTATTCGTTAGAATGCTTGATCGGCAGTGAACCGATGTCGTAATGCTTAATATGTTGGGAATTATTTGGCTGTGACAATTACAACGGAATTATCTGATGACAGCTCTACCGGAAGAGAGAAACTTAAGGCAGAAAGCACATCTGACGGATTTTCTGCCAGTGACAGACGTCCTGAGACCCGCAACCTGTCAATGTCACATTTGATGTCGAATGTAATTCCATAATAGGTCTGGAGGCGCCTGAACACCGATGCCAAGGGTTCTTCATCGTATATCAGTTCGTTGTTTATCCAACTTATATATGAATCTACATTTACATTTTCAGGCTCACTAAGTTTGTCTCCGACAGCTTCCACCTTTTGGCCCGGTAGCATGCGGCGGTCACTCTTTGCAGTCGCGATGTCAACGCTGCCTTCTACCAGAACCACGTTGGGATTCTCGCCCTGATATGCGAACACATTGAATTTGGTGCCCAACACGCGGACGCTGACATTACCTGTCTTGACGATAAACGGTCTCTCCGGATCCTTGGCCACTTCAAAATATGCCTCCCCTTCTACAAACACCGTTCGGTTGCCCGTACCGAATGTCAGAGGGTAGACCACTCTGGTCCCGCTGTTGACAAACAGGCACGTGCCATCGCTAAGGCGTAGTCTGGTGCGTCTGCCATGAGGTACTATCAACTGATTGAAGCGGGGTGCCGAATCATCGGAATTTTCGTCAATCGTGTCGGAATCGACAACGATTTTGCCTTTGATGGTATAATCGATGCTTAACTCATTACTCCCGACATTCATCTCGGTTTTATCGGCCATAATCAGCTTAATATCCGTGTCGTAGCTATCAGACGCAGGCCGCTCATTGAGAGCATACAGCTCGATGCTGTCAGGCTCGGTGGAGACTGTGCCTGCACGCCATATCAGAAATGCCACAACAGCGCAGGCCGCCGCGGAAATCGGGATAGATCGCCACAAGAATCTTCGTCTGCGGCTTCGCAATGCTTTCCGCAGATCAAGTTTCCATCTGCCATCAATTTCATCCGGTGAGATTTTCATCTCCCGTCGGCCAATAATGTCAATCAGTTCCCTCATAGTGTCTCCAAATTCAAAATTCCCCATAGTCAGAGACTGCAAAATGTTAATATGGTCGCGACAAAAACGCTTCTCCGGAGTTATTTCATCAGCGGCTTTGCCGCGACCATAGGCTACAATCTTTTTTACCTTTGATAATAAATAGTCTTAAATCGAGAGTTTACTCGACGGGCACGCCGTTTGTGGCTGTGACATGTTTGAGATAAATCTCGGCGCAAGACACGCGCTCGCAATAGGCCTGTCCTTCCGGCCAGCTTGTATAGGGATGAAATACAACCTTTACATAGCGCGTCTTAACCGGCGAATCAGCCAGTTCGTTCTCGCTGAAATCCTTGCGGTAGTCAATCCAGCCGGCAAAATTGCCTTCTGACGAGACCTCCCCGATTTTTGTCCAGGTCACCAGGTCGTCGATAGCGAATACCTTGTCCATCACGGTTTTGATGCCATTGATGTCGCCGTCAAAACCGCTATTGCATCTGAGGTTGTTCTTATCGTCGTCGGTCAGGGTCGAATTGTCGATGTCCTCGCTGTCGGTAGCAAAGAATTCAACACGATCAAAAGTCGTGTCACCGAATCCGGCGGTTCGTGCACCGATACCGGCAATCCACTCAGTCTTGCCAAGATCGACAACGGCAAAAGCCTCGAGATAACGACCCTCGAAGGGTACTACATAATCGGCAGGCTGAGATGGTCCTTTGACAATCTGATGCGACAGCCAGCAGTTGTTAAGCTCATCACCGACACCGTTCCAAAGATTGAGCGCACCGCGGTCTCCTCCCCAGAAGTTGTTGCTCTGCGATGAGTAAACCCACTGCCAGTCACTCTTGTTGGTCATTTCCTTGACTGTAAAGGGGTCGGCGCCCTGCTCCGGTGTGCCGGAGATGCTTCCACCCTCTTCCCAGGGATCGACAGTGACGTTACTGTCGGTGGTCACGCCGGTTTTGTCAATCTTAAGGTCGATGGTCACGCTATAGCCGCTTTTCAGCTCAAGATTCGGGGCACTCCACGAATAAGGCACATCGGCAATGACGAACTTAAGATCCAGATTGGCAGTTTGCGGCACTGCTATAAATTCATAGGTAGCCTTTCTGGCAGAAGCATCAAAATCGGTTGCAAAAGGTTTGATAGTCGCAGCCTCGCCGTTGGCATCTATAGCAAGCGAACCGTTCTCACGAGTGCCGTCCCACGCGGCGAAATCGAGTGTTGCGTTTACATTGAGACCGTCAACAGTAATCGGACCGAACGGATTGGCGCCTTCTGCCTGGTCATAAGCTTCGGGATACTGGATATTTACATATACCTTGGCCATCATATGAGCCATTGCGACAACAAGATTTCCATCGGCGTTCAGACCATTGTTCGGAACGAAGCGGCCTTTTTTCATGGCCACGAAATCAGAAGCCTTGACACCATCTTCAGTGCTTTGGTCCGGCTGCACGTCAACTTCGATTTTCGACTTGGCGTTGATTTCGTCTGTGCGATAGGGAGCATAGGCTATAACGTCAACAGCCTTTCCGCGGTCTTCCCAATACATGCTCTGTCCGTCGGCGGTTGACCAGGCTGCACCGTTTTTCACCATCTGTTTGTGATAGCTGAAACTCTCTGAATCAGACCCTATAATCAGGCCGAATGCATCGAGGTTTTCGGTGGTATAGCCTGCACGGCTATAGCTTTTCACCTCTGTGACTACTCTGATTTCGTTGGTGGCTGAAGGGGTAAATCCCTCTTCTTCGCTGCTGCATGAGCTGAAAGCCATAGCGGCAACCGGTGCCCAAAGTAACAAATACTTTTTCTTCATGGTTTATAAATTGGTTAAAAATAATGAACTAATTCTAAGAGTACAAAAATGCCGGAGGCCTACTCACTTTTTCAGAAAAAAATCTGGAGAGAGTGTTTGAATTTCATTTGAATTTCACTTTCATTCACTCAAAGAGGATTTTTCAGACTGATTCCGCGAGTTGAAGAGGGAGCGATGCGGGCATCGTGACCGATGAAACTTGGCGGAAGCAGGCGAAAATGACCTTTTAGGGGATGAAAAGAATTTTAAAATTATTTATTCGCGTTAAATTAAAACACTATCTGAATGCGGTCAATCCTTCTGTATGATACCGTTGGTGACTTTTATCGAATAATTTCCCGAGCCATATTCCCGTTTCTCATAACTGCCGTCGCCAAGAGGGATATGTACTTCGGCCGTTGTGTTCGCGGGGATGGCGAAATCCCAGGAAAACGTTCCGCCGACATTGCTCCATGAGCTTTTAATCATTCCGTAGACAGAATCATAAGTTCCCGAAACAGATTCCAGCCCTTCGGGGACAACCGGTTTCAGCGCTACGCGTTTGAAGCCGTAGCTCCCCTCGGCATTCTGGATGCCGGCAAGAGTGCCGTATTCCCAAATCAGCAGATCACCGATAAGCATCACGTGGTTGCCCGAGTTCATTGCTATATCAGCGGTGTTGCCGTTCCAGAGCTCCCATATTGTAGTAGCACCGTTTTTTGCCATATAACCCCATGAGGGATAATCGGTGTTGGTAGCCAGTTTCATTGCAATATCTACTCTTCCATGCTCTGTAAGTCCGCGCATAAGATGCTGAATGCCGATGACGCCTACGCTGACATGGCCGTTGAAATCGCCCATTGTCTTATCGACTATGTTTTGGAACACCTTATCACGATATCCCTCCGGAACCATCCCGAAACGCAAAGGGAGCAGGTTGGATGTGACGGTATTGTTGCCATAACGCGCTGTAGCGGGGTCGAAGAAACGCTTGTTGAAAGCCTCCTTTACTTTTAGGGCATCGGCTTCAAAAACGGCAGCATCATCGTCATGACCAACCAGTCTTGCGAATTCAGCCATCAGTCCTGACAGATAATATAAATGCGATGTTGCTAAAAGGGCCGGATCGGTAATTCGTGTGCTGTCTTGTGAATGAATCAGCCATTCGTTCTCCGGGGGCACGCACCAGTCGCCATACTCATCACGCTCTATGATATAATCCTTCATCCAGGTTCCTTTCATGTGGTCAAACCATTTCTTCATGGCCGGATAATGGCGGATAATCGGCTCTGAGTCGCCGTATTGTTTATGAATCATATCGGCGACAGTCAGAAAGGCTGCCGGCCAGGTCATATTGTCTGAAATTACGTCCCAGTAATTGGGCGCGATATCCGGCAATCCCCCGGTAGCCATCTGCGTGGATTCAATGTCATCGAGCCATTTGGCATAAAACAGATGGTTGCCAAACGGGTAAGCCTCCCCATAGGCTCCGGTGGTACGGTCACCAAGCCATCCCAGGCGCTCGTCACGCTGGGGACAGTCGGTAGGAATTCCGCGATAGTTGCTCCGGATTCCCCAATAGGCATTATGGTAAATCTGATTGATTACCGGATCGGATGTGTTAAATGTGCCAGTCGGGTCCATGTCGTCATGGATTACCATGCCGAAAAACTCGTTTTTCGACGGCATATAAGGCAACCCGGTAATCTCCGCGTATCGGAAACCGTGATAAGTAAAGCGCGGTTCCCAGATTTCCTCGCCCATCCCCTTGAAAATATATGTGTCGCAAGGTTTGGCTGAACGCAGGTTCGCTACAAAAAGAGATCTGTCAGGCTCAAGTGTTTCGGAATAGCGGATATGAACCTTTGAGTTGCGGTGATCTCCACGAAACTTGCATCTTAGCCATCCTGTCATGTTCTGCCCCATGTCTATAACATAGACCCCGGGACGTGTCTCAAAGAGATTGACAGGCGAAATAATATCCATTATTTTCAGCGAAGGATTCATCTGTGGTTCGAGACGGCCGCCGGGCGTACCGGTCAACGGCGCCTGCATCCAGTCTGAATCATTGAAACCGTTGCTGCTCCAGCCATCCATCTCACGGGTAGCATCGTATATTTCACCGTCAAACTCACTCGCGGCCCTTACAGGGCCATTGACAGTCAGCTTCCAAGTGTCATCGCTTACCACACTCTGACGTGTACCGTCTTTGTAAACAATCTCGAGCCGCGAAAGCATTCGGGGATAACCGAACCATTTCATAGTCATCATTCGCTCAGGAGCGAAACGACCGTTTGAAAGGGTCACACCGACTGTGTTCTGCCCGCTCTTCATCAGATTGGTGACATCGTGGGCGTTATATCTGACGAGCTTGTCATACATTGTCGGCATCTGCAGCAGCACATCCTCAGAAATTTTATGTCCATTCAGATAAGCTTCATATAAGCCGAGTCCCACTATGTAAAGTGTGGCGTAATCGACTTCTGTGCCAGTAAGGCTGAATTGCTTGCGAAGATAGCGTGCGGGGACGGCCTCCATCGGTTTGTCGCCTGCAATTTCACCACCGATCCATTCAGCGTCCCAACGGCTCTCTCCTCCAGGAATGCCAGTCTGGAATAGTATCGGTTCGCTATTGGCTGTCTCGCCGTGATTGTCGGTTACACAAACCGTCCACCAATAGCGGGTCATCGGCTTAAGTTTTCTGCCGGCATATGGAATATAAATTGACTGATCTGAATCTACCTTGCCGCTATCCCAGATAATTCCTTTGCTGTTTTTGTCGGAAAAAGCTTCTGGTTTCTCCGCCACGCGGACGTGGTAGGTGGTCTGAGTCACACATTGCTGATTAGACTTAAGATTCCATGAAAATCGTGGAGTCGCGGTTTCAATACACAAAGGTTGTCGGGCCATCTCAACCGTGAGATTTCCGACTTTAAGCTCTGCATTGGCCGTCATGAATAGCCCCAGAGAAGCTATGGACAAAATTATTTTTACAGGATGCATGGCTAAATTTATTTTGGAAGATGGAAAACAGTTGAGATTTCCTTCATTTGGGCCGGAGTCATGCCGTCGGGGATGAAACCCATCGAGCGGGCGCACATATAGATGTTAGCCGATTTGTTGAGCACGTCAACCTGATCGAATGCCGACATTATATCGTTTTCGACGGCGAAAACACCGTGCTTTTCCCACATCATCACATCGTAGTTGTCGTCGATGGCTTTGATTGTAGCATCGGCAAGTTCGTTGGAAGAGGGTAGCATGTAGGGAACGATGCCGAGACCACGGGGTGCGAAGGCTTTTGTTTCGGGAATCATGCTCCACAGCAGGTTGGTCAGCACATCTTTTTTGAGGAACTCCGGGTTGTGGCTCATGGCCACCAGTTCAATGGGATGTGTGTGGAGCGATGCCTTGTAGCCGGAGCCTTTACCGATAAGGTAGTTGTGGACGGCAAGATGCGACGGAAGTTCGGATGTGGGTTTTACGGGATTGTCGGCCACTATCTCATAGTGGGCGCAGTCGTCGGTGATGCGGATAATCGAGCCGTTGTCCATCGGGTGCCGGGCGAGGTCTCGCATACGTTTCTGGGTTCCCTTACAGAAGAACCAGCAACCTTTGAGGTTGGGCAATGTCAGTCCGATAGCAACCGGCACACTTATTGCCGGAAGGGCTTTCATCGCGTCGTCGACCTGTTCGGTGATATTGACGGTTATGTTACCGCCGTTACGCTCGGCCCATCCCTTTTGCCAGAGATAGCCAGCGGTTTCGGCAACTTTTTCCACCTCGGCTGTCAGTGCCGGGCGGTTTTCCAATATTGATATCATATTATTTGCGGTAAGAATGATGAAACGATTAAAACTATAAGACCTGCCACCAGCACGGTTTTGGTCTTTGAGGTTGTTCCCTGCCACTCTTTGAGGATTATGCCCCATACGTTGGAGAATGTTACGTTGAGTGACATCAGTATGCACCACGAGAATGTCAGCAATGTTGCGGAGCTTACAAGGAAGCCTTTGCCTAGAGCGAGGCCGAAGAACTGGCTGTACCAGAGCAGCCCGGCGAGGGCGCAGAAAAGGATGTTGTTCAGATACAGCGAGGTCTTGCCGTAGTCTGAGAAGGTCCTGTTCCTACTGTTCTGCCAGAGGCAATAGACGGCATTTGTGAAAAAGCCGCCGAGCGTCACAAGAAAAGTTGTGGGCAGGGTGCGATAGATTTCGGGAGTATCCTCGAAGCAAAGCGACGAGCCGAAGCCGAGACCGATGCTGAAACAAGCACTCATAAGTCCGGCAATCAGTGCAACGGTTATGCCCTTGCCGAAATTGAAGTCCTTTACTGTTTCTCCGGCTGTTTTTGCCCTCATGTTCCCTGCCACGCCTATAATGGCAATGCCAATCAATGTAACGACAACACCGACGATTACAGGCACGGTTAGTTCCCCCGGCTTACCCATAAACAGGGGCGTAAGTATGGTGCCGAGTCCTGCACAGGTGCCGAGTGAGATTGACTGCCCGAGAGCTACTCCAAGATAGCGCATCGACAGCCCGAAAGTGAGGCCGCCTACTCCCCATAGCACTCCGAAAAGAATGGCAAGGAGTGCGTCAGTCGGATTTTCGCTGTAAGCCTCGATCAAAGTATGACCGGAAGGCACCGCCAGCATTGCCCCCAACAGCGGAAACACCAGCCATGCGAAAACACCCTGAACGAGCCAGAAGCTTTCCCAGCTCCAGTCGCGCACCTTCTTGATAGGCACATAAGAACTGGACTGGCAGAAACTTCCGGCTGCGATTATCAGTAGACCGATTATAATTTCCATTATCTGTGTGAAGTAACGGCCTGTTCGTATTTCTCTATTTCAGGAATGAATGCTTCACCGACGGGCACGTTGTTCATGAGGCAGAACATGTCATATACGGCGTTCCACGGGAGGTTCTTGCACTCTTCAAGGAGGGCGAGACGCTGGAACTTCCTGTCGGTGAGTTCATATTCGCGCAGAGTTGCAATCGGTTCGAGAAGAGCGCGGAGCATGCATTTCTGGGCGGCACGGCTGCCGATGACGTATGCGCCGATACGGTTGAGGGTTCCGTCGAAGTAGTCAAGACCGTAATGCACACGGTTCAGGGCTCCGGCGCGTACTATCTCGCTGAACAGATCCATAGTCGGGTCGTCCATTATGGTGACATGGTCGGAATCCCATCGGATGGGGCGCGAAACGTGCAGCATCAGCTCCGGCACGAACAGCAGCATGGCGGAAACCTTGTCGGCCACACTTTCGGTGGGATGGAAATGACCCGTGTCGAGAGTTATCATCATGTCACGCTTGGAGGCGTAGGCGGTGTAGAAGTCATTGCTGCCCACTGTGTAGCTCTCCAGGCCGATGCCGAAAACCTTGCTCTCAACGCAGTCTTTCATCCAGTCGTAGCGGTGCTCGAAAATCTGATCGAGAGAGTCTTTAAGCAGTTCGCGGTACATATAGCGGTTGACGGTTATGTCCTTGCTGCCGTCGTGTACCCATGTGTTCATGATACATGGATCCTGCTGAGCCTCGCCGATAGCCTGCGAAATGGCGCGACAGCGCTTGCTGTGTTCAATCCAGAAATCACGGATAGATTTGTCGGGATTGGAGAGACTGAGGTCTCCGCTCTTGGCGTGGGAGAACGATGTGGAGTTGAAGTCGAGCTTGATGCCGTTTTCCTTGCCCCACTGAATCCAGCTCTCGAAATATTCGGGCGTCACCTCGTCGCGGTCGACGAACTTGCCCTGGAAGTCACCGTAGATCTCGTGGAGATTGAGGCGGTGCTTGCCGGGAATGAGCGACATGGCATAGAGAATGTCGTCGCGCAGTTCATTTATGTTGCGGGCTTTGCCGGGATAGTTGCCGTTGACCTGTATTCCACCGGTGAGACCGCCTTCGCGCGCTTCAAAACCGGTTACGTCGTCTGCCTGCCAGCAGTGCATGCTCAGATGGAAGTCCTGCATCTGTGCGAGAACTTTGTCGGTATCGACTCCAAGGGCCGCATAGCGTTCTTTCGCTATATCATACGCCTTGCGGATTGTTTCTTCTTTCATGGGAAAATGATTTAGGAATATATTTTTCAGTCTTGATATTTTTGCAAATTATCCGTCGCATTTCTGTCAGATTTCTAATTCTGCCACCGGCTATTGCCTGAAGCATGACATTTCCGATGGCAGTCGCTTCTGCAGGACCGGCTATGACCGGTATTTTACACGTGTCTGCGATAATCTGATTCAGATACTTGTTTCTGGAACCACCCCCGACCACATGCAACCTTTCGATATTGGCAGAGGCTATGTGTTTGAATAAATCGAGTACGTCGGAATATCTTTTGGCAAGACTCCGGAATATGATTCTTAGATAATCTCCGTCGGTTTCTGGAAGAGGTTGTGCATGATTCCTGCAATAAGACAATATTTCGTGAGGCATATCGTCAGGTGCTGTAAATTCCAGAGCATCAGGATTGATTATCGCATCATTTGCCGATTTTTCCGCCATAGATACGATATCATCATATGAATAATTCTTGTCATGTTTCCGCCAGTATTTCAGACATTCCTCCACAAGCCACATGCCAGTTATATTTTTCAGCAATCGTGTTGTTCCAGCAACCCCGCCTTCGTTAGTTATATTATGCTTCTGTGTAAACTCGTTGATAATTGGTGCGGACGATTCTATACCGATCAAAGACCATGTTCCAGAACTCAGATATGCGAAATTCTTATCTTCTGTCGGTATTGCCGCCACAGCCGAAGCTGTGTCGTGCCCCGCAACGGCTATCACCGGGATGGGGGGTATGCCGGATTCACGACATATCGTATCAGAAAGGACTCCAATCATCGTACCGGGCTCTACAAGTTGGCCGAATGCAGAACGCTCAACGCCAATGCTGCGAATAATCCTATCATCGATATCTCGCGTAAACGGATTCAAAAGACTACCGGTTGAAGCAATGGTATATTCAGTGACCATATTACCTGTCAGCAGATAAGCAAGCAGATCCGGAATGAATAAGAACTTCCCTGAATGAATATGACTGAAGTCGTTTTTATGCTCATGAAGCTGAAAAACCGTATTGAAATCAAGGTGTTGGATTCCTGTGATGTTATACAATTCCTGCGCCTGCATGCAAGAACTGAAAAATTTTTCACCGGCACCGATGGTACGCGCATCACGATACGCATTCGGTAACCCTATTATAGAACCATCTTCAGCAACACAACCATAATCCACTCCCCACGTATCTATTCCTATGGATTGCGGTATAATCCCCATATGCGCTACTTGTCTTATGCCCCGCTTGATTTCTTCAAAAAGAGAATAGATATTCCAGTATAGGGCACCGTTAAGATTCATCATGCGGTTTGGGAAACGGGTGATTTCCTGTAATTTCAATTCTTCGGATTCAGACAGAGAACCCAATATTGAACGACCGCTTGTAGCGCCTAAGTCAAATGCAAGATAATGGTGATTCATGGTTATGATATGGCTTGATGAAACATCGGTTAATCTATGCGACCATACAAATAAGCATAGGCTGCTTGATAAACACCTGCCGTCCATCCGAGAAACTCGCCCGGCATCTTGTACTCGTCGCTGACATCGGTATTACCTTTTACTGCATTGAATTTCTCCCAAAGCTGATGGGTCCGGCTGTAAATTGACGTCTGTGCCTCAAGATATTTGCCGGCGATTCTGACGGCCTCCTCTTTGTAGCCATACCTGTCAAGACCTTTGATCGCGAAGAAATGAAGCGGCGCCCAACCGTTTGGGGCATCCCATTGGGCAAAAGGAACCCCTTCTGACCGGAAAGCGCAGGTCAGAACACCGTGGTCAGCTTCCAATAGGCCAAGATTGTCAACGAGTGCCGTTGCCGATTCCTTATCGGCAACTCCCAGCCAAAACATCGTGAAAACCGCCGAACTGTATACTTTAGAGCGATTGCCATTGACAAAATCATAGTCATAATAAAGCCCGGTCTCAGTGTCCAGCATATATTTATTAATAAGGGAACGGCGTGTATCGGCACGATTATCCCATAGCTCTTTTCCGGGAAATCCGAGATCGTCGGCAAACGTTGCCATATTACGCTCAAATCCATAAAGAATCGCATTCAGGTCAACAGGATTGTAATCCATACATCTTCCGTTAAACCTGGGATTAAAATCCCAACCGGATTCTGCTTCTGCAAGAAGATGAGCGCCAAAATCTATGCGCGTTTCATCAGTAAAACTGTTCGGATCAACTCTCACTCTATGTGCAAGGCCGTTACAAAAATCTATGAGTTCCTGCCTGGTAGCGTCATGTCCGTAGCGGTTAAGCCCGTTGTGAGCCACACGGCGCGTCATCCAGAAATTGTACTCTTTTTCAAGAATAGGAATCATCCGGGCCAGAAACTCTCGGTCACCGGTAGCATCATAATAGTCCTTGACCATCTGACAAAACAAAGGCGGCTGACTGCGGTTGAGCAGATCCTTGGAGGTGGCGTTAGGCATATAGCCTATGGAATCAATCATATAGGCTATGTTTTCAATATTATTGAGAGCCTGCTCCATATCTCCGTCCAGCAAAAGACCGGCATTTGTAAAATATGTATCCCAATAAAACATATTCCGGAATCCACCGGTTGTGCAAGGTACACTGTACGGCTTCGGTAGTGCGAAATTGTTGTTGGCGGTTGAGTTTGACTCACAGACACTCAGCGGCATAGCCTCCTTGATATGTCGATGCAACGCCTCCTGTCTGGCAGGTGGTTCAAGACTACTGGACGCACCAGCGGACTGAACGCATATCAGCATAAACAACGCGATGAAATATCGCCAAAACTTTTCCATTTGCGATTTTGTTATAAATTCTATTATTTCCTCACCTCAACGCTTAAAACTCGCGCACCTCATCGCGACCATCGAGCCACGCAATCATATTAAGCACCAACAGATTCCAATTCTGAAAGCCTTTATTCATAATAGGTTCACCGGTCAGAGGCTCGTAATATTCATGCAACGCTCCAAACCTCTCGAAATCGCGTCCGAGCATCAGCACTGTCTTTTCCGCAAGTTCACGGGCCTCTTTTTCATATCCATAGTTAACCAGCCCGCGCCACACAAACCAGTTGG
>ERZ836877.5324-NODE-5324-length-12379-cov-3.770691_pt1 | contig 12379 bp, 7 predicted proteins | sample MGYA00519469_ERZ836877 | MGnify/ENA primary metagenome ERZ836877 (study PRJEB31850, sample SAMEA3708809) | human gut metagenome | biome: human gut; feature: human-associated habitat; material: faeces | place: China | collected 2014 ... | reverse complement strand
CGCCTCAGAAATTTGGGCACAACTGACAAAAAATCTTCTCACAAAATCAAGCACAGAAAGATTCCGAGAGAACATAAAGGTTTTCAGGTGTTTGGGCTGTGAATGATAGGTGACTATCTGGTTATCTGGCTTCAAAAGTTCTGCCAGCCAGATCCACATATGGCTTTAAGTCAGCCATTAATTTGTCAAATGCATCAAAGGTAAGAGACTGAGGACCGTCAGAAAGGGCTTTTGCCGGATCTGGATGAACCTCGATCATCAGTCCGTCGGCACCTACTGCAACTGCAGCCTTTGCAAGAGGTTCTACATAGGCTCTTACGCCGGTTGCATGGCTTGGATCTACGATCACTGGAAGATGACTCTTCTGGCGGATCACAGGAATCGCACTGATATCCAGGGTGTTTCTGGTAGAAGTTTCGTAGGTGCGGATACCACGCTCACATAAAACGATGTTTGGGTTTCCTTCTGAAATAATGTATTCAGCTGCATTCAGCCACTCATCTATGGTAGCACATAAGCCGCGTTTTAACAATACAGGCATTCCTGATTTTCCGGCTTCTTTTAACAGCTCGAAGTTCTGCATATTTCTTGCGCCGATCTGGAGCATGTCTACATATTTAACAGCAGCTTCAATGGCATGGGCGCTGGTAACTTCACAGATCACGTTCAGTCCGGTTGCTTCTCTGGCTTCCTTCATATATTTTAAGCCTTCTTCTTCCAGTCCCTGGAAAGAGTATGGGGAAGTACGGGGCTTGTAAGCACCGCCGCGAAGGAAGGTAGCCCCAGCTTTCTTTACAGCGAAAGCAGTGGAAAGCAGCTGTTCCTTTGACTCAATAGCGCAGGGACCTGCCATAACAGTCATGGTTCCTGGTCCGATGTGGGTGTTGCCTACAGGAATAATGGAGTCATCTGGGTGGAATTTTTTGTTGACCAGTTTGTAAGACTCTGTGACAGCAACGACCTTGTCAACACCTTCGCTCATTTCAATATTGCTTCCGGCAAGTCTGCTCTTATCACCTACAACACCAACGATCGTGACCTGGGAACCTTCAGAAAGATGGGCCTGAAGTCCTTTTGACTCAATGAGGGAAGTTACTTTTTCAACAGCTTCTTTGGAAGCCTGTGGTTTCATAATAATGATCATAGTCTGTTATACTCCTTATCCGCATAATGGTTTCTTGTATATCGGCTCTGTATGTTAGATGCCCCTTTTTACCAGATATCGGATTGCGGTGAGCATGATGTGCTTTTTCAATCCAGGTATCTCTTAACTTGCAGACAGTTTAATACATAAAAGCGTAAAAGTCAACACTTTAATGCTTTAAACTTTTACGCTTTTATGTAACTCATGCTATAAATAGCGGCCGGTCTGGCTGTTTGGATCTTTTGCAAGCTGTTCCGGTGTCTCGCAGGCAACGATACGGCCGCCGTCTGCTCCGCCTCCAGGTCCCATATCAATAATATAGTCAGCATTGCGGATCACATCCAGGTCATGTTCAATGACCACAACAGTTGCTCCATTTTCGATCAGGGTCTGAAATACCTTAAGGAGAGTCTGCACATCCAGAGGATGCAGCCCAATGGTAGGTTCATCAAAGATAAACAGGGAGTCATTTTGCAGTTTGCCCATTTCGCTGGCCAATTTCAGTCTCTGGGCCTCACCGCCGGAAAGACTGGGTGTTTCTTCTCCTAAAGTCAGGTATCCAAGTCCAAGCTCTTTTAACACAGTGAGCCGCTGTTTTACCAGTTTGAGGTCATCGCAGGCTTCAAGGGCTGTATGGATGTCCATGTCCATAAGTTCCGGGAGAGAAACACTTTGCCCTTTTTTATTCGTGTATTTAATAAGAGATGCCTCTTTGGAATATCTGGAACCTCTGCACTCCGGGCATGGAATGTCCACATCGGGCAGAAACTGTACGTCCAGGCTGACCTGGCCGGTGCCGTCACATACGGGGCAGCGAAGCTTTCCTGTATTATAGGAAAAATCACCAGCTTTATATCCCATGTTTTTGGCATCTGCCGTTTTTGCAAATACTTTTCGCAGTTCATCGTGGACATTGGCATAAGTAGCAGCAGTGGAGCGGACATTGATGCCAATAGGAGTTGCATCGATCAGTTTTACCTGGGAAATACCTGCCGGGTCCACAGAAAGGACATGGGAAGGCAGAGGCGTTTTTGCAATAGCTGCCTCTATGCCGGGAACAAGGCTTTCCAGAATAAGAGTGGTCTTTCCAGAACCGGAAACACCGGTTACAACGGTAAGACGGCCTTTGGGGATATTTACCTTAAGTGGTTTTACTGTATGGATGGCACCGATAGAAAGGGAGATGGCCCCATGTTCAAACAGGTCCTGGATCACCGGACGCAGGCGTTTGGCGTATTCCGGCTTTAGAAAAGCACCGATGCGGGATACTTTATTTTCCACAATATCAGAAATAGTCCCTTCTGCGATCACCTGTCCCCCTTTTGCGCCTGCTTCCGGCCCCATTTCAATGAGCCAGTCTGCATGGGATAAGATCTGTGTGTCATGGTCTACTAAAATAACGGAATTTCCGTCAGCGATCAGATCATCCATAACCCCTGTCAGTCCAACGATATTTACCGGGTGGAGTCCAATGGACGGCTCGTCCAGTACATAGAGGACACCTGTGGTTCGGTTTCTCACGGCTCTGGCTAACTGCATTCTCTGGCGCTCCCCTGTAGAAAGAGTAGAAGCAGCCCGGTCTAAGGAGAGATAGCCAAGTCCCAGCTCCATAAGCCGTTTTGCAGCTGTCTGGAAGGAGTCGCAGATGCTTTCTGCCATTGGCACCATTTCCGCTGGGAGAGAACTGGGAACATTGTCCACCCATGTGATCAGCTGGGATAAGGTCATTTCACAGGCTTTATCAAGAGTGATCCCCTGTAATTTCGGCGCTCTGGCCCGTTCATTTAAACGGGAACCATGGCAGTCCGGGCATGCATCTTCTTTTAAAAACTTCTCCACCCGCTTCATACCTTTTTCATCTTTTACTTTGGAAAGAGCATTTTCTACGGTGTAGACAGCGTTAAAGTAGGTAAAATCCAGTTCTCCTGCCTGATTGGAGTTTTTGGCGTGATAGAAAATATGTTTTTTCTCAGCAGGTCCATGGAAAACGATGTCTTTTTCCTTTTCTGTTAATTCCTTAAAAGGCACATCGGTGCGCACACCCATTTCCCGGCATACATCGGTCATCAAAGACCACATAAGAGTATTCCAGGGAGCCACAGCCCCTTCGTCAATGGTTAAGGAGTCATCTGGCACCAGGGTATTTAAGTCTACGGTGCGAACCGTTCCCGTTCCATTGCAGGTGCGGCAGGCTCCCTGGCTGTTAAATGCCAGTTCCTCTGCAGAAGGAGCAAAAAAGTGGATGCCGCATTCAGGGCAGACCAGTTCTTTTCCGGCAGCCACTGCCAGTGTGGGAGCCAGATAATGTCCATTTGGACAGCAGTGGGAAGCCAGACGGGAATACATCAGGCGCAGGCTGTTTAAAAGTTCTGTACCGGTTCCAAAGGTGCTTCGGATGCCGGGAACGCCGGGACGCTGATGCAGGGCGAGAGCAGCGGGAACATGTAAGATCTCATCCACACTGGCTTTGGATGCCTGGGTCATGCGCCTTCTTGTATAGGTAGAAAGAGACTCCAGATAGCGTCTGGAGCCCTCTGCATATAGTACGCCTAAAGCCAGAGAGGACTTTCCGGAGCCGGAGACACCGGCAATGGCTACGATCTGGTTTAAGGGTACGTCTACATTGATATTTTTAAGATTATGCACCCGGGCGCCGCGGATCTGTATTTTCTGTATATTGCTTTTAAAGGTTTTATTTTCAGACATAAAATGTGCATACCTTTCTCATTATTCTGCAACTATTTTAACAATCTCCGTAAGGAATTGCAAGAAAAGCAGACCGTCACATGACGGAACCGTAATTCAATTATGACAAAACTGTCATTTTAGAGTCATGATCATTTAATTTTGTATGTATAAAATAAAATACAAATGAAGGAGGAAAAAATTATGGCAGCAGCAATTGGATTTTTAATGATCATCGTGATCGTAGCCCTTCTTTTAAAGGGGAAAATGTCACCTATTGTAGTATTGGCTATCGTCCCAACCATCTCAGCCCTGATCCTGGGGTTTGTTCCTACAGACATTCTGGGATTTATTGCAGATGGCATTAAGACAACTACCAGTAATGGTATTTTGTTTATTTTTTCTGTTATTTATTTTGGGGTTTTGTCTGATACAGGATTGTTTGACGTGATCGTAAACTGGCTTGTAAAAAAGGCTGGAAATAATGTGATCGCAGTTACTGTGGTAACTGCAATGATCGCAACCATTGCCCATTTGGATGGAACCACCGCTGTAACAGTTCTGATTACGATCCCGGCAATGTATCCAGTATACAAGAGAATGAATATTGATGCCCGGATCTTACTGTGTATTACCGGAGCCTGTATGGGTGTCATGAATCTGCTTCCATGGGGCGGACCTACAGCAAGGGCGGCAACTGTACTTCAGATGGACGCAACAGAGTTGTGGCATATGCTGATCCCGCTTCAGATTGTTGGTCTGGTCATGAATAGTGTGATCGCCGTTTTGCTTGGAATGTACGCGGTAAAAAAGGGTGCCGGTGCAGGAAAAGGTGTAGAAGTTGAGACAAATGAAAAAGAAAAGGCAGAAACAGAAGCACTGAAAAAATCCAGAGGATATCTGATCTTTAATTTCCTTCTTACGGTTGCTGTGATCGCAGCATTATCAACTGGTGTAGGAAAATCCTATGTGATCTTTATGTTAGGACTTTGTGTTTTACTGGCAGTAAACTACCCGGATCAGAAGATCCAGGATAAACTGGTAAAGAAGCATGCTCCGGCAGCACTGATCATTTCAGCAACCTTGTTTGCGGCAGGCGCTATGGTAGGTATTTTTGATGGAACAGGAATGCTGGAAGCAATGGCAAATGCGATCATGGCGGTCATTCCTGCAGCTATGGGAAAATACATCCACATTATTTTTGGTATCCTTGCCCTTCCTTTTGGCCTTTGTGTGGGAACCGATGCATATTTTTACGGCATCATGCCTCTGGTCATGCAGGTTGGCGAAACATACGGGGTTGCATCCCTGAACACAGCACTTACCATGCTGATCGGAAAGAATCTGGCGCTAATGGTAAGTCCCCTTGTCCCGGCTACTTATCTGGCTATCGGATTGACAGGAACAGAATTAAAGGATCATATGAAATTCAGCATTCCGCCCTATTATGTGGTAAGCCTGATCATGTTAGTACTGGGAGTAATTTTAGGGATCATAAGTTTATAAGAGACAGTAAGACCATAAAAGCATAGTAAGAACACAAAAGACCATAACCGGCTGTGAGAAAAAGCCAGCCGGTTATGGTCTTATTTTTATATATTTGCTATACTCTTTTATAGGTACAAATGCGCTTGAAAGAGCAAAAAATAGAATGGGGAAATGAACATGAATACGGAAGAAATATTGATGGTAGATGATGAAAGAGCAATCCGTCTGGCTGTACGGACGGCTTTGACCAGGGAAGGAATGCATGTAACAGAAGCAGCTGATGGCAGTACAGCGTTAGATTTACTAAAACAGAAACATTTCGATCTGGTGATCCTGGATGTGATGATGGAAAATGTCAGCGGCTATCAGGTATTACAGACTATGCGGGCTTGGGGAGATCATACACCGGTGATGATGCTTTCTGGAAAGTCAGATGAGATGGACCAGGTGCTGGGGCTGGGATTCGGGGCAGACAGTTATCTGACAAAACCATTTCATACTTCTGTGCTGATACAGACAGCAAAAGCATTGATCCGGAGAAACCAGATATACAGTCAGGCATCGGAAGCAAGGATCCATAAAGGTCCCTTTGCTGTGGACACTTTGAAAATGGAGTGTTTAAAAAACGGAGTCTCCCTGAATTTTACAGCAAGGGAACAGGCGCTATTCCGCTTTCTGTTAGAGCATCCGGGACAGGTATTCACAAAGGCACAGCTTTACAGCCAGGTGTGGAATGAGGCAGTGGTAGATGATAATACGATCACGGTTTATATTAAGCGGATCAGAAGCAAGATCGAGGAAAATCCAAAAGAACCTAAATATTTAAAAACAATACGGGGAATCGGATATATGCTGGAGGTCTGATAAAAAATGAAATGGATCAAGGAAACAAAAGGAAAAAGACAGGCAGCAATAGGCGCTGTTTTTCTGGTAGTGTTTCTGTCACTGGTTATGGCATTATCCTGTGCAGAATTTTATAAGCGTTATAAAGAGCAGGTAATCCATACAGAGGAAAGCCAGCTGCTTACCATAGCCGGGATCATAGGAAATAATCTTGACATGTTCCTTAATGAACAGCTGGAGCAGATCGACCTTTTTTACTCATCAGAAAATGGGCTTTTAGGGGAAAAAATGCAGATGAACCGGAAAATATCCTATTTTCTGGATAAAAATGAGAAATTGTATAACTGGATCCGTCTGATATGTCCTGATGGCAGGCAGATCCTTTATAAAGCAGGTACAGAGCCTTTTTACGAAGCTGCTGAGGCAGAACATACTCCGGCGGGACATGCCACGAATGCACAGATCACGGGAAAAAAGATATCAGAAGAAACAGGCTGGTATGAAATGTACATAGAAAAGCAGGTTGAAGCAAATGGAGCTGTTTATGATCTTGTTCTTTCTATGGATCTGGAACAGCTGTACCGTCAGATCGTAGAGCCTGTAAAGATCGGAAAGGGCGGATACTCTATTGTTAAGGACCAGGATACCTATATTATCATGCATCATGTAAAAAGCCAGATTGGTCTGGAGGCATTAGAAGACCGGCAAAAAATGTATACACAGTTGGATCTGGATGATCTGAAACAATGGCTGGAAAGACAAAATAAAGAAGATAAGGGCGCAGGCCTGATCCATACTTATATATGGGATAATCCGGAACTAAAAGCAGTAAAAAGAGTGGCTGCGTTTCAGGCGATCTATATTCAGGGAGAACGTTGGATCGTGAATTCTACGATCCCTTTAACAGAGCTTTCCCAACCTTTAGATACTATGATGGAGATCCTGGTGGGGATCGCTGTTTTATATATGGTGCTGCTGATCACGGCAACGGTATACATTCTTTATAACCGGTTCCGTACCATATCACAGTACAGGGAAATAGCGTACCTTAAGGAAATAAACCAGGGAATGGAGATGGTGGCAAAGAAAAATGATGAGATCCGCCATTACCAGAGAATACAGTCTCTTGGCATGATGGCAAGCCATATAGCACATGAATTTAATAATTATCTGACCCCGGTCCTGATCTATTCGGAACTTCTGGAGAACGATGATACCATATCAGAAGAAAACCGGCAGATGATCCATGAGATCACAGATTCCGTAGATAAGGCATCAGATCTGTCAAAAAAGCTGCTGGCATTTTCAAGACAGGATACAGGGATCCGGTTAGAACGGCTGGATTTTGCACAGGAAGTAAGAAAGGCCATGTCAGTAGTACGACAATTGGTTCCGGCAGCCATTACATTAAAAACAAAAATTCCTGATACACCTCAGTATGCTCTTGTAAGACAAGGAATGGCAGAACATATCCTGATGAATCTGTGCAAAAATGCATTTCAGGCAATGGAACAGTCTGATAAAAAAGAACTGACAGTGGAATTAGCTGAAATGGGAACAGACCAGCTTTGCCTGCGTATTTCTGATACAGGATGCGGGATCCCGGAAGATGTGCAAAAGAAGATCTTCGAGCCATTTTATACAACAAAAGGTTCCAGACAGGGAACGGGACTGGGGCTTTCCGTGGTAAGAAATATCATTGCGTCTGTAGGGGGAAAGATTGAGGTAGAAAGCCGTCAGGGAGAAGGAACGACCTTTTTGCTTATGATCCCCAAAAGTAGTTCAGAAGAGGAAGGCAATCTTAGAAAACGTTTAAAATCTGTATCCAGGATCGCTATTATATCAGAAGATGCCAGGATGTCTGCTTATAAAGGGAAAAAATTTGAAAAGACTGGGCAGATCGAAGTTTATACCCATCCGGCAGCCCTCCTTGACCGGGTACAGAAAACGCCTTCTTTTTATGGCCTGATCATTGCAGATGAAGTTCTTCCCATGATGAATGGAATCGAGTTATGTGAAATGATCCGCCGGATGAATCCGGAGATCCGTCTTTTATTGTTATCAGAACAGGACGGAAGTGATGTTCAGTGGTATCTGAATAATGGCATGATCGACCGTTTTATGTTGAAACAGGACTTTTTTAGCGAATTTGAAGAGGCAATTAAGGCAAAATGACGGTTAAAGATGAGAAAAACAGGAACATGTGGTGACTTAAATCAAAATATCTGGAATGTTTTGGAAAAATGTTGTGTAGAATTTAACAAAAAACTTGAATATTTCAGAAAAATATAGTAGAATGTACACATGGCAAAGACGAAGCACATATTACAGTTGTTTCGCACAAATAAAGTGTACAGGAGGGAAGTTTATGAACGTATATGGTACTGAACAAATCCGCAACGTTGTATTACTTGGGCATGGAGGCGCTGGTAAGACAACAGTTGCGGAGGCAATGGCTTTGATCACAGGTGTTACCAAGCGTATGGGCAAAGTTGCTGACGGAAACACTATTAGTGATTATGACAAAGAAGAGATCAAGAGACAGTTTTCCATTTCCACCACACTGATTCCTCTGGAATACCAGGGAGAGAACGGACCGGTTAAGGTCAACTTACTGGATACTCCCGGATTTTTTGACTTCGTAGGTGAAGTAGAAGAAGCCATCAGCGTTGCTGATGCAGCCATTATCGTTGTAAACTGTAAAGCAGGTATCGAGCCTGGTACAGAAAGAGCATGGGAGATGTGCGAAAAGTACAATCTGCCAAGACTGATCTTCGTTACTAATATGGACGATGATCACGCCAGCTATCGTGAGCTGGTTGTAAAGCTGGAGAAAAAGTTCGGAAGAAAGATCGCTCCTTTCCAGCTTCCAATCCGTGAAAATGAAAAATTCGTAGGTTTCGTAAACGTAGTAAAGATGGCAGGCCGCCGCTTTACAAACCTCAGTGATTATGTTGAGTGCGAGATTCCAGATTATGTTCAGAAGAACTTAACCATCGCAAGAGACGCCCTCATCGAGGCAGTTGCAGAAACCAGTGAAGAATATATGGAACGTTATTTCCTGGGAGAAGAATTTACACAGGAAGAGATCTCAGGTGCATTAAGAGCACATGTTATCGAAGGCGACATCGTACCTGTTATGATGGGCTCCGGAATCAACTGCCAGGGCTTTAAGGTTCTCCTTCAGGTTATTGACAAATACTTCCCGGCACCAAATCACTTTGAGTGTATCGGTGTAGACGTTTCCACAGGCGAGCGTTTCACCGCTAAATATAATGATGACGTATCCCTTTCTGCAAGAGTATTTAAGACCATCGTAGATCCATTTATCGGAAAGTATTCCCTGATGAAGATCTGTACTGGTACCTTAAAGGGCGATACGGTTGTATACAATGTAAATAAAGATGCAGAAGAGAAGATCGGTAAAGTTTATGTAATGCGCGGCAAGGAAGTTATCGAAGTTCCTGAGTTAAAGGCCGGCGATATCGGCGCAGTTGCAAAACTGACTGTAACCGGAACCGGCGATACCATGGCAGTTCGTACAGCTCCGATCGTTTACCACAAACCACAGATCTCCACACCATATACATATATGGCATACAAGGCAGCTAATAAGGGCGAAGATGATAAGGTTTCTACCGCATTAGCACGTATGATGGAAGAAGACCTGACCTTACAGGTTAAGAATGATCCTGAAAACCGTCAGTCCCTGATCTATGGTATCGGCGATCAGCAGTTAGATGTTGTGATCAGCAAGTTGCAGACCCGCTACAAAGTAGACGTAGTTCTGTCCAAACCGAAATTTGCTTTCCGTGAGACCTTAAGAAAGAAAGTAAAAGTACAGGGCAAACATAAGAAACAGTCCGGCGGACATGGCCAGTACGGTGATGTTATCATGGAATTTGAGCCATCCGGCGATTTAGAGACACCATACACCTTTGAAGAGAAGGTATTCGGTGGATCCGTACCGAAGAACTACTTCCCGGCAGTAGAAAAAGGACTGCAGGAATGCGTTCTTAAGGGACCGTTGGCTGGATATCCGGTTGTTGGCTTAAAGGCTACTCTGTTAGATGGTTCTTATCATCCGGTAGACTCTTCAGAAATGGCATTTAAGATGGCTACTATTCTGGCATTTAAACAGGGCTTTATGGATGCAAACCCAGTGCTTTTAGAGCCGATTGCTTCCTTAAAGGTTGTTGCTCCTGACCGCTTCACCGGCGATATCATGGGTGACTTAAACCGCAGAAGAGGCCGTGTATTAGGTATGGAATCTGACCACCACGGCAAACAGGTCATCGAAGCAGACATTCCAATGTCTGAATTGTTCGGCTACAACACCGATCTTCGTTCCATGACCGGTGGTTTAGGAGACTATTCCTATGAATTCAGCCGCTACGAGCAGGCTCCTGGAGATGTACAGAAGCGCGAAGTAGAAGCAAGGGCTGCTGCGAAGGAAGAATAATTGAGAAAACAGAAATAAAAAGCTCTATAAACAATAAGGGCGGGATCTTTGAAAGGTCCCGCTCTGTTATTGATTTTAGGGCTATTTTTGTGTTGTTAAGTAAGAAAATCAGGCATAAGGAACCAGATCTCCGATTTCCGGGTCCATATCGGTCCAGCGATCTGCGTATTCCCGGGACAGTTCAGAAAGACGTTGAAATGCAGTATCTTTTTCTATCTTTTTTCGATAGACCATACAATGGATGCGGTAAAGAGAAGGTGTAAACAAAAAATATACGATATTGGGGTCCAATACCATATTGCTTACAGGGATAAATCCTGCACCTATACCAGAGGAAACAGATTTTACAATAGAAGATGCATTGCTGGTATTCAGGATAACTACAGGGGTCATATGGGCAGAACGGAACAGGCCGTCAGCCAGATAACGGATGCAGGAACCTGGATGCTGAAGGATAAAAGGAGCACCGGAAAGCTCTCTTGCAAAAGTTTCCAGATCCAGACTCTGAATATAGTTATAGTTTGAGTTGCGGCAAATAGACATCCGGCTTGGGACAGCCAGAGCAATCTTTTCTTCTTTCAGTGGCAGGATCTGGCCTTTATAAAGATCCAGGGAAGAAATGGAGCCAAAGACAAGGTCCAGATCATTGTTTAACACTTTTGAAATAATGGTAAAGGAATTGCCTTCGGACATAGCAATGTCAATATTTGGGAATTCTTTGCGGTATATGGGAATAAGATGGGTCACCATGGAGATAGCTTTTGTGGTAGATGTACCTATTTTTAAAATAGTAGTATTTTTATAGGTTTGCATGGCCTGCTCCATGTTTTTTTCCAGTTCAATGATTTGTTCTGCATATTTGCAGAATGTCTCACCGGCAGAAGTAAGGGTATAACGGCCGTTCATTCGTTTAAACAGGTGGATTCCCAGGGTATTTTGATAGTTACGGATAAACTGACTGAGGGTTGGCTGGGAAATGTAAAGATCTTTTGCTGCCTGTGTGATATTTCCTGCTTTGGCAAGAGCAAGAACGTATTCCATATATTTAATATCCATAAATTATGCAGGTCCTCCTGATGCGTGTAATGGTATTTAATGATAAATATAATGAAAAATATAGGCAATACCTATAATATATATAAAATACACTATCTGAAGAGGAAAATCAAGGGAATAAATTGGAAAAATGATGCAAAATATATAAACCATAGGCGCAGGCTATAAAAAATGTGCTACAAATGATTGGAATTCCTATAAAAAAACATTTAAAATTAAGATATCAAGAAGAGGGGAGGACGTGCAGAACTTGTTCTGACAGACGAAAAAATGAAGGGATATGTATTAAAAAGAACAGGACAAATGATATTGGTGGTATTTCTTCTTTCTATTTTTATTTTCCTTTTGGTATCAATGATACCAGGTGATCCGGTTTACGCTATGCTGGGTGAGGAAGTTTCTCCGGAAGAGTACAATCGTGTATTCCATGAATTGAAGTTGGATCAACCGGTGATCGTCAGGTACTTCAGCTGGCTGGCGGATGCGCTTCATGGAGATCTGGGGGAGTCTACACAGTTTCATATGAAAACATCCGAAGTACTCGCAGCAAGAATACCAATTACATTGTTTTTCTCCATTGCGGCATTTATTATCAGTGTTCCATTTGGAATCCTTTTTGGAGTGATCAGTGCAGTGAACAGAGGAAAGCCTCTTGATACAGTGGTAACTCTTATTGCAAATGTAACTGCCTGTCTTCCACA
>ERZ836877.5322-NODE-5322-length-12380-cov-3.384746_pt1 | contig 12380 bp, 10 predicted proteins | sample MGYA00519469_ERZ836877 | MGnify/ENA primary metagenome ERZ836877 (study PRJEB31850, sample SAMEA3708809) | human gut metagenome | biome: human gut; feature: human-associated habitat; material: faeces | place: China | collected 2014 ... | reverse complement strand
ACCTGTAACCTTCTGATCCGTAGTCAGATGCTCTATTCAGTTGAGCTAAGGAGCCAATTGCTTTCTTGCGATTGCGAGTGCAAAGTTAATGCATTCTCGCCAATTAACAAAATATTTTTTGAGCTTTTTTATTCCGTATTTTTGTCAACAATCAATAATAAACTGAAAAATAATTTTTTATACCATTAAATAAATTGAAAAAAACGCACACCGATTATAATAACACCATCTTATTTTGTGCAAAATACTATATGCGGCATATCAATTCCCCTATAAAATGTTTTGTTATATGGTCAATCAGAATCATCCCGTTTCGCAAAGCTACATTTTTGGATGCTTCGTTAGAATCTCTGATGATTGAATACATGACTTCAAACCGAAGTTTATTGAAGCCGTATTCCCGGCAAGCGATGGCAGCTTCTGTAGCATACCTTTGTGCCAGTGTTTATGCGCAAACAAATATCCTATTTCCGGGACTTGTGTTGTCTTGTAATCCTGCATGGTAATTCCGCATTGACCTATCATCTCGTCAGAGTTTCTGAGGAATACGCCCCACAAACCGAAGCCATAGTCCTTGTAGCGTTGGATCTGTTTTTGCAGCCAGAGCAACGTTTCCCGGTCATTGAATGCACCGTTGTAGGCATACATGACACGGTCGTCCTGCAGCATTGACGCCAAGGCTTCTACATCAGAAAAGTCCATTTCGCGCAACATCAGTCTGTCGGTCTCTAAGATTATATGCTTCATTCTGTACGCTCTGTCACGTTTTTAGTTTTCCGCGAAAAGTTGAACAGATAGATAAGCACCATTGCTATTATCCATAACAACGAAAGCCTGAGATTCACGCCCCCGTCATCTACGGCCGACATTTCGTTGAGTGATACATTTTCATTGGCACTATCAAAAAGGTCCGGGCTGAACGACGCAATATTACGTTTCCAGACTATATGGCCGTCAACGATATACACAAGTGCGGTGTCTCCACGGGCAAGCATTTTTAGGGATGTGTCGTCGGCTGTAAATATATCGGTATCGATAGCTGCGAGATTTCGCCATTTTTCGACGCCATCGGCATCGGCGGCGAGAATGGCGACCATCTCTCCGCCTTCACGTTCGATGAGAGCGGCAAACTGCATCGCCAGTCTGGAACGGTAGAGGTAACCTGCCCCGGGGTCGTTGACGACGAGGAGTAACAACGGTTTGTCTGACACAAGCAGTCCGGTCACATCGTCATATCCGTCAAAGACTGCAAAAGAATTATCGTCAGTCGCACCTGTCCTGTCGATACGGCTGACAAAAGTCCACGTGCTGTCAGGCAGGTTGTCGATGTTATACTCCCGTTCTTCGCCGTCTTTTGAATAGACAAATATGACGTCGGGGTCGTCCTCAGCCGATGCCGGCGGGAAAACAGAGCCTGTTTTAAATGGTCTGAAGTCCACGACGGGCTGATATCGGTAGCCTATGAATGAAACGGTGGTAACAAACACCAGAGAAACGGCGACTGTCTGCCACTGCAAAGAATGCCTGTAAAGGCCTTTTACCCTGGTATTATACTTAAGGAGGTATATTACAAGTGCAGAAAGTACAATGTTTTTTAGAAAGGTGGCGGTATTCGAGATTATGATGAAATCGCCGAAGCAGCCGCAATCGGGAACGGGATCGGCGATGGCTATATATGCTGTGAGCGGCAGCATGACCGTCATGAACCCGGCAGCCACCATGACCGACAGACGGCGCCAGCAGCCCGTCACGATAAGAACACCTGTGATAAATTCGGCCACAGACAGACTTATCGCACCTGTAAGTGTAATCTCACGCGCTACATCGATAGACCATACGGTGAGATAATCTTCAATCTTATAAATAAATCCCCACGGGTCTACGGCCTTGGCCCAGCCGGAAACAACGAAAGTGAGTCCGACGACAATTCGTGCGAGCCAGACGCAGGTCTTGAAAAGCAGAAATTTGCGTTCAGGCATTTTCGGTCAGTTTGATAATGCCGAAGACAGCATAGTTGACCATATCCATATAATTGGCGTCAATGCCTTCGGAAACGAGGGTTTGGCCGCAGTGGTCTTCAATCTCCTTGGTGCGTTCTATTTTCATCAGGATTAAATCTGTGTATGACAGCACACGCATCATGCGCCAGGCCTCGTCGTAGTCATGGTTTTTGGCGAGCATAAGGGTGCGGGCAGCTGCGACATAGCGGTCATAAAGTTCTACGGCTGTGTCGGCGCCGATGTCTTTCGTGTCTGACGCACCGAGTTCGAGCTGGATGAGTCCGATGATGCCATAGTTGACAATGGCGATGAATTCAGGCAGAATGCCCTCTCCTACTGCCGAACAGCCTTTGGTCTCGAGTGAACGTATACGTTTGGCTTTTATGAATATCTGGTCGGTGACCGCCGCCGGTCTCAGGATTCGCCATGACGGGCCGTAGTCGGCAAGTTTTGCCGTAAAAACGTTGCGGCATAGAGCCAGTGCCGTGTCAAACTGTTGTGTCGTATCTGTCATATCCGTTATATCGTTTAATATTTCTTTTATTGCAAAGGTATAAAAAAAACAGCAAAGCCCGGCTTTTATGGCCGGGCTCTGTGAAAAATGTTTATAGTGGCTTATTTGTTAAGTCGGTCTGTGGTATATTTGAGTTTTTCCTCATCTTTGAGGTTGTAATATACATTTTCAAGATATTTGAGGGCGATGGTGTAGTTTTCGTCTACGTTGTATGCCCTTTCAAGATAATCGGCAGCCTCGTTGAAGAGGGGGCGGATGTTTTCATTGAAATATGCTTCGATCTGAGAGGGATCAGATGGAGCTTTGTCGCTGATTTCATAAGCGTCTTCGCAAAGGGCTTTGCCATAGTTGAAGAGAGCGTCTTTGCTGTAGGGGTCGAGCTCGATGGCTTTGGCGTAAGCTTTCTTTGCTTCGGCACGTTTGCCGTCGTTGTCATAGATAACACCGAGAACGACATAATACTGGGCGTTGTCGGGGTTGGCTGCGATGGCTTCGTTGATGGCGTCGAAGGCTTTCTGATAGTCTTTCTTCTGCAGATAGTCATTGATGATAATGCCGATATACGAAGGTTCTTCTTTGCCATAAAGAGGAAGCGCTTCTTTGGCGAGCTCGAGAGCGGCGACGCTGTCGGGAATCTGTGAGGCTACACCGATAGCATAGTTATATGTATCCTTGTCGTTGTGGCCGAGAGCGATTGATGTTTTGAACGCCTTGAGAGCCTTGGGAAGATTCTCACCCTGCCAGGCGGCAATGCCCTGGTTGAAAGTGATGTCACCCATAAGTGTCGAATCGACGTTGGCAATATCTTTTCTGTAGAGAGGATTTGCATACAGATCGACCATCACCTGCCAGATGTCATAGGCGTCGTTGTAGCGCTGGCTGTTGTAGAATGTAGCGCCGGCACCGCTGAAGTCGCCGAAGTGGCCTGCAAGCGTCGAGACTATTTCTTTTGAATATTTGGGCTTAACCTTACCTTTTTCATTGGGAATAGAGTCGAGAGGCAGGGCTTTCACAAAATAGTTGTAGCCGTCAAGAAGAGCTTCGGCCATCTTGAGTTCGCCGTTTTCAGGTAGCTTATTGAATGCCTTGAGGCCAAGCAGGTGGTCGTAGCATTTGAATGCTGCCTTACCGGGTATATACCAGGTCTGGGCGAGGCCTGAGGTTTCGGGGTTAGTCAGAGCGGGGGTGATGATTTCTACAACTGGCTTGTAACTGTCATCAGAACTTTTCATGGCCTTTTCAGCCTCTTTTACTACAGACATCTGAGCTGAAGCTGTAAGCCCGGCGAGGATACCTGCACCAATAAGGATGATTTTTTTCATAACATTTAATCGTTAGGATATTGATAGATAATTATTGTTTTTCAATCGTTTGGCTGTACGTCGGTGTCATCGTCAGTTTCGTCATTAACATCGATGTCTGCCTCGTCGTCAACCATATCGGGGAGTTCCTCACCCTCGATAACCTCGACGACTTCCTCCTCGGGATCGGCGTCAACGCAACATACAGATGCTATAACGTCATTACGCTTGTCAAGGTTAATGAGTTTGACGCCCTGCGTGGCACGGCCCATAACGCGGATGTCGGCCACATGGATGCGAAGGGTTATGCCGGACTTGTTGATGATGACGAGGTCGTTGTCGTCGTTGACGCTCTTGAAGGCGACGAGGAGGCCTGTCTTATCCGAGATATTCATGGTCTTGACGCCCTTGCCGCCACGGTTGGTGACGCGGTAGCCGTCGAGAAGCGAACGTTTGCCAAAGCCTTTTTCAGAGATGACCATGACGTTGTCTTCCGAGTCGGCACCCATAGCTATGAGGCCTATTATCTCATCATCGCCGTCATCGAGCTTCATGCCTCTGACGCCGGTCGATACGCGGCCCATGGCTCTGAGCTTCGACTCGTGGAAACGGATGGCCCGGCCGTTGCGGTTGGCCATAAGTATTTCGGAGTTTCCGTCGGTGAGTTCTACGCCGATAAGACGGTCGTCTTCTCTGATAATCAAGGCTTTCTTACCTTTTGCAAGCACTCGGGCGTATTCGGCAAGAAGGGTCTTCTTAACGATGCCGTTCTTGGTGGCGAAGACGAGATAGTGCGAGTTGATGAACTCGCTGTCGTCGAGCTGTTTGCATCGGATATAGGCATTGACCTGATCGCCCGGCTCTATCTCGAGCAGATTCTGAAGCGCGCGGCCTTTGCTGTTTTTGGCACCTTCGGGCAGTTCGTAGACTTTCATCTTGTAGACGAGGCCACGGTCGGTGAAGAAGAGCATAGTGTTGTGCATCGAAGCGGGATAGATGTGTTCGATGAAGTCTTCGTCGCGCGTGTCGCTGCCTTTGGCGCCGACGCCGCCGCGGTTCTGCGCACGGAACTCGCTCAGCGGAGTGCGTTTGATGTAGCCGAGGTGAGAAATGGTGATAATCATCTCGTCGTCGGCATAGAAATCTTCGGCGTTGAAGTCGCCTGCGGTATAATCGATTACAGTGCGGCGCGCGTCGCCATACTGGGCTTTGACAGCCTCGAGTTCTTCGCGTATTACGCGGCGGCACTCGGCCGGATCCGACAGAATGAGTTCGAGCCTGGCAATCTCGGCCATGATTTTTTCATAGTCGGCCTCGAGTTTGCCCTGTTCGAGCTGGGTTAGGCTCTTGAGACGCATGTCGACGATGGCCTGAGTCTGGACCTCGACGAGGTCGAAGCGCTCAGCGAGGCGGAGCTTGGCCTGCTCGGTGTCGTCGGACGAACGGATGATATGGATGACTTCGTCGATATTCTGAGAGGCTATAATCAGGCCACGGAGTATGAGGGCGCGCTCACGGGCTTTGTTGAGTTCGAACTGCGTGCGGCGGATGACAACTTCATGACGGTGGTCGATAAACGCCGATATAATCTGTTTTATATTTAATGTGCAGGGGCGTCCGTTGACGAGAGCGACGTTGTTGACGCTGAACGACGCCTGCATCTGGGTCATCTTGTAAAGCTTGTTGAGCACGACGTTGGCGTTTGCGTCGCTTTTGAGTTTGATGACGATGCGCATGCCCTTGTAGTCGGTCTCGTCGTTGATGTCGGCGATTCCGTCGAGTTTCTTCTCGTTGACGAGGTCGGCTATATATTTGATAAGCTCGGCCTTGTTGACACCGTAGGGAATCTCGGTGACGATAATCGACTCATGGTTTGCTTCTGATTCGATTTCAGCCTTCGCGCGTATGATGATGCGGCCGCGGCCGGTCTCGTATGCGTCTTTGACACCATTATAGCCATATATGATACCGCCGGTCGGGAAATCGGGAGCGGTGATATATTTCATGAGCTCGGGAATCGTCATCTCCGGGTTTTCAAGAAGAGCTACGGAAGCATCGATAGACTCCGACAGGTTGTGAGGAGGCATATTCGTAGCCATGCCGACAGCGATGCCCGAGGCACCGTTGACAAGCAGGTTCGGGAAACGGGTCGGGAGAACGACGGGTTCGCGGCGCGAGTTGTCGTAGTTGGGCTGGAAGTCGACTGTGTCAGAATCTATGTCGGCAAGCATTTCCTCACCCATTTTCGAGAGGCGAACCTCGGTATAACGCATTGCGGCAGGGGGATCACCGTCGACCGAACCGAAGTTGCCGTGACCGTCGACAAGAGTATATCTCAACGACCAGTCCTGTGCCATGCGCACGACTGTGCCGTAAATTGACGAGTCACCGTGGGGGTGATATTTACCCATCACTTCACCGACACAGTTTGCCGATTTTTTATGGGGCTTGTCGCTGTTGTTGCCCATCTCGTTCATTCCGAAAAGCACTCGGCGGTGTACGGGCTTCATGCCGTCACGCACATCGGGAAGCGCTCTCGACACTATAACCGACATCGAATAGTCGATATAGGCCGATTTCATCTCATTTTCGATATTGATCTTTAATATGCGATCGTCTTCAATCATGATTATGGTTTCTGTAAATTAATCGTTTAGGCAGAGTCTGCGACGGGACGACAGCCCGGTCGCAAAATATTCCGCATAAATATCATACAAAGATACTGTTTTTTCTTGAAAAAAATGTATCTTTGAACAATTCAAAGCAAAAAAATCTTTATTTATATAATGTATAGTATAGTTGAAACGTTATTGGCATAATCTTTGCTAAATGTCATTTCAGATAATATCAAGACCAGCCACTAAAACAAAAGACGAAAGGTAGTAAATGGAAAACAGATTTTCTCCTGATATACAGAAATTGCTTGAGCGCAGCAAGAAAGAGGCGCTCAGGCACAACAATTCGAGCATCACGCCGGCTCATCTGCTTCTCGCGATGATTTCGGACGTGGAGAGCCGTACGGCCAAGCTGCTCGAAAAAGCTGCTGTCGGAAGCTCTGTCTACGAACTCAAGCAGAAACTCGACGAGCATCTTTTTAACGAGGCCGAACAGCACATAACCGAGCTGTCGGTCAGCGATCTGACAAACAGGATTGTCAAACTCAGCACCCTCGAGGCCAGGTTGCTCAAATCTGCCTCGGTCGACCTGGTGCATATTCTTCTGGCGCTCTTCCATAATTACGAGCTTCAGAATATCGACTACATGCAGCCGTTTTTCAATGCCGGCATAAGCTACGACAAGTTGTATTCGCTCGTTTCGTCGCAACCCGAGGCTGTTAGTGACGGAGCCGATTTTCTTGAGGACGGTGATGACGATCGTGAGCCGTCATACGGTTCCGACAGCCGGTCGCAGTCGCAGGCTTCAGGCAAGACTGCGCACACCCGTTCGGGACAGAGTGACACCCCCGTTCTTGACAAGTTTGGCCATGACATGACACGCGCCGCCCGCGACAACCGTCTCGACCCTGTCGTAGGCCGTGAAGTCGAAATCGAACGTCTTGCCCAGATTCTAAGCCGCCGCAAGAAAAACAATCCGGTGCTCATCGGCGAGCCCGGTGTCGGCAAATCTGCAATTGTCGAGGGGCTTGCCCTGCGCATCGTCCAGCGCAAGGTGTCCCGAATACTTTTTGACAAACGTGTCGTGTCGCTCGACATGGCAGCCATTGTTGCCGGTACAAAATACCGCGGCGAATTTGAAGAGCGCATCAAGGCCATCCTCAACGAACTGAGCAAGAATCCCAATGTGATTCTTTTTATCGACGAGATACACACCATCGTCGGCGCCGGCAACTCGCAGGGCTCGATGGACGCAGCCAATATGCTTAAGCCTGCTCTTGCACGCGGTGAGCTTCAGTGTATCGGCGCAACAACCCTCGACGAATATCGCAAGAACATCGAGAAAGACGGTGCGCTTGAACGTCGTTTCCAGAAAGTGATGGTCGAGCCGACCACAGCCGAAGAGACTCTCAGTATCCTGCATAACATCAAGGACAAATATGAGTCGCACCACAACGTGACCTATACCGAGGATGCTCTTGAGGCCTGCGTCAAACTGACAGACAGATATATCACCGACCGCAATTTCCCCGACAAGGCTATCGATGCTCTTGACGAGGCAGGTTCGCGCGTGCATATCACCAACGTCAAGGTTCCAGCCGAGATAGAGGCGCTCGAAAAAGAAATCGAGGAAGCCGACAATAACAAGCAGGCTGCCGCCCGCTCGTCGAATTACAACGCCGCGGCCGAGTGGCGCAACAAAGCCCAGGAGCTGCGGGTCCGTCTTGACGACCTCACGGCGAAATGGGAAAAAGACATGGTCGATAACCGTCAGACGGTTGATGAAGACAGTATCGCCGAAGTCGTCGCCATGATGACCGGCGTACCGGTGCAGCGTGTGGCTCAGGCCGAGGGCGCGAAGCTGCTCGAGATGGCTCCGACCCTTAAAGGTGCCATCATCGGTCAGGACGAGGCCGTCAGCAAGATTGTCAAGGCCATACACCGTAACCGCATCGGTCTGAAAGACCCCAACAAACCGATAGGTACTTTTATGTTCCTCGGCCCGACAGGTGTCGGCAAGACCCACCTCGCCAAGAAGCTTGCAGAATATCTTTTCGATTCGGCCGACACGCTGATAAGAATCGACATGAGCGAGTATATGGAGAAATTCACCGTCTCGCGCCTCGTCGGCGCCCCTCCGGGCTATGTCGGCTACGAAGAGGGGGGGCAGCTTACCGAAAAAGTGCGCCGTCACCCCTACTCTGTCGTGCTGCTTGACGAAATCGAGAAAGCCCATCCCGACGTCTTCAATCTGCTTCTTCAGGTTATGGACGAAGGCCGTCTTACCGACAGCCTCGGCCGCCGCATTGACTTCAAGAACACGATAATAATCATGACGTCGAATATCGGCACACGGCAGCTGAAAGATTTCGGCTCGGGCGTGGGCTTTACGACGCGTGAAGTCGACAGCGAATATACTCACGGTGTCTTGCAGAAAGCTCTCAATAAAGCTTTCTCGCCGGAGTTCCTTAACCGCATCGACGACATCATAATGTTTGACCAGCTCGACCGCGACGCTATATTCAAGATCATAGACATCGAACTCGCAGGTTTTACAAAACGTCTCAACGAGCTTGGCTACAAGCTCAACCTGTCTGAAAAAGCCCGTGATTTCATCGCCGACAAGGGATATGACCGGCAGTTCGGCGCCCGTCCGCTCAAAAGAGCGATACAGAAGTATCTCGAAGACGAGCTGGCCGAGCTTCTCATCACCGCATCGGTCATGCCCGGCAATACGATTGCCGTCGACTATGATGAAAACGAAAAGAAAATAGTCACAAAAATCATAGCAGCCTCAGAGGATGCTGTCGAGGCGCAGGCATAACATTACACTTACATGATATTGTAAAAATAGCGGCTTCCCGTAATGGAGGCCGCTATTTTTCTTAAGTTTTTTTCGCAATTACAGAGTTTTTATGTTATTTTGCCTGATGATAAACAAAACGAAGGCAATAAAACGGCAATGAACGGATTGATCAGACGGGTGATAAACCTATATGTCGAAGGATTTCGGTCGATGACTGTCGGCCGAAGTCTCTGGGCCATTATCATTATAAAGCTTTTTATAATGTTTGCCATTCTTAAACTGTTCTTTTTCCCTAATCTGCTTGACGAGAACTATGACACCGATGCAGAGAAGGCGAATGCTGTGGCGACCGAGCTTATAAAGCGATGAATCTATTTTAATTATTAATTTTAATATCATGAATGATCTATTAGGAGTTGTCGACTGGTCGAGGGCGCAATTTGCCCTCACAGCCATGTATCACTGGCTCTTCGTGCCGTTGACGATAGGTCTGTCCCTGATGCTCGCCATCATGGAGACAATCTATGTCAGGACGGGCAAGGAGGCCTGGAAGGGAATCACAAAATTCTGGATGACGCTTTTCGGCATCAACTTTGCCTGCGGTGTCGCCACGGGTATTATTCTCGAATTCGAGTTCGGTACAAACTGGTCTAACTACAGCTGGTTTGTTGGTGACATTTTTGGAGCGCCTCTTGCAATCGAAGGACTGCTCGCGTTCTTTTTGGAAGCGACTTTTGTTGCTGTCATGTTCTTCGGCTGGAACAAGGTGAGCAAGCGCTTCCATCTTGCGGCCACATGGCTGACTGCAATAGGCGTGTCGTTGTCGGCGCTGTGGATTCTCGTTGCCAACGCATGGATGCAGAACCCTGTCGGCATGGCTTTTGACCCCGACCAGATGAGAAATGTCATGGATAATTTCTGGGAAGTAGCATTCAATTCTGTTGCAATGAACAAGTTCTTCCATGCCGTCTTCAGCGGATGGGTTCTCGCTGCCGTCTTCGTCATAGGTGTCAGCAGCTGGCTTCTCTGGCGCAAGCGCAATGTCGACGCAGCTGTCAAGTCCATCAAAGTAGGTTCATGGTTCGGCCTTGTCGGCATGTTGCTCACATTGTATACAGGCGATGGCTCGGCAGTCGAGGTCGCTCGCGTACAGCCCATGAAACTGGCTGCTATGGAAGGTCTCTATGACGGCAAAGTAGGTCAGGAGCTTGTGGCATTCGGTATCTACAACAATGACAAGAAACCCGGGGACAATCAGGATGCGATGCACTTCGAGATATCGCTGCCCTATGGTCTGTCTGTACTTGCAAATCACGACCCGAACACATTTGTGCCCGGTATCAACGACCTCATCAATGGCGTCTCCCTGACTGCCGACGGTGATACACTCGATACTGTCAGCTATGCCGAACGCATAGAGCGCGGCAAAGCTGCCCGCTCAGCCCTCGCCCGCTACAGCGTAGCCCGTGCCGCCGGTGACAGCACCGCAATGGAGGCGGCGCTCGCCGAGATTAATGCCGATTACAAATACTTTGGCTACGGCTTCTTTGACAGTGTCGACGAAGCTGTGCCTCCGGTAGCAATGACTTTCTATGCCTTCAGAATCATGGTGATGGCCGGCGGCTATCTGATGCTGCTTTTCATCGTGCTGATAATTGTCTGCTATAGAAAAGTCAAAGTGCTTGAACGTCCATGGCTCCACTGGGTCGGCATACTCTCGATTCCGGTCGTGTGGATATGCAGCCAGGCCGGCTGGGTTGTGGCTGAAGTCGGCCGTCAGCCTTGGGTTATCCAGGATCTTATGCCTACTCGCGCGGCGGTCTCGGCGATACAGCAGTCGTCAGTCGAGCTGACATTCTGGATTTTTGCCGTACTCTTTACTCTCATGCTTGCGGCTGAAATCAGCATTATGCTCAGATATATCTCTAAAGCTTCTAAAAACAATATCGAACAACACGATTAACCGTTTTGCCTTATGACTACATTAGAACTGTTACAATCATATTGGTGGCTTCTCGTCGCAGTGCTTGGCGCCACATTGGTCTTTCTTCTCTTCGTGCAAGGCGGTCAGTCGATGATATTCGAGCTGTCGGGCGACAATGACCGCGGTCTCGTCATCAATTCGCTCGGCCGCAAATGGGAACTGACGTTTACGACTCTTGTCGTCTTCGGCGGTGCGTTTTTCGCTTCATTCCCACTCTTCTATTCCACGAGCTTCGGGGGGGCCTACTGGCTGTGGATGCTCATACTGCTGAGCTTCGTTCTTCAGGCTGTCAGCTATGAGTTCCGCCGCAAGAAAGGAAATCTTTATGGGACATCTACTTACGACATCTTCCTCATGTTCAACGGCCTCTTCGGCTGTGTGCTGCTTGGAGTCGCTGTCGCAATGATGTTTTTCGGTGCTGAATTCACCATCAATAAAACCAATCTGCTTGACGTCGCCGCTCCGGTTATATCACAGTGGGCGCCGACACACGGACTTGAAGCAATCATCTGCTGGAAGAATCTCCTGCTCGGTTTCGCAGTCTTCTTCCTCGCCCGCACCCAGGCCGCACTCTATTTTATAAACAATATCGACAGTACTGAAGGGTTCGCGCGTAAGCTTCGCAACAAAGTTCTTGTCAATGGCCTTGTCTTCGCCGTTCTTTTCGTGGCATTTCTCGTGCTTCTTCTGCTTTCAGACGGTCTGAGAGAGACAGCCGGCGGATTTGTAAAAGAGAGCAATCTCTATCTCCACAATCTGCTTGAGATGTGGCCTCTGACAGTCGTGCTCCTTATCGGTGTCGTAATGGTGCTTTATGCCATCGGCCGAAGCGCTTTCTGCGCCGGTTACCGTTGTGGCATATGGTTGTCAGGCATAGGCACGGTGCTTGTCGTCATTGTCCTGCTGCTGATTGCCGGATGGAATCACACGGCATATTATCCGTCGCTCGCAGACATGGCAAGCTCGCTCACCATCGCCAACAGTTCGTCATCGCTCTTCACGCTCAAAGTCATGAGCTGGGTGTCGGTTGTCATTCCTTTCGTAATCGCCTATATAGCGGTCGTATGGCGCAAAATGAACAACAGACCGCTCACCGAAGCCGAACTCGACGGCGAAAGCCACAAGTATTAAACTAAAAACATATGTGTTACAATCTCTGC
>ERZ836877.5313-NODE-5313-length-12391-cov-11.429394_pt1 | contig 12391 bp, 10 predicted proteins | sample MGYA00519469_ERZ836877 | MGnify/ENA primary metagenome ERZ836877 (study PRJEB31850, sample SAMEA3708809) | human gut metagenome | biome: human gut; feature: human-associated habitat; material: faeces | place: China | collected 2014 ... | reverse complement strand
TATAATATCATTCCGAATATTTAAGACAATTCATCTTTATTCATATTTATTGTTCCCTCCGGGGTCACTTTAAGAGATTGTCGAAAGACAGTCTCTTTTTTGTTATATGTCCTGAAGTGAATGTACCGAAAAATGCTTACTTTTGAACAAAACAAAACTACAATATGAAAGCTGTTATTCAAAGAGTCCGGCGGGCTTCGGTGACGGTGGAGGGCCGTATGGTGTCGGCTATCGGTCCCGGGCTGATGATTCTGCTTGGTGTCGTCAAGGGAGATTCGGAGGCCGAGGCTGACAAACTGGCGCGTAAGATAGCGGGAATGAGGATATTCCCTGATGCCGAGGGGGTAATGAATGTGAACTGTGTTGATGCCGGTGTGGAGATAATGGCCGTGAGCCAGTTTACGCTCGCCGCTTCGTTGCGGCGTGGCAACCGTCCGTCGTATGTAGAGGCAGCCGGGCGTCCCGAGGCTTTGCCGTTGTATGAGACTTTCTGTATCAGACTCGGGGAAGTGACAGGTAAGTCTGTGGCCCGCGGCGAGTTCGGCGCCGACATGCAGGTGGAACTGATAAACGACGGTCCTGTAACCATAATAGCAGACACAAATGAATTCTGACTTATGACAATAGAAGAAGCCCAACAGACTGTAGACAGATGGATAAAAGGGACGGGTAAAGGATATTTCTCTGAACTGACCAATATGGCTGTCCTTACCGAGGAGGTAGGTGAGCTGGCGCGGATAATCTCTCGCACTTATGGTGACCAGGTGGCGAAACCGGGTGATCTGCGCCATTCGCTGGCCGAGGAACTTGCCGATGTGCTCTGGGTGGTAATCTGCCTGGACAATCAGACAGAGGTAGATCTGACAGACGCTTTTGCCTCCGCTTTGCGCAAGCGCGAAACCCGCGACAAGGACCGCTTCAATGCCAAAGCGTGAAAAGTATATGCACTCATACGGGATTGTGTGAATCTTTTTACTATCTTTGGAGAATATAAGCGCTTCTCCTGTCGGTGCGCTTTTGCCATAAGACACTTTATAACCTTAATAATACCCGTTTATGTTTAAAAACCATCCTAAAGGGCTGATACCGGCCGCCCTGTCGAATATGGGCGAGCGATTCGGCTATTACATCATGAACGCGGTTCTGGTGCTGTTCCTCTGTTCCAAGTTCGGACTCAAGGAGGAGACGAGCGCCATTGTCTATTCCTGCTTCTATGCCGGCATTTATGTGCTGAGCCTGGTAGGCGGCGTTATAGCGGACCGCACGCAGAATTATAAGGGCACCATCATCTGGGGCCTTGTGGTAATGACCATCGGCTATATAATCCTGGCCATCCCCATTTTCGCCACCGCCGAAAACCAGGTGTGGCTGCTTACGCTTACCTGCTGCTCTCTGTTCCTGATAGCTTTCGGCAACGGCTTGTTCAAAGGTAATCTTCAGGCCATAGTGGGTCAGCTTTACGACAATCCCCGCTATTCATCGCAGCGTGATGCCGGTTTCCAGATTTTCTATGTGTTCATAAACATAGGCGGTGTGCTGGCTCCTTTCGTGGCTCCTATACTCCGCAGCTGGTGGCTCGGTGTCAACGGTTTGGAATACAACGCATCGCTGCCTGCGCTGGCACACCAATACCTGTCGCTGACCGACAGCATGGACACTCAGAACATGAATAACCTGTATGCCCTTATATCTGCGGTAGGCGGCGATATAGCCCACACCGGCGCGGCTGTACAGGAGTTCTGCACCCGGTATCTGAACGTATTCAACACCGGTATCCACTATAGCTTCATAGCTTCGGTGGTGGCCATGCTGATATCCTTGTGCATTTTCCTCGGAACAAAGAAGATGCTTCCCAACCCGAGCCGCAAGGAGAAAGAATCGGTAGAGACATACACTCCGGAAGAGAAGAAGCGTATGGCCGCCGAAATCAAACAGCGCATGTATGCCCTTTTCGCAGTGCTGGGCATAGCCATTTTCTTCTGGTTCTCGTTCCATCAGAACGGTACGTCGTTGTCCCTGTTCGCACGTGACTTCGTCAAGACCGACTCGGTAGCCCCGGAAATCTGGCAGGCATTGAATCCTTTCTATGTAATTGTGCTTACTCCGTTTGTCATGATGCTGTTCGGCGCTCTCCACAAACGTGGCAAGGAGATATCTACCCCGCGCAAGATTGCGATAGGTATGGGTCTGGCCGGTGTGGCATACCTTTTCCTGATGGTGTTCTCCGCATTGAAAGGTTATCCTTCCGCCGACGTGTTCAAGGCCCTTCCCTCCGGAGAGGCCGAAGCGCTCAAGACCGGTCCCTGGGTTCTCTTTGTGCTCTACTTCTTCCTGACTGTGGCCGAGTTGTTCATATCTCCGCTGGGCCTCTCGTTCGTGTCGAAAGTAGCCCCGAAACATCTTCAGGGTCTTTGTCAGGGCCTTTGGCTGGGTGCCACGGCCGTAGGCAACCTGTTGCTCTGGATTGGCCCGCTTATCTACAACGCATGTCCGATATGGGTGGCATGGACCGTATTCCTCAGTGTGTGCCTGGTATCGATGGGCGTGATGTATGCCATGGTAGGGTGGCTTGAACGCGTAACAAAATAGCATAACGAAACAAACTCAGAACAAGGCCATCTGCCCATATAGGGCAGATGGCCTGCTGTATGGAACATATGAAGAGAATGACTGCGGACTCCCGGTTGCCTGAAGGCACCGGAGATGTTATAGACAGAATAAAAGATAAGGAAAAGATAAGGGTCCTGTTCGTGTGCCTGGGCAATATATGCCGGTCGCCGGCTGCCGAGGGGCTGATGCGGGCAGTCGTTGAGGCCAATGATGATGCCGATAGATGGGTGATAGATTCGGCCGGAACCGGAGGATACCATGTCGGTGATCTGCCCGACCGTAGGATGCGCATACATGCCCAAAGACGCGGGTATGACCTTACACACCGGGCCAGAAAGGTACGGGAAAGTGACTTTGCCGATTTCGATATAATCGTGGCGATGGATTCGGCCAACGTACGCGACTTGAAAGAGATGGCCCCGAATATAGAGTCCGAGGCCAAGATTGTACCTATGATCGATTTCGTGACGCTTTCCACCCGCTATGACCATATACCCGACCCTTATTATGAGGGGAGCGAAGGCTTCGAACTCGTTCTCGACCTTCTGGAAAACGGCACCGCAAATCTCTATGACTCATTATCCCGAAAAATGTCCTGAATTGGTTTATCATACTTGTAAATGACAGATATATATGCAGAGATAGCCCGTCGTCTTGACCTTCCGGTGCGTGGAGTGAAGGCTACTGTGGAATTGCTTGACGAAGGAGCTACCGTTCCGTTCATAAGCCGGTATCGTAAGGAACGTACCGGTTCGCTTGATGAGGTGGCGGTAAGGGGAATCGAAACCACCCTTAAGGCGGTGCGCGACCTTGAGGCACGCAAGGAAACCGTGTTACAGGCTGCGGAAGCGGCTGGGAAACTGACACCTGAGCTGCGCCGTCGCCTTGAAGAAGCTGAAACCACGACAGCCGTGGAGGATATCTACGCTCCTTTCAAACCGCGCAAACGCACGCGTGCCACAGTAGCCCGGGAGAAAGGACTCGAACCTTTGGCCGACATGATAATGTCAGGAACGGCTCCCGACTGTTATGGCGCGGCAAAGAGATTTGTAGATAAAAAAGGTGTTGCGGATGTAGACGAAGCGCTTGCGGGCGCTTCCGACATAATAGCCGAGCGCGCCTCGGAATCTACGCGTCTGCGAAACATAACGCGGAAGGCATATGATTATTCGGGTACGATCGTCGCCGAGGCAGCCCGTGGCAAAAGTGCCGAACTTGCCTCCTCGCCGTTCGCTCAGTACGGAGGTTTCTCACATCGCGTGCGTCATCTGCCTTCGCATCAGTATCTTGCTTTGCGTCGCGCAGAGAAAGAGGGTATGCTGAAGGTACGATATCAGCTTAATGATTCATCAGACAGATTGGTAAATGACCTGTGCCGTGCCTTTATCCCTCAGGGCGTGTCGCGCCAATGCCGGGAACTTATAGCGGATGCCGTTGCCGATGCTTCGGGTCGTCTTTTGCGTCCGTCGGTAGAATCCGAACTTTCCGCATCGCTGAAAGAGGATGCCGACCGTGTGGCTATAGGTATCTTCAGCGAGAACCTGCGACAGCTGTTGCTTGCGGCTCCGCTGAAGGGCCGGCGTGTGTTGGCTCTCGACCCGGGCTATCGTACAGGTTGTAAAGCGGTGGCGATAGACGAGCATGGGACGTTGCTTTACGATACGGTAGTCTACCCAACAGCCCCCCGACAGGATACCGAAGGCGCACGCAGGATTCTTTCCGATATGATAGAACGTTACCGTCTTGATGCGATCGCTCTTGGCAACGGCACCGCCTCGCGCGAGACAGAGCGTTTTTTGCGCGGAGCCTCTCTGTTGCCCGGCAATGCCATCTACGTTGTTAATGAAAACGGAGCTTCGGTTTATTCAGCGTCAGACCTGGCCCGCAAGGAATTTCCGGACAAGGATGTAACGGTACGCGGGGCCGTGTCGATAGGGCGTAGGCTGATCGACCCGCTCGCGGAACTTGTGAAGATAGATCCCAAGTCGATAGGTGTGGGACAGTATCAGCACGATGTGGACCAGACCGGGCTTAAGAACGCGCTTGACTATACGGTGATGAGCTGTGTGAATGCCGTTGGAGTGGATGTGAACACAGCTTCAGAGCGGTTGCTTTCTTACGTTTCCGGTATCGGTCCCGCACTTGCGGCCAATATCGTGGCTTACCGTACGGCCAACGGCGCTTTCAGTTCGAGGCGAGACTTGAAACGAGTGCCGCGTCTGGGCGACAAGGCTTTTGAACTCTGTGCCGGATTTTTGCGTGTGTCCGGAGGTAGGGAGCCGTTGGACAATACAGGTATCCATCCCGAGAGCTATCCCATAGTGACAGAGATAGCGCGGCGACTCGGCGTTAAGACTTCTGAACTGCCGGCTAACCGGGAATTGCTTGACAGCATAGATATTCATGCCATGGCCGTGGCCGGAATCGGAGGCGAGGCCACGATAACCGACATTGTGGCGGAACTGCGCAAACCCGGGCGCGACCCGAGAGTGGACAACGATGGGGAGACATTCGTTCCTGATGTAGATTCGTTCGAACAGCTTGTGCCCGGCATGGTGGTTTCCGGATTGGTCAACAACATAACGGCTTTCGGCGCGTTTGTGAATCTTGGAATAAAGGAAAACGGACTGGTACATATTTCGCAGTTGTCCCGAACACGGGTAAATGCCGTAAGCGATGTACTTAAACTGGGTCAGCAGATAAAGGCGAAGGTAATGGATGTCGATACCGACAGGCGTCGCATCAGCCTGTCTTTATTGTTGTAATGTCGGATCATCTCTATAATGCAAGCCCTTCATGCAAGGATATTTTTTGCATGAAGGGCTTCATGTGTTACAATAGTGCGACTCGTCGCATTATTCTCATATTCCAAGGGCAAGCTCGGTAAGCCATATCCATAACGGCAACGTACCTATGAACAGCAGCATGGACAATGTCAGCGAAGATGTGCCCGTAGCCACATATGTATTGTTTTCATCGGCGATAATGATACCGGTGAAGGCCGGAGGCAACGCGGCCGCCACCACGAGCATCTTAAGATCGAAGGGATCCATTTTGAAGAGCATTCCGAGAATCAACACTACGCAGGGCATCACGAACATTTTCATGACAGAACCCAATATCGCCTGCCGGTTTATGCGCACCTTGATAGCCGAGAGGGTGATGCCGGCCGCGAATACGGCCATAGATGCGTTGGCTCCCTTGATAAGGTCGAAAGAGGGATTCAAGACTTTTGGCCAGGGAAGACCGATTATTACCCAGATAACCGCGAGGATAGGGGCCCAGGCTACAGGCTGCGACAATGCGTTGAATACCGGCATCCATGCATTTTGGTTCTTTGTCGTCGCTTTGGAATCAGTCTTCTCGAGCGAGGCGTTCATGAGAGACAACCCTACCGGAATACCTATGGCATTGACGACTATGCCGACTATGGCCACGACCAATGCTACGGTCAGGTTTGTGCCGAATATAGGTTCAAGAACGGCGAACCCGAGAAATCCTATTGTCGGCGAGCCGCTGATCAATGCTGAAACGGCCGCATCGGCACCGGTATTCTTCTTGAAAAGTTTGAAAATGAAATATACCATCATGAAGCATCCCATGATACCTACAACGGAGACCACGGTGAGCTTGATATCTCTGACGAGCATATCGCGGGTAGCGTTTACAATAGATATGAACAGCGCGGCGGGAAGAGCGTAGTCGAGTACGACTTTATTGAACTTCTTGGCATCATCGCCATTGAAAACACCTTTTTTGCCGGAGATGTATCCGGCAAGCATCACGACGATGATAGGGACAATGGCGTAAAGGATAACGTGCATCATGACAGTAAGGTTATTATCAGCGTAACGGGGTTAAGAGAATGTTTGAATTTAACACGAATTTATAATTGAGAGATTACTTGGAAATTCTTTCCATCCCCCCGAAGGTCTTTTTTGGCTGTTTGCGCCAAGATTTCGTCGGTTACGGTGCCCGCACCGCGCCCTCCTCAACTTGCGGAAACATCTCAAAAAATCCTCTTCGCGTGAATGGAAGTTAAATCCAAACATTCTCTTAGGTAACGTGCCGGCACTGCGTAAATGGTGGCATGATACAGACTCATATGTGAAATCCTAAAAAACATATTGACATTTATCATTCGTAGCTATTTATTTACAAAGATACTATACATATACGATTAATTGGCTGCATGGAGTTGTTTCCGGTGTCGGGAAATAGGATAATATATCTCGTTTGAGATACTTGTCAAAGATAAGTAGTTACGAAGAATAAATGTTAATATGTTTTTTGAATTTCACATATGAGAGGGCTTCTTTTTGGCTGCTTCCGCAAGTTTCAAAAACAATCTCCTCTCATGTGTGCATTTATTCTTCGCAGCTACTTGATATTTTTGTTGAGATATATACATTTTGGCGTGTTTAACCGAAAAGAGTTGTCGTTTCGCTATTGATAATCAAAATTATTTAATTAACTTTACTTGAACAATATGTAAGTGTCTTTTAAAAATTAGTTAATGCATATTTGCGAGTATTTTTGAGGGATTTGCGTAAGTTGAGGAAGGAGCTTAGCGGGCTAAGCGACTGACGAGACTTGACGGAAAGCGCCAAAAAGACTCCAAAGATGCGTTGACCACAAAGGCATTGAACATATTAATAATTTTTAAAAGACACTTAAGTATTCAAATTTAACCGATAGTAAGTGTTCAGAAACTTGAACACTTGCTTAAAAACTGTTTTTATGAGAAAAATCTACACTCTGAGTATCGCGGTTCTGACCGCAGGAAGTATAATGGCCATGCCATCCGCGCCGGCGTTTCTTTCCAAATCAAAGAATACACGAAAGACCGAATTGAGAAAGTCCTTCAAGAAAGAGACAGGTTGGCGGACAGAGGCCAAAAATGTTCTTTGGCGTCCGGCCACCCAGTTCGTTTCCGAATGGAATCCCGATGAAGAGATATGGGAAGAGAATTCCAAATATCTCACAACTTACGACAATGAGGGGCGAATCCTTACGGACAAGATCGTATCGTTGGTCGGTGAGGATGTCAATCTCACGACGTATGAATATGATGAGTATGGCATGCCTTTATCAAAGTTGGTAAAGATTTCCGGCGATGGTTCGGTTTTCGAGAATTATACCAACGCGGTCCGTCAGTATGACCCTGTAGTGCATTCATGCATCATTTCCAATACGGAATCTATCTGGATGGATGACGCATGGCAGGAAGCGGGCAACTGTTACCGCCGCGACGTGACAAGAAATGCCGAGGGGAATGTGACCGAGGTTGTGATAAGAACCCTGTTTATGGGTAACTATGAGGAGTCGCAAAAAATGACTGTCGAGTACGGACCTGACAATAAGGCGACGAGAATAATCACCTATGTGCTGACCATAGACGATGAGGATAACTTTGTATGGCAGCCCGAGATGGAATATAAGGATATAGTATGGCATCACACCAACGGCCAGATAATGTCTGGAGATGACACCACTACGATTGAGAACGGAATTGCCTCATGCATAGTTATGGACGCTGATGGCGAGAATTACGTAACGGTGGAATATCCTGATGACAAAGGCTCTTTCAAATCCAGACTTGAATATAGCATGGGTGAACTTGAGGTGACATTGACTGTGCTTGACGATTACGGAAGTTACGATTATTCGCAGACTGAGGTATATCGTGAGGAAGGAGAGGAGGACTATTCGTTTACCTCTGTGGAACGCTACCGTATAAATGAATATGGTCTGGAAACTGAAATCTATGCCGGTGAGGCGGAAGGAGATGAAGAAATCTACACTGTAGGCTGGATGAAAGGTGAGATAGAGTCGAATCCGGAATACGGATATCCAGACCTTTTCACTATGACGGAATACAATCCTGACGAGGATGTGTTTGAGAACGTTATGCAGATCAGGTTTGAGGATTATACTGATGTTGCCGGTATCAAGGCCACTTCTGTGGCGGATTCAACGGCTCCCGTCGAGTATTTCAACATCCAGGGAGTACGTGTGCAGGGCGATTTGGTTCCCGGTATCTATATCCGCAAGCAGGGAACGCAGGTTACGAAAATTCTTAAGTAGGAAATCCTTACCATACCGGATTTCGCGACAATCCGCATAAGTGATTAGGGGCTGTGTCATATCGTTTTGACACAGCCCTCTGCATTTTTTATAGTTGAAATTTCCAAAATGGAACTGTGTCAATTCGCCTCATCGCGGACGGTTGTACTTTCGAAGTGTGTCCACTTGCTGTATCTTGTAGATAAATCAACAGAAAATCAAAATGGCTTCGATAAAAGTAAAGTTCCGCCCCTCGACTGTAGCTGATCACGAGGGTACAATCTATTATCAGATTATCCAAGAGAGGAAAGTGAGACAGATTCCGACCAACTACAAAGTCTATCCGGCTGAATGGGATGAACGCCGCTCGATGATAAAGACCACACTTGGAAGCGAGCGTAAATCGTTTATCCTCTCCATCCGTGAGCGTATCCGCTGGGACATTGAACGGTTGACGAAGATTGACCGCAAACTGGATGCCAACGGTCTGATATATACTGCAGACGATGTAATAGACGAGTTCAACCGTTATGCGCATGAATACTCCTTGTTCAACTACATGGAGAGCATCATCGCCAAACTTAAACATAACGGCAAGATACGGACTTCCGAGACCTACAAATCCACACTCAACAGCTTCAAGAAGTTCCGAGAGGATGAGGACATAATGCTCGACTGCATTACCTCGGAAACTATGGAAGGGTACGAGGCATGGCACAAGAACAGAGGAGTGGCTCCAAACACCATATCATTCTACACCCGCGTTCTCCGGGCCGTCTATAATCGTGCCGTCGAGGATGACATCGTTGAAAACCGGAATCCGTTCCGTCATGTCTATACCGGGGTTGACAAGACGGTCAAACGTGCTTTGCCGTTGACGGTTATTAAGAAAATCAAGGCGTTGGACTTGTCTCTGAATCCGGCACTTGACTATGCCCGCGATATGTTCCTTATGAGTTTTTATCTCAGAGGAATGAGCTTCATAGACATGGCTTTTCTGAAAAAGTCAGACCGGAAAAGCGGTTACATCACCTACCGACGCCGCAAGACCGGTCAGCAACTGATTATCGAATGGACAAAGGAGATGCAGATGATACTCGACAAATACCCCGAGAACAAAAGCGACTACCTCCTTCCTGTCATCCGTATTTCCGGAGTCAACGAGCGATGCACCTACCGCAATACCGGCTACAACATCAACCACAACCTGAAACGAATCGCCGCAATGGTCGGAGTAACAATCCCTTTGACCCTCTATGTCGCCCGTCATAGCTGGGCCTCCGCAGCCAAAGCCAAAGGCATCCCATTGTCAGTAATCTCAGAGGGCATGGGCCATGACAGCGAGGCAACCACCCAAATCTACCTCGCCAGCCTCGACACCTCCGTCGTTGACAAAGCCAACTCCATCATCCTGAAGTCCCTCAAATAAGCCATATGGTTATATTGAATAGCTTCCTAAACATCGCCATCGCCCTAAAAAATTATTGCCTCAGTACCACGTGGTTCTGAGGCCTTCTTGTTTAGCAAACATCCAAATCTCTAAGTAAAAGAGTCTTCCCCAACTGCAAAGATACTAAAAAAACTTTGATATAGAGAGCATCTGATAACAACTTTTCTATCGTTTTGTTCACGCTTTTTTTGTTGTGTTTAGTAAAAACTGAGGATGTTTATATGCAAAATACTGTTATTCATTATATTATCACGATGTAAAATCTCTTACTTAGAGAACCTTGCCTGAGATTTAAAATAAACAATATATAAACCATATTATCACATCGCAGAATGAGCAAGTTTAGAGTAATCGGATCGCTTATCGCTTTCTTGATCCTTGCAGGTATAAGTTGTTGGGCAACGGAGAAATCCTTATACATGCTTCTGCCTGCCGGTTGGCCCGAGATTCTCGTTTGGGGTATAACCATCGCATTCTTTATCGTGGCATCAATCGGCACAAAACTAATTGCTGATTCACTGATGTCTAACGGATTTGTCGAAAATCGCAAAGGGAAACTTTGGGGTGGCGTATTCCTCGTTATTTTCTTCTGGCTAACAATGAGTATGCCCACAAATACCCATACGTTCTTCTACAACGATAAGATAGGATCCACCATTTCAAAAGATATCGAGACAACAAATAAATATCTTCAACAGGTCGTAGATTTGGGTACGTCATCGACAGTTGTACTCGATGAAGACGGAAAGAAAATGAAAGACGCAGTTGAAGAACAGCGTCGTCACATTGTTGCTCAATTCAATGGAGATGAGGCACCCTATAAGAGAGGTAATGGAAAAAAAATTGGTGAGCATCTCGAAATCATAAATAAGACGCTAAATTCATCAATCCAGCAAGATCCTCGATATAATAGTCAAGATCCCACTATTTTGAATGGATATCAAGTTGAAATCAACAAAGCGTTATCCCATGCTTTAAGGACCCACACAATATCTGAACAATCCGTACAAGCTGCAAAAAAACAGAAGAGACGTTTGGCTGCTCTTAATGATTCAATACAAGACCACATCGCATCTACAAGTCTTACTGAGGCAGAAATTCGTCAGTGTGAAAAGGAGCTTAAAGACGGATATAATATCGTTTCAACTAATAAAACCTTCATCCAGTTTGACAAGAGTTCAGATGATGAAGAGGTTTATACTAAAGAAAATGCAGAAACAAGAACCAAGCGAATGTCTTCAGTCATCGACGTATTCTTCGTCGATTTTCTTAAAGGGAAATATCCCGGTTCATTCTGGTATTATGTCATCCTTTCAATTTTGGTTGACGTTGCAGCTTTTATATTCTTTGATATTGCATTCATGAAGTAAAACGACTAACAAGATATGGCAGATTATAATTTCGATTTGGAAGGAACTTCCTCCGATAATAATACCAATCAAGGAGTAAATGAGGAGTCAATGTCTACAGACAATGTAGGGGATTCTGTTGAGACGCAGGATACATCAGACGCGTCTGATATTGATAACAATGCGTATCAGCCTTCAAATACAATTAGAATTGGTGATAGACAAGCCCCAGTAATAATCCTGTTTGGTACCCCAGCCTCCGGGAAGTCCATGACACTAGTACGATTAGCTCGATATCTAAGGAAAGTAAAAGGGTTGACTGTAGCAGCAGATCGCACGTTCAAATCAGGTGATTCATATGTTGAACTATGCAATCAGTTTGAGAAGCATCTGAATACAAGAATTGCTCTTCCAAGCACAAAAGACGATGAGTTTCTAATGGTGAAGATCTACGAAAATGGTCGTCTTGTAGCCCATATTCTAGAAGCCCCAGGCGAACACTTCTTCAAACCGTTGTCTCCAAAAGAGATGCATATTTCTGGGCAGATAGATATGCGTCCTTATCTAACAAAAATAATCGATCAAATACCCAATAGAAGGATTTGGGCTTTCCTTCTACAAGCACAATGGGGTTTCGATGGCAAAAATTATGATGCTTTCGTTGATACGATAAGGACTTGCAAGGATAGATTTATCCAGCCAACTGATAGAACCATTCTACTCTATAATCAGGTAGATGTCCTCAATCACTTGTTCAAAAACGCCAGAATTATGCCTAAACAGGCTGAACTTGCGATGAGAGGAGAATATTCTGGCATTGACGGAATATTCAAAAATACAAATCCTATTACAAGTTTGTGGAAGGACTGTAATAGTTGAATAAGCATAAATGAATATGAATATCAATTGTGCATTA
>ERZ836877.5306-NODE-5306-length-12395-cov-8.916613_pt1 | contig 12395 bp, 21 predicted proteins | sample MGYA00519469_ERZ836877 | MGnify/ENA primary metagenome ERZ836877 (study PRJEB31850, sample SAMEA3708809) | human gut metagenome | biome: human gut; feature: human-associated habitat; material: faeces | place: China | collected 2014 ... | reverse complement strand
AGTAAGACCTGCTATTTTAGTAGGCAAGTATCGTTTGTATCCAAGAATCCCCTGCCTTTAGGCATGGGGAGTATGTCAAAAAATTCTTATATATTGGACCCCATATATTTAAGTCGCTTAACATATTAAAAGTTTTTAAACTTCCCATTAAAGAATGTCTATGACCATTTAGAGATTTTGAACAAATATTAACCCCTTTTAATGCAGAATATTCTGTTATTAGCTTTAAAGCTGATTCCTCAGTAAATTGTTCTTCTGGTACATATAATTCATATAACTTATTAAATATTTGTTGTTTAATTTCTAACTTATTCATTTGTATACCTCAAATATCTTTCTCATATTAACAGTTTTATATATCCTATTTATCCTATCAATATTATCTATATTTTTTAAATTACAAATAAAGCTTCTGCAAATCTTAGGTCTAACCTCATAAATATCACATTTTCGTTCCTTATTATTTCTAAAAGAACACGTTAAATCTATCATTTTTTCAGATAAAGTATTTATTGGATTAACATTTATTTTTATATTATGTTCAACTACATATTTTTTTATTCTTTTTATTTCCTTTTCACTTACAGGTAATATTGCTCCACAGCATTCTCCACACATAGAACATTTACCATTTATAGAAAAATCTTTTACATGATTAATCTTTATAAAATCACCTAATTTCATTTGACGCATCATATCATCCTTTCAAAACAGCTTTAACTTTTTTTAACATTTCTACAAAATCTTCATAACTTACACCAAATTTATTAAGAATATATATACTTAAAAGAGCATGAGATACCAATATATCTTTATCATTAATAGCATTAGTATTTATTAAAAATTTATCCTGAGTAAGACTAAAATTGATATTAGCAATCGTTTTTTCTTTACATAACGTTGATATTACATTATCTAAATATTCGTTTATATCATTTGTATTATTTATTTCGTTCAAAATTTTATCCTTCTTTCACTTGACCATATGTTTTTATTAAATTATATAAATCTAAAATTTGTTTATAATGTACAAGGCTATAGTTAATTTCTCTCCAGATTAAATCATAAATAAAATTAACATTTTCTAATTCACTAGAAATATGTACATATTTAATTAATTCATTATCTGAATTAGAATTTACACATATTCCAATTAAAATTATAGAATTATTAATAATTTGTATAGAACGAATAGCCTTTAAATCATATATCATATCTTTATTTAATCTAACTAACATAAAAACACCGCTATATTTATTTATTCTTCTTATCCTCATGAATTTTATTACTAAATTCTTCTAAATCCCAATTTAATGGACCTATATCAAAAAACAATTCACAAAAAGTAAGATTATCATCATTATTATCGTTTTCATCAGTCCATTCAAAATCATCATAATCTCCATCTTTATAAACTAGTTTATTAAATATACAGCCTCTACATGATCCTCCATTCTCTTTTCTATATTTTGCCACCTGTATTGATTTTATTTCCTTTAACTTATCATCGTTAAAGGACTTAATTTTATTATGTTTTTTGTAATGTTTTATCTGGTTTTCTGTAAAATTAGTCTTAAATTTATTATTTATCAATAAAGTTATTTCTTTATTAAATCTATTTGGAGCAATTCTCAATAAATAAGCTTTTTGTTCTTCTGTTAATATTGATTTAGTCATACAAAACAACAACACTCATTAAAATTATTGCTAAAAGAACAATTCCTCCAAATAATACATAATGTTTAGTATCTGCTATTAATTCTTTTTCCATATTTTCTATTTCATAAGCAAAGTATTTCCTATTAAACACTCAAATTCCCCACAATTTATTTATAAATTTATCTACCAAATTAGGTTCATATATACTCCACACGCCATTTAAGACGTTAATATTAACCTCGTTTCCTAAACTATCAACGAACTTATCATTTTTATATTGAATATAAAAATAATGAAATCCTACATCTGTACTAACTAGCTTTTTGCCCTTTATCATCAATTGTATAGCTTGTGCCTTCGTCATAAAATCTACTCTCCTCACTTGTTTCAACAAGTAATCTATTAAATTTTTCTTTTATTTCTTCCCTATAATTTTCTATTTCAATGATATTACCATCTTTCTCAAATCTTAATGTAGCCATCTTTAATGCCTCCTGGATCATCTGGTTTTTTCAAAAACTGTTTCAATTACACCAAATTCATCATTTAGATCCACTTGTATACACAAGCAGTTTTTATTCTTAAATAATTCATTGGCATACCTTACAGCTTTTTCTTTTGTTTTAAATTTTCTTGGAGTTTTATACAGTCTTTGATATTTTCTCACTGATCCATTTCTATATAAATTGAATCTTATAACTGTATAAAATATCATTTCTTATTTTTTAAGCTCTTTAATATATCTTTTACTTATATAAGTGAGCTTTGTTTCCTTTCCTTTAAATCTTTTAAAGTTTTTTCAGGTAAACTAGCCAAAATCTGACCATTTAAAATTTTATCCTCATTACGTTTTACAACACTATTGTAAAACTTTGTAAACTGAGCTCTAGCTATTCCAACTTCTTCACTTTTTAAACTACACAATTCAGTAATTCCGAAAAGTTTTACAGCTTCTTTAACTTCATCACAACTATATTGCCATTCTTTATAGATGTGATTTTTACGGACCTGCTCCATAGCTTCGCCCCATGCTTCTTCTGCAGTAGGTAAACTTTTTTCATTTACAAGTTCATCTAGATTTTTAGCTTCTTCAAAAATTTGATGAACAGTAGGGAAGAAATCTACCTTTCTAATAAGCTTCAACATTGCCACCTCTATTTGAGCTAAAGATAATTCTGTTAAAGATTTAGCATAAATAACTAATCCCAAGCTATCTACTTTACTATGTGGAAATAATGACAGATATGGAGTTAATAATTTTATTATTTCTGCTTGATGTAGTTTTGAATTCACTATTATCCACCCATTTGTTCTAATAAATCTAAAGCTTTTTGTGCCGTAGTCATTGCACTTGGTATATTATTTGAATTTTTAGATTTATTACTGTATTTATTGTCTATGATAATCTCATCCTCCCAACGTTTTTGATTTAGCCACGTTGCTGGGTTGGGAATATATTGACCATTATCCTTGTTCCACTGCATAGACTGTTTAGCAATTTCTATAGCATTTAACATTTTTTCTAACAAATCTTTAGTTGGTTTTATTTTTTTCCAGCTTTTTTCTGCAGCACCTTTACCAACTTTTTTAGGATATGAAGCCCAGAATATTGAAAAATACTCTTGTTGTTTATTTTCTGTTTTCGATTTTTCTTTAACCTGTTTTTCCTCTTTTATTTCATCTATAGTATCTCGTTCATTAGACTCAATAAAATCATTTCTTGAAGCATTTGTATTAGGTTTCAATTTTTTTACATATATTTTTGCAGGTAATCCTCTACCTTGTTGTACTACATCTATAAGATTATGTTCTTTCAGTTGAATTATTACTCTAGCAACAGTACGTCTAGATATATTCATAATCTCTGATAACTTATCTTGAGTATAAAAAATATATACTGCCCCATCATTATCCAACCAATTATTTTTAATAGATAATATCAATCTATTTTTTAAAATAGCATATGCCATCTTAGAATCATTTGATAACTCTCTGTAGTAAGGATTAGTAAAAAATGCTACGGGTACTTGATAATATCTCTCATTGTCAATATCTGCTATTTTTATTCTATCCATAATGCCCTCCATATTTAATGTTGTGGTGCTACTGACCGTTGTAGCACCTAGTGTTAAAATGATTGTCCTTTCGGTCATTAATTATCAACATTAAATTTAGTTAAGCATCACCACCTTCAAAATTTTTCTTACTCAATCCGTATTTCTTGATAAACATATTCTTATCTTTATTAGATATTTTTAACGGTTCAAGATGATATTTTTTGTTAAATTGATATTGCGATACTTTATGACATTCATCGTGATGAACAGCACATAATGGAAGTACCGCCATACCAACTTGATAAATACTATCTCTATTTCTGCCCATGCCAACACGTTCAACATGATGTAATTGAGCATGATTGCCACATACACAACATTTTTTATTTATTAAACAAGCATATATATATTTTTCTATATCATCATTCAATAAATATAGTGGCTCACCAGAGTAAATTTCATTTTCAATCATGAAGTTTATTAATAAACTAATAAACTCTCTAGCAGTTGTCATATCGCAATCTCTAAAAGAAATGATATATTTTCCTACTGATTGAATTTGCATATTAAATTGTATTTTCATGAGTGCTTTTGTATTTTCTTCTGTGTCTCCAATCCATTCAGCAATATACTTAAGCAAAACATATATTTTTCGCATTTGTTTAGCCGATATTTTACGACCATCTGAAAACCCAATAAGCACATTCTTATACTTTCTAAGTAAGGCTCTATTAAAGTCTGGAATATCCGCAACAATTATTGCCTTTCCACCTTCATTAAACTCTTTTATAACTCCTTGAGCTATTTCCATTAAAAAACATATACCTCCGCACCTGTCTGTCTTTGAATAGCATCTTTAAATAGAGCAGTATCACTATTATTATCACTTAGATGCAATAAATATATTTGTTGAACCTTATTTAAATCATTTTCCGATAAAAACTCTTTAACTGTATCTAAACTCATATGGGAAGCTATTATTCTATTAGCTAATTTCCCATTAACTACATCATTAAATGTGTTATTCCTAATAATATTTCTATCATAATTAGCTTCTATCATAATATGAGTAAGATTACTAAATTTATATTTAGCATAAGCTGTATCTGTTATATAAACCAACTTATTATCTTTATTCATAATTTGATATCCATAACACTCGACATCGTGTTTCAATGGGAATGGCACTATTTCAAATGTGCCAATTTTAAGCTTTATGAATGGCTTAATTATCTTTATTGGATAAATTTCTGCTACATCTTTTGGTCCAAAAATAGACACACCTCTTTTATTTAAATCTTTTATTGATTTAGCATGGTCAATATGTCTATGCGTAACAAAACACCCACTAATGTTACTTATATTAAAATTGGTGCCTATTTGAATTTGTTTAAATGAAATGCCTGCATCCAGTAGTAGCGAAGTTTTATCATCACTTATTAAATAACAATTACCACTACTACCAGAAGCAATTACTTTTATATTCATTAAAACGTTGGTTCATCAAACAATGTTTCATTTTTCTGAACCACTGTTTCTTCTTTTATATTAGATGTATTGGGTGTTACTACTTCAGCTTCAACAGGAGTAGCCTCTTTTAAAACATTATATTCATTCTTATTTTCTTCTTGCTCTAATTGTGATGTGCTTTCTACCATATAATCCATATCAGTTGTTTCTGTGATGTCTTTTTCTTTTTGAACATCATTTTCTGCAACTTTTATACTCAATTCCTGTTGACGATGTTTTCTATATTCTAAATCAATTCTTCTAGGATCTAGTGGTATATGTTTTTGACCATACACTTCTCTTATTAGTGTTTTTCTACACATTTCTTCATACCAGCCGTCTTCAGATACTTTTTTACCACTTTTTTTATCAGTTACTTCACCGCCCCAAAAATTAGCACTAGCAAATTTAGGTTTTCTCTTATCAATATCTTTTTTAGGCATCATTATTAATTTATTTTTTGTCTTATCACTATATTCAATATATCCAAAACCACCAATTACTTCACCTCTATCAAACGGATTAGAAATTGTAAACTCATAACTTTCAAAGTTCTGGCTTATACCTTTTTTTATTGGTATAAAATTATCATTGCTATATACTAAATCAATTATTACATTTAATGGTTTATCAAGAGCATAATTTTCAGCCATGTATTTTATGCCGTTATAGCCTTCTATTAAGGCTATTTCATATTTATTAGTCCTATTATTTTTAAAAGGAATAGGATGTAAATGATTTGGTATATTCATATCCAGTCCAACTCTTGCATAGTAGATAATATCCACTGCTAAGCTTTCCCAATCAACATTATTCCATGTATAAGCTAGATTATTATTATATTTAGGATCTTTATTACTAAGATTTCGTCTTAATCTATCTTCTTCAGCTTTTTTTAGAGCTTTATCAATACCTAAATAATAGCCTTGTATTAACTGTTTTTGATAATATGATGTTTCCAAATTAAGATGCATATTACTACTTAATTCTTTAAGTACTTTATTTGCAAATCTTTCACTAATAGTTAATTCATTCTTTTGACTTTGAAGCGCCTTTATGTCTGCCATAGTTAATTACTCCTGTTCAATTCTAAATTCTTTATCTTCTGCAGATACTATTAAATTAATCTGCTGAGACGATATCTTTTCTATGTTACTAATACTTTCTGCTCTATCAACAATTACAGGAAGTTTTAAATTATAGAAATTACTTAGTACATCTATAATCTCTAAATTAGCATTTACCTGTGAAGCAGTATTTGCTGATTTATATTCAACCCATTGACCAGCTTTATTCTTAATTAACGGTTCACAAATTTCTTTGAATCCGCCATTTACTTGTTCTTTGAATAAAGCAAATTTAATTGTTTTGAAGTTTTTGTTTATATTATCTGTAATCATACGAGCTTTAATTTTTGAAAACTCATCACACAAATAAATTCCTCTATCTATATATTCAAGTTCACGAGCTTTATTTTTTCGCTCATTAGTTAATTCATTTATACGACTTCTAGTTTTCTCATCCACATTAATTTTTATTAACTGTTCTTTTAAATCTTGTAGTTTCTTATCAAGTTCGTAAATCTCTTTATTAATGGATTGCAAAGCTTCATTTGTATCAATGTTTTCTTTATCACGATTTAATCGTTCAATCCTATTTTTAATACTTTCTGCTATAGTTGTTTCTTCAAAAGGTTTAGGTTTTAAAACACTATCTTTTGCTAAATTAATCTTATTATTTATATCGGAAATCTCTGTATTTATAGCATCTAATTTGTTAGAGTATTCTGTTTTTTGTTTATTTAACCCATCAATTATTGCCTTACTAAACTGTTGCCCTTCTTTATTTATTTTTTCTTTAGCTATTGAATTGGCTTTATTATGTTCTTCTCTTCTCTTTTCAAACTCTATCTTTAAATGTTCAATTTTATCTAAAGGCAATTTTTGACCACATAGACTACAAAGCTCGTTGTTTTCATCCCATTTTTCATTAAAAGTATTAGCTTTAACTTTATCATATTCATCTAATAATCGTTGACGATTACTAATACATTCATTAATTTTCAGATCAAGAGAGTATATATTATTTTTATATTCCATTGATGTTTGTACTAATTCTGCTTTTTTATTATTAAGAGCATTTATTGCTTTATATATTTCTTCATTATCTTTATTATTATTTTCTATATAGTTTGCCTTACTTTCTTGATAGTGATTTTCTAATACAGATATTTTTTTTTCTATACTTAATTCAAGAGCTTTACTATCACTTAGTAAAATATCTAGTTCTTTTTGTTTAACCTCTCTTTCTGTCTCAATATTTTTAATAGAAATATTGAGGTTGTCTTTTGTTGGTAAATCATTTTTTAATGATAGTTCTAATTCATCTATACGCTCTGGTATAGACTCTAATTTCTTGTTTATTTCACGACGTTGATTTACTGCTATTTTTTTGTACTCATCAATTAAATATTTATTATTCGTTCCTGGAATAATTAAGTATTCATTTAATGGCATTAAAGAAACATTTTTATTAATAATTGTTTCATCAGAAAGACCTTTATCACATACTTCAAATAAAAGTTTTCTTTTATCTGTAGTAGATAATACTTCTGCAAAATATCCTACTAACATTAATACTTTTGTTTTATTAACATCACCGCCACAGATTTTTTCTAAAGTAGATATATATTCTTTTTCTTTTGCAGGAACACCATTTATATAATGGTCTGTAGTATGACCACTTAATTTTTCTGCTAATTCTCCTTTCTTTTGACGATATACCTCATAATAATCTTTAGATAATGATATTTGTTCTCCATTATCTAATTCAAATACACCATTTACAATATGATGCAAGTTATGAGTATCACTTGTTTTAGGTGAAAAATCTTTTTCGTTTGTTAGCGGTTGTCCTGTTAACAAATAACTAATAGAGTTTGCAATTGTTGTTTTCCCTATTCCATTTGCACCATAAATATTTGCACTTTTACCCTCAAAATTTATATTTAAGGATTTTATCCCTCTAAAATTCTGAAGATTTAATGATAATAATTTCATTCCTTATCTTCCACCTCATTTTATTAAACCAATATATATTTGTGGTTGCTACCCACATATATAAGCTATAAATTTTTATGGGCGGTTTAATCGAAACCCACCGCCAAGCTTTCGTGTCTATATTTTCTAGTGTGTACCATTCACCTCGCAATATATCTTATAAATTAAATGTCTTGGGCGGGGTATTTTAAATTACATATTATATTGCGAGGCAAGTGCTACACACCAGGTTATGTTATAATCATCTTATCAAAAGGAGGTGATTATTATGAAAAATATCTATGCTTGTTTATTAGGTCAATGGTGTAATCTTAGTGAAGATCATACCTGTATCATTGATAATACTACTAATCCTAATACATGGTGGGAAGAATACGGTACTGATATGTTTAAATTTGACTATATTAATATCACATATAAAGGTAAAAATTACCGTATTCATCCAAGCTTTATTCAAGTTGTTACAGAATAAATTCTTTTTCTAATGATTTTTTTAAATCTTCTCCGTCAAGTGTCTGCTTGACGGCTTTTTTTTGAAATTCTTTATCAATGATATTTTTAATACGTATCCATTCATATTGTTGCAATCCAACTAGAAGATTTACAACATCATTAATTTTATCTTTATTCATAGTATTACACCTCTGTTCATATATAATTAATTTAGATATGGTTAATACATACCACTCGCCCTACGACTACATTATTGAAATTTAAATTTTTATGGAGTGAATTATTTTTTGTCGCAGGGCTAGTGCTATATACTAGCCACTTTTTATAATTGCTTTATATATTTTTTGATTTTTTTATCATCTATATTTGTGGAGATAATAATTTCAATCATTTTTAAAACCTGCATCTGGTCTTTCCTTAGAGAAATTACCACATCAGATGTTTTATCTTTTATAAAGTTATAAGCTCTAGGTGAGCCTATTACTTTATTTATTAAATCCTTAAAATAAGGCTTATCTGCCACAATTTTATGACCTTCTTGCAAGAAGGTATTTTCTTCTATAAAAGTTATTATCATTATTTTTCCTATCTTTTAATCGTATATGTTATAATTTTATTATTAATATTCTTTTGGAGGATAATGTTATGCTTGAAAAATTTTCCTAAAAAAAACAAATTGAAGAATTAGAGCAACATTTAAATATTATTAATTCTAATCTAAATGAACTCAATCAAATATCTCCAGACACAGATTTTAATAATATAAACTTATATAAACAATTAACTTTATATTATTTATCTACAAAAGAAATTGAGCCAAAAAATTTCATTAAAGATTATATTGAAACTATAAATAATGATTATATGTTAACATTTACAAATGAATTTTTTGACTCTCAAGCACATTCTCTATTAATAGAAACTCAATCATTATTAAATATTATTTGTCAATGTTTAGATTTACCAAAAGTTTATTTATCTCCAGAACTTATGTCTAATAAAGATAATTTATATTCTATAAATATTAAACCAGACATTCTGCTATCTAAATCTCAAGCTATACTTTCTTCTGCTAAATTAGTATTGTGATTATTCTTTTTTATATAAATCACATACAGTAGTAGTTTTTTGTATAACATCTTTTACTAAAGAAAAAATAATATCTATATCTGACAATATAACATTATTTTTTGATAACACTTCTACAATTTTTAAAGTTACATCTTTATGTTGAGCATTCATTTTATTTTTCTCCTTTATTTCTTTTATGGTCGGTATTTCTACCGACCATTTTTTATATTACTTGCATTTCATAGTACTCATCATCAAGGACTTTATCATAATAAAACTCATCGTTTTCTTGAAGCATTTCATTTATTAATTCACCTTCAATTGGATCATCATATCTACAAAGATATTCGCCTTGTTTTATTACAGGATAATCTTCAAAATCTTTATTTCTAATTATTACTACATATCCTTTTTCTAAATAATTCAATGCTTCAGCTTTACCAAGTTTTATCATTTTCAAAATCCTTTCTTTGATTTAAGCAATTTTTCTTGTTTGTTCTATTCTTACTCCATCTTCTAATCCTTTGAGATAACTTAATGTCGCTATTTGTATTAATTCTGTATTTCCGCTATTTCTAATAGCATTTATAATTTCCATTTCTGTTTTATTATCATCTTTCATTTTTCTCACCTCATTTATTACTAAGGAATATTTAATTTTGTTTACATCATTAATTATAGTGCTTAGGAATATAAAAGTCAATACATTTATATAAAAAATATTGCTAAGGAATAAAGATGATGATATTATAATAAATTAGGAGGTGTTTTTATGTTAACAAGACTAAAAGTTCTTAGAAAAGAATTATGTTTAACTCAATCTAAATTTGCAGAACAAATTGGAATGAGCCAATCAGGATATGCTCAAGTAGAAAAAGGCTCTAAAGCAATAAGCAATAGATTAATAAAATCTATATGTTTAGCATTTAATGTTAATGAAAATTGGCTTCGCACAGGCGAAGGAAAAATGATAATTGAAAAAGAGGATAATTTTCTAGAGCAATTGACTAAAAAATATAATCTTTCCCCTGTAGAAGCTCAAATTGCAGATTATTGTCTAAATTTATCATCTGAAGAACGTGCAGGCATCTTAAAACATATTTTAAATATTGCCAATATTATTCAGCATAATAATTCTATAAACAGTATAAATATACAAGATGGTAAACTTACTAGAGAAGAAAAATTAAAAATACTTAGTGAACAACTAGATGCCGAAGAAAAGGGACAAACATCAAAAGTTTTCACTGGCACAAATGGGTAATAAAAAATCAAATATTATACTAAAAAGAGGCTATTTCCATAAGTTTGGAAATAGCCTCTAAGTTTATTTTTAGGAATGCCATTTTGACACTTCTAGGTGTGCCATTTTGGCATTGCTAGGAGTGCCATTTTGGCACTCTAATTAACTTAATATATAATTAACTAGAGAATATATTATATATTACCCCTATATTCCCCTAAAAAAACAATAACAATTTTGATGATTAAAGCATATTTAAATCATAAACTTTGTTTAAAAAAGAAATACATACCATGTCTATTATTCTAAAATTCATTTTAATAGCCCTAAAATCGTTTTTAAGCGTATTTTTTATGTTTTAAGTATAATTTTATGTACAGTAAATAAAAAACGCTTAAAACGGCTTTGTTTGTTTATTGAATATTTTTCTATAATGTCATATACTTTAATTGTATTATTATACACAATATATTCTTTTAACAGGTGATAATATGGAAATCTTCAAACGACTAAAATACATAAGAAAAACTCTAAATTTGACACAAAAAATTTTTGCAAAAGAAATTGGAATGAGTCGCTCTGGATATAGTCAAATAGAAACAGGTGATAAACCTATAAATGACAGACTTATTAAGCCTATTTGTTTAGCTTTCAATATTGATGAAAACTGGCTTCGTACTGGTGAAGGTGAAATGTTTATAAAAGTAGAAGATTCTATATTCAAACAACTCAGTGAAAAATATAATCTTAACGAAAAAGATTTATGTTTTATAAAACATTATCTAAATATGAATCCTCAAAATCGCCAATATCTTTTAAACATAATTTTAAACATGGCTGATGCCATACGAGCCGATTTCAAAATAATAAAATAATTTAAACCAAAAAGACTAATAATAATATCATTATCATTAGTTTTTCTCTTTTTTGCAGGAATTATATATAATTCAAAGAATATAATATTCATTACTATATATATCATAAGGAGAATTTTTATGTATACTTTTATAAGAAAAACTTTTATGTATATTTTTAGACCTTTTATTAATAAAATAGAAAACATTTCCCCGATACCTATAGATAATATTATAAACATAATAGGATATATCACCAATATATCTAGTTTTATAATTTTAATTGAAAATATTATAAATGAAAATATATCCTCATCAACTTATATAGCAATGGGATTACTTGTATCAGTATCTATATATTTAATGTATAAAAATTATATATTAGACACACAAAAGAATAATCTTATATTTTTAGCTCAACGTAGCCATATATATACAATTTATATGATTCTTTTAAGAGAGTATTTTAAAAAATATAATGATAATGAAC
>ERZ836877.5305-NODE-5305-length-12404-cov-3.484898_pt1 | contig 12404 bp, 11 predicted proteins | sample MGYA00519469_ERZ836877 | MGnify/ENA primary metagenome ERZ836877 (study PRJEB31850, sample SAMEA3708809) | human gut metagenome | biome: human gut; feature: human-associated habitat; material: faeces | place: China | collected 2014 ... | reverse complement strand
TGTAGGAAAGACTGTCCTGATCCAGGAGCTGATCCGTAACATTGCAACAGAGCATGGCGGATATTCTGTATTTACCGGTGTTGGTGAGCGTACCCGTGAGGGTAATGACCTTTATCATGAGATGACTGATTCCGGCGTTATCAATAAGACCACCATGGTATTTGGTCAGATGAATGAGCCGCCGGGGGCTCGTATGAGAGTTGGTTTAACAGGACTGACTATGGCAGAGTATTTCCGTGACCAGGGTGGTAAGGATGTGCTGCTGTTCATTGATAACATTTTCCGTTTCACCCAGGCTGGTTCTGAGGTATCTGCGCTGCTTGGCCGTATGCCTTCAGCTGTAGGTTACCAGCCGACCCTGCAGACCGAGATGGGTGCTCTGCAGGAGCGTATCACTTCCACCAAGAACGGTTCTATCACCTCTGTACAGGCCGTTTACGTGCCGGCGGATGACTTAACTGATCCGGCTCCGGCGAACACCTTCGCACATCTGGATGCAACGACTGTATTAAGCCGTTCTATCGTAGAGCTTGGTATTTATCCGGCTGTTGATCCGCTGGAGTCTACCTCCAGAATCCTGGATCCGCATATTGTTGGTGAGGAGCATTATAACGTAGCGCAGAGAGTGATCCAGGTACTGCAGAAGTACAAAGAGCTGCAGGATATCATTGCCATGCTTGGTATGGATGAGCTTTCTGAGGAAGATAAGCTGACCGTAGCAAGAGCAAGAAAGGTACAGAGATTCTTATCCCAGCCATTCTTCGTTGCAGGACAGTTTACCGGTCTGGAAGGCCGCTACGTGCCGTTAAATGAGACCATTCAGGGCTTTAAGGAGATCCTGGACGGCAAACATGATGATGTGCCTGAGGGCTATTTCCTGAATGCAGGTAGTATTGACGATGTTCTTGCCCGTATGAAATAGGAGGGTGGACCATGGCTGATATGTTTAAATTACAGGTGGTGACTCCGGATAAGTTTTTCTATACGGGGGAGGTTTCCATGGTGGAACTGACGACCACAGAGGGAGAGATCGGTGTGTATGCCCAGCATATCCCGATGACTTCCATTGTAGCGCCCGGTGTACTCAGCATCCATGAGGGTTCTGAGGTAAAAAAGGCGGCACTGCACTCTGGTTTTGTGGAGGTTCTTCCAGACGCTGTCACGATTCTTGCAGAAGTGGTCGAGTGGCCGGAAGAGATCGATGCATCCCGCGCGGAAGAAGCGATGACCCGTGCAGAACGCAGACTTAGAGAAAACAAAGCAGAAACCGATGTTTTCCGGGCGGAACTGGCTTTAAAGAGAGCCATGACCCGTCTGGAGGTAAAGGGCAGATAAAAGGCGCAGCTGCGAAAAGAGCTGCTGTCCCATGGGTGGAGAACCATTTGTGGGGCGGCAGCTCTTTTTGCGTTTATCCGTTATGGCTCATGGATAGGAATTTGCGGAACTGAAAATTCCATATGATACCGCTCTGGCACGGGATCAGGTTTCCAGCAGGTGGCATTTACAATCGATGACAGACATTGTATACTAGTGTAATAACAAAGTGAACGTGGGGCGTGTAAAAGGGGTTAAACGGTATGTGGTGGAAAATAAGGAAATTGTGGCTGGGGGCGTCCATCCGGACGAAGATCAAGATCTATGCCCTGGCGGTCATCCTGGTTATGGGACTTTCAGCAGGGATCAGTGTTCAGATCACCGGTTTTGGACTGGACAGTTTTAACCAGATCTTATATGATAACTCGAAGTGTAACAATTTCCATGAAGCGCTGACGGAGGAGACCGATTGCTTTACCCGGTATGCCAGGGAGCGCTCCAAGGATAACCGGGAAGCGTATGAAAAAGCCTGTGAAAAAACCGCCCGGTGCTTAAACCAGCTTCCGTTTGATTATGCTTCCATTGGTTCAGAACGGTATGCCGGAACGTGGACGATCAAGAGCAGCTATATGAATTACCAGAAAGCCAGAGATGCTTTTTTGAGAATGGATCAGGATACCTCCGGGTATATTCCCGCACTGTATAAGGTCTATGAACGGCAGCTGTATATGGATACTTATATCCGCCGCTTGATCCAGGTAACACTGTCAGATGGCAATGCCAATTATCAGAATGAGGTGGAGAAGCTTTACAATCTGCCAAGATATCTGGTGGTGTTCTCGGTTGTCCTGATGATTTTTATTGGTATATTTACCAGGGTCTTATCCAATACGTTAGTGGAACCGATGGTGAAGCTGGCAGGTCTGAGCCGTGAGATGGAGAAAAACCATTTTGATATGCCGGATCTGGCGGTGGAGAACCGGGATGAGATGGGAGAACTGGTGACTGCTTTTAACCGTATGAAGCATTCTATGGGTGATTATATCAGTACATTGAAGAGAAATCATGAGATGGCGGAACTGCTCCACAAAGAGGAACTGGAGCGTGTGGAGATGGAAAAACAGCTGGAGGCAGCGCGGCTGGAATTTTTAAAAAGCCAGATCAATCCCCATTTCCTGTTCAATACCCTGAATATGATTTCCTGTACGGCAAAGCTGGAAAAAGCAGGGACCACGGAGAAAATGATCGCCAGCTTAAGCAGTCTGTTCCGTTATAATCTGAAGATGTCGGAGCAGGTGGTATTTCTGGAACAGGAATTAAAGATCGTTGATGATTATATTTACATTCAGAAAATGCGGTTTGGTGGCCGTATCCGCTATGAAAGGGATCTGCCGGAGGATATCCGGGATATCCAGATCCCGTCCTTTACCCTGCAGCCGCTGGTGGAAAATGCAGTAGTCCATGGAATCTCCAAGAAGGAAACGGGAGGCCGTATCCATCTGCGGGTATGGAGGCAGGACGGTGATGTGCGGATCACGGTGGCAGATACCGGTGCGGGAATGACAGAAGAGCAGCTTACGGATATCCGCAATGCAGTGAAGGAACGGAGAACCTCCAGGATCGGAATCGGCCTCGGAAATATCTATAAGCGGGTACATATCCTGTATGAGCATGGAGAAGTGCAGATTTACAGCAAAAAGGATCGTGGAACCGTGATCCTTATGAAGATTCCGCAGAAGCTGCAGAAATCGTAAAAGAGTATTGGGGAGTAAATGGATAGTTCGTGAATGGAGGCAGAAAATGTATCGTTTGTTGGTAGCAGATGATGAGATGATCGAGCGGGCCGTGCTGGTCCAGATGCTGGAAGAGGAGCTGGGAGACCAGTGCCGGATTTTTCAGGCAGAAAATGGCAGGGAAGCGCTGGAGGTCTATGAAAAGGAGAAGATCCAGATCGCAGTACTGGATATTGAAATGCCGGGAATTACCGGTATTGAAGCAGCGCAGAGGATAAGGGAAAAGGATAAGGACTGTTGTATCATTTTCCTGACTGCCTTTGATGAATTTTCTTATGCAAAAAAGGCGATCACCATAAGGGCTCTGGATTATCTGCTGAAGCCTTATGATGAGAAGGAGCTGCTGTTGGTCCTGGATGAGGCCATGCGTATAGTGGATGAATATCAGACAGAGGAGATCAGGAAGACCGTGACGGAGACAACAGCAGGAAGCCCTGAAGGAGAAGGTTCAGGGCCTGGAGCTGCAGTGGTCAATGGAACCGGTGGAGATCCGATGGTAGAGACCAGACTGACGGATCTGATCTATCAATATATTAGGGATAACTATATGTTTGATATTTCCATGCAGGAAGTAGCCCGTACCATGAACTATTCCGAGGCGTATTTTTGTAAGCTGTTCAAGCAGTTTTTTGGCAAGAATTTTACTGCATATCTGACGGAATACCGGATTGAAATGGCCAAAAAGATGCTGCAGACACCGACGGTGAATATCAAGGAGATCGGAAAAGCAGTGGGCTATGCAGATTCCAACTATTTTGCTAAAGTATTTAAACGGGTAACCGGGGAAAGTCCGTCCGAATACCGGGGACATGACCGGGTTTAGAGACGGGAATGAGGTAATCCATGAAACGAAAAAAAGTGCTGGCTCTTGCGGGAGCGGCGGTGATCGTGTTCTTAACAGGATTTAGTATATTTTATGTTAACCAAAAAGAAGATGAGGTTATACCGGATTTTGTTTTAACCTATGCGGAAAATCAGGCCAGTGATTATCCGACAACACTGGGCGGCGCTTATTTTGCCCGTCTGGTAAATGAGCGGACCGGAGGTAAGGTGGAGATCCGGATCTATGATAATTCTGTTCTGGGTGATGAGGTGTCTGTCATGAAGCAGATCCAGTATGGCGGGATCGATTTTGCCAGAATGTCGATCTCGACGCTGGCGGATATTGTGCCGTCTCTCTATATTTTGGAAATGCCATATCTTTACCGGGATTCTGGTCATATGTGGAAGGTGCTGGATGGAGAAATAGGAAAACAGCTGATGGAAACCATGGATAACACGGATATTGTGCCATTGTCCTGGTATGACGCAGGCGCCAGAAGCTTTTATTTCCGGGAAGGGCCGGTAGAAACGCTGGAAGATTTAACGGGAAAGAAGATCCGTGTGCCGGAATCAGCGCTTTTGATCGATCTGATGAGTGCGTTGGGGGCAGTTCCGGTTCCCCTGGCATTTGACAAGGTATATTCGGCATTAGAGACCGGACAGATCGATGGAGCAGAAAATAACTGGCCTTCCTATGATTCCATGAGGCATAACGAGGTAGCTCCGTATTTTGTGGTAGATGAGCATATGCGGATACCAGAGCTTCAGATGATGTCCAGAAGTACCTGGGATATTTTGCCGGAGGAGTACCAGAAGGTGATCGTGGAATGTGCCAGATTGTCGGCTAATTATGAGCGTTCTGTGTGGAAGGAACGGGTCGATATATCCAGAAAGCGGGTGATCGAAGAAGGCTGCCAGGAATTTCTGATCTCCGATGAGGAAAAACAGAAATTCCTGGCAGCCGTGGCTCCGGTTTATGAAAAATATTGTGGCGACCAGATGGATCTGTTACAGAAGATCCGGAACGTGCAGTGACCAGGCTGTGGTCTTTTACAAACGTTGCGGTTCATGCGACGCATGGACGGTAACTTCTTAACACTGCGGTGGCTGGGAAGAAACGCAGTAGACGTTGACAGTCTTGCCGCTGCGGCTGTTGAAGAACACCCGGTCTCCGGTGTGGCTGTAGATTGGATGTGGATGCGCATCCTGTCCCAGCCAGTCACTTTCGTGCTTGCATAACGGAATCCAGGTTAAAACTCCGGCTTCCCAGTCCGGGAGAACCTTACAGATATACTCAGCGTCCTTCTTATGAGGATCCGGGCCGTTGTCTGTACTGTTTTCCCGGACTTTTTTAACCTCCCATGGATACTTAAAGTAACCGTCACATACCAGATTTCCTAAATGATCCATCAGGAAATGTCCGTAAGCATTGTAATCGTCCGGAAGGGCGATCTCCCAGTATTTGCCGCTTTCCATGTCGTATTTGCCGACCATGGCCGGGCCATTCTCGTAACCGCCGTGGTAAATGATGGTCTTGCCGTCATCACTCCACATCTCGTGGCATACCCAGTCCTCGGCGTTTCTTGCATAGCCGCGTGGATTGCCTAAGGTATCATTGCCTTCGGTACGGATGCGGCGGATCTCATCGGTGCTGTGGTCATAGATCCAGATACGGCGGATGCCGCAGGAAAAGCTTGGCCACTCGTGGTTGTACATGATGATCTCTGGATTTGCCGGGTTAAACTGGACATGGGTGATCCAGCATTTCGGTACGGTTTTCTCAAATAACAGTTCACCGCTCTCGGTGTCATAAACACATAAATAGCTGTTTAAGTTCTCTTCCTGGACACGGCCATCGATGTTATACACCGGGCGTTTGTCCAGACCGCTTCCTTCTGTTTCCGGGTCAAAATCCAGACAGCGGCCATCGGTCATTGGCACGCAGAGGCGTTTGCCATCAGCGCTGGCATGGGTAAATGCAGTCATACGTCCGTCGGGAACGTGGTTTAATACGGTGATATTGCCTTTCAGGTCCACCTTACAGATCTTATCATCCTGGATGTAGAAGATCACGTTATTCACGCAGTCCAAACTGACGCTGGCTTTGCCAAGTCCTTCGTTGAAGGTGCCGTCAAAGTATACATAGCTTTTTAAGATGCCTTTTTTGTTGTCGGTCAACATCCGTTCTTCGCCGGTACAAAGCTCCCTTACCCATACGTTCGGGGAACCGTTACGGTCGCTGAGCAGGAAGATCCGCTTGTCATCGCGGCTTAAGGAAGAACAGGTAAAATACAGAAGCTGGGTGTCATAGGAGTCCCGGTCAGCACAGCCGCTGACTAACATTGGACAGTTGATTAATGTTTTTGGCATAACAATAGCCTCCTTTATGGTTGATATGAATGAATCGTTCTGATATCGAATTGTTCTAAACTGGGTGCGTTCGGCCAAGGTATCATACTTCCTGCATCCATTCCAGGCATAACTCCATCCAGTGGGCGATATGTACGTCCGGATGCAGGTTTTCTTCTTCCGATGCCACTTCCGGGGTAGCCAGGCTCATACCGTGACGGCCCTTGTGGAATAAGTGGTATTCACAGCTTGCGCCGTCCAGAGTCAGTTTCTGGGCGAACAGCAGGGAATTCATGGCTGGGACCTTCTCATCCTCTAAGGTGTTCCATAAGAATACCGGAGGAACCTGGGAGAGATCACGCTTTTCCAGTGAGAACAGTGCAAGAAGTTCTGGGTCATCTCCCGTGAGACGTTTGCGGGAACGCTCGTGGCCGTAAGCCCCCATGGAGATGACCGGGTAGCCAAGGATCAGGCCATCGGGCTTGTTGAGGGCCTGTTCTTCTTCTGTAAAGAGACTCGTTCCAAAGTGTACCTAAGCTGGCTGCCAGATGTCCACCGGCAGAAAAGCCGCTGACCCAGAGTTTGTGGACCAGACCGTTCCACTCAGATGCTGTACGCAGATAGCGGACAGCCCATGCCAGCTCTTTTACAGGGTTGGTGCCATGCACATCCCTGTCTAAACAGTAGTTTAAAATGGCAGCAGAGTAACCATTCTGGTTAAATGCATCGGCGATCGGTCTTCCCTCCCGCTCTGCGAGAAAGCTGTAGCCGCCGCCAGGGCAGATCAGAACGGTTCCTTTGCCGGATGTATCCGGGAGCGGATAGAATTCCAGGGTTCCGCCAAATGGGGTTTTGATCGGTGTCATAAGAGAAGCCTCCTTGATTTTAAGTAAAAACAGGGTGCAAAAAGCACCCCGTTTTCGTAAATTCATTATTTTAATAAGTTTGGAATAAACATACTGATTGCCGGTACGAAAGTAACCAGAAGCAGTGTGATGATCATACACAGGTAGAATGGCAGGGTTGCCTTTACAACCTTTTCCATCGGGATCTTTGCAACAGCAGAGCCGATGAATAATACCGCACCTACTGGAGGTGTCAGAAGGCCGATACCACAGTTTAAGATTACCATAATACCAAACTGGATCGGATCGATACCGATAGACTGGGCAATCGGAAGCAGGATTGGTGTTGCGATCAGGATGATCGGAGACATATCCATGATACAGCCCAGAACCAGAAGAATCAGGTTCAGTAACAGTGCAATCAGGATCGGGTTGTTGGTCAGACCAACGATAGCGTTAGCAGCCATATCCGGTACATGAAGACGGGTCAGGCAGAAGCCAAAGATGCTGGAGGTAGCGATCAGGATCAGCACGATCGATAAAGTGTTGATACAGTTCTCTAATTCATTCCATACACCTTTCCAGTCCAGACCTTTGTAGATATATACACTGACGATCAGACTGTAAACAACTGCGATAGCAGCAGACTCAGTAGCGGTAAATACACCACATACAACGCCGACAACTACGATCAGGACAGCAGCCAGAGCCCAGAAGGAAACACTCAACTGCTTTAACAGGTTTTTAACGCTGAATGGCTCACCCTTCGGGTAGTTTCTCTTTACAGAGATGATATAAGAGCCGATCATTAAGGAAAGAGCTAAAACAGCACCAGGGATGTATCCTGCAAGGAATAAGCTTCCTACAGAGATACCGCCTGCGGTTGTTGCATAGATAACCATGTTGTGGCTAGGTGGTACTAACAGTCCCTCACAGGATGAGGTGATCGTAACTGCGGTGGAGAAATCTCCATCATAGCCCTGGTCAACCATCATCGGGATCAGCAGAGAACCTAAGGAAGCGGTATCTGCAGCAGCAGATCCGGAAATACCACCAAAGAAATAGGAAGCAACGATGTTAACCATCGCCATACCGCCGCGCATCCAGCCTACACAGGCATTTGCCAGGGCGATCAGCTTCTCAGAGATACCGCCGCTGCCCATCAGACAGCCCATCGTGATGAAGAACGGTACAGCCATCAAGCTGAAGGAGTTGATACCCTTTACCATCTGTTGACAGATCGTAGTCAGTGGAAGACCCTGGGACAGCAGGCATAAGATAGAAGACAGCGCTACTGCATATGCGATCGGGAAACGAAGGAAGATCATGATGAAGAAGCTTCCAAGTAAAATCAAAATTGCCATGCTCTCGCTCATTAGTTTTCCTCCTTTACAAAAATTCCTTTGATGTGGTTATACAGAGATTCAATCTCAAATACCAGCATTGCGACACCGGCTAACGGAACAGGGAAGTACATCCAGAATTTGGATAATTTCGGGATACTGGTGTAAAAGCCTTTGGCACCAAGTCCGGTTGCATACTGCCAGCCGACAACGATCATAACCAGTGCCAGCAAGAGAACTGCAATATCAGCCAGGATATCAAGGAACTTGATCAGGGCTTTTGGAAGGTAGTTGTCCAGTGCGGTCATACGGATATGAGCGCCTCTGCGGATCGCTAAAGCAGCAGAAAGCACTGCCATGTAAGCCATAAATGTTAAAACAACTTCCTCACTCCAGGATGGGTCCGGAATAAAAGAAATATAACGTCCTGCAACAGCCATACTGGTGATGATGATATCCAGGATCAGCAGGATCTTGCAGATAAATAAGATGACCTTGTAGATCATATCATAAATCGGTTTGATCTTATCGAGTTTGTCGAAAATTGTCGGCATACCTATTCCCCTTTCTTAAAAAAACGGGCACAGAAATGATTACTTCTGCGCCCGCATTCAAACTTCTTAATTATTTGTCGCAGTCAAGAATCTTCTGGTACAGATCCTCATTGCCTTTGATTGCGTTAGCAACAACGTCCTTAACAGCATCCTGCCATGGAGTCTTGTCCTCAACCTCAACAACGTTTACGCCGTCAGCCTTTAACTCATCCAGAACCTCAGCCTCTTTGGAAGCAGACAGATTTGCATTGAAGTCAGCAGCATAATCAGCAGCAGCAGTTACGCAAGCCTGCTGAGCCTCGGTTAATTTATCCCATGCATCGTTGGTGATCACGATCTCGATCAGACCTAACTGATGACCATCCAGGATCAGGTTTGGAGCAACCTCTGGGAATGCGTTGGATTTGTAGTTAGCGATTGGCTGCTCAGCGCCATCAACAACGCCGGTCTGCAGTGCGGAGTATAACTCAGTAAATGCTACAACGGTTGCGTTAGCACCGAAGCTCTCAACAGTACCAACCATAACAGGGTCAGAAGAAACACGAAGTTTCATGCCTTTTAAATCTTCCATAGAGTTAACTGGTTTAACCGTAAAGAAATGACGGAAGCCTTCCTCACCGTAGGTTAAGCCCTTGATACCAAGGCCTAAATCCTCAGTCTCAGATAAGAACTCCTGAGCTACATCACTTTTAGCGAAGTTCCAGAAATGCTCACGGCTGGAGAATATATATGGAAGAGCAAGTAAACCTGCTTTTGTTGCGCCGTAGTTTGTTAAAGAAGAAGCGGAAAGACGAGCCATATCAACAGTACCGCTGTGTCCTAACATGGCATCCAGAACGTCTGCCTCTGCGCCTAAAACACCACTTGCCTGAAGGTCAACTTTGATGGAACCGCCGGAAAGTTCTTCTACCTTCTCTTTGAAAGCAGTGTCAGTCTGTCCAACGATGGTGTCTAATGGGTTAACCTCAGCGTATACTAATGTTACTTCTGGGTCACCGGAAGCGTCTGGAACCTCAGCAGTAGCTGTGCTGTCTTTTGCAGCCTCGGCAGTTGTCTCAGCAGCTGCGGTGGTAGCAGCCTCAGTTGCAGCTGCTTCTGTAGCAGCAGCGGTAGTGGTGGTCTCTGGGGATTTCAGTCCACATCCAGCCAGGGAAGCAACCATAGCTGCGCTTAATGCCAGGCCTAAAAATCTTTTTTTCATGATACATTTCCTCCTATATAATACATTAGTTTTGCCTTATGTTTTAATTATATCGAAAATGCCTGACTCCTGAAATGGTAATTTTTTGTGAATCCTAGTACATTTTTGTCGCGATTTATAAAACAGGTTTATCTATTTTGTATGAAGACTTTCCACGGGTATTCTGGCGCTTTTTGGCAGATTGATGATGCAATGAGGAGCGCGTTCTTTATAGAGTGATCATTTTTTATACTGGGCTACTGGTGGGATAGGGGAAAAAATGCTATAATCGTAAGATAAGAGAGGGGAAGAACCCGTGATCGGAAAGTGAGGAGAACGGATGGATTTTTATGGATTTTATACAGGAACGGAATTTCATGCCCATGAATATCTGGGGGCGCATGTGACAGATGATGGGGTGGTGTTCCGGGTGTTTGCTCCGGCAGCCAGGGGGATTGCAGTGATTGGTGAGTTCAACGAGTGGAACGGTGAACCCATGCATAAAATTTACGATGGAAATTTCTGGGAGTGCGTGATTCCGACGGCGAAGGTGGGGCAGATGTACAAGTATCGGATCTATGACCAGAATGGCGGCTGTCTGGACCGCTGTGATCCATATGGCAGACGGATGGAACTGCGGCCTCATTCTGCATCCATTATCTGCGGAGGTGGAAAACAGAAATTTACCGATGAAAAATGGTTAAAAACCAGGGATGGCGGCCTGGACAAGCCGTTGAATATCTATGAGATCCATGCAGGCTCCTGGAGATGCAAGCCAGATGAAGAAGACCAGAGGGATGTGGCAGAGCACTGGTACAATTATCGGGAACTGGCAGATCTTCTGGTTCCTTATTTAAAAGAGAATCATTATCATTATGTAGAAATGATGCCGTTAGCGGAGCATCCAAGCGATGAGTCCTGGGGATACCAGATCAGCGGATTTTTCAGCCCTACATCCCGATATGGAACGCCGGATGATCTGAAATATCTGGTAAATAAATGTCATAATGCGGGAATTGGCGTGATCATGGACTTTGTCCCGGTGCATTTCGCCGTGGATGATTATGCTCTGTGGAATTTTGATGGGACGGCATTGTATGAATATCCTCACAGCGACGTGGGAAAGAGTGAGTGGGGAAGCTGCAATTTCATGCATTCCCGTGGAGAAGTGAGAAGCTTCTTGCAGTCAGCAGCAGATTACTGGCTTGAAGAGTTCCATTTCGATGGCTTGCGGATGGATGCCATCAGCAACCTGATCTACTGGCAGGGCAATCCGGCGAGAGGAGAGAATAAGGATGCGGTACAATTTCTCCAGAATTTAAATCGTGGCTTAAAGGAACGCTTTCCAACAGCGCTTCTGATCGCGGAGGACTCCACAGCCCGTCCCAATATCACCACGCCGGTGTCGGCAGGCGGTCTGGGCTTTGATTATAAGTGGGATATGGGATGGATGAACGATACATTGTCGTATTTCCAGGCGCCTGTGGCAGAACGGATGGAGAAATACCACAAACTGACCTTCTCCATGCAGTATTTTTACGATGAGAAATACCTGCTTCCGTTTTCCCATGATGAAAATGTCCATGGAAAAGCCACCATTTTACAGAAAATGAACGGTGATTATGAGGGCAAGTTTCCACAGGGCCGGGCGCTGTATCTGTACATGTATGCCCATCCGGGGAAAAAGCTGAATTTCATGGGCGGTGAGATCGGACAGCTCAGGGAGTGGGACGAGAAGCGGCAGCAGGACTGGGAACTTTTGAGTTATCCGAATCACGATGCATTCCACCATTTTATGATGGAGCTGAATAAAGTGTACGCAGCGAATCCGGCTTTTTACGAGAAGGATTATGACCGGGATGGATTCCGGTGGCTGGATTGCCATCAGGAGGGGCGGTGCATCTATACCTTTGAGCGGAGAAGCAAGGATCAGAGACTTCTGGCGGTGTTTAATTTCTCTGACCAGAAGCAGGAACACTACCAGGTGGCAGTACCGGGAGCGAAGATGATAAAACCGCTGCTTTCCACGGACTGGAAGATCTATGGCGGCGGAAAGGCAGTCTCTAAGAGAAGAAGGAAAGTGGCAAAGGGAGTGGCAGAGTTTACGCTGGCGCCATTTTCCGGAGAAATTTATGTGATTGAAGAATAGGATGATACCAGGGTCAAAAGGTCAGAAGTTCGACGCAAGCTTGCTTGCAGGAGAA
>ERZ836877.5303-NODE-5303-length-12408-cov-2.811463_pt1 | contig 12408 bp, 9 predicted proteins | sample MGYA00519469_ERZ836877 | MGnify/ENA primary metagenome ERZ836877 (study PRJEB31850, sample SAMEA3708809) | human gut metagenome | biome: human gut; feature: human-associated habitat; material: faeces | place: China | collected 2014 ... | reverse complement strand
TGCCCGTTCCCTCGCAGTCACATAAGCAATCTGTTCCTTATAGTACGCCCGAAGCTTCTTAATCTCCTCATAGGAATATCCTTCATCCAAAAGCTGCTTTGACAGCTCTGTCCACTGTACGTGTTCTTCCGAAAAGAAGTTATCCCCATTCTGAAAACTCTTTTCCGCACCTTCTAACGAATCCATCTGCTCTGCAATATCAAACAGACTGATTAATCTCTGCTTTGCCCGATACACCCGGCTTTTGTCCGCAGAGGCTTCTTTTCTTTTATCCGTCAGATTCATCATTGCAGATGCAAGCTCCTCTACACTGTGTACATCATGCCGGACGAGAAAGAGATACTGCTGCTGAAACTTTTCCATCTTCTTTATATCATCCTTATACTTCCATACCTGTGAGTAAGGACGCTTCTTCAGTTTCCCAACCCGGTACAGTTTTGCATAGTAGCGTTTCTGCAATCCGGTCAGTCTTGCTCTCTTATACCTTCTGACATAACACTTCACAATCTCCGGCTTAAACTCCTTATTCGACCGGTAAAAAGATAAATCTTCCTCCGCAATCCTCTGTCGTATTCTCTCCTCGGTATAATCATCTCCCAAGGCTCTGCATCTTCTGTACCTGCCCATTCCCGGCGGCTTCACAGCAAGATGTTTTCCCTGCTTGATTTCATATCCCTTATCCCGAAGCAGTTCCATAAACTCCTCAAAGGAGCCAGCCTGTAATATACAGGCATCCAGATCCCTCGCAATCATCTTACCCCAGACAAATCTGCCATCCCGGTAATCATTGTGTTCCCTGTATCGGTCACGCTCTTCATCCTTTGACCCTATATCAATCGTGGATAGTCCGTACTCTTCACACAAGCGGTTGGTTATGGGCTGAATATCCCGCTCCCAGTCACCCTTCTCATACCGGTACTTTCTGCCATCCACAAAGCTGACACTATTGAATATAATGTGAGCATGAATATGATCCGTATTATCGTGAACACAATAAACTGCTTCATACTGCCTGCCCAGATATTCCTTCACAAACCTCTGCGTTATCTCATAGGCGGTATCAGGACTGACCTCACCTTCCTTAAAGGAAATGATAAGATGATAGCCCTGACGCTTATCCACCTTGCCAAATGCTTTCTTGGTATCCATCATCTGTCTGAAGGCTGTATCCGGCTGACAGTTCATCCCGCCAATCAGCCTCCCGTTCTGCGTCTTCTCCGGATTCATTACATAATCCAAAGACTGTTTTAAGTGCTTGCCGTGAAAATGGTTGCCGCAGTCCTTCATATAAAGAATCTTACTGATTGCCAACGATATCCACCACCTTTGCCACAGCAACATTCAGCTTACGCATATAGGCAATAAGCCTCTCCTTATCATCCTTAGAATAAAGCTCTGCATTGTGGTTGTGGGTAATCTGGTTGATATTGACACCTATCCGATTTACCTCATTGATTAAATCACGAAGAAGCTGCCGGACCTCCGGATAGTCATTCGGTTTCTGGGAAATCATAAGCCGAAGATACTGCGACTCTGTCATACCCGCCTGCTTCGCTTTCTCTTCCAAGAGCTTTGCTTCCTCCGGTGTCATTCTAAGTAGCTTACTGATACTGTGCTGCCTCTTCTCCATCCAATCACCTAGCCTTTCCACTAATGGCGGGCTGACGGATATCTGATACCAGCTGTTTCACAGAACTGTCTAATCCCTTCTGGTTCAGATTCTGAATAAACTGATTAGCTAATTCCTCTGCCAGCTTCTCAATTCCGGCTCTGTACTTTGTCTGGTCGAATAGCTTATCCAGTATGGCTTCGTCCTGTTTCAGACTTTCATACTTGCTCTGCTTATTGGAAAAGTCCACCATATCCTTCGGATTCTGCCTCTCTGCATCCATATCAAGAATCAGCTCATAATTCCATTCACAAACCGTATCAATCAAATCATCCACAGAAAAATCATCATCCCAGACAATCTCTCCGGGCACATCATCCAAATCTCCTCGATACAGCCTTCCCTCTGCAAAACCCACCACATAATCATGCCCTTCCATGTAGCCAAGAAGCATCTCTGCCTCTTTATCCGTCATGACTATGGAAATATCATTTTCCTTGATAAATGCCAGTAACTCTTCCGGCTGTCGAATCTCTGTTATGCTTACATCTTCTGTTCCCATTGCTGTAACCACACCTCCTTATCTGTGTTTTGAGAAATATTTCAGGAGCCTTTAGAGTCCAGAGCAAAGCCCTGTCCTCTGCCAGATACGCATTTTGGATATCCATCCAAAATACATCTGGTTAGGGGTGCAAAGCCCCCTAAAACCCCCAATAATCTATAGGTGCGTCACTTTTTGACTCACCTTTTGGAAAAGTGCGTCACTTTTTGACTCACTTTTTGATAAAGTGCGCAACTTTTTGACTCACCTTTTTTGATTCAATGTTGAGCCTGCTAAACAGGTGTGACACTTTTTGACCCACCTTTTGAAAAAGTGCGTCACTTTTTGACCTACTTTTTGCAAAGGTGCGTCACTTTTTGACTCACCTCAAGATTTAGCTTCGTCCCAACCAACCATTCATTGTAATCCTTATATCCGGCAGGAGGAGGGCAATCCTCCACATCGTATCCCAAACCATAATACTTCTCCGTCAGCTGCAAGGCTGCCTTTCTCCCCGGCTCATCACCATCCAGACAAAACTTAATGGAAGTAATCTGAGGATGCTCCTTTAGGAAAGTAGAAAGAGGTGCATCTGCAAGCATTCCAAGAGCCAGCTTGTTGGTCTCATAATCCGAGAAAATATCCACATAGCTCATCAGGTCAATCGCCCCTTCAAAGACAACCAGTTCCGAACTATTATCGTTAGGGACATTAAAGCCATACTCCTTATCATTGCCTGCCACATCACACTTAAAAGGCTTTCCTTCCCTGTCGAACACACCTCTCATACTTGCAAACTTCGTAACACCGTCTTTGTTATTACCCTTAAAAACAATGTTGTGGTAATGCCTGCTCTCATAAATAAGCCCCTGCGAAATAAAGTAGTCGATAACACTTTTACTAATGCCCCGCTCCTGATTCAGATACGAATAAAGAAAACAGTTATCCGGTGCCGGTACGGGCAGCTCAAACTTTTTGGGTTCCGGCTTTCTGCCCGGTTCCACCTGATATTTGAGAGGAGATTTTCTATCCTTCTCTTCAATTCTCCGGTATCCTGCAAAATCCAGAAGCCACCATACAGCCTCCTTTACTTCCATTCCACAAAACACTCTCAGGAAATCTATCTGGGACCCGCCATTCTCACCCTTATCATACTGCCTTGACCACCGAAACCAGTGGCTCTTATCATATATCCGGATAGAGTCCATTTCCTTGAGTGTATGGTAATGTCCCACTTTCTTTACCGTATAACCAAGATAAGAGGCAACAGCGGTCAAATCCACACTTTTTGCAATGGCTAATTCTGCTTCCGTAAATCTATCCTCCATCGCTACCTTCCTTTCTCCCGTTCTGCCACAAGACTGTTGGTAAAACTGAAATTCCTGTAATCACTTGTATAGGAAATCTTTGGATTATCCATAAGTCCTTTTTCCTTAAAGCTGAAAAATTCCTTATTATCGCCTCCTACTATCAGATGATCCACAAGTCGGATACCCACCATCTCGCATACGGAATTCATACGGTCGGTTATCATCGTATCTTCTTTACTCGGAAACAGATTGCCGCTTGGATGCGAATGAATGAGCATAATGCTCGCTGCATTTGACAAAATGCTTGCCTTGAGTATATCCCTCGGATGCACCAATGCTTCATTTAGTGCACCAATACTAGCAAAGGTAACATTAATCGGTTTCAGATCTGATTGCAGATTGACTACACAGACAACCTCCCTGTCCATTTCACAGAGAAGCTCTCCGATAGTGGCTGCTGCTTCGTAGGGATTCTGTAAAGGAAGCTCCGAATATAACGGAGCCTCCTTCACAAGCTTTACTCTAACCACATCGAGCTTAAAGGCTTCTTCTGCTTCCATCTGAGATTTCTTTTCGATTCCCATTCGCATCATCCTCCTTTAGCTCAATCTGTAAAATAAAGTCCCCTTCCCAGGCATTCATAAGAGCAATCAGTTCCTGCACGGTCATCTCCTGCTCCATAGTCTGCCTCCTATCTGGACTTTCCGTTGTCATAAATAAGCTGTGCCTCTGCAACCATGCCATCCAGTCTCTTATTCGGAGTATCCGTTGCAAGTGTAAGTCTTCTTGCATCCTTATCATAGTGATATACCTGATTGGATAATCTGTCTTCCAAGGCAACCTGTCCCATGTTGATTTCGCTCACCATTTCCGCAAGCTCATAAGGGTCTCCAACGCTTGTAGATACTGCGATGCACTCATGCACAGACGAAGGCAGAATATAGAGGTCTGTTTCAAGCTTCATAGCCAGCTTATGGAGATTATCTTCATAAAGCATGGAGCCTGCACCATTAATGCCCCTGTCATTACTGATTACCCACATCATCTTATCTTCCGGCATCTCACCGATCATCATGTCTGCAACCTCAGCAGGCATACCGTCACTGATAAACATTTCACGAATGACATCGTTCATGGATTTGACGGTCGGTGGGAAAATACGCCTTGTGTTTTCCACAGCACACTTAAACAACTGCTCTTCATTCATGCCAAGCTGTTCCGCAAGATTATTACGAATCGCCGAACTCTGGATTCCATTCTCATCCACCTTTACCACCCAGCGGTAAATAATGGACAAATCCTGAAACTCTCTGTGTGGCATATCCCTAAGCATATCTTCATTCTGCAGTGTGTTAATAACCTGAAAGACAATGTTATCCTTTGCACCTTCAAGATTCACATCCCCTACCTCGGGCATTTCCTTGAATGCCATATCCATTCTTCTGGCAGCACTCTGTAACACCTCCTGAAGATTCTCTGTCTCAAGATAGTGTTCATACATGTGATTGATATACAGTGTGGGAGATACGCTTCTTCCTGCTCCGCTTCCCACTAATGTGATACCATCCAGAACCTTGTTTACCTTATTGACAGGCTCAACACGAAGTCTCATTCCCTGATACTGCTCCGGCATATAATCCATAAACTTCTCAGCCACGACTTCCTTAAAAATCTCGTAATTCATCATATAAAATGTCCTCCTTAATCTAAATTGTCATATAGAAGCCCTTCCTCGTCCGGGTCTCCATACTCTTTTACATCTGTTTCATAACCGGGATCATCTTCCAAATGGATAATTGCTTCTTGGGGCTGTTTGCGTTTTCTATATGGACAACCTCTGCACTCAACACCGGCAATCTCCTCTACAGTCACACCGAGTGCACTCGCAATCCTATTCAAAATCTCATTCTTAGGAATCCTGCTCCCGTTTTCATACTGAGCAATTCTCACATCTCCCCTGTTTGGAAAACCTGCAAGCTCTCCCAGTTCTCTCAAAGTTAAATGTCTTTCCTTTCGGAACATTCTAATCTTCTGCCCGATTGTCATTGACGCACCTTCTTTCTGTATGGACATTCCCGACAAGGCACAGGGCATAAAATTTCCAGCGGAACCCATAATTCCTCTGCTATCCTTTTCAGCTTATCAAGATCCGGAAAACCTTTATCCTGTTCAAATCCTGAGATAACTCGTTCTCCATCACATCCAAAACCGCATCTTCTCCCCAGTTCTTCTCTGCTGAAGCCTCGCCTTTCCCGATATTCCTTTATCTTTTCTCCAACCAAAGCTATCCCTCCAAAAAAATTAGAGGTGTAAGCTATTACGGCCTACACCTCATATAGATGATACTTATTCAGTTACTTCATCCTCTTCCTTCTTTTTCCAGAAGAAAGCACCTGCTCCTGCTAACATTGCAGCCAGACCAAGTCCGGCAAAAAGCCAAGGATTGAAGTTATCCCCGGTCTGTGGAAGCTTCGGTTCTGTAGGCTTGTTAGTAATATTCAGTGTATAAGTCACAACCTCAGGGGCTGCATCGTCATACTGTAATACCACCTCGTGAACAGTCTCATCAAGGATATACCCTTCTGCAGCCTTAGTCTCGACCACATAATACTTGATATCCTCCACGAACTCGCCATCCTTGAATACACCAATCGGAAGCTCTCCGGATTCCGCATGACCGTTCTTGTCAGTCACAAGTTTTTCAATCACATTGCCATCTTTGTCACGGATTTCAAACTCTACTCCGGCAATACCCTTCTTGGTATACTCGTCAGTCTTATCAATGATAATCTTTCCGTTCACAAGCTCATCCTTCATGGATACCTTCTGAATTTCCTTTGTCTCAGTCACCTCAAACTCCACATCATTTGCAATTCTGTATCCATAAGGGGCAATCTCTTCCCTTAAGATATACTTGCCAACAGGAATTCTGTCGATGACATGAACTGTTCCATCGGACTCCCAGCTGTAAACCACATTTCCATTAGCATCAATAATGGAAAGCTTTGCTCCCTTAAGCTCATGCTCTCCGGTAATATCAGTCTTGGAAATTTCAAGCTTGGTAGGATAGTTTTCAAATTCTGCCTCAAATTCAATTACTTCCACATCATCACCCTGATAAGAAGCATCCACATCAAAGCATTTATCAGACTTCACATATCCTGCAGGAGCTTCCATTTCCTTCACATAGTACTGTCCAAGAGGAAGGTCTGAAATAAAGGTTACTGTTCCGTCAGCTCCTGTTACTGCTTTTTCAATGAAAGTATCAGCTGCTACAATCAGTCTGCCATCAGCATCGAAAATATCTTCCTTTGCATATAAGCCGAATACAGCTCCCTCAAGAGACTTCTTCGTCTCGGCATCCTTCTTGATAACAGTAATCTGCACCTTCTGTCTCTCATTGGTTACATCCATACCTGCATATACCACTTTGGTATTCTGGTCAATATAGGAAAGTTCTGCTTCGATTGGTGTACTGTCAAGCACAAATCCCTCGATAGTTGCAGTCTCAACAAGGTAGTACTTGCCAAGCGGTAAATCGCTAATCATGGCAATTCCTTTGTCATTTGTGACAATGGTTGCAACAAGCTCATCAGCCTCATAATATACAGTGTCAAGACCATCCGGACTTACAATGTCCTCTCTTGCATAAACCTCAAAGGTGACGCCTGCAAGAGATTTCTTGAAGTAATCGAATACAAAGTCATACCACTTACCTTTTACAAGGTTAATGTCTGTCAGGAACTCTCCATCCTTGTTGATGATGATTGACCCGGTAGGAACCTCATCCTTCATAACAACGCTCTGGATTTCCTCCGTATCCTCTACAGTGAAGGTTACATCCGAAGCCTTAAGGTATCCGTAAGGAGCAAATTCCTCACGAAGCACATAAGATTCACCTACTACAAGCTTCTTAATCACATGCGCTTCCCCTGCCTTGGATGTCCAGGTATCAACCACATTTCCGTCCTTATCAAGAACAGTCAGTGTTGCACCGGAAAGCTCTGCACCACTTGTAATATCTTCCTTCGTAAATTCAAAAGTTGTAGGCATATTATGGAAGGTTGCTATAATTGTTGCATACTTCACTTCCTGTCCCTGATATTCTGCATCAAATTCGATCACATCATCGCATGATACATATCCGGCAGGTGCCTTGATTTCCTTCGCATAGTAATGACCCAAAGGATAATCCTTTACGAACTGGATATCACCGTTTGCATCAGATACTGCTACCTCAAGTAAAGTATCTTTCTCTACGATTACCTTACCATCCACATTTACAATATCCTCCGCTGCATATAAGCCAAACTCAGCACCGGAAACCGGCAACCCGGTCTCTCCATCCAGTTTTGCTACGGATAAATCAACCTTCTGTCTGTCATTTGCGAATGTCAGACTTTCCCTGATAACAGGAGTCTTATCATCCACATATACGAAAGTTACATACTGCTCTTCTTTGTTCAGTACATACCCGTAAGGAGCTTCCACTTCTACTACCCTGTACTTTCCAAGAGGAAGGTCTGAAACTTTTGCTTTTCCGTCCTCCCCGGTTACAACAGTTGCAACCAGATCACCTTCTGCATAATACTTGTTTCGGTTTCCGTTCTCATCTGTCTGCATATCTGCTGTGTAAATATCCTCAGCTGCATAGATTTCAAACTTCGCACCGGCAAGGGAACCTTCTTTATAAACAAATTCCTTATCTTCGGAATCTGCAAATAAGCCGCCCTTATATGCATCCAGTACCTCACCCTTCTTCTCAATTATAAGCTCACCCACAGCAGGAGCATTTTCATACTCTACAGTAATGATTGCTTCGTAAGTGTCAGGGTCCACTTCGTAGAAAGTATCAGTATCCACTTTTACTTCCACATAGTTTTCATTGAGCACATATCCAAAAGGAGCTGCCACTTCTTCAATACGATAATTACCAAGAGGTAATACATCAGGCAAAATCAAATCTCCATCTGCATCAGTAAAGAATGAAGTATGGACTTTCTTGGACGGGTAAGTGGTAATCATCTCCACATACTTATTGGTGTCCATATTGAAAATCTTAAACTCTGTGTTAGGAATAAGAACCGTCATTTTGGTATCTGCATCCTTCTTAATCACACGAAGCTTTGCTGTAAACTCTCTGTCCACAAACACTCTCCAGACCTGCGGCTCTGTCGGATGATTCTCCGTAACATGAACCTCAAATGGCTTGATTGTCTCCATGTTATGAGGAGTTACTGTCTCAATTACCACATAAGTTCCATAAGGGATAGGAATGGTTACCAGATGTCCCTTTTCATCTGTGAAAAGCTGTGTCTCTCCATTTGCACCAATTACAACAGGAGTTGCACTGTCAAAATCATAACCGCCATCTTCTTTTACGGATAAAGATGACTTAAGGTAAGCTGTAAAGCCTGCCTTTTCAAGTAATGGAGCTTCTGTATCATCTCCATTATCAGATACCTTAATCAACTGGAATGGCTGCTTCATAACCTGCTCTTTGGAAGTTGTGCTTCTAGATACCTCCGCAACAAGATCGCCTTCATAATCGCAGACTACATCATGCTCTTCCTCATCTAAAAGATATCCTTCCGGCGGAGTGATTTCCTTTACATAGTAATTTCCAAGATAAAGGTTATTCACTTCCGCATCGCCATTGGCATCCGTTGTCATGGTAGCTACCAAATCGTTCGCTTTAAATACGACTCCGGTTGCTCCGTCCGGATGCATGATATCATCACGGGCATACAAACCGTAAACTGCTCCTTCTAAGGTAGCATCTCCCTGTGGTACTGGAAGACCTGTTTCCTTATCCACCTTGAAGATATGAATCATTGCAGTGGTTCTGTCATTTACAAACTCATGGCTAAAAGTAGCCTTAGCTGTAGTCTCTGACAGGTAATTGAAGTTGAAGCTATAGACATCGCTGCTGTTTCTCACATATCCATAAGGAGCCTGTGACTCAGAAATATAGTAGCTGTTTGCAATCGGTAAATCCAAAGAGTATGCTGCCTTACCATCCTCACCTGTAGTGACTGTCTGAAGTGCAGTACCTTTGGTAACGATAACCTGACCTGTATAGTTTTTGATATCATTACCAGCGTATAAAGTGTATTTACCGCCATCTAACGGATTAGCAGTATCAGAGTCTTTTTTTAATACAGAAACCTCTGCCTTCTGTCTTGTATTCTGAATGGTTGCTGATTCATACTGCACTTCCACATTCTGGTCCTTGTACTCAATATTCACTGGCACGGGAGTAGTGTTGATGGTATATCCATCAATGCTCTTTGTTTCCGTTACCACATAAGAACCAAGATGAAGGTCTGTAAGAACAACCAGACCGTCAGAACCTGTTACAAGGTTTTCTGCAATCAAATCTCCCTTACTGTAAACCTTTGTACCATCTGCCTTATAGATATCAGCACCGGCAGTCACCTTAAATGTTGCTCCCGGCAATTTCTTTACTTCATAAGTAAAGTTACTTCCATTCCATCCGGTAAGTACCTCACCTTCCTTGTAAATAGTCAGTGCTCCAAGCTGCTCCTTATCAGTTGCAGTAAAGGAAGTTGTCTGACCTGCCTTAACAGTAAGTGTGTGTACCTTTCCGCTAATCACATAACCCTTCGGAGCCTGAATCTCCTTCACATAATAAGTTCCAGCTACAAGTGCCTTGGAAGTAGCTGTACCATCACTTCCGGTAGTAATTGTGTCTACCTTATTGGTGCAGGCACTGTCAGTATAGATACCATACTTTGCACCGGAAAGCTTTACACCACTTTCCTCGTCCTGCTTGGTAATCTTTCCATAACCGATATTCTCAGTCTTGACCTTGAAATACGCTGACACCGGGTCTGCTGATGGCTTCTCAGAAATAAACTCCTGATAACCGGACTTTCCGGTAAGCCAGAACACGCAGCTTGATGTTGTTTCCACAACTCCTGCTGTTGAATTCATGGTTGCCGTGGTAGCTGTTGTATTCACAGATGTTGTGTGAATCGTAACGCTGTTACCACTTTTCTCTACAGAATATCCACTGAGGGAAATGTCGAAATTTGACAACACGCCATTGGAATCGTTTAGGGTTGTTTCAAATCTCTTATTACCCTCATTCCACTTCAATTCATAAGTGGTTGCTCCACTCTTGGTTGCGCTTGCGAAACTTGGTCTTGTAGCATAATAGGATGCACTGATATTGTTCTTAAGCGTTGTATAGTAAGCGTAAGAATTGGTCGGATTAGGTGCTGATGCACATAACTTATTAGCTGCAGAATCATCGGAACCTGTTCCAAAAAGATTTGCCACAATCGCCCATACCATTGCCTGTGTTGCAATATACTGGTCGCACTGATCATTGCTTGGTACTGTAGCTGAGTTACATCCATATCCAAAGTACAGACAGTATGCAAGCTGTTTTTCCTGTGCTGCTGATAAACTCGTGCTCGGATTATCATAGCTGTTCATAAGCTGACCACCATCAGCCGCCAGTCCAAAATTCATACAGTAAGCTGCATTGCCATCAATCATAGAGTACAAAATCTTACCATGATTGTAGCCTGCCTTTAACTCACTTACCTCCCCGGTATTCTTTACAGAAGCATTCCAGAAGGCAATATTCGCACTCGGACTTGCTGCAAATGCAGTTGTTCCGTTAGAGAACAATGTGGTGAACATCGTAAGAACAGCAAGAAAACCTGCCATAAATCTTCTAAACTTTTGTTTCACTTTTCATTCCTCCTTAAAAATGGGCACAAAAAAAGCAGGTCACTTTCATGGCCTGCAACTTTTGTTTTGTTTATTTGTTATCTGAGACATCGGAACTCATAGAAGTCAGTTCCATTTCTGGAGTACACACCCGCATATACCACATTGAACACCGGATTACTTTCCAAAAGAAGCATATCCGCTATGTAAGTTGCAATAGCGTCTTCACTTCTTAATGGCTGTCCGGAAGTCGTACTGGCTATATTTAAGTCAGTTTCCACAAACACACTGTAGTAGCTGCTCTCCAAACCATCATAGGGATAATACTCGTTATACTCTTCCTGCGTAATTCTGCCCTCTGCCAAGGCATTTGCAAGGTTATCCTGCGTAGTAATCATACCTCCTGCCTGACACTTTGCAATGGCAAGTGATACCACAGTACCCGGATTGTATCCTGCTGGTGTATATTCCGGCTCCGGGGTTGGCTCCGCAGCCGCTGCGGGAGGACGAGCAGACCGAGCTTCTGAAGACGCTCCTTGCCCGGCCCCGCCGCCGGGAGCTGGAACAGGCGAGTTATACGCTGCTCTTCGGCGGCCTCTCGCTCGCCGCGCTCACGCACCTGACGCGCCACCGGATGCAGTCGCTCTGCCCGCCGCAGCTGCTGCAGAATATCCGGTATGACCGCTATGTCCTGCCGCAGAGCGTCCGGGACAAGGGGATGGAGGCGCGCTACCGCAGCGCCTTCGAGCTGGCCGGACAGGCCGCGGCGCAGCTGCGCGATCGCGGCGCGGACGAGTCTGCCCTGTGCTACCTGATGCTCAGCGGCCAGACGGTCCCTGTGCTCACGACGATGAATGCGGGCGAGCTCTATGTCTTCTTCCGCCTGCGCTGCTGCACGCGCGCGCAGTGGGAGATCCGCGACGCCGCCTGTCAGGCGCTCGCCGCCCTGCGCGAGGTCTCGCCGGAGTTGTTCCGCCTCTATGGTCCGACCTGCTTCTGCACCGGCAAATGCCCCGAAGGCAAAATGACCTGCGGCCGCCAGGCCGAAATGAAGCGGAAATTCAGCGAATAAAACGAACCGCCCGCCGAAATGGGTGGCCGAATAAGACAGACAACAGGCACAGCGGGATCATCCGTTGTGCCTGTTCTTGCATCATTTGATTTTGCGCGGGCATCCCTTGCCTCTCCCTTTGGGAGAGGTGGCTGAGCGCAGCGAAGACGGAGAGGGGAGACGTCGGAACGAG
>ERZ836877.5302-NODE-5302-length-12413-cov-3.226088_pt1 | contig 12413 bp, 8 predicted proteins | sample MGYA00519469_ERZ836877 | MGnify/ENA primary metagenome ERZ836877 (study PRJEB31850, sample SAMEA3708809) | human gut metagenome | biome: human gut; feature: human-associated habitat; material: faeces | place: China | collected 2014 ... | reverse complement strand
CAAAGTTAGCTATCTTTACCCATACTTTTAACAACCGTTTTTTTACATTGACCCCGAATGCTTTGCGGTGCGCGCTCAGATAAGCGCGGACGGATGCCGTGTGCGTCTTGTGGAACCGTATGCCTCGCCGGCGTTTTCCTCTATAGCCGGTGAAGACACCGTATTGTGGGGGGAGGGGCGCTATATAACTTTCGATATCACGGATCCGCAGTGGGTGAGGATCCTCCCTGCGGAGGCTGTATGTCTTCCTGCCGGTGCGGCCGGTGCGTCAAGTCAGTCTTTGTGGCCTACGTCGCGCGGGGAGCATATGCACGCACTGGGATACACGCGTGAGGCCATTACCGGGGCGGGGCTTAATTCCGTTTATGAGGATATGGTGATTTCCATCCCCCAGGGGATGGTGTCGTTCGGTCCCGGTCCTGACGATCTCACGCAGTCTTTCGCGGATATGCCGCTTACTGTGAGTGTGGAGTTGTCAGGAGCGTCGGTTTCAGCTGTGCATGCGGATGCCTGCACAGAAAACGTTTTACCTGAGTATTTCACTCTTTCAGGTCTGCCGGTGCGTGGCTCCCTGGTTCCGGGCATATATATCGTCAGGACCGGAGAGGTGGTGACAAAAACCGCCGTACGCTGATCCCTCAGTGTACGGCGGCCACCTGAATGTTTGTCCATTAATTTCCCGTCGGAGTAGAATGAGGAGTTGTATGCACATCTCCCCGGAGATCTGTTATTCTACCGTACCGGCGGAATGACGAAAAATATACTTGACTAATTAACCAAAATTTTCTGTCCGTTCACCACATACACCCCCTGCTCGATCGGGGAGAGTGTGGTTGTTCCCGGATGTACGATACCGGAGAAGGTCTGTTCACCTGAGATGTTGTGGAGCGTCACAAGGCTGTCCTGAGTGGCTTTGACGGTGATCTCTCCTTTCCCGGGTATGATTTCCACATCTTTGTCGATCGCAGACGTGCCGAGCGATGAGGCGGGTTTGTCGAAGAACATGCCTGCTATGGCGGCGTTGTCGCCGCGGATATTGTTCACCCTGAAACGCACGGGGCGGTCGATGCGCAGTGTGATATACCGGCTTGAGCCGTATTCGCGCACTATCTGTACGGGAGCTATCATCTGCAATGTCTTGAGGTCGAAGATCTCTATGGCGCTTCGGCGCGTGCCTCTTTCCCAGTCGATGAAATAGAACGAAAGATCGTAAGGCACTTCGGGCTGATAGTCGAGGTCGAGGGTCATGGTCTCGAGGCAGTCAGCGGGATCAAGTGTGAAGAACACTCCGACCTGGCGCTGCGGATCCCATTCGTCGGGAGACTGCAGGGAACGGGGATCATGTTCCGTGCCGGGGTAGCGGTATTGTCCTCCCAGGCGCATGTTCACGCTGCATCCGGCAGGCAGGTTGCTGCGGTGGAGATCATTGCCGTCATAATTGAAAAGGAAATAACCGTCTTTCCCGTATTTGCCTCTCCAGTCACCTTTGGTGATGGTGTCTTCCGCAACCAGAGGTTTCTCATACGGGTAATGCAGGGTCTCTACCGGTTCCGGAGATTCGATGGCGGAAGTATATGCGAAGCTGACTTCATGCTCTCCCGCGCCCATCTGGGGAAGATATGCGAAGTATATGTCTTCAGAGGCTATCTCCACCGGGTTGCCGTCTACTTTCACACCTGTCACTCCGGCTCCCATTTTCGGGATGGCCATTGCTGCTGTACTCCCTTCCGGAACAGTGAGCCGCGAACTTCCGGCCTGAGTGTCTATGGCAAAGCTTATCTCCCCCTTGGGGGTGGGAACCGTTCCGCTGACGCGTGTGAGGCCGCATGTGAGATGCGGTGTCACGCTGAATTCATCGAATCCGGGTTTTACCGGCTTGATGCCTAGCACCTCCTCGGACAGCCATTTGGTGACACCTGCGCTCCACGGGTGGGTGAGACTTGTGAAACCTACCTGGCAGTTGGGCACGGGATCATTTTCAGCGAGCGCGTAATCGTTCCACGACGGGCGGTATACCTCGAAGAATGTGGTGCCTCCGTAGCGTATCATTCCTCCCCACAGGTCGTCTATGGTATGGAGCGCCTCGCCGTGGCGGTTCATCCGCGACATGGCGTTGAGCACGAAAAATTGGTTGAAAGGGGAGTATGAAAGTCTCTGGAGACGGTCAGAGAAGATTTTGTCCCATACTGCAGGTATCTCGTCGGATGTTAGTGTGCCTGCGTTGATGGCGTCAGTAGCGGAGAAGAGCGCGAGATTGTTGATCCAAGAACGGTCCTCTTCGAGCATGGCGGAATATTTCTCTATGAATCCGTCATATTTGTCGGCATCGCGGGTGTTGCCGATCCGGCGCATCACGTCGGCCGCCATACGCCATGTCTGTATGCACAGCATCTTGTAGGCGAGCTGGTTCTCGTCGCAGCTTCCGTTTTCAAATCCTGCCCCGAGGCGTTCGTCCCATCCGTAATAGTTCAGATTGGGGTGTGCGCCCCAGTTGTTCCTGGCTCTGGCGAGTTTGTTGTAAATGTTTGTCTTGTATTTTTTCAGAAACTCGGTGTCGCCGGTATAGTTGTAGTAGTCTATTACACTCTGCACCCAGTACAGCTCGTAGCTGAAAATGCCGTTGGACTGGTTCGAAGTATGGTCGATGTTCTTTTTGATGAAGTCGTAGTTGCCGAAAGCCACCAGTGCGGCAGCCTGTGAGATGTAGGCGTCCCCTGTCCAGGAGAAGCGGTCGCCGCGCTCCATGAGTATGGCTCCGAAACAGTTCTCGAGCAGATTGGTGCGCACGGTGTATGCTCCCGTGTACCATATGCGGTTCAGCATGGTGTTGTCGCACTCGAACGATCCGAGATAATTGGCCGGTTTTGCCTGGCATACGAGGCGCACGTTTGTGATATTCACCTCACCTGCAGTCGCTGGTATATGTACCCATCCGTAGCGCACCCCTTCGTAGAGTGCGTTGTTAAGCTCGAGGCGGTAGCTGTCGCCATATTTTACGGGAACTTTTGTCTTATACTGCGACTGCGACGTTCCGTTCATGCGCGACGGCTCGTTGTGCTCGCTGATGCTGCATGTCACTCCTTCCGGCAGCCCTCCGGCGCAATCGATCTCGAGCCATCCCGGGCTTACCACACCGAAGTCGAAACGCACGTTGCATCCTCCCCGGGCTGTGAAGCTGTCGCCCGACGTTGCTGTCATTTTTTCGGGCTTGTCGCAGATTATGGCTTTCGGTTTCAGCTCATATATCTGCAGCTTGTCGGTGGCCTGCGGGTTATCCCATACATATCCTGAAAGCGGATCGGGAGAATATTGCAACTGTGTCCCCGGAGTGCAGCCTGTCAGAGGCTCATATGGCTCGGGCACCTGACCCTGGGCGTTCAGCAGAGGCGCTGAAAGAGATGCCAGCAGTGTCAGTGCCGCGCATGTCGTATGAATTTTGGGTATTGTCATTCAATTGCGTTTTGATAGCGCAAAGATAATCTGCGGTTTGCAGATGAAGTATTAGATTTTGATATATCTGTTTAGAAAATTGCACACGTGTCGTGCGGTGTTATCTGCGGTGGGTGTCGCGGTATTCCTGTGGTGTCATTCCCATTACTTTATGGAAACAATATGTGAAGTAGGCCGGCTGGTCATAGCCGAGGGAGTATGCCACATTCTTTACCGGCTCTGATGTGGAGGTGAGCATTTCCGCCCCTTTGCGCATGCGGAGCTGCAGCAGGTAGCGGCTCGCGCTCATTTTCATCTTCTTGCGGAAGAGTTTGCGGAAGAGCGGATAGCTTAACCCTACATCTGTGGCGATATCCTCTATCTTGATCTCCCTGTTAAGCGACGTCTGCATCAGGATACATGCGCGGGCTATCTTGTTCTCGTGGTCGCTGTTGTATTGCGTGTCTTTTTCTGTGGCGGGGAAATTGCAGACGGTGTTTACAAGATATATTATCAGGCCGCCGATGAGGTTGATGTTGGATCCCGGACCGGCTATTTCCACAGCTTTGTGAAATAGTGCGAGAATCTCGGGATTTAGCCCTACCCGGAACAGAGGGCTCTTGCTGTTGTAGACAGGGACCCTGAGCCATTCGTCCACAAATTCTCCCTTGAACCCGATCCAGTACTGTTGCCATCCGGTGGCCGGATCGGGATAATAGCTGTGCCACGTGCCGGGGGGAAGCATGAGCACGCTTCCTGATGAAATCCTGAAAGACTCGTTTTGCAGTCTGAGGGTGCCTTCCCCTGCGATGAAATACACAATCTGGTACTCGTTGATCACACGCCCCACAGCAGGGTTGAAGTAATATCCCGCCGGATGGTTATGCGACGGATATTCCTCACCGGGCGCGATCTCCTCGTAGCCCACTGTAGAAACATATATCTGTTTTTCTTTTTCGGTATGTTCAGGTGTGAAATATTTGATCATCTGGCAGAGAGTGTATTGTTGTGTGTCGTGTCTTATTCCTCCTCCTTCTCCTCCGACGGAATCAGGAAGATCGAGAAGTTTACCGAGCCGTATGAACGGTGGTCGTAGAAATGTGGAAGTCCGGAAAAATCATGTTTCCGCGAGTGCTCGATGATGAAGATGGATCCGGGGTGAAGCAGCCGTGAACCGAGTATTTTCCCGGGAATCTCCGCAAATCCGGGGAGATCGTAAGGGGGATCGGCGAATACAATGTCGAATGATGCCAGAGTGCTGTCGATGTAGCGCAACGCATCACCTTTTACCAGTGTGTGCTCCCGGGTGGCGCCGAGTTCGGCGGCCACTTTCCTTATAAAACCGGCCTGGGTGGAGGCTTTTTCCACCGATGTCACATGTGAGCATCCGCGTGAGAGGAATTCGAAGGAAATGGCTCCCGTGCCGGCGAAAAGGTCCAGGGCCACAGGGGCGTCTTCCTCGAAGTCGACCATGTTCTCGAGCACATTGAAGATGTTTTCGCGCGCGAAGTCAGTGGTAGGACGCGCGGTTATGTTGCCGGGGACGTCAAAGCGGCGTCGGCCGTATTTTCCTCTTATTATTCGCATGTTTCGGTGTTCTTTGTCTTGTGTGGGGTATTGCCGGCGCCTTCTGCAGCCGGCGCTACAAGGGGGGCCACTATGAGTTCGAATGGTGCTGACAGGGATGCTCTCCCCGCGCGGAACATGACGGAGGGGAAGATGGCGGGCATCACATATCTCACATATCTGCGGAGCACGGGAGTTATCGCCGCGCGCGTGGTGCGGTCGCCGGAAATCATGATCTCGTCGGTATCCGGGAGCCTGAGGTTCTCACGTGAGGCGAGTATGTAATATACGGCGTCCATAGGTTCCTCTATGCGGTGCGAGGCCTCCATAAGTGGCGCGTTGTCACCCAGTATTATTATGTCGAGCCTTTTGCCACGCAGGTTCGCCAGGGTCTTTCCGTGCCGTCTTACGGGATGTTTCGCCCTGAAATACCTGCAAAGAGGAGCAAGAGGGTGCTCGATCCTGATGCATGGGAAGGTGCGGTGCAGGAAATTGAGGGTATCGCAGGGTATTTCCGAGCAGATCGCCATGTTCATCTCCGGGATGCGGTTCACGATTACCTCGCTGCCGGGCATATCCTGTGCGGGATATACGTTCCGGAAGATTGCCCGGGCCACTTCGTCGACCGCATCAGGTACCGGGAGCACGCGCAGGGTGTCGTAGAGCATGGTCACTTTACTGAAGTCGGCGAGCATCAGGGGATTGTCGTAGACGGTGTTCTCCATCCGGTGCAGTTCCCCCTCCTCCCCTTCATAAAGTATTTCCTTGAAAATCATTGAGTGATTTTCGTATGGTGAAAAGGCCATCGCTGCCAGCCTGTCGGGACTGGCCTCCATGAGCAATTGCCATATCTGCGGCTGCTGTATGAGATCGGCGGTCATTTTCACTTTGTTTATGTCGTTTTGGCATGCATGCGGTTCATTATCATGATTGCCGCATGCGCTTTTACCATGTTGTCAATAATTTCTGGCGTTTCTCACACCGCCTCTGCCCCTGTTGCCGTTGCTGCTGTTGGAGCGTCCGGCGTTGTTGTATTGCGAACCGTTGCCCCATGCTCCCTGGTTGTCGAACGTGTTGAAACCATTCTCGTCGTCATACTCGTCTTCGTCATATTCCTGATCGTCGATGGCGTTCCGGTCTCGGTTCTTGGGCTTGTTTTTCTTTATCTCGTTAGGCTTCTGCAGGTCTACCGGTGTGCCGGTGAGTTCCCATTCCTGGTCGATATCCCAGTTTTTGCGCAGGGTTATCTTTTTCGGATAATAGTATACATCCTCAGGCTGTATGGAGTCGGCCACGTTTCCTGTGTCCCATATGCCGTTGTGGTTGCGGTCTATGAAAGCACGGGCGTAATAGGTGTCGGGAGACACGAAGTCGAATACCACTTCCCCGGCCTCGTTTACCGGTTTTGTCTGTATGGGCTGGTCGTTTTTGCTTAACAGTTCCACTACAATGGCTGCGGAGTCGGGCAGCCCGAGGGCGTTGATGTCTGTTATCCCGAAGATGATATTGCCGTAGTCCTCAGGCATTTTTACAGTAAATTCATGCTTGAAGTCCTTGATCCACTCTCCGTAGATGTTCCTGATGGCGAGCGAGTCGGCGGTGAAGCGGTAACGTGCTCCGGGTTCCCATTTCACATCCACGTTGTATCTGCGCACCATAGCGCTGTCCTGTACGAGATGGACGTTCTTTACGGGGTGCCAGAGGGTGTCTACAGACATTTCCAGACGCCATCCTGCCGAGTCTATGAATTCAAGCGGCTCGGCCGCCTCGAAGGTGAGAGGCAGATTGAGTTCCTGCTGTCCGGGGGACACGGCTTTGAACTCAAGCAGTTTGACGGGGGGAGGAAGAGTGTCGTTCTCATTTTTCTTCTTTTTGCCGTCGTTCTTTTTATTGCGGTTTGCTCCCTTGAGGAAGAGTTTCAGCGTATCCGTAGTCATGGAAAGCTGTTCAAGGGAGTCGGTGCGCAGATAGCGGGCTTCCACGAGCAGGGAGTCCTGGTTCACCAGTATTGTGTCCCGTAGCCAGTAGACAAGCGAGTCAAGTCCTTCGCGGGCTTCGATTACCGAGAGGTCTGCGAGTTTACGTCCGGCTCTCGGGCCGTTGATCACGGTAATGTCAGGAAGGGAGTCGGAGGTGGCTCCGAATTTGAATGTCGCCCTGCGGTTGTCCGTGCGCTCATAATCGCGCAGATATTGCGGTCTGTAGTTCTCGTTGAACCATGTCAGCAATATGTCGTCGGGCATGTAGTGGTATGCGGTGCGCGCCACTATGGAGTCTGTGCCGTCTGAGGCTACCAGAGTGTCTGTCACTTCCACCGGTTCCACAGTCGGGGTGACCGTTATGTCGGAGAACGCTATGTTTTCCGAGCGGTCCCAGTGCCAGTCGCGGTTGCGGTCGTCGATCGCAAAGATATGGTATGTGCCTGGTTTGAGGTTGCGTATGGTGAACTGGCCGTACTGGTTGGTCTTGGCCACACGTTCGAGCGGCATGTGGGTCAGCGATGTGTCGGTGAGATTTGAATACACTCCCACAACCATGTTCTGAGCGGGTTCGAGGTTGCGTGCTTCAAACACCATACCTGAAATGCGGAGGGTATCGATGGTAGGGCCTGTGGAAAAGTCAAGTGCGAAACCGTCGAGTATATTCCCTTCGTTAAGGTCGCGGATGGCGTCGGAGAAATCAAAAGTATATGTGGTGCTGTCTTTGAGCGAATCGCGCAGTTCCACCGAGACGCGCCGTCCGTTGGAGCTGACTGCAGGGTTCTGTTTCTGCGCCGGCGAGATCACCAGCTTGTTTGCTATATCCTCGAGCTTGATGTTCTCGTCAAAGAATATGTCGACTTTTGAACGGTTGATGTTCACCGACCCGGGCGACGGGTTGGAACGCACGAATTCGGGGGGAGTCTCGTCGCGGGGACCACCCTCCGGACGGCCTATGGAGGCGCAGGCAGCCACCATGAGAGCCAGGGCTCCGATCAATGTAACACGCATCCAGTCTGCTGCCTTCACTATTCGGTATATGTTTTAATTAACTGACTGTTGATCTATAATGAAATTGCCGGTTACATAACAAGTAAACGGCAATCTTATCGAAACACTAATTTCAGTACCCCGGAGCAGAATCGAACTGCTATCAAAAGTTTAGGAAACTTCTATTCTATCCGTTGAACTACCGGGGCTTGATTTTCTTATCGGAACCGACTACAAAGTTACAGGAAAAAAACGGTTCACGCAACACCGAGCCTAACATAAAGTCTTTAATCTTTACAGTCAGATGACAATTTTACCGTCCTGATTGAAGCGTTTTGAACGGAAAATGGTATCTTTACGGTGAAAAACAGCGGTCGCGCGGTCGGCGGCAATAAATCTGAACAGCGATATGTTGATGACTATATTGGCAGGGGTGGTATGTGTTGTGGCGGCAGTGGTGCCGTCGGGGTTACGGACTGAACTGATAGAGGATACGGAGACGGTGTATTCCGGCGGATACCGCACTACGGCGTCTTTGGGTCAGGTGACAGACGAATGGAAACGGGGTAATCTGAATCTGTTTCAGGCGGCGGCCATATCGTCGCCGCATCCCTCGCTTGGCTGGCGCCTCCCTGCCGGCATGGATATACAGGAAAAATACCGCATTCTGGTAGCCACGGCTCCAGGAAAGCTGAAGGAGGGGGAAGCTGATGTATGGGACAGCGGGGTGGTGGACTCACCCGACTGCACCGGTGTGGTATGCGGGGGCAAGGGTCTGATGCCTGCGACGGTGTATTACTGGACAGTTAAGGTGGCCGATGGAGATGGTTTTACTGCTTATGCTCCACCGCGCGCTTTCGTAACCGCAAGGGAATGGGAAGAGGGCTTTTCGCGTTATCCTCTGGTGAAGAGTGCCGGAGCGCCTGTGTCGGTAAGCAGGCATGACGGTAATGTGTTTACGGCCGATTTCGGCAAGGCTGCTTTCGGACAGCTGTCTCTGACAGTGAACAGCAATGAGGAAGATACAGTAACGGTACATCTCGGGGAAGCTGCCGGAACCGGCGGTTCTGTCAAACGCGATCCCGGTGCCTCGATAAGATATGCGGCATACCGTGTCCCCGTCCGCAAGGGCACCCATACCTATCGCCTCGCTTTGCGCCGTGACGGGCGCAATTCCGTCATAAAGCCGCATGGCACCGATGTGAGGCCGGTACTGATGCCTGAATATATTGGTGAGGTCTTCCCGTTCCGTTATTGTGAGGTGGAGGGTGGAAGGTCAGAGGTCCTGTCTGTAGAGAGGGAAGCGGTGCATTATCCGTGGAATGAAGACGCCTCTTTCTTCCATTCGTCAGACACGGTGCTTGACAGGGTATGGGATCTGTGCAAACACAGCATCTATGCCACCAGTTTCGCCGGGGTATATGTGGATGGAGACAGGGAGCGCATTCCATATGAGGCGGATGCCCTGATAAACCAGTTGAGCCATTACTGTGTGGACGACGAGTTCACACTGGCGCGTTACAGTGTGGACTATCTGTGCCGCAATGCCACATGGCCGACCGAATGGATTCTCCAGGCGCCGCTCATGGCATGGAATGATTATATGTACACCGGCGACCGGTCTCTTCTGGCCAGGAATTATGAGATTCTGAAAGCCCGCACGCTGACGGGGCTGCGGGAGGAGAACGGCCTTATCAGCACCACTACCGGAAAACAGACGCGTGAACTGCTGCGTGCCTGCGGATATTACGGGGAGAGCATACGCGATATCGTGGACTGGCCGCAGAGCGGCGCTCTCGGCATCGGGAAAGAACAGCCGGGAGAGGCCGACGGCTATGAGCTGCTCGCATACAATACGGTGGTCAACGCATACCACTATCAGGCACTGAAACTTATGTCGGGGATCGCCGAAGCGCTCGGTAACATGGAGGATGCGGCTATGTATGCGGCCGAGGCGGAGAGGGTCAGGAAAAATGTCAACGATCTGTTGCTTGATCCGGCGAAAGGATATTACCGCGACGGTATCGGCTCGGAACATTACTCGCTGCATGCCAGTATGTTTCCGATGGCTTTCGGTATGGTGCCTGAAAAATATAAAGCCACGGTGCTTGAGCATATGAAATCGCGCGGGATGGCATGCAGTGTGTATGGCTCCCAGTTTCTGCTTGATGCGCTGTATGAGGGAGGAATGGATGATTACGCGCTGCAGCTTCTTACAGCCAGAGGGGAGAGGAGCTGGTGGAATATGATACGTGTAGGATCGACCGTAACTCTAGAAGGGTGGGACAGGCAGTTCAAGCCCAATCTCGACTGGAACCACGCGTGGGGCGCCGCGCCCGCCAATATAATAGCGAGGAAGCTGATGGGTGTGGAGCCTCTGGCTCCGGGATGGAGGCGGATGCGCATACAGCCGCGTCCGGGCACATTGAGCCATGCGTCCATAAAGGTCCCGACTGTGCTCGGGCCGGTAAAATCATCGTTCAACCGCGTGGAGGATGGTGTGTTTTCCATGGAGGTGGAGATCCCGCAGGGAAGTGTGGCGCAGGTGATATTGCCCTTTACAGGCAGGAAATATACGTTGCTGGCCGATGGCAGGAAAGTGCGCTCCAGGCGCGTGGCGGCAGGAATAGAGGTGGAGCTGGCATCCGGCAGCCACAGCCTGCTTCTGACAGGGAAATAAGCTGTCGGCCTGTCTGCCGTTGCTGCCCCTCAGGCTGTCTTGATCTTTTTAAGGAGATTTTTACCCAAAATGCCGGTGACACCGGTTATATGCGGATTATTGAATAACTTAGCGCCATGGAACTGAAAACAATAAATCTGGATTCTATCGATACGTTCAACCGATTGTATGGATTGACGACGCTGCATCCGCTGGTGAGCGTGTTCGATATGAAAGACGCTACAAATCATGTGAGCGATGTGCGCCTGCAGTATGGCCTGTATGCGATTTTTCTGAAAAACGGTATAAACTGCTCCATACGTTACGGGCGCAAGAATTACGATTACCAAGAGGGTACTGTGGTAAGTTTCTCTCCGGGGCAGATAATAGATGTGCTGAGAGATCAGACGGCTCCCGCCGGCGCGTCTCCCATCGGCCTTGTGTTCCATCCCGACCTTATATATGGAACACCTCTGGCAGAGAAGATCGCTTCTTTCGGTTTTTTCGATTACTCACAGATGGAGGCCCTGCATCTCTCCCTTGAGGAGCGGGGCATATTTCTTGATTGCATCGGCAAGATAAAACAGGAACTGAGCCACTCTGTAGACCACCATTCGGCTGCTCTGCTGTCTGCCAACATACAGCTGCTTCTGGAGTATCTGCACCGCTTTTATGACCGTCAGTTCATCACGCGCCATAAAGTCAATTCCGATGTAGTGGCACAGTTTGAGAAGGATCTCCGGGAGGCGTTTACACCTGAAGGCACCGGCGGTACGATGCCTTCTGTGGCATATTTCGCAAACAAAGTCAACCTTTCGCCGGGTTATTTCGGGGAGCTTATCAAAAAGGAGACGGGACTTACAGCCAAAGAGATGATAACAAATCAGGTGATCAATGTGGCTAAACACCGTCTGGCTGTCACCAACGACGATATCAGCGAGATTGCCTACGGTCTCGGATTCGATTATCCGGCTCATTTTACGCGCCTGTTCAAGCGTGTTACCGGACAGAGCCCGACGCTTTACCGGCGTCTGATGGAGCAGAACTGACGCCGCATTCGCATGCATATATCAATACACTCCGGCCACAACATCAATGCAAACAGCATGGAGTTGTGGCCGGAGGCTATATTGTTATAGGACGTTGCCGTATCGTTCAGCGCCTGGGACGCCGGTCACGCTTTGTGCCTGTGCGGCCTGATGACTTGGGGCCGTTCTTTGCCCCTTTCTGTGACTTTTTGGCGCCGCTTTTGGCCGATGCCTTGTGTGAGGCTTTGGCGGCGGCTTTCGCTTTTTCGTGGCGTGTCTGCCGCTTGCCACTGGAAGCGAGCGCTTCTGATACAGTGACTACTTCTCCCATATCGTCGGTGGCGGGACGCCGGTTGTCTGTAGGCTTGTTGCCTGTGCGTGGATCCACTACAATGAAATCGAGCTGCTTGCGTTCCAGGTTGGCATTTGCAACGCGGATGCGGATCTGGTCGCCGAGGCGGTAGACATTTCCTTTGCGGCGTCCGCGCAGGCAGTAGTTTTTCTCGTCGAAGTCGTAGTAATCGTCGGCGAGATCGCGCATTGGCACAAGACCCTCGCATTTGTTCTCGTCAAGCTCCACGTATAATCCCCACTCGGTGACACCGGAGATCATGCCGTCGTATTCTTCGCCGAGATGGTCGCGCATGTATTCAACCTGCTTGTATTTGATGGAAGAGCGCTCGGCGTTGCTTGCAAGCTGCTCCATCGCAGAGGAGTGTTTGCACTGGTCCTCGAGTTTTTCGATATTCACGCTGCGCCCTC